>SMVA01036751.1_pt1 | contig 14532 bp, 11 predicted proteins | sample 2456451 | NCBI WGS metagenome assembly SMVA01 (sample SAMN11095933, study PRJNA526329) | marine sediment metagenome | biome: Marine sediment; feature: Surficial sediment; material: Deep marine sediment; isolation source: Hadal surficial sediment | place: Pacific Ocean | collected 2014-05 | depth...
GTAGCCGTCAGCCAGGCGATGACCTTGTCGGGGTCGGTCTCGTGGTGGGCGATGACCTCGGCGGCACCGGGGTGGTCACGTTTCGTGACGGCCAGGTAGTGCGCATAGAGAGGTTCGTCGCACACGATCGTGTCCGGGCGATTGCCCCACGACCGCATCAAGGCGGTGGAGATGTTCCTCGGCCCCGACCACATGGCGACGCGGACTGTCATGCGGGAAGGTTACCGCGGTATCCTGAGCGTCGTGGATGCCGATGACACTGTCAGGGCCGGGGTGCGGGCGATTGCTTCGCTGGGGCCGGCGGTCGTTGGAATCGAGGCGGCCGAGATGGAGTTGGCCGATGCTCGCCGCGCGGCCGTTCGTGGCCATTTCACGCCCGATGAAGACGCGAATGTGCAGGCGTGGTTCGCCCGATACCTGACGGCGCGAGCCGGTCTGCTGGAAACGATCGACGACCTCCGGCCCATCACCGAAGCTGACGTCAATGCCGACGCGGAAACGCAGCTTCGGGCATTTGTCGTGGCCTATACCGCGGCGTGCCTGCTGGTCCGCGCGGGGCGGTTCCTGGTGTCGTCGTTCGCCGATCACACGCTGATACAGCGCAAGCTCAACGAGGGCGAACCGCGTTTCCGGATCCCGCGCAAGCAGTACACGGCCATACGCAAGTCCCTGACGGATCCGGTCAACGGCCTGCGGCTTCGCCACGCCCAGCACTTCGCCGACGAGCACCGTGCCGACATCGAATCGCTCGGCGGTCACCCCGACTTCGCGATCGTCCTGGAGTATCTGCGCGAGGCCGAATCGTCGTTGCGGGTCGGCGTCCGCGAAGTCGTCAAGGCTCGGATCGACTATCGGTCCCACTCGGTGAGGCGTCGCCATGCTTCGGCCGTCCAGCAGGCGATCTTTGCAATCGCCGAAGTGTTCGGTCGCGTCATTGCCGAGACACGGCTGCAGTGGCGCACGAAACGGATCACCGAACCGACCAGGCGGCAGATCGAGGCACTTCTGGAGCCCGGCGACGTGATCATCACCCGTCACGACGACGCGATGTCGAACCTCTTTCTTCCAGGGTACTGGCCGCACGCGGCGTTGTACGTGGGCGAGCCCGGACAGCGTCAAGTGCTCGAGGCGCGCAAGGACGGCGTGTTGTTTCGAACGCTCGATGACACACTCGCCGTCGATGCCACGGTCGTCATCCGGCCCAACCTGACGGCCCGGCAGATCGCCCGCGCCCTGGCACAGGCGATCACGCACGAGGGCAAGCTCTACGACTTCGACTTCGATTTCTTCCGGGCCGACCGCCTTGTCTGTACCGAGGTCGTCTACCGGGCGTACGACGGCGTCGGTGATCTTCATTTCGAGCTGACCCGCCGAACCGGGCGTCTGACCTTGTCAGCCGAAGACCTCGTGAAGATGGCGGTCGAGAACCGCGGGTTCCGGCCCGTGGCGGTATTCGGTGCCACGGGTTGCCCGGACACGGTCGTGACCGGGCCCGATGTCGCCGGTTTCCTGGCAACCGGCGGCGACTGAGCGGGTAGTAAGATCGAAAGCCCTATGGGGACCTATGCCTATATTGCGCGCGACGCGTCCGGGGCGCGGCAGGAGGGAACGCTGGCGGCGGCCAGCGAGCAGGCGGCGCTCGCGGCGTTGCATAACCGCGACCTGGCGCCGGTCCGCGTCGACGTGGTGCGCGAGGTGCCCAGGCTCCGGCGGGCGGTTTCGACACGCCACCTCGCCACGGCGTACACACAGCTGGCTGACCTGCTGCGCGTCGGCATGCCGGTGCTCAAGGCGCTGGAGCTGCTCGGTCGCAACAAGTCCAACCCGCGGCTTGCGGCCGTCATCACCGAGATCGCCGAGGAGGTCTCCGAGGGGGCGCGGATCGCCGACACGATGGCCGCACGCCCGGACATCTTTCCGGCGATCCAGGTCGCGATGATCCGCGCCGGTGAAACCGGCGGCTTCCTGGAACAGGTCTTTGCGCGGCTCGGGGAGTTCCTGGAGAACCAGGCAGAGATGCGCGCGAGGGTCGTCGGCAACATGATCTACCCGGTCATGCTGCTGTGTGTCGGTCTGGCGATCGTGGTGGCGGCGCTGGTCTTCTTCGTGCCGAAATTCCAGACGTTCTATGCGCGGATCGAGCTGCCGCTGCCCACGAAGATCCTGATGGCGTCCTCGACGCTGCTGACTCGCTACTGGTTGGCGCTGCTCGTCGGTGGTGTCGTCGCTGTCTTTACCGGGTCGTGGGCGTTGCGGCGCCCCGGCGTCCGGCAGGCGTTTGCCCGCTGGCAGCTTCGCTTGCCGAAGATCGGCCCGCTGATCGCGAGCATCGCAATCGCGCGGTTCACGCGGATCCTTGGAACGCTGCTTGACAACGGCGTGCCGATGATTCAGGCGATGCAGATCAGCCGCGACGCCATCGGCCACCCGCTGCTGGCGATCGCGATCGACGATGCGGTCGATGCGGTGCGATCCGGCGAGCCGCTGGCGGTACCGCTGAGCAACTGCGGCATGTTCCCCGAGGACGTGGCCGAGATGATCGCCGTGGGCGAATCGGCCAACAACCTGCCGGTTGTGCTCACCGCGATCGCCGAGACCGTCGAGAAGCGGGTCGACCGCATGCTGCAGCTGTTCGTGCGGCTCATGGAGCCGCTGATGCTGCTGGCACTGGCCGGCGTGGTCCTGTTCATCTTCATCGCGCTGATCGTGCCCATGGTGAAGCTCAGCTCGACGATCGGGTAGAAGATGACTGTCCGCCCGACCATTGGGCGAGCTCGCTTGCGCTCGCTCGGCCGTGCTACCCAAGGGAACGCATCCCGGCGACCCCCGGCCGGTAGGATCGTGGGGGGCTGGCAACGTGGCCATGCAAGGGGCCATATCATGCATCAAGGGTCCCCCAGAGACCAGGAATCCGCTTTTGCAAGGACATCCGCCATGTACGCCAGCAAGACAACTGAAACTGCAGCCCGACCGATCCGGCGATCCGGCTTCACGCTGATCGAGCTGCTGATCGTGATCGCGATCCTCCTGGCCATCGGCGGCCTGGTGGTGACCAGCCTTCTGCCGCGTGGTGACCAGGCCAAGCTGGACCTGCAGCGTGTCCAGTTAAACCTGCTCTCGGGCGCCTTTCAACAGTTCCGCCTCGACCTCGGTCGTTGGCCCTCCGAGGAGGAAGGCATCGAGGTCCTCTGGAAGCAGGACACCCTGGAGGACGACAACGACTACGAGCGCTGGCGCGGGCCCTACCTGGAGCAACCCGTCACCGAAGACAACTGGGGCAACGAACTGGTCTATCACTTCCCGGGCGAGATTCGCGGTGAGTCGTACTACGACCTGGTTGCCTTGGGCCCCGACGGCGAAGAGGGCTCCGACGACGACATCACCAACCACGATCGCCTCCGCGGCGCCGACGGCGAGATGGCCGAGGATTCCGACTTCGGTGCGCTGGGCAGCGATGGCGGCGGTCCGGGAGGCAACTGAAACGCCCGGGTCACCGGCTGATGAAGCGACGCGGGCTGACACTGATCGAATTGATGCTGGCGATCGGCCTGGTGCTGATCGTGGGCGCGCTCGTGCTGCCGTCAGTCTTCACGGGCCTGCGCGACCGATCTTTCGAAACCGCGGGCGACGTTGTTCGCAACCAGCTCCTGCTCGCCCGCGCTCACGCACAGCTGACACGTCGGCCCGTCGAGGTGGTGTACGCCAACGTGCCGCCCCGTCGGCCCGGTATTCGCGCCCGGTACTTCCTCGTCGATGCTCCGGGACCGTCGATCGAACGCTCGACGGGTCGGACCCCATCTTCGGCAGCCGAGGCTGATCCATTTCCGATGGACGACCAATGGCAGACCAACCCCGACCAGGTCATTGTCGAGGGCTGGGCGGACCGCGATCTGCCGGACGGTCTTGGTCTTACCAATCGCGCTGACGATGCCGAATCCGGTTGGACGGAGACCGACCCGGTGATGCTCCGCCTGGCCGTGTACATGCCCGACGGCTCGGCGTTGCTCGTACAGTCCGTGTGGATCCGCGACGACTACGGCCGCCGTGGCAGGATCGAGGTGAATCCGTGGACCGGGCTGCCGAGCTTCGAGCGGATCACGAGCGCCCGGACCGAGCTTGACGAAGCGTCCGGGGACGAGGACCCGGTTGAACTTCAACAAGAGCCCGAAGACCCGGTCGACGATTTCCCGCCCGTGGCGCCGCCCGACGATGACCCGGAGGACGAATCATGATCCGGCGACATCGTGGAGCGATTCTCCTGGAGGTGCTGCTCGCGATCGGGTTGTTCGCCGGCGCGGCCACGTTCTGCCTTGGCGTCACGAAGTCGTTGTTCTCGGCGTTTGACCGCACCGACCGCCGCCGGATGGCGATTGACCTTGCCCGATCCAAGCTCGCCGAACTCGAGGCCGGCTTGATCTCGGTCCAGGACCTGCGCGGCGAGTGGTCCGGCGGCGTCGGTTCGCGTCAGGACGATGTCGAACTCGACGGTGTTGCGTCGGGGCCGCACTGGGAGATCGACGCGGTTACGACACGCACCGAGTACCCGGGGTTGAGCCTGATCGAGCTGACCATCACCGAGGTTCCGCCGGACGGTGTTGTTGAGGGCCACGTCGTCAGTTTCACACTGCGTCAACTCGTCGCGTTGCGCGAGCAGGATCCTGAAATGTACGAAACGGACGAGATGCTCGAAGGGCTCGAGGGCCTCGAGGGGAGCGGTGCTCCGTGAGCGTGGCCACGAGACGTCACGGTCGACACGGCTTCACGCTGCTCGAGGTGCTGATCGCGATCGCCTTGATCGGTGCGCTGCTTGGGTCGATGTTCGCGTTCATGCACGAGTTTCTCCAGTCGCGCGCTCGCGCGCTGGACTACACGGCCAGGCAGCGGGCCGCGGCGACGCTCATCGATCGCGTCGAGAGCGACCTCATCGCGTGCATCGTCGGCGATGAGCGGCTCGGCGCCGGTATCGCCGGGGACGCGTCACGGCTGGCGATCCTCAGCCGCGGTGTCGCCACGCACCTGGCCGGGCGCGGTCTCGACGCCGGCGTCCTCGGCGACCTGCAGCAGTCGGAGTACCGCTGCCTGGATGCAACGCGTCTCATCGAAGTCCGCCGCGGGACGCCGCGACCGGGTCGTCGCACGATGACCGATGACTTCGTTTCCATCGGACCCGCTTTCAAGGTGCGTTTCCGATACCACGACGGCGACGGCTGGTCCGACAGCTTCGACAGCCTTGCGAGCAACCGCCTGCCGCGGGCTGTCGAGGTCGCGGTGTGGTATCACCCATGGCCGGGCGAACGGCAGACACCGGTGTCGGGTGACGCGCCCCAGGCGGAGTCCGACCGCCTCACGTTCGACACGACCGGTGGGTTCGACGACGCGGCGTTCGCGCGAAGCAGTGACATGGACAGCTTCGACGAGCCCCGGCCCGACCGGTTCCGCGTGATCACGATCCCCGACGCGTCCGCCGACGATCCGTTCGCGACCGGCGCCGATACCGACGGGGGGTTTGGCCCGTGACCGATCAACGATCAGCCGGCAATGATCACGGCCTCGCGCTCATCGCGGTGCTGGTCGTCATGGGCGGCGCGTTACTGGTGGCCACGAGCCTGCTGTTCGTCGCCAACGCCGAGATCGCCGGGTCGTCCGTCGCCGCCGAACGCGTACAGGCCCAGGCGTTGGTGCGGTCCGGGATCATGGCCGTGATGGGCCGTCTCAACGAGCAGCGCGAGACGATCCTCGCCGGGCGGACGCCTGAACTCGACGAGTCGTACGAGATCTACGAGACCGGCTCACGCATCGGCCTCGTCCGGTTGCTGCCCGTTGGTCCCGGCGGCGAGTTGCTTGTCCCGGAGGCCGGCAAACGCGATCTGCAGGTCATCGATGCCGAGATGCTCGCCGCGACCGGCCTTGTCGACGAGGAACTTGCCGCGAGGATCGTGGACTATCGACAGCGGACGTTGCGCAGACCGTATCAGTCGGTGGGCGAGCTGCTGGGCGTGCCGGGCATGACGTTCGAGACGTTGTACGGCCCGGTTGACCGGATCGGCCGGGGGGTCGCCAGAGGCGATCGCTCCGATGACGGCGTGCGCGGTCTTTGCGACGCGGTCACCGTCTACGGATTCGAGCCGGCACTGCAGGTCAGCGGAAAGCTGCGTATCAACCTCAACGTCCCGTGGTCGGACGAGCTGGGCTCGCGTGTCGCGGAGCGTTTCGGCTCAAGCTCGAGCGACACGCTCAAGCGGATCATGGACGGCGGGACCGTCTTCGACACCGAAGCGAAACTCTTCGGCGTGCTCAATTTCTTCCAGATGGATCCGTCGGACTGGCCGGAGATCATCGACACCTTCACGAGCGAGGAGGGCGAGCTGCATTACGGACGGCTCGACATCAACACGGCCCCCTACGAAGCATTGCTGACACTGCCCGGTATCGGGCCCGAGCAGGCGGCGGACATCGTGCGAATCCGCGACGACCTTTCCGATGAAGACCGCGAGACGGTCGCATGGCCCGCCATCCAGGGCATCGTCGCACCCGAGGCGTACGACCAACTCGGCGGGCTCATCACGACCCGGTCGTGGACCTACCGGTTGCGTCTCGCGGCGGGCGAGGTCGATGCCGACGACCCCCAGGACTCGGAAGCCGACGGCGCGATGTCCGGCGCGATCATTTACGAGGTCGTCCTGGACCTCTCATCGCCGCGGCCCCGGATCGCCTACCTTCGCGAGGTCTCCTGGCTGCGGACCGCGGCGTTGATCGCCGCCAACGTTGGCACTCTTGAAAGCGATGAACCCGAGTCCGACCCGCTCGACGAGCCGGACCGGTCCAGTGCCGCCGAGGCCCAGATCGGCGTCGCGGCCGACCCGTTCTCCGGCGATCCTGTGTTCTCAGAGCAACCCGGGGCCGCCGAGGCTGTACCGCCAGACGAGACGGGCGCCGACATGCCGGCACCCGCCGGTGAAATCGGGAACCGGCCCGCAACGCCGGTCGGAAAAAGGATCGGCCGGTGGACCGCCGGCTGACGGTCCGGGAGTGACTCAGTGCCATGGCCGCTCGACGCGTCATTGCGATCGACATCGGACGTCGCCGCCTCCGCGCGCTCGAGGCCTACGTCGATCGTGGTCGCCTGACAGTCCGTCGCGTGCTCGTCCAGCCGCTGCCGGAAACGATCGATGCCGACGATCCGGTCGAGCTCGGCACCTGGGTCGGCAAGACGCTTCGCGAGGCAGGTCTCGCCAGGACCCACGCCACGATCGCGATCTCCCGCGAGCACGTCGTCCTCAAACGCCTGACGCTGCCCTCCATCGAAGACCACGAGTTGCCGGACATGACCCGGCTGGCGTTGCAGCGCGATCTGCCGTTCGAGCCCAATGGCGCCGTGATCGACTTCGCGTGCCTGAGGCGTACCCAGACGTCCACGACCGTCATTGCCGCCGCGGCGCCCGAAGCCGTCCTGGCCAACGTGCGTGATGCGGCCGGCGCCGCGGGAATCACCGTCGATCGAATGTCGTTGCGAACACTGGGGACCGCGGCGCTGGTGGCGACGAACGCGACCGAGGGCGCGGAATCCGGCGTGCTGGCCGTCGATATCTCCGGCGATCGCGTCGAGTTCAGCGTGATCGTCGATGGCACCATCCGGTTCTCACGCGCCGGCGAGATTCCGCCCGGTGACGACCCGCAGGCCATCGCGGACGCCGTCGTGACCGAAGCGAGACGAACATGGATGAGTTACAGGAGCGTCGAGGACGCCGAGGACGTGCAACGCGCCGTGTTCTTCGGCAATCACCAGGTGTGCGAACTGGCGGCGAAGTCCATCGGGGAGATTCTCAAGATCAACACGGAGGTCTTTGACCGGCACATCCGGGTGGACACGTCGGGCGCCGAGCCCCAGATGGGCCCGGTGTGGCCGCTCGCGGGTCTGCTGTTGGCGCCCATGCTCGACCGCGACCTCATCGATTTCCTTCATCCTCGCAAGACGCCGGACCTCGGCTCCCGCAAGCGACAGATTGTCCTGGGTGTCGTCGGGCTCGTGCTGGTTCTCGTGTGCGCCGGGTTCACCTGGGCGAAGATCGACCTGGCCGACCGGCGGGCGAGCCTGGGGATTCTGCAGAGTCGAAAGAACGCGCTGCTGCCGCAGTACCAGCGATACGGCCGCGACTTTTACAAGCTCGCGCATCTGGAGCTCTGGGAGTCCGCCGATGCCGACTGGCTCGAACATCTCAGCTACGTCGCAACACTGACGCCGCCCTCGGATCGTGTCGTCCTGGACTCCTGGACGGGCACGGTCGTCTTCAGCGGTGTGAAGTTCGACAAGAAGACCAAGAAGTTCTCGGCGCCGAAGGAGATCCGGATCGTCGTCGAGGGCGAGGCCTCCGATCGCGTGACGGCCGATGCGTTCCGCGGCACGCTTGTCGAGACAGAGTCCTACGACATCTCCACGGCGGGCCCCGATGCCGAGACCGGCCGGCGATTGCCGTGGGCGTTTCAGTACAACCTGCGCACGCGTGATGCGACGCCGGGGCAGGCGAATTCCAGATGAGTCCCACGCTCAGGATCACCGGGATCGTCGTCGTCCTCGCCGGGCTGGGCTGGCTGGGCTGGAGGCCCGTGCGCAGCATGTACCTTGGCCCTCGCGTCGAGGTCGAGCAACGGCGGGCGAAGCTCATCGCGGATGTCAACCGCTACCGGTCCGGCGTCGACGACGGCCTGCGTCTGCGGACCGAGCTGCAGGCCTATGCCGATCGGACGCTCGGCGGCGACCTGGAAGCCGTCGACCACGAGCTCCGCACGCGGCTCAACCGGATCGGCGAAGAGGTCGGGCTGAAGAAACTGAGCGTCGGGACCGGCCGCGTACGATCGATGGAGACGCCGGCGCGGAACGTTGCCGCCCTCCGTGCGAACAAAGAGCTTCGCGACGAACTTGATTTCGTTGAGGTCGAGGCGTCGGTGTCGGGGGTCGGGTCGCTGGAAGCCGCGATGCGGCTCGTTCACCGGATCGAGGCCGAAGGGTGGATTAAACGTATCGTCCAGGTTCGCCTGCAGCCACGCGACAACGGTGAACGCTTCGTTGTCACCATCCGGCTGGTCACGCTCTACCTGCCGGGCCGCGCGCCCGCAGGGCCGGTCGAGACGGTCGCGGACCTCGGCGGCTTCGAACGCTACCAGCCCCTGGCCCGTCGCAACCCGTTCCGCCTGGCCGCGAAACCGGTGGCTGCGGCGCCACAGCCCGCGGCGCCGAAACCGGCAGGCCAACATCGGAAGTGGGTCCTGACCGGCGTCGTCACCGGCCCCGACGGCGTTGAGGTCTGGCTGCTGCACGCCGATTCGGGTCAGTCGCGGCGATTGAGCATCGGGCAGTCGATCCAGGGCGTCCGGCTGGTTGCGGCGGCCGGCGACACAGCCGATTTCGAGTTCGGCGAGGATCGTTTCACGGTGCCGGTGGGTCGACCGCTGGCACCAAAGCGGCCCTGACGTGACCCCGGGAGGCGGTGGGCCCGAAGAAAATCGCCGTGATCGGCTCCCAGCTACGCTGGGGACCCGCCCCATGCCGATAGAGAAAACGGGCACGATGTGCCCCGGTCCTGAGGAAATAGGCCGCCGATAGCCCGCCAGCGGCATACAGGTTGCAACATCTCGAGAACGGTCAGGCCCCATGTCCTGACCGGCGTAAGATGGCCCTCCGATGAAGCCAGTGGAATTGCCAATCATTATTCAGGGTGGGATGGGGGCAGGAGTCTCCGGTTGGCAGCTCGCCCAGGCCGTTGCCCGAACCGGGCACCTCGGTGTGGTGTCCGGTACCGCGGTGGATGTCATCCTGCCTCGTCGTTTGCAGGTCGGCGATGTCGGGGGGCACGTCAGGCGGGCGCTGGAGCACTTCCCCGTGCCGGGTGTCGCCAAGCGGATTATTGACCGCTATTTCGTTCCCGGCGGCAAGGCGGACGACAAGCCGCACCGCCCGAAGCCGGTTCCCGCGGTGAAGCCGTCCCGGTTGCTCGATGAACTGCTTGTTGCAAGCAACTTCGTCGAGGTCTTTCTCGCCAGGGAGGGGCACGACAATCCGGTCGGGATCAATTACCTCGAGAAGATCCAGCTGCCGACACTGCCGTCGATCTACGGTGCGATGCTCGCCGGCGTCACCTATGTCCTGATGGGCGCGGGTATCCCGCGGACGATTCCCGGGATCCTCGATCGACTCGCACAACGGCAGGCCGTCGAGCTGCGGCTCGATGTCAAGGGCGCCGATCCGGGCGAGGTGTTCCACACCCGGTTCGACCCGAACGTGTTCTTCGGCGGCACGGCCCCGGTGCTCGAGCGACCGCGTTTCCTCGCGATCGTCTCCAGCGCCACGCTCGCCAACATGCTGGTGCGCAAGTCCAACGGGTACGTCGACGGTTTCATCGTCGAAGGCCCCACGGCCGGCGGACACAACGCGCCGCCACGCGGGCCGTTGCAGTTGAGCGTCGAGGGCGAACCGATCTACGGCAAGCGGGACATCACCGACCTCGAGGTCATGAAGGCGATCGGTCGCCCGTTCTGGCTGGCCGGGAGTTTCGCGGAGCCCGAACGCGTCGTCGAGGCACTGAGTCTGGGTGCGACCGGCGTCCAGATCGGGACCGCCTTTGCATACAGCGAGGAATCCGGGATCGAACCGACCCTCAAGAGCCGGATTCTCGAGATGAGTCGCGCCGGGGAGGCGAAGATCTTCACCGATCCGGTCGCGTCGCCGACGGGTTTCCCGTTCAAGGTGGTGCCGCTCCCGGGCACCGTTTCCGAGGAGGCGGACTACCAGGACAGGAAACGCATCTGCGACCTGTCCTACCTGCGTCACGCCTACAAGAAGCCCGACGGCACGGTCGGATGGCGATGTCCCTCTGAGCCGGTCGAAGATTACGTTCGCAAGGGCGGTGACATCAAGGACACGGTCGGTCGCAAGTGCGTCTGTAACGGCCTGATGGTGAACATCGGTCTCGGCCAGATTCAACGCAACGGCGACGTCGAGAAGGCCCTGGTCACCTCCGGCGACGACGTGGCGACGGTGGCGCGGTTCCTCAAACCGGGCGAGACTTCGTACTCTGCGGCCGACGTCATCGAGTACCTGATGAGGGACGTCGATACCGTCCTCAGTCCGCCTGCCGCGGGTCGACTCGCAGTATAGAGCAGGTCAACCCAAAGCGTAGTGTTCTGAGCACGATCATCTCCGCCGTGGCGGTGTCGCCGAATCTCGGAATATCAGAAATATGCCATCGATCCGGCGGCGCCACCACGGCGAAGAGCATCGCACTCAGAACACTACGCTTCGGGTTGACCTGCTCTAGTCATCCTCGCCCAACGGCAAATTCACCTTGTAGAGCTCGAGCCGGCGCGTCGCCCGCTCATACCCGTCCACATCGCGATGGAGTCGTATTGCCGACTCCTGGCGTTTGATCGCCATGGAGAAGTCCCCGCCGGCTGCAAGCGCGGCGGCCAGTGTCTCGAGGAATTCCGGGTTGGCGTACTGTGTGAACGCACAGGCAGACGAGGCAACGCGGACCGCTTCGGCCGTGCGGTCGACCGTCGGCGACCCGGTGGTTGCCAGCAGCCAGGCAATCGAATTGAGGTGGCGGACCGCGGTGGGCTCCAACTTGACAACCTTGTAGTAGTGTTCGAGAGCCTCCTCGTATCGGCCCAATTCGCGGTATGTCACGGCCAGTGAAACCTGTACAGCGGCCACATCGGGGTTCAGTCGGGCGGATACCCGGGCGTGCTCGAGGGCAAGGTCCATCTCGCCACGCCGGTAGTACACGTGGGCCAGGTCGTAGTGCACGCGTGGTGCGTTCGGTCGAATGCGTAACGCGTTGAGGTAGCTCTCGATTGCCTCGTCGAGCCGCCCCAACGCTGCCAGAGCCGCTCCGAGATCCCGGGTCGCGCCGAACTGGTCGGGATCGATCGCAAGCGCCCGGCTGCAATGTTCGACCGCCTCGTCGTAATCTCCACGCTTCAACGCGATGCCGCACATCCCCTCGATGACGACCGGGATATCCGGTCTCAGTTCCAGGAGTTCCTGACCGATCTCCTGGGCGCGGTCGAGCTGCCCGGCGCCTTCGAGGAATTGAAGCTCCACGAACCGGGTATGAAATTCGATGAGGTCCTTCGGGTCCGATGTGCTCAGGTCGATGGTGCCCTTGTCAAGGATCATTGCACCGCCGACGTATCCGAGGCTCCGCAGACGGGCGAGCGTCTCGTCGTCGAGATCGGTCTTGACGCCGACACCGACCTCGGACGCAAGACGCTGCTCGAGTTCATCACGGAGTGTTTCGGCGATGTCAGGTTCATCGGAGAACCTGTTGCGCTGTTCGCCGGGATCGGAGCGCACGTCATAGAGCTCCGGGCGGGTCGTTTCGATGTACTTCCATCGCTCGCCGACGAGCCCCCACAGACCGCTCGCCAGGTACTTCGTGGGTGTCATGCTCTCGCAGTACAGGTACCGATCGCCGTCAGGGTGCCTGTCATCGTCGAGCAGTGGTGCCAGGTCGATACCGTGCTGCGGTGACGGCGGATCGACGCCCAGCAGAGAACAGATGGTTGGCGTGATATCCACGACGCCCGCGATCGACTGTACCCGGCGGGACGCAGGCAGCCCCGGTCCGCGGAGGATCAAGGGGACCGCCAGCGCCGACCGGTAGACAAAATAGCCGTGCGCCGGCTCGCCGTGTTCGTCGAGCATCTCGCCGTGGTCACCGACGATGACGATCAGCGTCGATTCGTAGAGCCCGAGCTCCTTGAGCCGCGTCATGACCTTCCCGACGCACTCGTCGGTGAAGGCGATCTCGCCGGCGTACGGGTCGTCCGGGAAACGTGACGCGAAGGGCTCCGGCGGCGTGTACTCGAAGTGCGGGTCGTAGTAGTGCAGGAACAGAAAGAACCGATCGTCGCCGAGTTCGTCGAGCCACTCGATGGCAAGCCGGGTGGTGTCGTCGCCGGACCGCTCCGTTGCGCCGCGGAATCCGTCGCGATAGCGGTCGAAGCCCTGGTCCAGGCCGTAGATCCGGTGCAGCACCAGGGCGCTGATCACCGCGGCGGTGTCGAAGCCTTCGTTCCGGAGCACTTCCGCGAGTGTCTGGACGTCCGGTCGCAGTGACATCGACAGGTTGTCGTGCACGCCGTGGTACGGTGGCGACGTCCCGGTGAGCATCGACACGTGCGAGGGCAGGGTGAGTGGCACCGGCGCGACAACGTTCTCGAAAAGCACGCCTTCGGCGGCCAGGGCGTCGATGCTCGGTGTCGTCGAGCCGGTATGGCCGTAGCAGCCCAGGTAATCCGCCCGCGTCGTGTCGAGGCTGATCAGCACGACATTGCGGATGGGGGTCCGCGTGGGTCCCGACGTCGGGTTGGTGACGTACCGAGGCCACAGCACGACGCCGAGCACGACCAGTCCTGCCGCTACGATGAACGCGATTCGACGCATGGGTGGGACAGGCTAGCGCTCGCCTGGGTCGGCGGCGACCTGATCCGGCCAGGCAGGGGCGAATCAGAGAACGAGATCCGGTCGGATCGCGTATGTGTGTCATCGAGGAGTCCGTGCGGCATGATCGACGTCATGATGATCACTCACAACGAGGCGTTGAACCTTCCGCGGAGCCTCCGCGCGTTGCAGGGCTGGACCAACAGGATCTTCGTGATCGACAGCGGCTCCACGGACGGCACCCAGGAGATCGCCTCTTCATTCGGCGCCGAGGTGACCCACCACGACTGGGCCGGATACGCCCGCCAGAAGAACTGGGGGCTGGACAACCTTCCGTTCGACGCCCCGTGGGTGCTCATCCTCGATGCCGACGAGGTCGTCACCGCCGGCCTGCGCGATCGGCTGGTCGAGATCGCCGCACGGATCCCCGATGACGTTTCCGAAAACGGCTTCTTCATCAACCGCCTCACCTACTTCCTCGATCGACCGATCCGCCACTGCGGCTTCTTCCCGAACTGGAACATGAGGTTCTTCAAACGCGGCGCCGGTGTCTACGAGGATCGCGAGGTCCACGAGCACGTGGTCATCGACGCCCCGCTGGGCTATGTCAGGGAGCCGATGATCCACGACGACCAGCGCGGGCTCGAACACTACTACGCAAAGCACAACCGCTACTCGACGCTCGAAGCGCGGTCGATCTACAACGAGATGTCCAAGGGCCCGTCCGATCGGGTCGGGGCGAACCTGACGGGCGAGGCACGCCGGCGCCGGTGGCTCAAACGTCACGTCATGCCGCACGTCCCGGTGCCGGCGTTGTGGCGGTTCCTGTACATGTACGTCCTGAGGATGGGTGTGCTCGATGGCCGCACTGGCATGGAGTTCTGTCGGTTCATCGCCTCGTACGACGCGATGGTGGCCCTGAAGCTCCGCGACCTACGACGGCTGGCCAGGGCCCGCGTGACCAGCGCCGAGGCGGCACTCGAACCGCCGGTCGCCGCCCTGGCCGTCGCCGAGGGCGGCGAACAGGTTCTGCCCGAGTCGATGCGGGCCCCGGACGTGGAACCGACCGGAGCGCCCGCACAACTTCAGCCGGA
>SMVA01315944.1_pt1 | contig 14532 bp, 8 predicted proteins | sample 2456451 | NCBI WGS metagenome assembly SMVA01 (sample SAMN11095933, study PRJNA526329) | marine sediment metagenome | biome: Marine sediment; feature: Surficial sediment; material: Deep marine sediment; isolation source: Hadal surficial sediment | place: Pacific Ocean | collected 2014-05 | depth 0-1...
GAAATCTTTAGGCAATGGGTATGGCATGAAGAGCATCAGAAACGCGGTGGAAGAACACGGTGGTTATATAAAAATTGAGAGTGAGGTGGGAACAGGCACCACTATCCATATTTTGCTTCCCGTAAACGGACCTCAATCCAGTACAAAAGAAGATCCAAATGTGAATTCCCGCTAAAAACCGCTGGAATGACAGACTTGTTTCCTGGCAGGCAATCAGGATGAATGAATCATCCATCCAGTTTGTGGCTTGGGAGAACCCTAATCCGTCATGCCAGCCAGTATTTAGCTGGCATCCAGGTTTTTACGCCCCAGCAGGAAATGCAGGATGGATTCCCGGTAAAAACTGTGGGGCTGACGGTATACGGGATGAAAAGCCGCAAGCTCTTTCACAAGGAATATCTGTTCTGATCAAACCTAAATTTCTACACAAAGGACCTGAGAGAAAATAACTTGGACAATATCGCGCCAAGATTTGGGTCGGATTTGGACGGAACGATTGAGGAAAACCCGAGGCATAGCACAGCTATGTTGAGGGTGTTTCGATTGAGGCCCGTTCAAAGGTGGCCCGAAGATTGAATGCGAGATGTCCAAGTTATTTTCTCTCAGGTCCTTAGGGGCTGTGAAGCATTGTTAACCTTCTGGTAGGAAAGAGAACACGCTATGGCGAAGGAGGTCATCACTCAAATTAAATTGCAAATTCCCGCAGGGAAGGCGAATCCTGCGCCCCCTGTCGGTCCGTCATTGGGGCAGCATGGCCTCAATATTATGGAGTTTTGCAAGCAATTTAATGCCAAGACCCAGAAACAAGAAGGCAGCATCATTCCTGTTGTGATTTCGGTCTATAAAGATCGGAGTTTTACCTTTATCACCAAGACCCCTCCGGCCACGGATTTGTTAAAGAAAGCCGCAGGGATTATCAAAGGGTCTGGCGTGCCGCAGAAAGATAAGGTCGGGAACATTTCTCGGGTCCAATTGACGGAAATTTCAAAGCAAAAAATGACGGATTTGAATGCAATAGATATTGAGGGTGCCATGAAAATTATTGAAGGTACCGCTCGGAGCATGGGGATAACGGTCTCGGACTAATTTTAGAGATCATTATTGTAGAGGAGTGAAGGCAGTGGGAAAGAAATTACAACACGCTGCAGCCAAGGTTGAATCGAAGTTGTATAACTTGGAAGAGGCTAGTGAGCTGGTCAAGCAAATTGCCACGGCGAAGTTTGATGAAACGGTTGAGTTGGTGATTCGGTTAGGTGTCGATCCTAAACGAGCCGATCAAATGGTCCGTGGAACGACTCTCCTTCCTCACGGCACAGGGAGGAAGGTGAGGATTGTTGTTTTTGCCAAAGGCGAAAAAGAGCAGGAGGCTCGCCAGGCTGGAGCAGATTATGTTGGCTCTGATGATTTGTTGGAAAAAATAAAAGGGGGTTGGCTGGACTTTGATAAAGCCATTGCCACTCCTGATCTCATGGCTTCCGTGGGTAAATTGGGAAAAGTGCTTGGTCCAAGAGGGTTGATGCCCAACCCCAAGACAGGCACCGTGACTTTCGAGGTGGCCAAGGCGATTGATGAAATTCGCAAAGGGCGCGTGGAATACAAGGTGGATAAGGCCGGGATCGTGCATGTGCCAATCGGAAAGGCGTCTTTCTCAGGCACCAAAATTACGGAAAATGCACGGACGGTTTTTGGTTCTCTTATGAAGGCCAAACCTTCTTCCAGTAAAGGGAAGTATGTGAAGGGCGCGACCATGTGTAGCACCATGGGGCCTGGTATCCAACTTGAATGTTCGGCGATTACCCGGAATGTCGATTGATGGAGTCGAGAAGGAGTGCTGAATGAAAAAGGAAGATAAAGCGACGGCAATCGCTGATCTGCACGAAAAATTCTCTAAAGCCACATTGGCCGTCGTGACGGAATGTGGCGGAATGCCGGTTAATCAATTGACGCAGTTGCGACACCAACTTCGTGGGGTCAACGCTGAACTCAAAGTGGTGAAAAATTCGCTCGCGATACGAGCAGTCGAAGGGACATCACTGTTGTCGGTGAAGACGTTGTTCAAGGGGCAGGTTGCCGTGGTGATTGGCTATGATGATCCCGTTCTGCCCGCCAAAATTTTACGTGACTTCATTAAGGCAGAAAAGTGTGGTGAGAAAATTGTATGGCGAGGCGGCGTATTAGAAGGAAACACTCTCGATCCGGCACAGCTCATTGCCGCAGCGGATTTACCGTCCAAGGAGGTCTTGCTGTCCATGTTGCTTTCCGCCCTCCAAGGCCCTCTGCGAGGGATGGTTGGCGTGATGCAAGGCATTCTTCGTGGGTTCGTAGCTGTGTTGGCGGCAATACAGGAAAAAAAGAAAGGAGACGGTTCAATGGCAGTGACAGAAGCAAAATTTTCAAAAGAGGACATTCTCAGTGCCGTGGCAGGTATGACGGTATTGGAGCTTTCGGAGTTAGTCAAAGGTTTCGAGGATAAGTTTGGAGTGACTGCGGCAGCACCGGTGGCAGTAGCCGCCGTCGCGCCAGGGGCCGCTGCGCCAGCCGCCGAAGAGCAGGATTCCTTCGACGTGGTTTTGACTGGTTTTGCCGCCGACAAGAAAATCCAGGCGATTAAAGTGGTGCGAGAGATTACAGGGTTGGGCTTGAAGGAAGCCAAAGATTTAGTGGAGGGTACGCCAAAGGCCGTCAAAGAGGATGTGGACAAGGATGAGTCAGAAGTCATTAAGAAGAAACTGACTGATGTGGGTGCGACGGTAGAAGTCAAATAAATAAGGAAGATTAGGGACGAGGATTGTTCCTCATTGCTCAGGACGGGCTGTCTAACCTGTATTGATGATGTCGAAGGAGCCGACTATGCCGCAACCAACATTGCCGGGAATTATCAAGCGAATGGATTTTTCAAAAATTCCTTCGACTATTGAAATCCCGGATCTGGTCGAAGTGCAAAAACGATCATACGAAGCTTTTTTGCAAAAAGATGCTGACGCTGAACACCGAGCTGAAAAGGGCTTGCAAGCGGCATTAATGAGCGTGTTTCCCATTTCTGATTATAACAATACGGCTATTCTTGAGTTTACCAATTATTCGTTGGGGACACCCAAGTATGATGTGCGCGAATGTTTGGAGCAGGGCATGACCTTTGCCGCACCTTTAAAACTTCGTATTCGTTTGGTCGTGTTTGATAGCCAGGATAAAAGCGTCAAAGGCAAAGTTCTCGATGTTCGTGAGCAGGAGGTGTACGTCGGGGAGCTCCCGCTGATGACGGATCGCGGGACCTTTATCATCAATGGGACGGAGCGAGTGGTAGTGAGCCAATTGCATCGCTCACCTGGTGCGTCCTTTAGCCATGATAAAGGTCGGACGCATTCGAGTGGGAAAATTCTGTTTTCTGCTCGAATTATTCCTTATCGCGGCTCGTGGTTGGATTTTGAATTCGATGCTCGTGATATTTTGTATGTCAGAATTGATCGGCGGCGAAAGATGCCGGCGACGATCTTGTTGAAGGCTTTCGGCCTTTCCACGGATGAATTGCTGAAAATGTATTATCCGGTTGAAGAAATTCGCATCGTCAATGGGCAGTTCATGCGTAAACTTGATTTTGAGTTGCATACGGGACACCGAACCACTCTCGACGTGTTCGAAAAAGGTTCGAAGGAACCGTTGGTTCGGGAAGGCAACCGCTTAACCAAAGGGGTCATGTCCAAACTTCGTGCCGCGGGAATAAAGGAAATCCCCGTCAAGCCGGATGAATTCGTGGGCCGTGCGGTGTTAACGGAGTTGGTTGCTCCGAAAAGTGGTGAGGTGATCCTCGAAAAGAATCAACGGTTTGCACTGCCGACTGTCGAAAAAATTTTGGAGAGTGGGGTTGAGAGCTTCAAAATCATCTACCTGGATAGTACGACCACCACCCCTGTGATTCTCGATACTCTTGAGGCCGAGCGGACCACGTCAAAAGAAGAGGCTTGGGTTGAAATTTACAAGCGGCTTCGGCCAGGGGAAATGCCGTCGGTCGATTCGGCGAAGCTCCTCTTTGAAAACCTGTTTTTGAATCCTAAGCGATACGACCTCTCTCCGGTGGGACGTCTGAAAATGAATAGTCGGTTTTCCTTGGACCATTCGCTTGAACTGCGTGTCCTGACGGCTCAGGATGTTATTGAAGTGGTACGCGGCTTAGTCGAATTGAAAATGGGCAAAGGCGATGTGGATGACATCGATCATTTGGGAAATCGACGTGTTCGATCCGTGGGTGAGTTGTTGGAAAATCAGATTCGCTTGGGGTTGGCTCGGATGGAGCGGAGCATCAAGGAACGGATGAATCTGTTAGACATGGAAACCGTGTTACCTCATGATTTGATTAATGCCAAACCGATTGTGGCAGCCATCAAGGAGTTTTTTGCCGGGAGCCAATTATCTCAGTTTATGGATCAAACCAATCCCTTAGCTGAAATCACACACAAGCGTCGGTTGTCGGCGTTGGGTCCGGGCGGTCTGACTCGAGAGCGTGCGGGGTTTGAGGTTCGTGACGTCCATCCTTCCCATTATAGTCGGATTTGTCCGATTGAAACGCCGGAAGGTCCGAATATTGGTTTGATTACCTCGTTGGCGACCTACGCGCGAATTAATGAATTTGGATTTATCGAGGCCCCATTTCGCAAAGTACGGAAAGGGCGAGTTCTCAATGAAGTGGAATTTCTTTCACCTCTCGAGGGGGAACGGTTTGTTATCGCACAGGCCAACTCGAAAATGGATGAGAGTGGAAAACTGGTGGGGGAATCGGTGACGGCTCGATCGGCAGGAGAGTTTGTGACGGAGACTCCTGATAAGATCGATTACATCGACGTGTCGCCCAAGCAAGTGGTCAGTGTGGCCACGGCGTTGATTCCCTTTCTCGAACATGATGACGCGAACCGCGCCTTGATGGGCTCAAATATGCAGCGACAAGCCGTTCCGTTGCTTCAAAGTGAAGCCCCACTCGTTGGGACAGGGATGGAGGTTGTGGTCGCGAGAGACTCCGGATATGTTGAGCAAGCGCGCCGTGACGGAATCGTCGAAAGCGTCGATGCTCGTCGAATTGTGGTGAGAACGGAACTGGGTAAAGAAGAGCCTGATAAGGGGAAGAGTAAACGATTTTTGGATACCTATGACCTGGTCAAGTTTCAACGTACGAACCAAAACACTTGTGTGACCCAAACGCCGGTGGTCCAGGTTGGTCAGCCAGTCAAAAAAGGGCAAGTGTTGGCAGATGGTCCGTCCATTGATCGAGGAGAATTGGCTCTTGGTAAAAATATCCTTGTCGGATTTATGCCGTGGGGTGGGTACAATTTTGAGGACGCGATTCTGCTCAGCGAGAAACTGGTGCGAGACGATATCTTCACGTCGATTCATATTGAAGAGTTTGAAGTTGAGGCGCGCGATACCAAGCTAGGGAAAGAAGAGATCACCCGAGATATTCCCAATCTGGGAGAAGAGGCCCTGCGGAATCTTGATGAAAGTGGCATCGTGCGTATTGGGGCTGAGGTGAAGCCTGGAGATATTCTGGTTGGCAAGGTGACGCCGAAAGGCGAGACGCAACTGACTCCGGAAGAGAAATTGTTGCGAGCGATTTTTGGCGAGAAAGCCGGGGATGTAAAAGATACCTCGCTTCAAGTTCCTCCTGGAATCGAGGGAATCGTTGTCGATGTCAAAATCTTTTCTCGGAAAGGCCTTGATAAGGATGAGCGGTCCAAAGACATTGAATCGCAAGATCGAGTCAAGATTGAACGCAACTATCAAGAGGAGCTTCGTATTATTGAGGAAGAGCGGACCAAGGGACTGCGTAAGCTTCTGCTCGGCCAAGTCGTGGGCCGTGATCTCATGGACCATGACAGTGGCGAGGTCATTTTAAAGAGGAAGGGGAAGATCACCGCAGAGGTCTTGCGGAAATTATCCAACGATGCTGTTCGGCGAGTCCTTCTTAGTGATTCCGAGGAACAGAAAAAACTCGAGGATATTGAGCATGCCGCCAAAGATCAAATCGAAATCCTCCAAACCTATTATGATGAAAAGGTTGGGCGACTTCGGCGTGGCGATGAATTGCCCCCAGGCGTCATCAAGTTGGTCAAGGTGTATTTGGCGATTAAGCGCAAGATTTCCGTCGGAGATAAAATGGCCGGTCGGCATGGCAATAAAGGGGTGGTCTCGCGCATTCTTCCTGAAGAAGACATGCCCTATTTGCCGGACGGTACGCCATTGGAAATTGTCTTGAATCCGCTTGGGGTACCTTCGCGGATGAATGTGGGACAAATTTTGGAAACCCATCTGGGGTGGGCGGCCAAAGCTTTGGGCATTCATGTGGCTAGCCCGGTTTTTGAAGGAGCTACTGAGCTGGAAGTCAAGGACCTCTTGAAAAAAGCCGGCTTATCTCAATCTGGGCAATCCGTCGTGTTTGATGGTCGTACGGGTGAACGGTTCAAAAGTCCTGTGACAGTTGGATATGTGTACATGATGAAGTTGCATCACTTGGTTGATGATAAAATTCATGCTCGGTCCATTGGACCGTACTCTCTTGTGACGCAGCAACCGTTGGGTGGGAAAGCTCAGTTTGGAGGCCAGCGCTTAGGGGAAATGGAAGTGTGGGCTTTGCAAGCCTATGGAGCCGCTTCGATGTTGCAGGAATTTCTCACCGTCAAGTCTGATGACGTGCCGGGACGGTCGCGCATGTATGAAGCGATTGTCAAAGGGGAAAATTTCTTGGAACCTGGATTGCCGGAGTCTTTCAATGTGTTGGTGAAAGAGCTCCAGAGTTTGGGTCTCGACGTTGAATTGATGAAATCCCCGGAATAGATTCATGGCTAGTATGTTCATTAGGAGTGTTTTAAATGAGGAGGGTTAAACCTTGAAAAGCATTTATGCGCTGTTTGAAAAGCCACGCGATGCCGTGTCCTTTGATGCAATGCGTATTCGAATTGCTTCACCAGAGAAAATTCGCTCGTGGTCCTACGGGGAAGTGAAGAAGCCCGAGACGATTAATTACCGGTCCTTTAAGCCTGAAAAGGACGGGTTGTTCTGCGCCAAAATTTTTGGCCCAACGAAAGATTGGGAATGCAATTGCGGGAAATATAAGCGGATGAAGCACCGCGGCATTGTCTGTGATAAATGTGGGGTAGAAGTCATCCAGTCGAAGGTCCGTCGTGAGCGGATGGGGCATATTGAATTGGCGGCATCCGTCGCGCACATTTGGTTTTTAAAAGGCGTGCCGAGTCGGATTGGGATTTTGTTGGACATGAGTCTCAAACAGTTGGAGAAAATTCTCTATTTTGATTCGTATGTGGTCATTGACCCAGGAGATACGCCTCTCAAGGAAAATGAACTTCTGACGGAAGAAAAGTATCGCGAATATTTTGATCAATATGGTTCCCAAGGATTTCGAGTGGGGATTGGAGCAGAAGCTATTCGTGAATTATTACGAAAAGTTGATATCGAAACGTTGTGGAATGAGCGGCATGAAAAGGTGAAGTCGACCACTTCCGTCGCTGGCACGAAAAAACTCACCAAGCGCCTGAAGGTGATTGAGGCGTTCATAAAGTCTGGAAACAAGCCAGAGTGGATGATTATGGATGTGATTCCGGTACTTCCACCGGAGCTTCGTCCTCTTGTTCCCTTGGATGGAGGACGTTTCGCGACATCGGATTTAAATGATCTGTATCGTCGTGTGATCAATCGGAATAATCGGTTAAAGCGATTGGTTGAATTAAAAGCGCCAGGCGTGATTATTCGCAACGAAATGCGGATGTTGCAAGAAGCCGTCGATGCGCTGTTTGATAATGGACGGCGTGGGCGGACCATTCGTGGTGCGAATAAACGTCCCCTCAAATCCTTGAGCGACATGTTGAAAGGGAAGCAGGGTCGGTTCCGGCAAAACCTTTTAGGAAAGCGCGTGGACTATTCCGGTCGATCCGTCATTGTCGTAGGGCCAGAGCTGAAGCTCAATCAATGTGGGTTGCCCAAGAAGATGGCCCTTGAGCTTTTCAAGCCCTTCATTTTTCATAAGTTGGAAGAACGTGGGGCTGCGACAACCATTAAGAGTGCCAAACGACTTGTAGAAAAAGAACGACCAGAGGTGTGGGATGTCTTGGACGAGGTCATTCGTGAACATCCGGTTATTCTGAACCGGGCCCCCACACTTCATCGTTTGGGCATGCAAGCCTTTGATCCTGTTTTGGTGGAGGGGAAAGCTATTCGCTTGCACCCACTAGTTTGCGCGGCCTTCAATGCAGACTTCGATGGTGATCAAATGGCGGTCCATGTGCCGTTGTCGATTGAGGCACAAATTGAGGCACGGGTATTAATGATGTCGGTCAATAATATACTATCACCGGCGAATGGTCGGCCCTTGGCCGTTCCTTCGCAGGATATGGTGTTGGGGTGTTATTGGCTTACCCAGGTGCGTGATGGAGCCAAAGGTGAGGGAAAGATTCTCTACGCACCAGAAGAAGTGCGGATTGCCTACGATTCCGGTGAGCTTGAGGAGCAGGCGCGTGTCAAGGTACGCATCAATAATGAGTTAGTTGACACCACAGTTGGCCGAGTGATCTTTGGAGAAGTCCTCCCGGCGTCTATTGATTTCTCGCACGTCAACCAACTCATGACCAAGAAAGAAATGACCAAACTGATTGATACGGTCTATCGCCAGGCTGGCGTACATGAAACGGTGAGGATGTTGGATAAACTCAAAGATCTTGGTTTCTCCTATGCCACCATAGCTGGTGTGTCTATTTGCATTGACAATATGCACATTCCCACCAAGAAAGGAGCCTTGATCGATGCGGCTAAGAAGGAAGTGGAAGAGGTTCAACTGCAATATAGCGAGGGGTTGATCACCAATGGTGAGCGGTACAACAAGGTGATTGATATTTGGGCGCATGTGAGTGAGAATGTGGCCAACGAAATGATGAGCGAAATTCGCGCTGGTGGTGGCCAAGGTTCTGACGATACGCTGAACCCGATTTTCATGATGGCGGACTCAGGAGCACGGGGCAGTTCTCAACAAATTCGTCAGCTTGGTGGAATGCGTGGTTTGATGGCCAAGCCTTCCGGGGAAATTATTGAAACACCCATTACCGCAAATTTCCGTGAAGGATTGACGGTGTTGCAGTACTTTATTTCCACTCATGGCGCGCGGAAAGGGTTGGCGGATACGGCATTAAAGACAGCCAATTCAGGATATTTAACTCGGCGTCTGGTGGATATATCGCAGGATGTCATTATCAGTGAAGAAGATTGCCTGACCGCTGATGGGATTGATGTCTCCGCCTTAGTCGAAGGAGGCGAAGTGATTGAACCCCTGGATGAGCGTATTTTAGGCAGGCTTGCTGCTGCAGATATTCTCGACCCCGTCACGGGTGACGTGGTGGTGAAGGCCAATATAGAGCTTGATGAATTGCGAGTGAAGGCGGTGGTCGAAGCCGGCATTGACCATGTGAAAATTCGTTCTGTGTTGACGTGTCAGGCTCGCTGGGGCGTCTGTGTGAGATGTTATGGACGCGATTTAGCGCGTGGGCGATTGGTGGAAAAGGGTGAACCTGTGGGCGTGATTGCGGCACAATCGATCGGTGAGCCTGGTACGCAGTTGACGATGCGAACATTCCATATCGGTGGTACGGCGAGTAAGGTTGTGGAGCAAAGCGTGGTGGAATCGCGGCATGATGGGGTGTTGAAATATTTAAGCTTTGATGCCAAGAAAAATGTGGATTTCCATAGTAATCGCATGGCCGTGAAAAATAAGCATGGTGAATGGGTGGTGATGAACCGGAATGCGAAGATCGCTGTGTATGACGATACCGGGCGTGAACGCGAGAAATACCCCGTTGTGTATGGAGCCAAAATTAAAGTAAAAGATGGTAGTCGGGTAACCGTGGGGCAGAAGCTTGTTGAATGGGACCCCTATTCGCTCACGATTTTAACTGAGGTTGGTGGGAAGATCGCCTATGGGGATATTTCTGATGGCGTCACAATGAAGGAAGAGGTCGATGAAGTGACCGGGTTGTCTCGGAAGGTTGTGATTGAGCAAGCCGGAACAACCCTTCGTCCACGAGTTTCCATTAAGGATGATTCCGGGAAGACGGCCAAATTGCCTTCATCGGGTGCTCCAGCTCGATATCTCTTGCCGGTGGGTGCCCATATCTTTGTTGAAAAAGGGACCATTGTTCATCCAGGGGATGTGCTGGCCAAGATTCCACGAGAAACTACCAAGACCAAGGATATTACTGGTGGGCTGCCTCGGGTTGCCGAACTGTTCGAAGCCAGAAAACCAAAAGAGCAAGCGGTGATTACCGAAATCGACGGCGAAATCTCCTTTGGTGGGTTCGTCAAAGGGTTACGGAAGATCACAGTTGATAACAAGATGGGGGATATCAGGGAATATTTTATCCCTCGAGGGAAGCATGTGAACGTGCATGAGGGCGATTGGGTTCGTGCTGGGGAACCCTTGATGGACGGTTCGGCCAATCCCCATGATATTCTCAATGTGTTGGGGCCTCGTGAATTGCAGCGCTACCTGGTCAATCAGGTCCAGGAAGTGTACCGATTGCAAGGTGTGTCGATTAACGATAAGCATATCGAAGTCGTCGCTCGACAAATGCTGAGGAAAATCAGAGTCGAAGATCCTGGCGATACGATTTTCTTGCCAGGAGCACAAGTCGGAAAATTTTCTTTCATGGATGAAAACCAAAGAGTGCTAGCAGAGGGTGGTCAGCCCGCTATTGGAAAACCCGTGCTATTGGGTATTACCAAAGCCTCGTTGAGTACGGACAGCTTTATTTCAGGTGCGTCTTTCCAAGAAACAACAAGGGTATTGACGGAAGCGGCAATCAATGGTCGTGTCGATGATCTCCGAGGTTTAAAAGAAAATGTCATTGTAGGACGCCTCATTCCTGCCGGGACAGGATATATAGATTATCGCGAGACCTTTGTGCCTCCGCCGGTTGAAACTGCCATTGAATCGGAATCTGGGCATGAGGCAGAAGCAGTGCCTGGCGAAGGCGTGAAAGAATTGCAAGTTCAAAAATCATAAATTTTGTCAGAATATCTGGTTTTACTCTTGACATAGTTGTGGCTGGTTCCATACAATTCGCCGGTTGCCCGCTGACGGGTGGCTCGGGATTCAACAAAAACGTAAGTTGTTACAAGTGAGGCAATTATGCCGACCGTAAATCAGTTGGTCAGAAAAGGGCGGACCCCCAAAAAGTTTAAAAGCAAAAGTCCTGCGTTGAATCGTTGTCCTCAAAGACGTGGGGTGTGTTTGCGGGTGTATACGACCACGCCAAAGAAGCCAAATTCAGCGTTGCGGAAAGTTGCGAGAGTTCGTTTGACCACTGGGGTAGAGGTCACGACCTATATTCCTGGGATGGGGCATAACCTCCAAGAGCATTCAATCGTGCTTGTTCGCGGAGGACGGGTGAAGGATTTGCCTGGGGTACGATATCATTTGGTTCGCGGGGCTTTGGATGCTGTTGGGGTGGCCAATCGAAAGCAAGGCCGATCAAAATACGGTGCCAAGAAACCCAAATAATTGGTTCTTGTTCAATTCAACTTTTGTATTGAATATTTGTTGAGGAGTTCATCTAACACCTATGGCACGTGGACAAAGTGCAGAGCAAAGAATACCGCCGCCTGATTCAAGATTCCGCGACGTATTGGTCAGTAAATTTATTAATATTCTGATGTTCTGTGGGAAAAAAAGTACTGCCCAGGCAGTGTGTTACGGGGCATTTGATTTGGTTCAATCTAAAACCGGAAATGATCCGCTGAAGGTCTTTCACGCAGCCCTCGGAAATGTAAAGCCGATGGTCGAGGTGAAATCCCGCCGCGTTGGTGGTGCCTCCTATCAGGTGCCCGTCGAAATACGGCCTGTCCGTCAGATGGCGTTGGCATTCCGTTGGATCAAGCAGAGCGCTTCTTCTCGGTCTGGTCGCACCATGAAGGAAAAGCTTGCTGCTGAACTGATGGATGCTGCGAATAGTGCTGGCGCTGCAGTCAAGAAGCGTGACGAAACGCATAGAATGGCCGAAGCCAATCGGGCGTTTGCTCATTATCGTTGGTGAACTGTGGGAAGGGTGCTGTCGTTGGCCTGCCCCGTCATACCCTACCGTTTTTCCTGATTTGCGTGGGAAGATCGAAAGGGTGGGTGTGCCGCTGAAGCATTCCTGTGTTTTGGAGGAGAGAAATTACATTGGGCCGGGAATATCCATTAGAACGTACTCGTAATATTGGCATCATGGCGCACATTGATGCCGGTAAAACGACAACGACTGAGCGTATTTTGTTTTATACCGGTGTCTCTCATCGAATGGGTGAGGTGCATGAGGGTGCTACTCAAATGGATTGGATGGAACAGGAACGTGAGCGTGGCATTACGATCACTGCGGCTGCCACAACCTGTTTTTGGAAAGATCATCGGATCAATATTATTGATACTCCCGGGCATGTCGACTTTACGGTGGAGGTGGAGCGGTCGCTTCGTGTGTTGGATGGAGCCGTGGCTGTATTCGATTCGGTTCAGGGTGTGGAGCCGCAATCGGAAACGGTGTGGCGACAAGCCGATAAGTATCGGGTTCCACGAATTTCTTTTTTAAATAAGATGGATCGGGTGGGAGCTGATTTCTTTCACAGTATTCAGACGATCACTGATCGATTAGGCGCAAATCCTGTTGCTGTGCAATTGCCCATAGGCAAGGAGGCGGACTTTCGAGGAGTTATTGACTTGGTGGCCATGAAGGCGAACATCTGGGACGATGAATCCTTAGGTGCCAGTTTTGAGGTGGGGGACATCCCTTCTGAATTGTTGCCGATGGCTGAAGAATATCGTGAGAAAATGCTTGATGCCGTGGCCGAGTTTGACGAGGTCCTGCTTGAGCAGTATCTGAATGGTGAGCCGCTTAAAGAGGATGAGATTAAGCGAGCGATTCGGACAGGTACGCGTCAAATGAAGATTACGCCGGTGTTGTGTGGGAGCGCCTTTAAAAATAAAGGGGTTCAGACATTGTTGGATGCCGTGGTTGATCTGTTGCCTTCGCCTTTGGATGTTCCGGAGGTTCAGGGAGTAGATCCGGACTCCGGTGAGGTCATGCATCGTAAGGCCAATGATGAAGAGCCGTTCTCTGCGTTGGCGTTTAAGATTATGACGGATCCGTTTGCCGGTCAGCTTACCTACATCCGCGTGTATTCAGGAAAGTTGAGAACGGGTTCGTATGTCTATAATGTGACCCAGGGAAAACGTGAGCGCATCGGTCGCCTTCTGAAAATGCACGCGAATAAGCGTGAAGATATTGACATGGTGTACTCCGGTGATATCGCTGCGGCGGTTGGTATGAAAGGGGCGAGGACTGGCGATACTTTGTCCGATGAGAAAAACCAAATTTTATTAGAAGTGATTAAGTTCCCCGAACCGGTGATTTCCATGGCCGTTGAGCCTAAGACCAAGCAGGATTTGGAGAAGCTTGGCTTTTCTTTAGAGAAGCTTTCTCAGGAAGATCCGTCCTTTCATGTTCGGACGGATGATGAAACTGGCCAGACGATTATTTCCGGGATGGGCGAGCTCCATTTAGAGATTATTGTGGATCGGTTGGTTCGAGAATTTAAAGTGCAAGCCAATGTTGGGAAGCCTGAAGTGGCGTACCGTGAGACGATTCGACGAAAAGGTAAAGCAGAAGGAAAATATATTAAACAATCTGGTGGTCGAGGTCAATATGGCCATGTGGTGCTAAGTGTTGAGCCGTCAGATGCTGGCGTAGGGCTTGAATTTGTGAATAAAATCGTCGGTGGGATAATACCTAGAGAATATATTCCTGCAGTGGAAAAAGGGGTGAAGGAGCGAATGGAGTCTGGCGTCCTGGCTGGGTATCCCATGCGTGATATCCGTGTGACGTTATATGATGGCTCCTTTCACGAGGTAGACTCCAATGAAATGGCATTCAAGATCGCCGGGTCCATGGCCTTTGAGAGTGCCTGTAAAAAATCAGATCCTGCGTTGCTTGAGCCAATCATGAAGGTGGAGGTGTTGGTCCCTCAGGATTTTATGGGTGATGTGATAGGAGATTTAAATTCTCGGCGAGGGAAAGTTCGTGGGATGCAAGCTCGTGGAGGATCTCAGGCGGTTGATGCCGCAGTTCCTTTAAGCGAGATGTTTGGGTATTCCACGACTCTTCGATCCAAGACCCAGGGTCGCGCTACCTATTCCATGGAATTTGAGAAATACGAAGTAGTGCCTAAGCAAATATCAGAGCAGATCATTGGGGCTCAGCGTGGCGAGTAGTCGTTGATTAAGAATAACGCATACAAGAATAGAATCTAGTGGGTGGAAAAATATTTTGTTGGTGTTGCCTGAGAAGAATCGCATTCATTAAGGGAGGGGCAGATGGCGAAGGCGAAATTTGATCGGAAGAAGCCGCACTTGAATGTGGGGACGATTGGGCATGTGGACCATGGGAAGACGACCCTCACCTCGGCCTTGACGAAGGTGATGGGGGATAAAGGGATGGCCACCTATATCTCCTATGA
>SMVA01347185.1_pt1 | contig 14529 bp, 10 predicted proteins | sample 2456451 | NCBI WGS metagenome assembly SMVA01 (sample SAMN11095933, study PRJNA526329) | marine sediment metagenome | biome: Marine sediment; feature: Surficial sediment; material: Deep marine sediment; isolation source: Hadal surficial sediment | place: Pacific Ocean | collected 2014-05 | depth...
TGCCCGGCATGATCTGGACACCGATGGCCGAAGAATCGGAGATGGCCGAGGCCGACGTCGAATGGCTGCCCTCGGATCAGGTCTCCAAGGCGATTCTCTTCTGCATCAAACAAGACCCGGACACGATCATACCGGAGCTGCGTATCTATCACCGCGCACAGATCTGAGGATCCATATTGTGCGATCAGTCGAACTTTCATCTATTTTTTATATGAAATAGTATGTATTTTGGCAAAGCTGGTATCGAAACCGACAACAAGAAGGAGATATCAATGAGCTCGAGTCCCGTTAGACTGGCGGTCAGTTGTTTAGCAGTGTTGATTTTATTGGTTCTCGTTTCGGAGCGCGGGCAGGCTCAGGATTCCACGGACTACACAGTTAATCCTTCGCTGTTCCAGGCGCTCGAGTGGCGCAATATTGGTCCGTTCCGGGGCGGTCGCGTGCCGGCAGTCGCTGGTCATCCGGATCAACAATTCACTTATTACATGGGGGCGACGGGTGGTGGCGTCTGGAAAACTCAAAACGGCGGAATCAGTTGGGAGAACATCTCCGACGGGTTTTTCAATACCGGCACGATTGGCGCAATTTCAGTCGCCGAATCAGATCCGAACGTCATTTACGTCGGTACTGGCGAGTCGCCGATTCGTGGTGTTTCGACATCACATGGCGATGGCGTTTACAAATCGACGGACGCGGGCGAGACCTGGCAGAAAATGGGACTCACCGCGACGCGTCAGATCTCGAAGATAACGATCCATCCGACCAACCCGGACGTCGTGTACATCGGTGCGCAGGGATCCCCCTGGGCGGCGACGCCCGAGCGCGGCGTGTATCGCTCGACCGATGGCGGCGAAAACTGGGAACGGGTCTTGTTTGTCGATAATGACACCGGCGTCAGTTTCCTGAGCATGGATATGACGAATCCCGATGTGATCTACGCTGGCATGTGGGATCACCGGCGCGAACCGTGGAACGTACGCAGCGGTGGCCCGGGAAGCGGCTTGTACAAAACCGCTGATGGTGGTGATACCTGGAAGAAGCTGGAGAAGGGCCTTCCGGAACTCATGGGCAACACGGGCATCAGCGTTTCGCGGGCCAACCCTGATCGTCTTTGGGCAATGATCGAAGCGGTCGAGGGGGGCGTCTATCGTTCCGACGATGCCGGAGAAAGCTGGCAGCACGTTAATGACGATCCGGGCATCCGCGATCGCGGCTGGTACTACACCCACATTTTTGCCGATCCGGTTGACGCAGATACCGTGTATGTTCTGGCAGCTTCCATGGTCAAGTCGACTGATGGCGGCGAAACTTTCGAAGGGGTAAGTACGCCGCATGGCGACAACCACGATTTGTGGATAAATCCCAAAAACAATCAATGGATGGTGCAGGGTAACGACGGCGGCGCCAACGTATCTTTCGATGGTGGACAGAGCTGGTCGACGCAGGCGAACCAGCCGACCGCGCAGTTTTACCGTGTCAATGTCGACAATGTATTTCCGTATCGGCTGTACGGCGGGCAGCAAGACAACAGTACCGTCCGGATACCAAGCCGCACGCTCGAAAACGGCATAAGCATGAAACATTTTCGTGCGGTCGCGGGCGGCGAAAGTGCACATATCGATTTTGACCCGGACAACCCGGTTCTTATTTACGGTACGAGTCTCCTCGGCACTATCGTCGAGCTGAATGTTGACACCGAAGAGCGGCGCAATATCGAACCGTACCCATATTTCGCGGGATTCCGTCCGGGCAGGGAGCTTCGTTACCGGTTTAACTGGAATGCACCGGTGCTGGTGTCGCGGCACAATCCCGAGGTCCTTTATCATGCGTCGAACGTTGTTTTGAAGTCGACAGATCGCGGACACGAATGGACGCCAATCAGCCCCGATTTGACGCGCAACGACGATTCAAAACAAGGCACGATCGGTGGCCCGGTAATGATCGAGGGAGCAGGTGGCGAGCATTACGGCACCATCATGTATCTTGCGGAGTCGCAGCATGATGCTGACACCATCTGGTCAGGCTCCGATGATGGCCGCGTGTATGTAACCCGCGACGGTGGTGAAAGCTGGGATAACGTGACACCACGGCGCATGCCCGAATCGCAGGTCAACTCGATCGATATTTCGCCGCACGATCCTGCAACCGCGTATATCACCGCGACCCGTTACAAATTCAATGATTTCACGCCAATGATCTATAAAACGAACAACTATGGGCGTAGCTGGACTTCGATAGTTGACGGCATCGGTGACGAAGCATTCGCCCGTGTCGTTCGGGAAGACCCGGCGCGGAGAGGGCTGTTGTACGCCGGCACCGAAGCCGGCGTTTACGTGTCATTCGACGACGGCGAGCATTGGCAGCCGTTGCAACTCAACCTTCCGATGGTTCCGGTCACCGATCTGCGTGTGCATCAGGACGACCTCATTGCGGCTACCCAGGGGCGTGCATTCTGGATACTGGATGGCATCTCGCCATTACATGAGGTTGATACCGTTGATAATTCTGCTGTAGTACATCTTTTTAAACCGCAGGATGCCTACCGCCTGGATATCAGTGGTTTCCGTTCGCAGCAAGCGAAGAACCCGCCGAATGGTGCAGTGTTTTATTACCTGTTGGATCAGGAGATAACTGACGCCGCAGGCAACCTGACGCTTGAAGTATTGGATGAAAACGGAACGGTCATTCGGACGTTTAGCAATGAAGCGGCAGAAGAAGATGAGGGCGGGTTTGTGAAGGGCGTTATTGGCGAACCACCCGCGGCGCCACTTGATACTAAGCAGGGAATGAACAGATACGTCTGGAATTTACGTACGGAACCTTATACGGACGTGTCCGACACAATCCGTTACGTCAGTACGCGACCGTATCGTGTGGCGCCAGGCGCGTTCCAGGCGCGTCTGACTCTTGATGGTGAAAGTATTTCCAGGTCATTCGACGTGATTCCGGATCCGCGGCGCGAACCAGTTTCTGCCGACGCCTGGAAAAGCCAGCAGGCATTGCTCGCAGAACTTGGCGCTATGGTGGATGAGATTCACGGCTCGACTACTCATATGCGTTTGGTCGTTGAAGAGATCCGTGCGGTTCTGGAAATTGTCGCAACCCGCTCTGAGGTCGCCGACATCAGGGCAAGCGGTCAGGATCTGATCCGGAAGATCGATGCCTGGGAGGTTCACGTACCGCAACCCGATTTGCCGAATGATGTTCAGGACCGCATTGCATTTCCGAGCAGACTGTTGAGCACACAGGTCCTGCACGTCATGCGTGCGATGGACCAGGACCCGCCGCTAACTGTTGGAAGTGAGTTGCGTGTGGAGGAACTGCGGACGCAATGGGCAGTAATAAAGTCAGATATGCTGGAAATACTTGATGTGGATCTTCGCGAGTTCAACGAGCTGCTTGGTTCGCACGAAATCCCGGTTATAGAATCCGATCAGGGCGAATGATCGATATCCAACCGGATATTATTCTTTTCGCAGTTCGCGCAGGGAATCCAATATTTCATCTGGCTCGAGTCGTGCGGTGTAATCTTCGTCGGTGAAAGAGTGAAGGATCTTGCCATCCTGCCCGATCACGTAGGTCGCCGGTAGCGGTAATTTGCAGTCCGGATCAGCGTTGACCGTGGCGACATCGGCGCCCCAGTTCTTGTAAATCGGGCGCAAGTCTTCAGCGAGCGAAAACGATAAACCGTACTGATCGGCGACCTTATTGTCGGTGTCACTCAAGACTTCGAATTCCAGGTCGTTCTTTTCCGCAGTCGACAAGGTTTCGTCGGGCAACTCGGGGGAAATAGCGACCAGGCTCGCACCCAATGCCTTGATCTCGTCGTTCACCTCCTGCAATGCTTTCAATTCCAGGCTGCAGTAGGGACACCAGCCGCCCCGATAAAAACTCAGGACGATGGGACCATCGCGGCGCAATGCTGCGGATGAAACCATATCGCCTTTGGCATTCGGCAGCGCGAAATCGACTGCATCATCTCCCGTACCGAGCGCACGCTCGGCCAGGTGCGATCCCCTGAGGATATCCTCGGCTTCTTGCATTGACGCCTTGATTTTTTCCGGGACCTGCGGAAGAAATTTTGCTTTCAAATTTTCAATATCGTTCTTCAGACTCATAATTTCGACTCCACGGTTAGGCACAGCCGGCTAGCGGCACGCCGGCATGACCTGTTCCGCGAACAGCTCCTGTGTCTTGATGACTTTCCAATGGTCGAGGCCGCCGAAGTTCGTGAGAATCGTCAGCTCACCGATGCCGCCTTTCTCGCGTAACGCACCAATCTGATCGATGACCTTATTCGGCGTTCCGATGAATCCGATTTCCCCGTCGACGATGTCGTCGTAACTCAGTTCGGTCAGGCCCTCGAGCGCGCCACTGGCATAGAAGCCATAACCTTTCGCGATTAATTCTTCTTTTGGCGGCAACGGCGGCTTCGAGAATATCGGGCTGGCATTGAATTTCAGGAAATTATGCACGGCTTCTTCCACCTCGCGGCGGATCTGCGCTTCGTCATCACCGAGATAGACCGGCCGCAAGTACAGAATGTCCGGTGTGTTGCCCGCTTTCGCACATGCCTCTTTGTAAATATCGAGCGGGCCCTCGAGCGCCTCCCAGGGCAATAGAGGCGGCACGCAGATCCCCCAGTCGCGCTCGCCGGCCATCTGGTAGGTGATGTCGCTGGTGCCGCCGGTATAGAGTTTCGGGTGTGGCTTCTGCACCGGTTTCGGCACCACCGTCACATCTTCAAATTCCCAGAATTCACCTTTGTGCGAGAAACGTTCCTCGGTCCAGGCCTTGACCAGCACCTCCAGCGCCTCGTCAAATCGTGGTCGGCTTTCCTCCAGCGGCACATTGAGCGGGCCATACAGCCACGCGTGACCCCTGCCGATGCCGCAATCCAGTCGGCCTCCGGTCAGGATATCCGCAACCGCTATTTCCGCGGCCAGCCTTAAGGGATTGTGGAACGGAAGCGTATGCAGGAGTGTGCGAAACCGAATTTTTTCGGTTTTCTGGGCGACTGCGGTGATCATCGCCAGCGGGTTGGCGGAGATACCGAAGTTCCGGAACAGGTGATGTTCGATGATCGAATACGAATCGAAGCCGACCTCATCGGCGTGTACCATCTGTCGAAAGACTTCGTCGTAAAGTGCCGCAAACGGTTTGTCGTCCGGACACTGCATCTCGGCGTAGATTCCGAATCGCATGTTTTCCCCCTGCCGTTATTATTACTTGCCGAACCAGTTTCCAAGCATAGTACACTCGCGGGTCCCGCTATTACATCTTGCAAGGCGTGACGATGGCTCGACATTCAGACTTCCAGCCGATGCAACAGTTCGTCGACAAGTTCCCTGAAATGTCGGGCAATGACATCAACGGCCTGGGGGAAAAAGAAGTACGGCGAGCATCCCCGTTTTTCTGGCATCCACCGGACCGGCAGACGCACGGAGCTTTGCAAAAGGAAGTCACGGATTACCATCGCCAGTCTGATGCCGTGAGGAAGTGGTTTTCAGCGGACCCGCCCGGCGGGCGCGGGCCGGAGGCCGTTCCACAGAGCAATGAGAAGGTCAGCAAGCCGCCTGCCGAGTGGTCGGCAATCGTCAAGGAATTCACGCTCGCCAATGAAAGCGACCTGGTGGGCATCGCCGAAATCGACCCGACGTGGATCTACGAAGGCTACGAGCTGGACGAGCCGCGGGTCATCATCATCGGTGTCGCGATGGACTATGCGGAACTTGCGGAGGCGCCGTCCAGCTTCGACAATCCGCGCGCTGCTGTGGTGGTGGCCAAGGAATACAACCGCGCGGCAAGAGCGTGCCGCGAACTCAGGAATTTCATCCTGTCGCAGGGATATTTCGCCAAGGCTTACCAGGGACCCTACGCAACCGCACTCAATTTCCTTCCGGCAGCGATCGCAGCCGGTCTTGGAGAACTCGGCAAACACGGCTCGCTCATCAACCGGGAATACGGATCGAGTTTTAGATTGTCTGCGGTCACGACAGATATGCCGCTGGTCGCGGATTCACCTGACGAATTCGGCGCCGACGATTTTTGCATGCGTTGCCAGGCATGCTCGAAAGCCTGCCCACCCGATGCGATCTACGACGAGAAGCAACTCGTCCGTGGCGTCGCGAAATGGTACGTCGATTTCGACAAATGCATACCGTACTTCGGGGAAGCACTGGGTTGCGCGCTTTGCCTCGCAGTATGTCCGTGGTCACGCCCGGGCAATTCCGCAAACCTGATTCAGAAGTTACAAAAGCGTCAATCTCGCCTGCTGGATAAACAATCCCAGTAACAACCGGGTAGCTATTCCCGGCGAAAACGCGACTTACTAGCAGGTTGTTGAAAAAGCCATCCATGGCTTTTTCAACATCGCAATCCGAAAAAAGTGGTTTTCGAATTGCTCCCATTTTCAATGGCTTACAGCCATCAAAAATGTCGGTACATCCCTGTACCGTCTAGCAGGCTGCAGAAAAACTGCGTTTTTCAACAGCCTGCTAGTCTGGTAATACAGGTCTGGAGCGGGCCCGATTCGAAATCTAAACAGTCCTTATCCCGCACTTTACGCGGGATTTTTTATATAAAATTATAGATAAATATCACTAATTATATATAATGCTCCCACTTAGGCCACTTCGCTTCCTGGGGTCCGCACTCGTGGATCTCCGGGCGTTTCCCGACTTGCCGCGACAGGAGGCTGGGTCACCAATTGTTTCAGGTTCAACGTGGCGACGAGCCGGACGACTGGAGGCCAATGAGAATCGTCGGACCAGGGGTGCGGGAAATTCGCTTGCATCATGAGGGACAGTATCGAGTGTTTTATGTGGTCAATTTTCGCGGCGGAATTTACGTGTTACATGCTTTTCGAAAGAAGTCGTAAAAGACCAGAAAATTGGATATCGAAATTGCGAGACGCCGACTGCATCAAATTCAGGAGAAATGAATGATGGTAAAGGTGATCGAATCAAGCGGAAACGTATTTGAGGATCTGGGATTCGAAGGTCCCGAAGCCGATAATCTCAGGCTGCGCTCTGAACTAATGATAGAACTCAAACGAATCATTGATGCACGGCATTTGACGCAAACGCGGGCGGCGCAATTGCTAGGAATCCAGCAATCGCGTGTCAGTGATCTTGTCCGGGGAAAGATCCATCGGTTTAGTATCGATACGCTCGTAAAACTCTTGGGAAAGGCCGGTCGTTCTGTTGAAATAACGGTAAAACGTAATGCCGCATGATGAGCGGCGTGGAAATCACGGCGAATGATATTTAATATACAAGCTGATCGACAGGGGGAAACGTTGAAATTGAGACCTGAATTCGCATTCCGCGCACTTGTTGCGGTGTCAATTATTCTGTTCGCGGCAGCGGCGCTAGCGCAGGACACTGACTTGCGCTCCTATCGCCTCGGAGCCATCGCATCATGGTCGGAGGCTATCAGCGTTGGCGTCAAGGAGTTGGCACTGAGTTCTCCGGCGACGCCCGAAGAGATGGACGACCTGATAGGCGAAGCTGAGAAAATCGCCGCCCGCTTCGGTATCAGTGTTTATCGGGAAACCGATCTGTTAATCACAGACCTGTTTCCGGACGATGTGGCAAAGGGCAAGCATGTTCTTTTGCTCTATAGGCAGCCGACGCTGGACAAGTACTTTGCACTGAAACAGAAGAAAACCGATTTGATGGAAGCGGGCGAGTATAAGGGCAAGGCAAGGGAGCATATCGCCAGGGGTTTTGGCCGACTATTGAGTTACCCGGACTCGGTGATCGATGGGAAGCTCGTTGCTCGCGGTGTCACGCTGTCCGGTCGACCGACATTCAACGGTGTTTGGATGTCACCGACGATTTCGCTGGATGATGAGCGCTGGTCCATACAGGATGTTGCCTGCCGAAACTTCTGTTCGCAGGTCTCGTACGAATATCTCGGCGACCTGCTGGCCGATCCGGCAAACGACGATATCTCCGTGTTCGATCTATACGGTGACACGCAGGAGTTCAATCGCAATTATGTGGCCAGTCTCACGCGGCCGACGACGATGCAATCCTGGGCAAATTACGATGCGGCTGACGACGCTGCACTCGATTGCACGCCCGAAGGCGATGGACTGCAACACCAGATAACCGCGCCACCGGCGATCAAATTCGAGCACCTTGATGACCGCATACTGATCACGTACGAATACTGGAACGCGGTCCGCACGATCTACCTGGACGGCCGCTCGCTACCGCCTGACCTGGAAGCCAGCCGCCTCGGATACTCGATTGGCCGCTATGAGGGCGATATCCTTCTGGTACAGACGGTTGGCTTGTTGCCGAGTCAGATCAGCCTGGTGGATAACAAGTTTTATCTAAGCGAAGGCGCCGAATTCAATGAGCGTTACGAATTGAATGATGATGGAACACGGGTGGACATCCAGTGGAGCGTCATCGATCCCGTGAATCTTCGCGGCCCGTACACGGGCACGATGGCGTGGCTCAAGGCCCCAGGTTGGGAACTCGATGAGTGGCGCTGCGAAGCAATAACCGGGGAGTACTGAACGGGTGCTAATTATTAAAAGAATGATTTCGATTGCTACTGCCGTCCTGTTATTGCCGGCGGCCGTTATTGCGCACCACAATGCGGCATCGCACTATCTCGTTGATCAATTAATTACAGTCAAGGGTGTCGTTACGGAGTTTCGCCTGATCAATCCACACGCGAGAATCTATTTTGACGTCAAGACTGACGATGGTGAGGTACAAAAATGGCTGGGCGAGGGCAATGCATCATCTGTTCTGCGACGACGTGGTTGGACTGACGAACATTTGAATCCCGGGGATGTCATAACGATTTCAGGCTCTCCGGCCCGCGATGGCGGATACAAGATCGATTGGGAGTCGATCGTGCTGGAAAATGGCACGGAGCTTCGTGGCGGCAATACCAAAGGCAGCGAGCTTGAACAGCAGCTCCGCGAGCTCGATAAAAGACCCAGACGCCCCGAAGAGTAGGAGCCCGCCTGTTGGAGCGCGCCTGTTGGAGCCCGCCTGTAGGAGCGCGCCCCAGCGCGCGACAAACATTGAAGGGCATGTTTGTAATACATGTCCTTCAATGTTTGCTAAGCATTAATCAACCGCTCCCAGCGAAAGGATATCGCCCGGTGGGCCGGGCTCCTACGAAAACTTGCAGTCAATGACGTCGATGGGATCCACAGCTAGGGAATAATCGAATTCCAGTTTGCCAGCAGGTGATCGCCTGCGCGCGAAGTCAGTGCATGAATCGTGAAAGTCGGATTGACGCCGGCGCTGGTGGGGAACAGCCCTGACCCGGCAATGACGAGATTCGCGATATCGTGGCATTGCCCATAGGAATTCGTAACTGACGATTGCGGATCGTCACCCATTATGGTGCCGCCTATGATGTGCATGGCCACCTGCGGTCCGGTCCAGACTTCCGTGGCACCTGCCGCCTCGAATACCGCCCTGCCTTCGGCTAGTGCGGCGACCCAAAGCGCCTTCGACTTTGCATGCGTTGAGTGCGTCACTTTGGCAAGTGGCGTACCGTGCGCATCTGCCTGATCACTTAGTGTTACCTGGTTTTCAGCGACAGGCAGGTCTTCGATCACGCCGGTCATGGTTGCAAAATGTTGCGCCGAATTTTTCATGAAGTCATGCAGGTCATTACCGAACAAATCGGGGCGGGTATTCGAGATGCCAATAAGATCGTTCGGTTTGACTGCATTCGCGATCATCCATTGATAGCTGCCGAATGCGCCGGACGCGGCATGCGTGTTTTTGGCGTAACTGTCCTGGTTGACGAGCTGGCCGCCGACTGCACCCATGTAACACTGCGTCTGTTCTTCAAAAATTCCATAAACGAGTGCCGCAGGGTGCGTCATGATGTACTGGCCAACCGTTCTGCTCGAATTCGCCAGGCCATGCGGATGTTCGTCTGACGAAGACGCGAGCAGCAGCCGTGGGATTTGAATGCTGAATGCGGCCATCACGACAAGATCGGCCATCACTTGTTTTTTCTCGCCAGTTTTTGTCGCGTATTCCACGCCGGTAACATATTCGCCGCTTGCATTCGTCAGTACGCGGGTCACCGTAGTATTTGCTGCGAGAATCGCGCCGGCTTTTAGCGCGATCGGCAGATGGATCGTCAGCGGATTCGCCAGCGCCCCAATGGGGCAACCGGCGTCACACCAACCGTCCCAGATGCAGGGAGTCCGTCCCTTGTATTCGGTGCTGGTGACGGCAAGCGGCAGCGGCGCGGTCGACATCCCCTGTTTTTCAAATCCACTGGCGAGAATCTCGCCCTGTGCAAACAAGGGCACGCCGGGCATCGGGTAAGGATCGCCCGGTGGGCGCCAGATTTCGCGTTCGGCATCGCCGGCGATACCGCATTCTTCCTGCACCTCGTCGTAGTAAGGCTGAATGTCGTCGTATGTGATCGGCCAGTCGGCGCCCTCGTCATACAGCGAACGCGATTGAAAGTCCTCTGCATGCAATCGCGGCCACACAGCAAAGTGATGCATCGCGGTGCCGCCGACGCAATAGCCTGCATTGAATACATGGCCGACGGGATTTTCGCCGTCCTCGATCACCGGATCGCCGCCCCATTTCAGCCGTCGTGCCCAGATTGCCGAGCTGACGAGGTCATCATTGCCGCGCTCGGGCCCTGCTTCGAGGATGACTACTTTCTTGCCACCAACAGCAAGCTTCGCCGCGATTGCACTACCGGCCGCACCGGAACCGACGACGACCGCATCGACTTTTTCATCTGGCACGTTCATTCGCCCCACCTGCTCGGCGGCTCGATGTGCGCCATGTATGGGATGCCGAGCGATTCGACTCCTGCCTGTGTGCCGTAGACCACATCAACCGCATCGTTACGCAACACAAAATAGAAAAACGGGCCTGGTGGACCCTCCCAGCCGTCGGGATTCGCCTGTGCGAACTGCCCGACCAGTTCGGTCTGATCCGCCTGACTCAAATCCGCAAAGGTCTGGCTCTTGTGTGCGCGGGAAAATCCATTCAGTGCCGCGAGGCCGCCCTGGTAGAAAGGCGCAAACGGAGCGGGCACGCCGAGGTACTTGATCATCAGCAATTGATCTTCGATCGAAGCGCCGAGCTGGTGATCGATGAAGTGCGACAAGCCGGCAGCAGAGCTCCCTGGCAGTAAAATCTCGCCCAGGGCATCGAGTGTTGTGACCTCAGTACCCGACAAAACGCCGAACGCAACTTTCCTCTCGCGCGCTTCCTGCGGCGTCATCTCGACTTCGCAGCCGCTGACATAAAACGTCAACAGGCCGATGCCGGTATTTCTTAGAAAGCTTCTTCGGGTCTGCGCCATCGACAACCTGTTTGAAAGCGTGGTCGCTCTGCCGATTTGTCAGGCAGAGCGACCACGGAGATTCAAGCTAGCAGGCTGTTGAACAACCCATGGATGGTTTTCAACATTCTGCTAGAACGAATATCTCAGCGTGAAGCCAACCCATCGTGGGGGCCGGTATGAAATCTCGTTACAGCCACACAAAGTCGCCAGGTCGAATCCCTGGATGCCAGCACGCTCATCAGTGAGGTTGCGGAAATTTAAAGAAACATCCCAATTACCCTCAGTGTTGACCCACCCGAGACGGGCGCCAACAATCGTGTAACTGTCATATTTATCCGCATCGAAATTTCGCAGGTTGTAGAAGTACTCGTCGGAATAACTGAAGTCCGCTTGCACATTCATCATGCCGCCCAGGGCTTGCCACTCGTAGCGTACCAGGCCGGCTATCTGTAATTCCGGGGCATACACCGGATCGACATCGCGCACAATGGGCCCGTCGACACGCAATGGCACGTCCTTTACGGTTGCATCGAACCACGCCACGCTGAGCAGCAGATCGAGTCCGTCGGTTGGAGAAGACTGCAATTCGAGTTCGACGCCGGAGTTATCCGCGTCGTTATTTACGACGACGCCGCTAACTCCGGTGAACAGGAATGCCTGGTAGTCCGAGTAGTCATAGTAAAAGGCGGTACCGTTTATTCGAGTGGTACCAGCGTTGCTGGTCCATTTGAAGCCGCCCTCGTAATTCAGTAGGGTTTCTTCACCGTAGGGTATAGCGCTGATCGGGACAGGCAGCCCACCTGCCAGTTGTGCGTTAAAGCTTCCTGCTTTTACGCCCCGGTTGATGCCGAAATACCAGAGCATATTATCGCTCGGCCGAAAGTCGAGCTGTAACTTGCCGGCCCACAAAGTGTCGCTGGTGCTGTCGGTGAACGGGAACGATGTGCCTCCACTAAAAATAGCGAACGGATTGATGGGTCCGATAACCAGTTGCGTACCCTGGTGGATTTCCCGCGCATTGGTTGGAGCCGTATAGAAACTCTGCACGAAGTCATAGTCTTTCTCCTCCTGAATCACACGCAGTCCGGTAATCAGCGTCCAGTTATCGTTGATGTCATATTCATACTGGCCAAATAACGAGTATGAATTTGTTTCCAGCTGGGCATCAACGGCGAGGTCAAACGGGCCGCCGAGGTCAGGATTCTCTCCGAGGCTATTCGGCGCGAATTTCAAGCCGTTGTCAGAGTCGGTGTCGATGTTGAGGTAGTAAAAACCAGCCACCCATCGTGACCGATCAGTTTCGCCGTTGAAACGGAATTCCTGCGTGAAGCTGGTCGCGTCAACGCCTGCATAGTTGGCGGCCTGGTTAACCGGCGCCGAGTCGACATCGATGAACAGAAGTTTGTCGTAGTCCTTGAAGTCGGTAACCGAGGTCAGCAACACGCCGTTGTTGAATTCCCATTCGAGGCGCACATTCAATCCAAACGTATCTACGTGGCCGCTATCCTCAAACGCGAAGTCACCGGAGGTATCGAAACCGTCACCATCGGGATCGATATAGCCGAAGAAATCGGCACCAGGGGCGGGCTGGAACATATTGTTGAAGCGGCCGAGATCAGCCATACCATCCATATTGAAGTCGTCCGGTACTCCGTCGACATTCTGATCGGAGCCACAATCGGTGCCGTCGTCGACGCCGCCCGGTGCACATATGCTGTAGCGAGCGTCGTTGGGGTCGATGTCGATCACATTGACCAACTCACCGGGGAATTGCCCGTCAGCAGGATCCGGTCCGGTGCCGTCATAGACTGCGGTGGTGGGTTTGGACTGATACGGACCGGTTGGGACATCGCTGGTGGCGACATTGGCCGAAACGGTCCAGGTGATGGCGTTGCTGGGCTCGAACATAAACGTAAGTCGCCCGGCAATTGTTTCACCCCCACCCATGTCGGCGCCGGCTCCAGGTCCGGGCGAATTGCCATTGGGGCTGCCGAATGTCCCTGCACCAAATTCGTCAAGTGGATAGAGATTGTTCAGATACCCATCCACATCGTTGTACAAGACTGCGACGCGAGCGGCAGTTCGGTCCGAAATCGGGCCGCCCAATGCTGCCTCGATTTTCATGGAATTTGCGTCGGCATCCGAGTCGAATTGACCAAAAGTTATATCTGCAAAACCACTGCTTTCATCAAAACTTGGTTTGCGACTAACGTATTGAACGGTGCCACCGGTCGCGTTTCGGCCAAACAGTGTGCCCTGTGGGCCTTTGAGAATTTCAACCCGCTCAATATCAAGCAGGGCAAATGTCTGCGCCTGCGCTATCGGTATGTAGCCTTCATCGAGATAGACTGCCGTGGGCGCTTCAATGATGTCGTTGAAGTCATTCTGCGTTACGCCGCGTATCGTGAATTGCGTATTCTGGCCCGCGAGATTGCCACTGATGTGAACGCCCGGCGCAAACTTTGCAATATCGAAACTCTGCTCGATGCCAAGTGCTCTCATCTGGTCACCGGTAAACGCAGTGATTGCGATGCCGACGTCCTGAATATTCTGTTCGCGTTTTTGCGCGGTGACTATTATCTCTTCCAGTACACCTTGCGCGATTGCAGATTGTGCGACGGCGAATGCCAGTACTCCAGCCATGCAGGCCGAAACCATCCTGTGAATACGTTTCATGATTTTCCCCCTTGAATGGAACCATCAATTCACATTGATCAAGCTAAATTTTCGGACATTATTATATCGCAGTCGATCCAATTCCTTCTATAATTCATATCGTTATCTGCAGTTTAGTTCATTGACTGCTGTTAACTACCGCTGCCAATCGCGACCGGCCGCACCGGCGATCCGGAATTTCCCTGCGATCGCAACGGCAGTATCATCGTACAGGACGTCCAGACTTTGTCTCTCGCGAGTTCATCCAGCTTCATGTTCTGAATCTGGTGGATGCCGGACTGCGTCAGGTTGTAATGATGGTTAACGAACGGAAGTCCGTCGGGCGTGCCTGCCGGTGGTTCTGCCTGACCCGTCAGTTGTCCTTCGTTGACCGGGTCGGTGAACGGATTGTCGAGCGCCACCAGGACGACCTGTTTCTCTTCGATGTATGCAAGCGCATCGTTCGCGAGGCCCGGACCTTTTGTGTAGTACTCCGGTGTGGTCCAGATGTCACTCCAGCCGGTGTAAATGTAGAGAACGTCTCCGGGTAGAAGCCCGCGCCAA
>SMVA01314684.1_pt1 | contig 14524 bp, 10 predicted proteins | sample 2456451 | NCBI WGS metagenome assembly SMVA01 (sample SAMN11095933, study PRJNA526329) | marine sediment metagenome | biome: Marine sediment; feature: Surficial sediment; material: Deep marine sediment; isolation source: Hadal surficial sediment | place: Pacific Ocean | collected 2014-05 | depth...
ACCGGCGCTGCAGCTTGCGCGTTTCGTGCAACCGCGATGGAAGACGCGTTGAGCAAGGATTTCTCTGCCGCAGCACTGGCGGGCATTGCTGTCGATGCAACCGACCTGAACAGCGATTTGCATGCCAGCTCCGAATACCGGGCGCATTTGGTCGGGGTTATGGCCCAGCGGGCCGTAATCGCCCTAGGTGGCTGAAAAACAATCAAAAAGTGCGCTCCCGAGCGACGTATCAGCAGCGGAAAAGCTGCTGGCTGGTGGCGACTACGTCGCCGGACGCGATCTCGCGACCGTGGTTTTCCTGGCGCTCAGTATGGGCCGCCCCCTGTTGCTCGAGGGCGAAGCGGGCGTTGGCAAGACCGAGATAGCCAAAGTCCTCGCTGCGACACTGGGTCGCGACCTGATACGCCTGCAGTGTTTCGAGGGGCTGGATCTCGCCAGTGCTGCCTACGAGTGGAATTACCCGCGCCAGATGGTCGCCATTCGTATGGCGGAGGCCGAGGGCACGGCTGCCGACATTGGCAGCAGCCTTTATACACGGGACTACCTGATTGAGCGGCCGTTGCTGAACGCACTCAGTGAACACGATGGTGGACCGCCAGTGTTGCTGATTGACGAAATCGATCGGGCCGATGAACCCTTCGAGGCTTTCCTGCTGGAATTGCTGTCGGATTTTCAAATAAGTATTCCCGAATTAGGAGTGATCAGCGCCAAAGCGCCACCCATCGTTGTCATTACCTCTAACCGAACGCGCGAGGTGCACGACGCGTTGCGTCGACGTTGTCTCTACCACTGGGTCGGCTATCCGACACATGAAGCCGAGTCCAGAATCCTGGCCCTGAAGGCACCGACCCTGGCGGCCGATCTGCGCGAACAACTGATTACATTCATACACAAACTCAGAGATGAGGATCTGTTCAAGTGTCCCGGTGTGGCAGAGACTATTGACTGGGCCAACGCGCTGACCCAACTTGACGTGGTAACGCTGACTGCCGAGGTCGTTAACGACACACTGGGTTCGCTGCTCAAATATCAGGACGACATCGCGAAAGTGCGCGGCAGCGAAGCCGCACGTTTGCTCTCGGAAATCCAGGCGCAGGCCTGAGTATGAAAAAATCCGTGGTCAGTAAACACGAAGGCCGGCTCGCAGATAATATCCTGCTGTTTTGCAGAACATTGCGGCACGCGGGCTTAGCCGTAGGCCCGGGTCGGGTTATCGAAGCGGGCAACGCGGTGCTCCGATCAGGAATCGAACGACGAGATGATTTCTATTACGCCTTGCGCGCGGTCCTGATCAGCGATCCCGTGCAATTTCGAGTTTTCGACCAGGCGTTTCACATTTACTTTCGCAATCCGCGCTTGCTCGAGCGCTTGCTGCGTCTTCTGTTGCCCACGATAGAACGCGTGGCCGAGGGCGGCAATGCTGAGCTTGCGGTCAGGCGCCTGATGGAATCCCTGGCGACCAATGAAACCAGTGCCGATAATGAAACCGCCATCGAAATCGACCGGTCGGCATCATACTCCCGACGCGAGCTGCTGCGGCACAAGGACTTCGATCAAATGAGTTTGCAGGAACAAAGCGAGGCAAAGCAGTTATTGCGTGACGACATAGATGTCATAAAGGACGTTCCTACGCGTCGATTTCGACCTCATTCCTTTGGTCATCGCTACGATTTACGGCGTTCCATGCAACTGATGTTACGCAACAACGGACAGCTGATCGAACTTGCGAAAAAGAAAAGGCGCCTGCGTCCACCGGCGTTGGTTTTGATCTGCGACATTTCCGGATCGATGAGCAGCTATTCGCGAATTTTTCTGCACTTTGCGCACGCGCTCAGCTCCCGCAGGCTGCCAGTGCACAGCTTTGTGTTTGGTACCCGATTAACGAACATCAGTCACCGGCTTTTGGACAAGGATGTCGATCGTGCCCTGGCCCAGGTGTCGGATGATGTGCTGGATTGGGATGGTGGCACCCGCATTGCCGATTGTCTCGAGCGGTTCAACGTCGATTGGGGTCGGCGAGTGCTCTCGGGCCGCTCGGTCGTGATTTTGCTGAGCGACGGTCTGGAAAGGGATTCGGACTCCGATCTCGAGTTTCAGATGCAAAGACTGCAACGGACCTGCAACCAGTTGATCTGGATGAACCCGATGTTGCGCTACAAGCACTTCGAGGCGAAGGCGATGGGCATCAAGACGATGTTGCCACACGTGGATTTGTTTCTTCCGGCGCACAACCTTGAGAGCCTGGCGCAGCTTGGGCAGATACTTCGGCAGGATACAGTGCCGTCGAGACGGGCATCGATATGACGACGAAACAACTGCAAAAATCTTTCGTACGCTGGTCCGGGCAGGGCAAGGCACTGGTGTTGGCCAGTGTTTACGAAACAGAAGGTTCCACCTACAGCAAGGCTGGTGCGCAAATGTTGATCACCGGCGAGGGTGATTTCCAGGGCATGTTATCCGGCGGTTGCCTGGAGGGAGATCTCGCCGAACGCGCACGTGCGGTGCTGGAGTCTGGCGCGCCCCAGTCCGTTACCTACGATCTCGGTCAGAATGACGAAGAACTCTGGGGACTTGGAGTCGGTTGTGACGGCTTGATGCGGATATTCCTGCAGCCAGTTACGCCCGACAATCAATACGAACCGTTTGCCACGATGTGCAAGGCCTATGACTGTCTGACCGATCAGGTGGCGGCTACCGTGCTGGAGCCGGGTATTGATGGACTGGCAGCAGGATCGGCGCTGGTGACGGTCGAGGGCGATGTTGCTTTCAGCGACATCGGCGAAAAGTATGCACAACAAATTCAGGCGGAGGCTGGCGCGGCGTTGCTCCAGCGGCAGTCGCGTGTCAGCACCATTGCCACCGATGCCGCTGAAATCAACATCCTGTTGTCAATTCTGCAGCCGCCGCCGCGGATCCTGGTGCTCGGCGCAGGGCTCGATGCGGAGCCTGTCGTGCGCCTGGCAAATGAACTTGGCTGGGGGGTTACCGTGCAGGATCACCGCCCAGCCTACCTTGAATCCGGAGACTTTGCGGCCGCAGAGCTTGTGCATTGCGTACCGGTCGCCGAGGCAGCAACTGCGATCGATTTGCATCAGTTTGCTGCAGCCATCGTGATGAGTCACCACCTTGCGAGTGACCGCCAATATTTGCGGCAGCTGGCGGCCACCGATATTCGATACATCGGTTTGCTCGGCCCGCAAGATCGGCGTAAACGCTTGTTGGAGGATCTTGGGGGAACTGCCGAGCGTTTGCTGCCGCGCTTGCACGGTCCGGCAGGTCTCGATATCGGCGGGCGCGGACCTGCAGCGATCGCCTTATCGATCGTCGCGGAAATTCACCAGGAGTTGATGCGGGCAGACGCCGACTAACAAGCTGTTAAGCCGTCCTTATTCTTCTTTTATCTCACCGGGCAAAAATACTCTGATAATCATGTCGGCCAATGCGTCGATTTGTCCGGGCTGATAGAGATCGATACCGCTGGTGCCCTTGAGTTCCAGCGACAGCGCGAGCAGGGCGCCGGACGACACCCGGATCATGCTGAACAGCAAATTCGGGTCGCCGGGAGGTGAAACCCCGCGTTCCTGCAATACCTTGATTTCTTCAACCGCCGCGGTAAACAGGGGACGAATGTGGGTGCTGATCAGCCAGTCCAGCCGGCGGCTCGGGCGGCTTGCTTCCTGCACCATGATTTTGTGTAGTGCAGGCTGGGCGGCCGCATAGTGTACGTAAGCACGGATTAACGCCGACATACGGGCCTTGGGGCATTCGCCTGCTTGTGCCGCCGCCGCTGCCGCCAGTGCCGCATTGAATTCGGTGAATATACGATCAGCAGCCGCTCGCCAGAGTTCTTCCTTGTTCTTGAAGTGGTAGGTAATGAGGGGGTGGTGCACGCCAGCCCGTGCGGCGATGTTGCGCGTTGAGGTGCCGCTGAAGCCGTTTTCGGAAAAGGCTTGCAGCGCCGCATCCAGCAGTTTCTGCTTGGTCCGGATGCTGCGTTGCTGTTGTTTTCGCGGTGGTTTTTCGGGATTGGCGCTCAAGGCCGACTCTCTATATGCGTTATTTTTCACAGCAGAGTACGCGGATTGAACCAATTGGTCCAATCCGGAGTGTTTTTTAAATTACTGCAGATCGAAGCCCAGGCGGATAGCGGTTCGTTTTTCCACGGCCAAGCCATTCTCGATGACCGGCTGAAAACGCCATTGCGCCACAGCATCCATGGCGGCCTCGTTGAAGGTTTTCTCAGGCTCGGCGCGTACTACGGATATGTCTGTAACGGTACCGTCGGTGCTTACCGTAAACATGACATCGACCGAGCCAGTGACATTTCTGCGCTGTGCCGCCCGCGGATATTTCGGTGCAATGTAATTCGTGCGGATGAGCGTGCTGATCGGCACTGTGTTATCCGCGGCGACGTCTGTCTTGTTCCAGTTGCTAAAGGAATCGACCACGGCACTGGATGTCGAATCACTTTGCGGCGGGCTTGCTTGTACCGTCGACCGTGGTGATGCAGCTGGCGGTGTCTCGATCGGCGGTGCAGGTACGTTGTTGCTTTGCACCGCTTGCCTGTTGCTGTTTACCGCCGCGGAATTGCTGCTGGCTTCTTTAACCTTCGATCCGGCAACACCTAATACAGATTTGGTGGCGGCAGCGGCGGCATCGTTTTCTGAGGCTTGCCGCTGCGCTTCCATGGCTATCTCTTGCCTTCGCTCTTCCGCTGTTCTTTCGATCTCTGCCAGACTTGCCGCTTCGGCTTGTCTGTCCAGTTCCGCCAGCCTTTCTAATTCGGCTTGCTGTTCGAGTTCTGCCTGTTTGCGTAGTTCTTCCCGGCGGGCGGCTTCGGCCTGGCGCTCAAGTTCGGCTTGCCGTTCCAGTTCGGCCAATCGGGCGGCCTCGGCCTGGCGCTCAGCCTCGCGCTGATGTTCGGCTTGCCGTTCCAGTTCGGCCAGTCGGGCGGCTTCAGCTTGTCGCTCGGCCTCGGCTATTGCCTCAAACTCCGCATCCAGCGCTTTCGTCGAAGCAGCCAGTTCGGCACTGGATAGATCCAGTGCGCGCGCATCGCGGAGGAGCACTGCCGCGTCAGCAAGGCGTCCGTTATCGATTGCTTCATGTGCCTGCAGGACCAGCTTACTTGCAACGATCATCAGGCCTTGTTGTGCGGTCTGATTGCCGGTGTCTTCAGAAAGTACGAGTTCGTAGTAATAGCGGGCATTGTCGTTCTCCGGCGCAAGCAGGTTGCCGGACTCCAGCCGTTCGGTCGCTGTTGTCAGCACTTTCTCGATGCGCTGCTGATTGCGCGCCGCGGACAATTCCTCCGATAGCAGATTGACTTCCGCGGATTGAAGGCCGGCCACTGACCTGGCTTCGGAAATCAGTCTGCCAGCATCTTCGAAGAAGCCATCCCGAATGGCGATACGTGTCTCTTCAATAGTCATGCGCAATTGCAATTGCGTCAGTTGTGCGTCAAGAAAAGTAAGGCGGGGATTGTCAGGATCTGCCAAGCGCACCATTGAAAGCGCATTATTTGCGTCACCGGCACTTTGCTCGAGAATCGCGGTCTCAGCCAGGCCAAGTACCTGGCCGACGACATCGTTAAGTTCTGCGCTGATGAGCGGATCTTCCTGCGTTTCCCCGAGTACCATCAGGTAGAGCTCGACGGCGTTGTCACCAGCGGGTTCGATGAGATTGCCTGTATCGCGTGCGGCTCGTGCATCGTCGAGCAACGCCTGGTAGGCGGGAATCTCGGGTAGTGGTTGTGGCACAGGTTCGACTTCAGCTTCCGGTACCGGTGGCGCAAAAGTGCCGCGTGAATCGGCTACCGTTGGTACGGCATCTGCTGGCGCAGGCGCGATATCGGCAGGCATTGATTCCCAGCTCGAGATCACCCACCCAACAACGGCAATTACTGCGATCGAGCCGCCGGCGATGCGCAGCGTCTGCGGATTGCGAATTGTGGCAAGCGCGCTGCCAATGGCATCTGCAGCCGTCTTGCTCGATGCCTGCACAGCACTCTGCGCGCCTCCCGCGAGAGATCCGGCGCTCGCCAGGGTCTTACCGACTGATTCGGCGATACCCGTCACCGTGTCGGTCAAACTGGTCTTGTCGTCGAATGCCTCGTCAAGAATGTCATCGATTGATGATGCGGAAATCGTCGGTTCAATCCTGTCCGGGGCCTTTTCGTTCTTCTTCGACATTGGCCGTGGCGCAGGTCTTGGTTTTGCTTTCGCCTTGATTTCGGGCATCAGTGCCGGGATCGGCTCCGGCAGCGGCGCGAGTTTCGGTTCCTTCTTCGCGACCGTCTGTTCCTTCGCGGCTGGTTTTGACTTCGCGACCGTCTGTTCCTTCGCGGCTGGTTTTGACTTCGCGACCGTCTTTTCCTTCGCGGCTGGTTTTGACTTCGCGACCGGCTTCGGCTTTTCGATCGGTTTTTTCTTTGCAACGGGCTTCGGCTTGGCGATCGGTTTTGGTTTTGCCATCGGCTTTGATTTCGCTGCCGGCCTGGGTCGTGTGGATGCAGGCGGAGATTTGGGCTTGAATGCCGAGTCCGGTGCCTCGAGGTGATGTCTGACCGAGGCCTCGATGGCCAGTCTCGCGCGACCGGGCGATACCGGTTTGAGCAGAAACCGGTAAATATGGCCACGATTAATTAAGTCCATCAGCATTTTACCGTCATCGCGGCGCCCTGCAATGATGGCGACTATTCGTGATTTTTCGCTGCGCAGCTTTTGTGTCAGCGCTTCGACAGTCGACCCGACCATCGCAGCGTCTGTCACCAGGACGCCAACCTTTTTGTCGCGTACAAAATCTTCCGCCTGTTTCGGCGTCACCGCATGATGCACATTGTGCAATCCGCGAGCTGATTCTTTGATCGTCGTGAGGAACTCTTCGTCCCTGGTCATCACAAGTATGTCGATGTTGCGACTGTCTTCATCCGGCGCTATTTCGATCTTGTGTGGCTGCAATGCCGGTCGTCTGCCCGTGCCGTCACTAATGATTGCGGAGCCATGTTCCGACGTCTCCATAACGATGTGTTCGGTAACCGGTTCGTCGGGATGTGCAGTCTGATCGTTCGCCGACTCTGCGAGCGCCAGCATGCGCACTCGTTGGGTTGCTGATTCGATGAGCTTCAGAAGCGCTTCTGCAGTAATTGAACCGCGAACGATCTGGAAAACCTCCTGGTCACCGACGAGCGCTTCAAGGCCATCTTCCTTGTCACTACCAGCAAGTAAAATTCCAATTGTGTCGGGCGATCTTTTTCTGGCTTCGCGAATGGCATCGAGTCCACTCATGCCCGGTAAATCCTGTGCGGATACGATGACGTGTATCGGGGTATCACCGAGTGTGTTTAATGCTTCGGTACCACTCATTGCACAATGGACGGAATATTTATCGCTAAATCCGGCGCTGAATTTGTCCAGAGTGCTCTGCTCGCTGTGTAACAGCAAAACTTGAGTTTTGAAGTGCTCGAACGCCAAACCCGTCCTCCTTGGCTTTATGTCTAATTGTCAATACAACCCTTGCAGTCAACGAGTATATCCTCGACTGAATTGAGTTTTGTGGCGGATGGAAGGCGAGATTCGGAATCTGTGACAAGGTGCACATTTGGAGCGCAAGCGTCGTCACTTTTGCTGGTCAGGTGACCTCGGAAATCCGGACTTTTGACGGGCTGAGGTCCCACTGTGCGCACGCCCGGACAGCGCAGCTGGCGACGCCAATCCCTTGACAGAGTACTAGGCTGCCTTGCCGCGGTCGCGGATTTCCGCGCTCAGTTCCGAGATGGCGTCGTTCAGGGCGAGTACTTTCTGATGTTTCGAACCGAGTCGGCGCAGGGCGACGGTCTGTTCGTCAACTTCACGTTGCCCGACTGCCATTAGCACGGGCACTTTTGCGACGCTGTGCTCTCTGACTTTGTATGAAATCTTTTCGTTGCGTAAATCCGCATCGGCGTTGATGCCAGCGCTACGCAATTTTTTGACAACGTCCCGTGCATAGTCATCGGCAGCGGATGTAATCGTCAATACTTTCGTCTGGACAGGCGCGAGCCACAGCGGTAGATTCCCTGCATGATGCTCAAGTAGAATTGCAATGAATCTTTCGAGAGAGCCGAACATCGCACGGTGTAACAGGACCGGCGTGTGCTTCTGGCCGTCTTCACCAATGTAGGTTGCCCCCAGTCGCTTGGGCAGATTCAGGTCGACCTGGTGTGTGCCACATTGCCAATCACGGCCGATCGCATCACGCAAAACAAATTCCAGTTTCGGTCCATAGAATGCGCCTTCACCCGGGTTGTGGGTATATTCGAGACCGGACGAATCCAGCGCTGTTTTGAGCGCTGCTTCGGCCTGGTCCCACACCGCATCATCGCCAACCCGGACTTGCGGACGATCGGCAAACTTGATCAGCACATCTTCGAATCCGAAGTCGCGATAGATTCCGAGGATGAGTTCGCACACGGCGATCGTCTCATCGGTGATTTGCTCCGGCGTGCAAAATATATGTGCATCGTCCTGAGTGAACGCGCGTACGCGCAGCATGCCGTGCAGCGCGCCCGATGGTTCGTAACGATGCACCTTGCCGAATTCGGCAAGCCGATACGGCAGGTCGCGATAACTCGTGATGCCTTGTTTGAACAACTGCACATGGCCGGGACAATTCATCGGTTTGATCGCGTAAATGCGACCGTCCTCGGTCTCAGTCGTATAAATATTCTCGCCGAATGTCTCCAGGTGACCGGATGCCTCCCACAGTGACAAATCCATCAATTCCGGCGTATTGACTTCCTGGTAGCCGGCCTCGTTCTGGCGCCGGCGCATATAGTCGACCAGATTCTGAAACAGTGACCAGCCTTTCGGATGCCAGAAAACCGCGCCCGGCGCCTCTTCCTGAAAATGAAACAGGTCCATGGTTCTGCCGAGTAGCCGATGGTCGCGTTTTTCCGCTTCCTCCAAACGGTGAAGGTAAGCCTTGAGTTGTTTCGGATTGGCCCACGCCGTGCCATAAATGCGCTGCAGCATCGCGTTTTTAGCGTCACCGCGCCAGTACGCGCCCGAGACTCGCATTAGCTTAAATGCGCGGCCAAGCTTGCCAGTCGAGGGCAGATGCGGACCGCGACACAGATCGATGAATTCGCCTTGCCGATAGAGCGTCAAAGTTTCATCCGCAGGAATATCTTCGATGATCTGCGCTTTGTATTCCTCTCCCAGATCGCGAAAAAATTTGATCGCGTCATCACGTGCCCAGACCTCGCGTATGATTTCTTCGTCACGCTCCACGATCTCGAGCATGCGCTTCGTGATGATCTCGAGGTCCTCCTCGGTAAAAGGTTCCTCGCGGGCGAAGTCGTAATAAAAGCCGTCCTCGATGGCCGGCCCGATCGTTACCTGGGTATCCGGCCAGAGTTCCTTTACGGCTTCAGCCAAAATATGCGCGGCATCGTGGCGCAACAGCTCCAGGCCGTCCTCGGAATCCCGGGTAACGATCTCGATGGCCACATCGTCTTCGATGCGGCGGCCAAGATCCCACATTTCGCCACCAACCCTGATTGCGACGGCATCCCGCGCTAGGCTTTTCGAGATATCGCTGGCGATTTCGGCGCCCGTAACGGCATCGTCGAATTGACGTTCGGATCCATCTGGTAGCTGTATTACTGGCATCTTGGTCGGTGAATTGCTGAGTATGAGTTGACGGCGCAGATTGTACAGAATACGTGCCCGGATTATTCATGAATGCCGGTCACTCACAAATAGCCCGGGCGCCGGTTCCAAACGGAGTTCCGGATCGAAAATCGCTGTACAATCTGCGCCGTCATCGATAAGAGCCAAGGAAATGGTCGAGACGTATTCCAGCAAACCCTTCCCTCGTGAAGAACACGATCACGAGCACTGCGTGGCAGAGGCCATAGCGACGGCCGTACAGATCTGCCGTGAGCGCGGGCTTCGCTTCACGGAACAGCGCCGGCGGGTACTGGAGCTGGTCTGGAACGGTCACAAGCCGGTCGGTGCGTACGATATCCTCAATAGCCTGAATCGTGCTGGCCACAAAGTGGCGCCACCGACAGTCTATCGGGCGCTGGATTTCCTGATCGAGGCCGACCTGGTCCATCGCCTGGATTCCCTCAACGCATTCATTGGCTGCCCTGACCCGAGCAGCCCACATGCCGGACAGTTCTTAATTTGCCGGGAATGCCGGTCGGTCGCGGAACTGGATGATGGCGACATCGACGAATTGGTCCGGCAGAGCGCATCGAAACTTGGCTTCACGGCCCTGCATCAGACGCTCGAAATTGAAGGCATCTGCTGCAATTGTGCGAGCGACTGACGTGGGTGGCAATCCCTTCAATGAATAAACCCGAACCCAAGGATTTTATTCGTCAGATTATCAGTGACGACATCGAGAGCGGCAAACACGACGGCAAAGTGGTGACACGATTTCCGCCGGAACCGAATGGTTTTCTGCACGTCGGACACGCGAAGTCGATTTGTCTCAATTTCGGCGTTGCCGAGGAGAATGGCGGCAGGACGTTTCTGCGCTTCGACGACACCAATCCCGGCAAGGAGCGCAAAGAGTACGTCGACGCAATCAAGGAAGACGTTCGATGGCTGGGATTCGACTGGGAAGATCGCCTGACGCATGCGTCCGATTATTTCGATCAGCTGTACGAGGCTGCGGAGAAGCTGATCAAAATGTGCAAGGCTTATGTTGACAGCCTGAGCGCCGAAAAAATACGTGAGTATCGCGGCTCGTTTACCGATCCCGGAAAAGACAGCCCGTTCCGGGAGCGCAGTGTCGTGGAAAATCTCGATCTGTTTCGACGCATGCGCGATGGTGAGTTTGCCGACGGCGAGCACGTCTTGCGCGCCAGGATCGACATGGGGTCTGACAATATGAACATGCGTGATCCGCCGCTGTATCGGATCAGGCACGTCAGTCATCAGAATACCGGCGACAAGTGGAACATTTATCCGATGTACGACTTCGCCCATGGCTTGTCCGATGCATTCGAAGGAATTACACATTCGCTTTGTACGCTTGAATTCGAAGATCATCGCGAACTGTATGACTGGTTTCTCGAGCAGCTCGAGCCGTCGCACCGGCCACAACAGATAGAATTTTCCCGGCTAAACCTCGCTTATGCGCTGACCAGCAAGCGCAAGCTCAAGCAGTTGGTCGAAGACGGCATCGTTAGCGGCTGGGACGATCCGCGCCTCGCTACACTGGCTGGCATGCGCCGCCGCGGCTATCCACCGGCCGCACTGCGAGACTTCATACAAAGAGTCGGCGTTACCAAGAAAGACAATCTCATCGAGATGGGCGTACTTGAGAATAGTGTGCGCGAGCATTTCGATCATGCTGCGGAACGTCGCATGGCCGTATTGCGGCCATTGAAAATCGTGCTGTGCAATTATCCTGAGGGAGAAACCGGGATGATGACGGCACAGAACCACCCGAATCGTGAGGAACTCGGTACGCGGGAATTGCCATTCGGCCGCGAGATCTACATCGAGCGCACTGACTTCATGGAGGAAGCGCCCAGGAAGTTTTTTCGCCTGAAACCAGGCGGCGAAGTCCGGTTGAGATTCGCATATATTATTAGTTGTGATGAAGTGATCAAAGATGAATCGGGTGAGATCATTGAATTACATTGCACCTACGATCCCGAAACGCGCAGCGGGAGTGCGGCGAGCGGTCGAAAAGTCAAAGGCACGATCCATTGGGTCTCGGTCGAGCGCGCGGTGCCTGCGGAGGTCCGCTTGTATGATCGGCTGTTCAAAGCGCCTGACCCGGGAAGCAACGAAAATTTTCTCGAAGACCTGAACCCGGATTCGCTCGAGGTCGTCGATGCGATGCTGGAACCATCACTCGGTGACGTTCCGGCCGCTAGTGCGTTCCAGTTTGAGAGGCTCGGCTATTTCAGCACTGACCCGATTGATCACACGCCGGATAAACCGGTGTTTAATCGGGTGGTGACGCTAAGAGATTCATGGGCCAAAATAGAAAAAAATGCGCTAATGGCTCGTAGGAACTCGCCCTAGCGAGCGACAAACATTAGAGGCATGTTTGAAAAACATGCCTCTAATGTTTGCTAACGGTGAATCAACCACTCCCCATAAACGAGGATCGCCCGGTCACCGCTCTCGCCGCCATGCGCTCCGCGATATACCGACATCCATGTCCAAAAGGCCGGGCTCCTACGGCAATTCTTTGTCCGTAACCACCACCGGCGCTCCGCGCTCCGAACCCAGGCCGTCTGCGGCACTGCCCTCGGCGCGTGCGATTTCGATGACACCAAATGAATTGATGAGCGCCAGGTAATTTCCTGGTTTGACGCGACCATAGGTCGGCTTGATATCAAAATCGTGGCCGGCAAGCCGCACGATGGGTTCCTTGAAGTCCTGAATCAAGCTGCCGTCAATGTTGCTGATCAGATTGCCGAATGTATCGATAGTGACCACGACGCCACTCACGCGATCCGACATCACCTCCGGATCCTCGAGCCATCCGGGTGTCCAGTCCGCGGTTTCATTGCCTACATCGGCAGGCTGTAATCGGCCAGCAGCAAATTCGGCCGCCAACGGCGCGAAGATGTCGCGCCCATGAAATGTCAGGCTCGGTGCACCCAGGCCCAGCTTCTGTAGGCTGTCGTTTTCCAGTTTGAAAATCCTGCCAGCGTCTTCGAGCAATGGCGCCAGCAAGCCATTGTCGGGCGCCAGGAAAATGTGCCCGTCGTGCTCGACCAGCAGAATGTCCCGGTCGGTGCCGACGCCCGGGTCGACGATGGCGACGTGCACGGTACCTGGCGGGAAGTACGGGTACGAACGGTGGATCCAGAAACCTGCCTCGGGCGGCCAATGCGCCGGAATGTCGTGCGCGAGGTCGACTACGGAGGCTTCGCGAAATCGTGTGAGAATCACGCCTTTCATGACAGCAGCGAACGGGCCTTTGTGGCCGAAATCGGTGGTAATCGTGATTACGCCGGAGGGTTGCCAGTCAGTCATTGCCGTCAAATCATGTGGATAGTTGTACGTAGCGGTCGAGGTGATAGTCAGCATTGCCGAACAACAGGTCGATCGCCGTCATGCGCTTGAAGTAGTGAGAAATGTCGAGTTCCCAGGTCACGCCCATCCCGCCGTGAATCTGTACCGCTTCTCGTGCGACATTTATTCCCGCGGTGCCGATCTGGTACTTCATGGCGCTGATGGCTTGCTGTTGTTCTTCACTGTCCGCTGTATTAAGCATGACCGCCCACATCAACAGTGACTGACTTTGTTCGCAGGCCATCAACGATTCAACCATCCGATGTTGCAACGCCTGGAAGCTGCCGATCGGCACGCCGAATTGCACCCGGTTTTTCGAATACTCGACAGTCTTTTCATGCATCGTGCGCATAATGCCGACGGCTTCCGCGCATACGGCCAGTGTGGCCTCGTCCACGACGTCCTGCAGCGTCTTGAATCCTTGGCCAATTTCTCCGAGAACCGCGCCGGCCTCAACCTTGACGTCGGTCAATGTAATTTCGGCAGCCTGTTGCGCATCAACGGTTTGGTACGCTCGACGCTCGATGCCGGCCGAGTCTGCCGGTATGGCAAACAGGGTGATGCCATCCTCAGCCACCTGCTCGCCCGACGTTCTCGCGGGAATAATTATGATTTCTGCGTTGCCGCCGTTTAGCACACAGGTCTTGGTGCCGTTCAGGACAAAACCCTTGCCGTTACTCTTCGCGGCGGTTTTTATGTCGGCGATATTGAAGCGCCCCTGCGGCTCAGCGAACGCCAGCGCGGCCTGTAAATTGCCCTCGATCAACGGCGCGAGCCACTGCGATTTTTGCCCGGCGTTTGCCGAGCGTCGCAAGATGCCACCGGCAAGTACCACGTTCGCAAGATAGGGTTCAACAAGAAGTCCGCGACCGAACTGCTCCATCATCAGCATCAGCTCGACCGGGCCTCCGCCCAGTCCGCCGTCGTCTTCGGCAAATGGTACTGCCGTCCAACCCAGTTCGGCGAAAGTCTGCCAGAGTTCCAGGCTGTACCCATTATCACTTTCAGCTATTTTTTGCCGCCGCTCGAAATCATAGTCGTTCTCCATGAACTTCGAGACGCTGTCGGCGAGCAATGATTGCTCTTCGCTGATTGAAAAATCCATTCGCTATTTCCTACAGGCCGAGCACATGCTTGGCGATGATGTTCTTTTGAATCTCGTTCGATCCGGCGTAAATCGTTGCCTTGCGATTATTGAAGTAGCGAAGCGATGATTTCGTTTCCGCCCCGTGACCAATGCGGTCTTCATCCGGAAAATCGACGACGTACTGCTCTGGCACGAACGGCAGGGCGTAGTACCCGGCAGCCTCGACAAACAGGGCGTCGAGCGATTGCTGCACTTCGGTGCCCTTGATCTTGAGAATCGACGATTCCGGACCTGGCGCCTTGCCGGTTGCGACGGCGGCGAGCGTGCGGAGATCGGTGTATTCCAGCGCTTTGAGTTCGATTTCGGTCGCCGCGAGCTTGCGTGCGAAATTTCGGTCACTCATGAG
>SMVA01344917.1_pt1 | contig 14521 bp, 13 predicted proteins | sample 2456451 | NCBI WGS metagenome assembly SMVA01 (sample SAMN11095933, study PRJNA526329) | marine sediment metagenome | biome: Marine sediment; feature: Surficial sediment; material: Deep marine sediment; isolation source: Hadal surficial sediment | place: Pacific Ocean | collected 2014-05 | depth...
GATCTTCTCGCCCTCGATGAAATAGCGTCCGTCTTCATCGTATGCGCGAGTCAGGATGGCACCGAGATCCGAACCCGCCTGTGGTTCTGTGAGATCCATGGCGCCCATGACTTCGCCCGACGCGAAGCGCGGTAGATAGGTTCGCTTGAGTTCCTCTGACCCGTATCGCTGTATGTCTTCGGCGACTCCCGCCTGGAGTCCAAGGATCGTCATCAAGCCGGCATCGGCTCGGGACACCATTTGGAGTATGACGTTCGAGATGAACGTGGGGAGACCGAATCCGCCGTACTCTTCTTCGACGCCGAAACTAACGAGTCCGGCTTCGCGAAGTTTGTCGAGGGTTTCCTTGATATGCGGCGGATAGGTGACTTCGCCGTCTTTGAGTTCCGCGCACTCTTGCCAGCCGGCACGCAGCGCGGGTTCCATTTCTTCACAGATCTTCGCGCCGGTTTCGAGAACCTCGCGCAAAGCGGCGCGATCGGCTTCAAAATCGCCAGCGTCGCCCTTTTTCCAGGTGAAATAGGCTTCCCAGTCGATGAGTTCTTGAAGGTAGAGAAGGACGGCGTCGCCCAGATATGCACTCATGAGGTTCTCCTTGAGATAGCGCACCCGCGAACTCGAGTGGTGTCGGCGGGTAGAGCGTAGGTTCGCTGGGCTCGACTCCAAGTCAGAACGGATCGAATCGACATCGACGCGTCTGGGATCGGGTCGAGCCGGCTAGTGGAATTGCTGCTCGAAGGGTGTTTTTCCGCTGGCGTCGGGAATCATCGCGGCCGGTCGCATATCGACGAAATCGTCTTCGAGACCGTCCTCTTCCCGCAGAGGCGAAGCCCCTTCGTCGGAGACATCGAGCGCCTCCGATTCGCCCAGTCGGAACGCGGGTTCGGCGCCCGGCTCGGGCTCGGGCTCGGCGAGAACGGGCCCATCGCTCGTTGTCGTCACGGGTCCCCGGAGGCGGGCAAGCACCGGCTGTGGCACGCCCCCCTCGAATGCGGAATCGGGGGCCTCGAGCGGATTCACGCGTTCGAACCCGGCCATTTCACGTCGATCTGGCGGGGTCGCAGGAGACGACTCACCGTCAGCAGTCAGCCACACGAAGGCCAGCCCACCGATGACGGCGGCCATGGCCGCCGCCGCAAACGCCCGGGCCTGACGACCGAGAGGGCTGCCGACGATCGCGCGGAGTTCCTCGGGCGAAGCAGGAGCGGATAGAGCGTCTTCCGAGAGGGGAAACTCTTCGTCTTCCCGCTCTTCGATCCCGGTCGGTTCGTCCGTCTCGTCGGCCTCGTCAACCCCTTCGACATCGTCCGATTCGTCCTCGTCCTCGTCGACATTTTCGTCCTCGTCGAAATGCTCGAGCGATTCGGCGAGCGTCGGGGGCGTGTCGGGTTCGGAAACGACTTCTTGAAGCTCGATTGTTTCCGCTTCATCCTCGTGCGTCGATACGTTGGCCTCGGCGTTGGTCTCAGTGTTGACGTCGGCGTCGGCTTCGACGTCGAGTACGATTTCATCGGCATCGGCATCGGCATCGGCATCGGCATCGGCATCGGCATCGGCATCGGCATGATTTTCGCCGCAGAGCGAATCGACGAATGCGGCATCGATGTCGTGATGATCCCGCTCCGCCGCTTCCGCGAGCAGTCGCTCACACAGCTTCGAGATCTCGCCCGGAATTCCGCCCGTATAACCGTGGATCGCGAATGCGGCTTCCTCCGAAAAGAGCTGATCACCCTGCCAGCCCGCCCGCTTGAGATGTTTTTGAATATAGGACTCGATGCCGTTGCGCGGGAGCGGGGCAAATTCGAGCTGGAGAGTATGGATCCGATCCAGCCACCAGATGATGGGTGCCGGCGTCGTTGAATCGCCTCCCGAAAGCCGCGCCAGTAGAACACTCTGGACAACCGGCTCGTCGCTCTCGCTTCGATAGCTCAGAATGACGTCGAGATGATCGAGAAATTCTTCCGACGCGCGCTCGGCTTGATCGATGACGAGCACCAGACGTTGATGGCTTGCCGCTTCGATCAGCCCGGCGCGGGCGAGTCCGCCGGACGCGACTCCCCATTGTTTGGCGATCGAGCCGCGCGAGGATTCCCATGACAGGTCGGGATCGAGAACGATCGCGACGCGGGCGGTTTCGCGAAGCAGTTTAGGCAGCGCACGCGCGAGACTGGTCTTGCCCAGACCGGGTCCGCCACTCACACAGATTCGCGAATCGCCTTCTTCGAGACCGCCGCGAATCATCGCGAAGGCGTCACGAAGCGCTCGGGTTCCGAGTACGACCTGCGACTGGGCCTTGCCTTCGAAGGGTGATTGTTCGAGTTCGAAGAACTTCAGGTGTGCGGACATGCGAATGGTCGACCCGGGGCAGAGAGGGGAAATCATGCAGAACTACGCATGAAATCGGACATTCAGCAGTCTTCCTTGAGGACGTGTGTCAAAAAAACCACAATAGGGGTCTCGGACGACCGGCGTCGAGGATCCGAATCGCGAAGGGCCGACGTTACGCCCGTCAGCGGCGGGCGCCTTGGGGTCGACCTTCGAGACCCGGTCGGCCTCGACGCCGGGCTCGTGCGACGCGATTTCGATTCGGGGCCACTCGGCCATCGAATCGGGGACGGATCGCTCGAGCCAGCAGGACTTGCTCGCTTGGATCGACGGATCGCGCAAAGCCTTTGCTTGGGGTGTTTGGACTAGCAGAGAATCAGGCTCGTTTCGTGGCGGACTTCGGTGCCCATCGTGGACTGGCAGCGTTCGGACTTCGCGCTTCGTTGTGGCGTCTAGACTTGTTAGTCGAGACCGGAATTCGGCGGCCGAGTACGGAGGACCTGGCGCCCTGGGCGCCGAAGCGCGAAGAAGGGCTTGGATGAGAGCGACGTTGACAGTGATGAGCGGTCTGCCGGATCACGCCGGATGCGTCTTCGAGGTCGGGCTCGGCACGGCGACCCTCGGTCGTAGCCTGGGCTGCGATATCCAGCTTGCCAATCGGAATATTTCGCGCTTGCACGCGGAGCGGGTCTGGGAGGGAGAGACACTCGTTCTGATCAACAAGAGCCAGGTCAATCGCACGCTCGTTGACGGAAGCGAAGTTTCTGACCGGAGCTCGCTGGCCGGCGGCGAGGAGATCATGTTCGCGGACCAGGTGGTTCTGCGGCTGAAGATCGAATCGATCGCGGTCACGACCGCCGCCGATGCCGCCGATGCCGCCGACGACTCCGACGACTCCGACAAAACCAAAGAGGCCAATGAGGCCGCGCTTGCTGGCTCCGCGGCAGCGTCCGAATCGATCGAACCCGAAATGTCCGAGTCGGCCTCCTCCGGTCCGGCTCCTGCGCCTTCTCCATCCTCGGCACCGCCCGAGTCGAGCACGCCAGCCACACCCCCGGTCGGAGCTCCCGAACCCCCGTCACCGAAAGAGGCGCCCGCTGCCGCGACACCGGATTCGCCGCCCCCGTCTGCCACCGAAGTCGAGCGTCCCGCACGACATTCGTTCAGCTTCCGCTGCAATCCGATCTGAATGGGGGTGTTCGAGGAAGCGGTTCGCGAACCAATTCTCGCTTGCTGGGGGGCCATCGAAGACCGTGCGGATCGTATCGCGGGTCGGCAGCGGGCACGCAATTCGGTGAATGGGGCCGCGGGGCCCGTCAAAAGAGGGTCACCCATCCGCCCGCAGGGCCACTTTCAGCATGGCAGCCGAGTTTTTTGTTCTGCTGTCGCGCGGTTCGCTGATCGCGATATCGTTCCGATCCATCTGATCCCCCCGCTGGGGTCCGTGAAATGCTGGGAGACCTGCATGCCTCTTGATACGCCGACGAAGAACTCGGGCCTGCTCGCCTGGGTCAACAAGATTGCCGAACTCACGCAGCCCGACCAGATCGAATGGTGCGACGGCTCGCAGGCCGAATACGCCCGGATGCTCGAGCTGATGATCGCCACCGGTACGGCGGAACGGCTGAACGAGGCGAAACGACCGGGCAGCTATCTCGTACTCTCCGATCCCGCCGATGTGGCGCGCGTCGAAGATCGCACCTTCATCTGTTGCGAGAAGGAAGAGGACGCGGGTCCGACTAATAATTGGTGTGAACCTGCGGAGATGAGGGATCGCCTTACAGGTCTATTCCGCGGGTCGATGCGTGGGCGAACGATGTACGTGATCCCGTTCAGCATGGGTCCCATCGGATCGCATATCGCCCATATCGGTGTGCAAATTTCGGATAGTCCCTATGTGGTTGCCAATATGCGGATCATGACGCGCATGGGCGAAGGGGTACTCGATGTGCTCGGCGAAGACGGCGTCTTCGTTCCCTGTCTTCATTCGGTGGGCCACCCGCTCGAGCCCGGACAAAATGACGTTCCGTGGCCCTGCAATGGGGACAACAAATATATCGTCCACTTCCCCGAATTGCGGGAAATCTGGAGTTATGGATCGGGCTACGGCGGAAATGCGCTGCTCGGCAAGAAATGTTTCGCGCTGCGAATCGCCTCCGCGATGGCGCGCGACGAGGGTTGGTTGGCGGAACATATGTTGATCCTGAAACTCACTTCGCCCGGTGGGGATTCCAAATACATTGCGGCGGCTTTCCCGAGCGCCTGCGGCAAGACAAATCTCGCGATGATGAGCCCGACGCTCGAAGGCTGGGTCATCGAAACGGTCGGCGATGACATTTGCTGGATGAAGTTCGGCGAAGATGGCCAGCTCTACGCGATCAATCCCGAGGCCGGGTTCTTCGGTGTTGCGCCGGGCACGAGTGACAAGTCGAATCCGAACGCGATGCGGGGTATGCAAGAGAATTGCATCTTCACCAATGTGGCCAAGACCGACGATGGGGACATTTGGTGGGAGAATATGAGCGAGGAGAAGCCCGCCCATCTCATCGACTGGCGCGGCAACGACTGGACGCCCGAGAGCGACACGCCGGCGGCCCATCCCAACGCGCGATTTACCGCGCCGGCCAGTCAATGTCCGGTGCTCGCGCGCGAATGGGAGAATCCAGACGGCGTTCCGATCAGCGCGATTCTTTTCGGGGGCCGTCGCGCGACGGTGATTCCGCTCGTGCACGAAGCACGCGACTGGACCCACGGCACTTTCCTCGGCTCGATCATTTCGAGCGAGAAGACGGCCGCGGCGGCGGGGACCGTAGGAGAGTTGCGGCGTGATCCGATGGCGATGCTGCCCTTCTGTGGATACAACATGGGCGACTATTGGAATCATTGGCTCGAGATGGGACGCCGTGAGGGCGCACATCTCCCGCGCGTCTTCTACGTGAACTGGTTCCGCAAGGGCGACGAGGGCGAGTTCCTTTGGCCCGGATTCGGCGAGAACGGTCGCGTCCTCAAATGGATTCACGAGCGGTGCTCAGGAAAGGTCTGTGGCAAGCAGACGGCGATTGGAATTTTGCCGGGCGCAGAGGAACTCGATCTGACCGGCCTCGACATCGACTCCGCCGCACTCGAGACATTGACGAGCGTCGATGTAGAGGGTTGGCTCTCCGAGATCCCGAAGATCCGCGAGTTCTACGCGACCTTCGGCGACCGTATGCCTGCCGATCTCGTCGCGGAGTTGGACCGGCTCGAAGCGAAGCTGCGCGACTCGCAGTAGGCCTCCCGTCAGTCGTCCCAGACGGGGGCCTTGATCTGGCCCGCGTTCGCGAGGGCAACCGCTTCCACGCTCAGGACCTCGACATAGCCCTGACTGCTGGTGGGGTCGAGCCCATCGCTGGCCTCCATCGAAGCGTCGGCCGGATTGTAGAGCGAAGCCGGGCAATCGGTCAGCTGTTGGAAGAACAAGTTGCCCTTGTAGAGCCCGAGCTCGATGCGACCCGTGGCATGCGCGGCGAGCGTATCGATCGCGGCCAGCGCCGCGCGGGGCGCTGGATCGAAGAGCCGGCCGTCGTAGATCTGATCCGACACGAGCTTCGAGAGCTGTCCGAAGAGCACACTCGAACGCCGATCGAGCACGGCCTGGTAGATCGCGGCCAAGCCCCGACCGAGCAATTCCATGCCGGGGGCTTCGTAGACGCCCCGGCCCTTGGTTCCGATGATCCGGTTTTCGAGTGCGTTGGCGATTCCGATCCCGCTGCGACCGGCGACGGTGTTGGCTTCGATCAGCATGTCGAGCGGTCCGAGGACTTTCCCGTTCAGCTCGACGCAGACGCCCTTTTCGAATTTCAACGACACGGTTTCGACGCGATCGGGCGCATCTTGCGGCCAGACGCCCATGGTCGGAACGACGATCGTCGCCGGGGTTTCGAGGGATTCGAGGTCCTCGGCCTCGTGCGAGAGTCCGGCGAGATTGGCGTCGGTCGAATAGCGTTTCGCGGGTCCGGTCGAGGCTTCGATCCCCTTGCCCTGGAGATAGCGGGCCATCTCCCGACGCCCGGGAAATTGTTCGAGGAGATCCGGGTCTCGCCACGCGGCATAGACCTTCATCTCGGGTGCGAGGACGTTCGAATATCGCTCGAAGCGCAGCTGATCGTTGCCGCGACCCGTGGCACCGTGCGCCAATACGGTGCAACCCTCTTCGCGCATCGCGTCGAGCAAGCCGTGGACCGTGACCGCGCGTGCGATCCCGGTGGTGTTCCAATACCCGCCGTCATATTGGGCCTGGGCCTTGATGACCAGCATCGCCGCCTTCGCCATCGCGTCTTTCAGATCGACGATCCGGGTTTCGGCGCCCGCGGGCGCCATTCGGCGCGGGATGTCTTCGATGTCGTCTTCGTCGGGTTGGGCGAGGTCGGCCGTGAACCCGACGACGTCGAGGCCGGCCTCGATCAGTCGGGCCGTGACCGTCTTGCTGTCGAGCCCACCTGAGACACAGATTCCAATCTTCTCACCTTTGAGATCGCTGATCCGCATACCTTCTCCGATTCGAGAACCCGGTGCGATGACGCAACCGGCAAGTCGTCCGAGACGACCGGCTCGCGACCCCGTCCGGGGTGGAGCGAGCCGGAACATAGCAAGCCGATCCGGTGATTTCCCAGCAAGGCTGGCCTGCAGCCGTTTGAAGCTCTGCTTGGCCCGATTCGGGTCGAAGGGGTCCGGATTTTCGACCGCGGCGAGCAGGTCCGCGAGCGCCCGCCCTTCGAGCGAAGCATAGGTCGAATCGTCGAAGAGGCCCTCGAGCAGGCAAATCTAGAGGACCGTCTGGAGCACCATCGCGGCCTGTTCCGAGCCCGCGTAGTCGGTGTACTCGCCGGAAACCGCTTCCTTCAAGATGCGAGTCGCGAGTTCCCGGAGGACGGCCGCAGCGACCTTCCAGGCTTCGAGTCTGGCCAGCAGCCTGGAGAGATTGGCGCGGATCGCACCGGCCGTCTTTTCGGTGTCGCCGCGTCCCTCGCGGGCGTCCGGCACCCATCAGGCGATGGTCGACGAATTTCTGCCTGTTTCCGAAATGGCAGGCCAGACGGAGATTTGCTCGCGCGACGGGTTCGTCCGTCGGGTATATGCCGAGTTCGGTATTCCTGGCGCGCGTGTTATGTCGATCTTTGTCCGCCCATATTGTGTACTCGTTCTGCATGAGCTTGCGATCATTGCGGGGTGCGGCCGACCCGTGGCAAGTGCTGCCGTCGCGGCTGGACACGCCTTCGTGTCTATCCGGACCGTATTGGGGAATCCCGGGTGGGTCCGCCGCCGCGATGATGGGCAGGAGAAGTACGACCGTGAAAAGAAGGCAGAGCGTGGCGGTGCGGATTCTTGGCGGGTGTACTCCGATTGGCTCCGCGGTAGAATCGAATCATCCGATGCCCGGTCCTTACGCATCGCAATTCGCTTTTGCGAAGGCCAGCAGAGACCCCGAGGTCCAAGAGAATCATGCGACGTGGCTACCCCGACCCTTTCTTGTTTTCGATCGCTGCGGCCCTGGCCGTCGCGTCGCTCGCCTCCGGTGTGGCGTTGGCGGATTCGGTTCTTCCTCGAAGCCAGCGGCCCGCTGCGGCCCAGGTCTATTTCATTTCGCCCACTTCGGGAGAGACCGTGTCCTCGCCCGTGACCGTGCGTTTTGGGCTGAGCAAGATGGGCGTTGCGCCAGCGGGTGTCGAAAGGGAAGGGACGGGTCACCACCATCTGATCGTGGACGCGGAGCTGCCGCCGGTCGATCTTCCGATCCCTGCGACGGATCACTACCGCCATTTCGGCCTTGGCCAGACGGAGATCGTCCTCGAATTGGCGCCCGGCGAACACCATTTGCAATTGCTCCTGGGAGACCATCTTCATCTTCCGCACGATCCGCCCGTCGTCTCCGAACGCATTTCGATCGTGGTGAAGGAATAGTTCGGCCCTTCGACAGGGGATGGGGTAATTCTGTGTCCGTTCTCGACTCGATGGCCCGGGTCGTCCGCTTCGACGATCATGCGCCGAGAAGGGGGGAACGTGAGGGGAGAAGTGGCTTGAGCCGTTTTGTGATTCATGGTGGACGCCCGCTCCAGGGTGAGATTCGGGCGAGCGGGAGCAAGAACGCGGTTCTGCCGATGATCGCAGCGGCGCTGCTGACGGACGAAGAAGTCGTTTTGGAGAATGTGCCTTCGATTCGAGACGTCGATGTCATGCTCGAAATCGCGGGTCAGCTCGGGGCCGACGTTTCACGCGTCGGGAGCCGCATCGTGATTCGCGCCGCCAACCTCGAAGAGCAAACGCTGCCAGCCGATCTGTGTGAGCGGGTTCGAACGTCGGTTCTCTTCGTCGCCCCTCTCTTGCATCGCCTGGGTCGGGCGAAGCTTCACCCGCCGGGTGGAGACGGAATCGGGCGCCGCCGACTGGATCCCCATTTCTATGGATTGCGCCAGCTCGGCGCTCGCGTCGACGACGTCGACTTCGACTTCGAGGCGCGCGAAGGACTCGAGGGCGCGACGATCTTTTTTGACGAAGCGAGCGTCACGGCGACGGAACATATTCTGATGGCGGCGGTACTGGCGAAGGGAACGACCACGATCCGCAATGCGGCAAGCGAACCCCATGTGATGGATCTGGCCCAGATGCTCTGTGCGATGGGTGCCCAGATCGAGGGTCTCTACACGAATACCTTGACGATTGAGGGCGTCGATCGACTGAGCGGTACGACCCATCGCGTCGTCTCCGACCACATCGAAGTCGGTTCCTACCTCGCGTTGGCCGCCGCGACCGGCGGTGGAATCACGATCCACGACACCGTCCGAGGTCATTATTGGATGATGCATCGGGTATTCGAGCGTTTCGGGATCGAACTCGACATCAAGAGCGACCGGATCGTGCTGCCCGCCGGGCAGACGCCTCGCATCCAAAGCGACTCGGGCGGGGCCGTACCCCAGGTCGATGACGGTCCCTGGCCGCAATTTCCGACCGACATGATGAGCCCCTTCCTGGTGCTCGCAACGCAGAGCGAAGGCACGATCCTATTCTTCGAGAAGATGTTCGAAGGGCGCATGTACTTCGTGGATCCGCTGATTCAAATGGGCGCCAACGCGATCATTTGTGATCCGCACCGCGTGATCATTTCGGGTCCCTCGAAACTTCGGGGACAGACGGTGAGGAGCCCCGACATTCGGGCGGGCATGGCCATGATCATCGCGGCCTGTTGTGCGACCGGTCGCCCCTGCATCGTCCAAAACGCCGAGATCGTGGACCGCGGCTACGACCGAGTCGAGGAAAAACTACAGGCGCTCGGCGTCGACGTCGTTCGCGAACCCGACTGACTCCTGGGTTGCGGTGAGCGTTTTGGGGGACGTGCCAGGTGTCGTGGGTCGTGAAGCCTGCTGCTCGCGGATTCTCCGCGGTCGGTCACGGTCCCGCATGTTGTTTCGATTGCGTAGTTGGCCGACCACGGCGCTTTACGTTCCCAGCAGGCTTCCCAACCCACGACACTCGGGATGTTTTCGCCGGCCACTCTCCACACCCCGTCCTTTTCACACAGGGAAGGGCGAACCCCAAGCCCTTTCCGAAGCCGCCAAATGGCTGAGCTGTGGGAACCTCCACGCTTGAACGTCCCGAGTGGGCCGGGCGGGGAAGCCTGCTGGGCGCGTCAAGCGCCGTGGTCGGCAGCTATGCCGACGAGGCATCATGCCGTCCGTCCCGCCGACCGCGAGGAATCCGCGCCCAGCAGGCTTCCCCACCCGGCCCACCTGGCACAGCCCCAACGACCGCCCGTTTCCGCAACCGGCTAGTAATTTTCCATTTCGTCGCTGAGTTCGGAGAACGACTTCGCGGCGCGGGCATCGATGAATTCTCGAAGCTGGCTCGACATCTCGTCCATCGCGCGCAGGGAGTTCTGGAAGGACTCAATGTCGAGCGCGACGAGGATATAGAGTTTTCCACCCGTCGGTGAAACCCATGTGCTCTTGATCGTCGTCCCGTTGAGTGTCTGTTTCGACAAAGCCACGGTCGTCGAAGAAAACTGCTCGGCGGTCATCTCGGATTCGCCGTCCGTCACCTGCTCCTGAAAATCCTTGACCATGCTCTTGACCTTGGTTTCCAGCGTTCGACTGATCGCCGCGCGCGCGCGCGAAGTCGCCTTGGTTCGGGCGATCGACATGCTTCGTCCGATTTGGGCATCCCCTACGCCACACAAGCGAACGCCCTCGTCGTCGTCTTCCCAATACGTGTCACAACCTTCGAGCACCCAACTCGGTGCCCCACCGAATTGATTGGGCAGCTGCTCATCGGGCGTCGTGACGTCCTTGGCACAACCCCCCATCATCAAGACAGCAGCCAGGGCGACCCCACCAAGAAGAATTCGAATCATTCGGTTCCGGACACGCATTCTGGTTTACCTCCGAGCTGTCGCGAACCCCTTCCGAAGACGCAACTCTCGATCCGTTTCGAGCACACTCTCGGGCCCACCTGAGCCCATCCAAGTCGCCCCGCAATCCCTTGGCGGATGAGTCGATTCCTCATCCAGCCGCGTCGATTGAATAGCGTATTCGGCCAGATCGGTTTCACCCTCGAAGCCGGATCTCGACTGGAATCGGCAGATTGGAGCCCGGCTCGCAGCGACCGCCGAGGTCATCGCGCCGTCAAAGTCTCGTTCGTGGATTGGCCATCAGAATCGGACGAAGCTGTTGCGAAAGTGCCTTCGAAGTCTCGTTCAGCGTCGAAAGCGACCCATTCGTACAGGCACGACGACCCCGCTCAGCACGTTCCGCATGCTCCGGGGGAATCCACGCAAGGATCGCGATCTCGAATTTTTCCGACGGCGAATGGATCGGTCGGGAGATCGCCTCGAGCCAGAGTCCGATCGGCGGGCGGTCGAGCGAATCGAAGAATCCCCGGCTGGCGACCTCGGCTTCGCCCGTCGAGAGGGAACGACCCGGCCAATAGCAGAGCAACTCGCCACCTGGCGCGGTCGAGGAGGCTCGATTCGACCGCTCGTTTTCTTGTGAGCCATCAGCGGCTTCCGCTGAAAACGCAAGTCGGGCGTGCTCGATCCCATCGAGCAATTCGAGGACGGAGATGAGGGAGACCTGCTCGGCAAGATCCGACAATGGCCCTTCGAGCGAATCGAGGCTGCGCTCGATCCGTGCCAGAAAATCGGGCTTCGAAATCTCGCGTGCGAGGGCCCCGAGGCGTGACCCGAACCGCTCGTATTGTAGAGGATCGAGGACCGAGAAGGGCTCTCGAGCCTTGCTATGCGAGATCAAATTCGCCAAGAGACCCCCTCCAGCGAAAGCTCTTCCTCTCCGAGGAGGGTCATGGATGGAATCGGAGAACCCAGCGCCTGCGACATATCGACCTCAGAGGGCGTCGGTGATCATCTCGCTCGAGACCATCTGACTATCGGTGTCGTTCCAATAGCCCGAGACATCGACGACGGCGTCGCTTTCCATCCGCGTGATCTTCGGAGCGCTGGAACAGCCAGCCAGGAAGATCAGCAGAGCGAAAAGTCCGGCCGCCGATCGCCAGGTCGATTGTGATTTGGATCGTAAGACGCGGTTCATCGGTGATTCCCCTATCCTGTGGCGCCCAGAGAGGGGCCTGAGCGCGGCAATGATCCTGTTTCAGGTCGGTTGGGTCAACGCCCAGAAAAATCTTGGGGCGGTTCGTGCTCTACGCTCCCCGGATCGTTAGGTTCCCGACGACGTGCGGACGTCGCGATGCAGAGCTGGCCAACCCGACGATGTCGGGATCGCCGGGAAGGCGAAGAGGGGTCTCATGCGTTCTGATGCCATCGATGAACTGCTGACGACCTACCTCAAGATGCCGGCAAAGGTGAGCTGGGAGGGTGCGTTGGCCGACTCGGTGCTCGGCGTCTTCGAGGGCGTGCGACTCGAACTCGCGGGTCTCGCGATCATGGCGCTGCCCTTCGATCGATTGGTGTTCATGGCGGACCGCTTCAAGTTTACACCGGGCCTGCCCGCACGGATCGAAGCCATCGGCACGAAGATCGAGATCTCACTCGACCAACGCCAGATCGATCGCTGGCTACGACTGGCCCGTGCGCCCTTCGAACTCCGGTTGCTCGAAAACGCAATCGAATTTCAGATCAAGGTTGGAGGATTTTCCCTGACACGAACCGAGACCGAACTCCGGATCCAGAGGGGCTGGTTCGTGTTGGTCCCCAGACGTGCGGAAATTTTCGGCATTCGTGCGCGGCTGGTCTCGATTTTTCGAACCTATCTACCCCTGCCGCGGCTCGCCCCCCAGACACGGCTGATCGGAATCGAACATGCAGAGGGCACTCTTCGATTCGAGCTCGGCCTCGACGATTTTTCGGATGTGATCACGCCGGGCTTGATCGAGCGGCTGCGGAAGCGCTTTCTACCCTTTGCGGGATGGGGGTTCCCGACCCGTGAGACGCCGAAAACCGATGAGTTGTAACCGGCGGCGCGCTTCGAACGAATCACAACAGCGAGGACACCCCGTGCGACGTAGAGTTCCTTCGGGAAGAATTCGGGCTTCACCGCCCTTCGAAGGCCAAAGGTCGAGAACGAGTCCGAAGAGGAAGCCGCGATGAAGATCCCACAGATTCGAGAGTCCGAAATCACCGACGAAGCGACCTTTCTGAATCGTCGGAGCCTACTCCGCATCGGCGCGACCGTCGCGATCGGCGGTGCGCTCACCGGCTGTCCGGCGGGCGATGAAGCCTCTGCGAGATCGGGCACGAATAGCGACGGCTCCCCGCTCGCAACGCTCGCGGACGTCCTGCCCGCACCACCCGAGTACCGGGTCGACGAGGAGAATACGCGCGAAAGCGATGCGACCGGATATAACAACTTCTACGAGTTTGGGACCGACAAGAAGGACCCGTCTCGCAATGCGCACACGCTGCAGACGGAACCCTGGTCGATCGTGGTCGACGGCGAAGTCGGCAAGCCGGGTCGCGTGCCGCTCGAGACGATTCTCGGCGGCCTGCCACTCGAAGAGAGGATCTATCGGTTTCGCTGTGTCGAGACATGGTCGATGGTCGTGCCCTGGATCGGAGTCTCACTCGGCGATGTTCTGAAGCGCTTCGAGCCGACGTCGAAGGCACGTTATGTCTCCTTCGAAACACTCCTCGATCACGAACAGATGCCCGGACAACGGCGAAACGTCATCGACTGGCCCTACCGCGAGGGCTTGCGGATCGACGAGGCGATGCATCCGCTCGCGATTCTCGTGGTTGGCATGTATGGCAAGGTTCTCCCGAATCAGAACGGGGCACCGATTCGACTCATGGTGCCGTGGAAGTACGGCTTCAAGAGCATCAAATCGATCGTTCGAATTCATTTCTCGGAGAAGCAACCCGCCACCAGCTGGAACGATCTTGCCGCGAACGAATACGGCTTCTACGCGAACGTGAATCCGGAAGTCGACCATCCCCGTTGGAGTCAGGCCAAGGAACGCAAGCTCGGCGAATACCGCAAACACCCGACACTCCCCTTCAATGGCTACGGCGCCGAGGTCGCTTCGCTCTATGCGGGGATGGACCTGCGGCGCCATTTCTAGGCTGCGCTGTCCACCGGATGCCAAAACATCTTCTGCATTGGGTCGCGATCCTCGTGGCCATGCTTCCGGCACTTGGGCTCGGGGTTCAATTCGCAATCGAGGGTCCCGGCGCAAATCCCATCGAGGAGATCACCCATCTCACCGGCGATTGGGGGCTCCGTCTGATCCTGCTCTCGCTCGCCGTGACGCCCGCGCGACGTTGGTTGGGATGGCGAGGGATCGCGCCGCTCCGCCGCACGCTGGGCCTCGCCGGGTTCGCCTACGCATGCCTTCACGTCACGACCTGGGCTCTGCTCGATCACGGACTCGACGCCAGCGCTATCTTCGAAGATCTCACGGAAAGACGCTTCGTCTTCGCGGGCATGGGAGCCTTCACCCTCCTGCTCGCGCTGGCCGCCACGTCGACGCGGAAGTCGATCAAACGGCTCGGCCAGAAGAGATGGATCCGTCTCCACCAGGCGATCTACGCGGCCGCCATCCTGGCCGTCATCCATCATTTCTGGCTCACCAAGGCGGACTACTGGCCCGCCATCGTCCACGCCGCGGTTCTGGCCCTCCTGCTCGGCGCCCGGCTCGCCTGGCGTGCTCGAAAACCGGCCTGAAGGCGGCTCGGCCTCACTAAATATGCGCGGGA
>SMVA01022497.1_pt1 | contig 14514 bp, 13 predicted proteins | sample 2456451 | NCBI WGS metagenome assembly SMVA01 (sample SAMN11095933, study PRJNA526329) | marine sediment metagenome | biome: Marine sediment; feature: Surficial sediment; material: Deep marine sediment; isolation source: Hadal surficial sediment | place: Pacific Ocean | collected 2014-05 | depth...
ACCGCACCCTCCCTCATTTCTTCTATCCATTGAGAAGGATATCAATGTATACACACGAATTGAACACAGTCCGTCTCGCCTTAAACCAGGCAAGTGAATGCATCAAAAGAATGACAGGCGAAGGCCTGAAAGTCCAAATCAAACCCGACGGATCTCCGGTGACCAATGCAGACCTCGCCGTCAACCAGATCGTCCAGGATACGTTGTCAGCTACCTTTCCGCACGATGCCTGGTTATCAGAAGAATCACCAGACAATGGAGCACGCCATCACGCACAACGGGTATGGATCCTGGACCCCATCGATGGAACGAAGCCCTTCATCAAAAGTTTACCTCACTACACAATTTCTCTTGCGCTGATTGATCAAGGGCAACCCGTACTCGGCGTTATTTTCAATCCAGCGACACAAGAATATTTTTGCGCCATTCAAGGGCAGCATGCCATGCTCAACGGACAGCCGATTCATGTCAGAAACACATCCACCCCTTCACACAGAACCTTTCTCGTCAATCCCTGGAAAGTTGGTCAAACCACGCTGACTGCCTGGAAACAAGAACATCACTGCCCTCCTCTCCTGGGATCCATTGCCTATTCACTAGCTCTTGTGGCTGCAGGGCAGATCGATGGCGTCATCAATGTCGGGCCGCAAAATGAATGGGATATCGCCGCAGCACTCATCATCATTCAAGCTGCGGGCGGCCTGGTTTTTGACAATAATCTGAAGCCAATCCACTGCAATCAACCCCGCCCCACAGTCAATGGGATTATTGCCATACGACCCGATGCCCTTCCCATCATCCAACAATGGCTGACAGACATGAACACATCTGACATGTAGATTGGTATTCTTCGACTTTTCGTCCAACCGTTGTTCATTGAGGGCCGATACTGCAAGATGAATGTCCTTTGATGCCATTCTTGGAGATCGGCATCTTCCCACCTGATCGTTTCGTATCCTTGCTGGATGTTTGCATCAGCTTCCCATCGTTCCTTCATAATATTCATCACTCATTGACCCTATTAACCCTATACACATTTCAACCGACAAAGAAGAGAAGCCCTACACTCGACTGACATCGAGTCATTTCCATTCACCTTCTGCTGCTCTGGTTGTCGAACACCAAACACAATGCCGGGCTTGGATTGTACGTGATGCGAGGAGCCGTCAAACCCACCATTAAGATCCTGACAATTGAGGATGATCCCGCTCAAATTGAAGCCCTCAAAGAAGCCCTCACCGTCGCCCAAATCATCTGTGTGGACATCCTTGAAGCCGAAGATGGCGACCAAGCCATGGCCTTGTTGCATCAGGAGTATCCATACCTGGATGCTCCACAGCCTGACCTCATCTTCTTATCCAATCATCTTCCCGATCGCTCGGGGTATGAGATCATCAAAGAACTTCAACAAGACCGTCGCTTACAAACAATTCCGGTGGCCTTGTTTTCAGAAAAAAATCCCAGCACATCAAGCAATGTCATTTTCCCGGATAATTGTCATTTATTTATGAGGCCCACCACCTGCAACGAATGGATTTTTGTCTTGCGATGCGTGGAAGATGTGTGGATGACCATTGTGAACATGAGCGGAAGGCCCAATATCTAAAATACTTTCAGCGTTCTCGTTGTCGCTTGGCAAGCCGTGCGGATTGACGATTGCCCCCGGACACCATCTGAAATTCATAGAGTCGAGATTCCAGCGCACCATTGAATAACGGGATTTTTCGAGACGGGGCCAATCGAATACGCTTAGGCAAACGAGAATCCGCAGTCAGCACATAGACCGTCCAACCCGCAAACCGTTGCTTCAGAACATCACCGAACTTCGGATACCACTGCTCCAATTCCGCATGATCTCCCATCCGGACACCATAGGGGGGATTGGTGATCATCACACCCGTGGTGGCAGGTGGCATGAGATCTAACACATCAGCCTGTTTCAACTGCACATCATCTAATAATCCACTATGCTGAAGATTCCTTCTGGCCATGGATACTGCCTGAGCATCGCAATCATAACCGAAAATATCCACATGATCATGACTGGAAAAAGTCTTATGAGCTACATCCCGGATCTTGTCCCAAGCCGAAGAATCAAAATTTCGTAAATGACGAAATGCAAATTCCCGGCGCCCCCCGGGAGGAATGCCCTTGGCCATCAGCGCCGCTTCAATTAAAAATGTCCCGGCCCCGCACATGGGATCAAGTAACACCTGCTTACCCGTCCACCCCGTTAAGCGAAGAATGCCTGCCGCTAAATTCTCACGCAGAGGCGCCTCTCCGGCGGACTGTCGCCACCCCCGTTGAAAAAGCGGAGAGCCTGTCGTATCCAGATACCACACTACATGGCTTTCATCCACAAAGACGACAATTTGGATATCCGGATGCCGTTTATCCACTTGAGGACGTTGCTTCTTCTCTCGCATGAAACGGTCACAAATGGCATCCTTCACCCGAAGCGTCGAAAATTCAAGACTTCTGAGCGGCGACTGTTGCGCAATGAGGCGAACTTTGATCCGGCAATTCACCGAAAACCATCCAGGCCAGGGCAATTGCAAGGCTAAGCGGTAGAGATCATCTTCATGACGATAGGTGCCCTGCCCGACCCGCCACAAGATTCGACTAGCGATTCGACTCTCAAGGTTCAACCGATAGCAAAGCGGAAATGCCCCCTGACATTCCACCCCGCCAGGGGTGACCCGCGTATGCTGACCACCACATTCCTGGAATTCTTTCTCTAGCTCGACTTCCAACCCGCGAGGGCATGTAGCAAAAAACGTTTCCATGCTAAAAATTTGAGGAAGAGGAAATTATCACAACCGTCCGGGACGCAAGTTAGGAATACACTTCCGGATTGACGCAATGAGGAAGACGATCACCACGCAAACCGGCGATCACATTCTCAACCGCCATATCCGCCATTCGAGATCTCGTGGCCGTCGACGCACTCCCCAAGTGTGGAATCACAAGACAGTTCTGAAGACTCAACAATGGATGGGAAGCGGGAAGCGGTTCCGGTTCCGTCACATCCAATGCCGCACCGCCAATCGTCCCTTGCTGCAACGCACGATATAACGCATCAGAATCTACCACAGCTCCACGGGCGGTATTGATCAAGATACTCGAACGCTTCATCATCTGGAATTCAGGCTCGCCAATCAAATGGTGCGTCTGAGAGGTCAAAGGCACATGCAGGCTCACAAAATCTGATTGCAGCAACGCTGTTGGCAAATCCACAAACGTAACGGAAGGGATACCCGAAGCCTCTTGCTTCCACGCTCCTTCAACAAAAGATTCTGATGATTCATGATCCTGTCCCGGTGAACGTACAGCCAACACCTTCATCTGAAATCCCTGCGCCCGCCGTGCCACGGCTTGCCCGATTCGACCAAACCCCACAATACCCAAGGTGGCGCCGAAAATATCCTGCCCGAGCAAGAGATTCGGCTTCCATTCCACCCATTGACCCTGCCGAACATACTCCACCCCTTCAACAATGTTCCGGGCTGCGGCCATAAGCAACGCAAACGCCAGATCCGCCGTCGTTTCTGTCACAATACCAGGAGTATGCCCAACCGGAATATTCCGTGCGTGACAGGCAGACATGTCGATATGATCATACCCTACCGACATCGTGCTGATCACACGCAACCCTTTCGCCATTCGGAGAACGTCCTGATCAATCCGATCCGTCAACAAACAATACAATCCGGCCGCTTTGGATATATGTTTCAACAACCATTCCTGCATTACAGGACAGTCAGATTCCCAACACACCACCTGAGCATACGCCGTTAAGCGCTTCCAGGCGTTCGAAGGAAGTTGTCGAGTGGCCACGACCAAAGGAAGAGACATACTTCCGCTGCGCTACCAGAAGAGAATGGATAGGAGAAACACGAGATAACACAGACCATTGAAAACCAAATGTACGGGCTTTACCGTTCCATGCCGCACAAGCCACGTTAAATACGCCGCCGCCACTAACGTCATGGCCATCCCCATCAGAATTTCCTGTTGCGGAACCCAGGCCGTCAACAGAATACCCATCGCAGGCAATAAACTGCCTTGAAACATCATTGCACCCGTAAGATTTCCCACAGCTAACGTATCACGGCCTCGCCGTATCCACAGTATGCTGTTCACTTTTTCCGGCAGCTCTGTCGCAATGGGCACGATCAAGATAGATAACGTCAAAGCCGAAATCCCCCACCGGGGCGCAAGATGCTCAATCCCATACACAAAGCCCTTGGCACCCAACATGATCAAGCCTAAGCCACACCCCAACTGAAACAGAATACTCAATAAATTATTCGGCAACCCAAGCTTAGTCGAATAGAGTGGATGATCGGCTTCCGTGCCATGCCCATCATCGACTAAATCCCGAGACGCCCGAATCGTCAACGTCAGATAGACGACATACATCCCGACTAAGGTAAAGGCCATCAGCTCTCGCACCCCCGGCCAATCAGACGGTACAAACGTCGCCATCACGCCAATAAAAAATGCCCAATTAAACCAGACCAGATCACGCGCAAACCCCGTAGGTTCGGGCTTCAATGCCCCGTACCACCCCCTTGACCGGGCCGCAAATATTCCTATGAGAAAAAACGCCACAGTCGCTAACAACAACGGCGCGCCCAAAATCGCCCCAACAGCCACTTCATGCCGGACGACTTCCGAACCCGTCCCAAGCAAAATGGCAAACAGGGGCACCATGGTTTCCGGCAATGCCGTCCCGATCGCGGCAAAAACAGAACCCGTCACCCCTTCAGAAATCCCGAGCCGTGCGCCAAAATGCTCAAGGCTATTCGTAAAAGCCTCAGCCCCCAAAAGGATAATGACTAAGGCCCCAAGCAAAATCAGAACATCCATCTATCAGTGATCACATGCCAAATTATTGAATGCCATTCATCAAAAATCCCGTGATTTTTACCTGCTTAGGCATACACGCATAAGAGACAAGAAGTAAAAACGTCAAGGGTACAGAGCCAGAAAGAAGAATGAACAAACCGCTTCCTCCTGCTTCCCACTTCTCACTTCAAACTTCTCACGTCTTCTTCGCCCTTGCCATCCGGAAAATCATTCTTTTAGACTACCCTCTATGGACAGCCTCATTACCGGTCTCATCCTGACCCTCTGCACAATTTTTGTCTACACCATCGTCCAAAAATGGTGGCGACGGCGACAGGCGGCCAAACTCGCCGACAAGCTTTTAGCCGACGTGCTTAAAGGCAAAGACGCCTTTCGAAGATAATCCCGTCCTTCTTCATCCCCAAATTTTATTCTCAAAAATCAAAATGTAATTGTCCTCGTTGCAATGACTCGTGTTGTTGCACCTCAAGACATAGCTCTATACCGGTCTCCGGCAAGATGTCGGAATGAGCTATCTGAGATTGCTCCACAGACACTTCCGCTAGCGGTCCACGGCATCGACCACAAAGATGGCGGGAAGGCACAATGGTGCGACGTTGTCGATGATAGGCCATTCCGCAATATACGCATTGCCAGGCATATCGATTCCATGCTTGAACATTTGCATTCAACTGATGACGAATCGCAATGCCAAGTCCTTCGGCATTCATCCGATCCATCATCTCACGAAAAATCAGGCCATGAGAAGGTCGCCGTTTCCGGATATCAAACTCCCATTGATGAATCATTTCATGCGCTAACGTCCGCTGAAGCTCATCCTCCGGTTCTCCACACAGCAACGCAGAAGACAGTCTGATGACACGAGCATCACCATGCCGGTACGAAGCAGACACCCATCGGCTTCTTGGACCGACCTGACTCACAAACAACCCTGCCGATGCGGTTAACCGTGCACTCCATTCAATGGTAATCGGCAGTAGCCGATTCTCAAAAAACCGGACAGCCAAGTCGTGCCACATCACTTGCAGATGCGGCAACGGCACAAGATTCTGACAAGAACCAGGGGAGGAAGAGGTCACCAAGATTTCCGGGAAGGTTGCCTATACATGACGTAGTGGCTATGTTACCATTTTTTTCGTCTTGCGTAACAACAATGTCCATAAAGTCTGACGCTCATCATCAAGACCATCACACAATCATGACATCAGAAAATACATTCCTCCCTCGTGATAGAACGTACATGCAGATGGCGTTGGATTTGGCGCAAACAGCCTATCGTGACCAAGAAGTACCGGTTGGCGCCGTACTGGTCAAAGGCACAGAAGTCCTTGCCACGGGATATAATCAACGGGAAGGCTTACAGGACCCAACCGCTCATGCGGAATTATTAGCTATTCGTACTGCGGCAGAGACACTGGGTTCATGGCGTCTGACTGATACGACGTTGTATGTCACCTTAGAACCATGTGCCATGTGTGCTGGAGCCATTATTCAAGCCAGAATAGCACGACTGGTTTTTGGCACATGGGACCCCAAGGCTGGCGCATGTGGATCAATCTGTGATCTCACCGCCGAACCTCGCTTCAACCATCGTGTCACCGTTCATTCGGGAATTTTGGCAGAAAATTGTCGCCATCTGCTACAACAATTCTTTCAGCAGCTTCGCGAGGCGCAACCAGTTCTTATCTAAAATCATGTCAGGTGGAGAGGTGCGAGAGCGGCCGATTCGGACGGTCTCGAAAACCGTTGTCCTGAAAGGGACCGTGGGTTCGAATCCCACCCTCTCCGCCAATATTTTCAGTAGGTTGTAAAGCTCCCCCCCCCCGTAATCAAATAATTGCGGTTGTGTAACCGGAATTGTAACCAACTTTCCCTTGAAGTACAGATTGAGCCGACGTGCAGCCTGTTACAAGTCTTCTTCTGGTAACTGTCGATTATTCTTGGAAAAATTGTTACCATTCAATCATCCACCGTAAAAAATAGACCCACTTCCATTGGTTTTGTCATGCGATCTGGCATTGCCCATGCTTTCACCTCGCTCCTTCTCCCCTTCTTCTTATCAGTACGTATAAGAAATGACTTCTGAGGGCCGATGTGTATAGGACCATCCGCCAACGAATCTTTCTGCTCATTATCATCTTGACCCTCTCCGGTCTGATTATCGCGAGTGCAACCATTGCTCTTTTGTACCAAACCGCCGTGAAAGAAGAAGGCACTCGGCTTTCGGAAATTACCCAGACGCAAGCGCGTCTGATAGAAGCCGTCGCCCGGTTTGATCAACGGTATAGCGCGGAAAATCATCCCCAGGGATCTACTGGGGCGACCCTTAGCCAAATCATCGCAGCCCATAAGGACAACAGCGGATTCGGTCAGACAGGAGAAATGACCCTGGCTCGCCGCGAGGGAGACCAGATCATCTGGATTCTGATTCATCGGCAGCGTGGCATTGAAAAACCTCAATCGACTCCAATAACAGGCCGCCTTGCCGAACCAATGCAACTGGCACTGTCAGGAAAATCTGGAGTCACCGTCGGCCTTGATTACCGTGGCGAGACGGTCCTGGCAGCCTATCAGTCCATTGCCATACTGAATATCGGGCTGGTCACCAAAATTGATCTTCAGGAAATTCGTACACCGTTTATTCAAGCCGGGGCTGTCACAGCCGGGGTTGCCATTTTTGCCATCGTGTTTGGCGGGTTTTTGCTCTTTCGGGTGAACCATCCCATCATTGGGAGGTTAGAGGAAAGTGAGGCACGTACTCGCGCCATTGTCGCTCATGCAGCAGATGGAATCATTACCTCCAATGAATCCGGAACGATTGAAACATTCAATACAACCGCCGAACGCATATTTTTATATCCCGCCCGGGAAGCCATCGGACACAATATCAGCATGCTGATTCCAAAGCCTGAGAATGAAAAACACCAAGGCTATATTGACACCTACCTCCGTACAGGACACAAAAAAATCATTGGATTCCGCCGGGAAGTCACAGCACAACGACGCGACGGAACAACATTTCCCTTATCCTTAGCCGTGAGTGAAGTGACGTTCGGCAAACGGCGATTGTTCACGGCTTTGGTTCGTGATCTGACCGAAGAGAAAGTGGCAGAACGCCAGCTCATCACTCAATATGCCGTCGCCAGAATTCTCGCAGAATGTACGACAATCGAGGAAGCCGCGCCAAAAATTCTCCAGGCAGTCTGCACAAATCTTGGCTGGCAAGTAGGCGCCTTGTGGCAAGTGGATCAGCAAGCGGGTCTGCTCCGCTGTCTCGAAATCTGGTGTAGCGCACCCCAACAGTTCACCGAATTCGTGACCACCACCAAAAGCACTCAGTTTTCAAAAGACCAAGGCTTGCCGGGAAGAGTCTGGGCGACAGGTCAACCGATATGGATACCGGATGTCGTGAAAGATTCGAATTTTCCCAGAGCACGAATTGCCAACAAGGAAAACCTGCATGCCGCCTGCGCCTTTCCCGTCCAACTTGGAGAGGCCACCTATGGCGTCATGGAATTTTTCAGTTATCATATTCATGAACCTGACGAGACACTGCTGCAGCAGATGAGTGCCGTGGGGAGTCAACTGAGCCAATTTATCGAGCGCCTCCAAGCGGTAAAAAAAATCGCCAGTCTGGCCAAGTTCCCTGAAGAAAATCCATACCCTATCATCAGAGTTGCCCCGAACGGGACGGTGTTATATCGGAACACACCCGGCAAAGCCTTTCTGGCTGAGTTGGAAGACCGGGAACACACACAGCCGAAGATGCAATGGAAACAATTCATTCACGAGGCCTTCAGCTTAGGAAAGATCCAACACCGGGAAATCACATGCAACCAACGAATTTTCTCCGTCACCTTTTCCGCTATCGCCGAAAAAGACTATCTGAATGTGTATGTATTGGACATTACGGACCGTCGGCAAGCAGAAGAGGCCCTGCGTCAAGGAGAAGAGCAACGCCGACAGGCTCAGAAATTAGAAGCAATCGGGACACTCGCTGGTGGAATTGCTCACGATTTCAATAATATTCTCACGGCCATCATTGGATATACCGAATTAGCGATCACCAAGGCCGGGAAGGACAGTCCACTCCTTTCCATGCACCAGGAAGTCATGAAGGCCGGGGATCGGGCCAAAAATCTCGTCAAACAAATCCTGACATTTAGTTGCGGACAACCGACCGGCAAGAAACCGATCAGGCTCCAACCCATTATTGAAGAAGCACTCACACTCCTCAGCGCTTCTCTCCCTTCAACCATTGTTGTGCGAAAAGACCTGAAGCTCAATGTCGGTCCGATATTAGGTGATCCAACCCAAATCCACCAAATCATCATGAATCTCGGAACAAATGCCGAACATGCCATGAGAGGCACCACTGGCATATTGGACGTCAAGCTGGATGAGGTGGACATTGACTCGATGACAGCCGGCCACACCCCTGGCTTGCTCGTTGGCCCTTACATACGCCTCACCATATCTGACTCAGGGAAGGGAATGACACCCGAGGTACTCTCTCGAATCTTTGATCCCTTCTTTACCACCAAACCGGTGGGAGAAGGCTCGGGAATGGGGCTTTCAGTCACCCACGGTATTGTCAGCGATCACCATGGAGCTATTGCTGTTCACAGTGTTCAGGGATCAGGAACCACATTCACCCTGTATTTCCCTCAGACCGTGGCTCCATTACAAGAGTCTCGCCTCACGAGTCCTTCCATTCCTCGCGGGAAGGAAACCATCTTGTTTGTCGATGATGAAACAACGATCGTCGCATTTGTGAAACCCCTTCTTGAAGGATTGGGCTATCAGGTCCTGGCCTACACCGACAGCCTGGAAGCCATTGAAGCATTCCGGAACAACCCCGACACCGTTGACATCATCATTACGGATCAGACAATGCCCAATTGCACAGGCGAAATGCTGGCACACAAAATGTTGTCCATACGCCCGGACATCCCGATTATTCTCTGTACAGGCTTTAGTCACATCATGACCGAACAGAAGGCCCTTGCAATAGGCATTCGAGCGTTTCTGCTCAAACCATTCTCTACCGAAGATCTTGCCCAAACCATTCAGCGCGTCCTTGCCAGAGAGACCAATCAAAAAAAAGGCCAGACCGCCCAGTCGCCCCTTCCTGCCAAATGAATCGAAACCGTTCGCCAAGTAAATTTACCCTTCACTCTCCCCTCTTTTCCCATCACACGCTCTTTCTTCCTTCTTGATTTCACAGAATAAGTGCAATGCACATTATTCTCGTCATAACGATGGGCTCTTGACCCAAGAATGATTTTCATATAAAAATCTATTCATATGAATTTTTATTCATATCTGTAATATTCCTTCTCTATTTTTGACTCTCCTACCATGAAGATCAAAAATATCGCTCTTTCTTGTGCCAATAAATTAAAAGTGCTGTCAGATTCGACCCGCTTGGCAGTGCTGGAAGCCCTGATGTCTGGTCCCAAAAATGTCGGCGAACTCATAGAGAAATTGAAGGTCGAACAAAGCCTGCTATCTCACCACCTGGCCATCCTTCGAGATCACGAATTAGTCGAAGCGCATCGAGATGGCAAAGCTGTGATCTATCAATTGCCGGCAACGGTCACAGATTCTGCAACAGGTAAGGCCATTAACTTAGGCTGTTGTAAAATTTCTTTCGATTAAGACAGAAAAGAGACCCTTTGGATGGCAATACTCAATCTTCTTCGTCCCTTCCTTTCTCCTTCGTCTCGCATCGGGTTCATGTGTATCGTGGGACTTCTCGTCGTCACCTCTTTAGCCCAGGCCCAAGAAGGGAAATTGGTGATCACTGGCTCTTCAACCATGGCTCCACTTCTGTTGGAAATCGGGAAACGCTTTGAAGCCATTTACCCTCATACCAGAATCGATGTACAAACAGGCGGCTCCTCACGCGGGATTGTCGACACGATCAATGGCTTGGCTGATATTGGTATGGCCTCGCGAGCGTTGAAACCGCAAGAGGAACACTTACATGGAAGCGTGGTCGCACGCGATGGCATCGGGATCATCCTACACCAATCCAATCCCATACAAGAATTAACAAATTCCCAGATTCAAGGCATCTACACCGGAAAACTGACGAATTGGAAGCAGGTTGGTGGACGTGATGCACCCATCACTGTCGTGCATAAAGCCCAGGGGCGATCTACCTTGGAATTATTCCTCCAGTATTTCAAGTTGTCCATCCGCGACATTCACGCCCATGTGGTCATCGGCGATAATGAACACGGGATTAAGACCGTCGCAGGAAACGCTAATGCCATTGGCTATGTCTCAATTGGAACAGCACAATATGATGCCACACATGGGGTGCCTATCCGCCTTTTGCCGTTACTCCAGATTCCAGCTTCAATCGACACCGTCCGGGCAGAAACCTTTCCCCTATCCCGACCACTCACGCTTGTCACGAAATCCCGGCCTACAGGATTGACGAAAACCTTTATTGAATTTGCCCAATCGGCTCAAGTGCATGATCTCATTCTCAAACAATACTTTGTCCCACTCCAACAGTGACATCGTTTTCCTCTGGAGTTTGCGAGGCCTCGCCCTGTTGGCTGGAAGTCTGCTGGCATTAGTTTTCGCCTTCTTAATTCGTGAATCCTGGCCTGCATTGGAACAGATCGGCCTGTTACGCATGTTCACCGATCCAGGTTGGTTTCCCACAGAAGATTCTTATCGGCTCACACCCATAATTTTTGGCACCATCTGGGCCACATGTGGCTCGGTTCTCCTTGCCGCCCCACTCGGCATTTTGTCGGCGCTGTTTTGTCATTTTTACGCTCCGCCATTTTTGAGTCGATGGTATAGACGCATGATTGAACTACTCGCCGGCATTCCTTCCGTGGTCTTTGGCTTTTGGGGTCTGGTCGTACTGGTTCCCATCATTGGCGCCTGGCAACCACCTGGGCCAAGCCTCTTGGCGGGCATTCTTATTCTGACCCTGATGATCCTTCCTACCATCATGCTCATTGCGCACTCAAGTATCAGCCAAGTCCCTGTGACCTATATCCACAGTGCCACAGCCTTAGGATTGAGCCGATGGTCGTTGATTTGGCATGTGGTTCTGCCAACATCCCGAACAGGACTGTACACTGGAATTTTCCTGGGTTTAGCACGAGCCCTTGGAGAAACCATGGCAGTCCTGATGGTCTGCGGGAATGTGGTGCAACACCCTTCCCACATCTTTGATCCCATTCGAACGTTAACGGCAAACATCGCCCTGGAAATGGGCTTCGCCTTGGGCCATCATCGGTCAGCTTTATTTATCAGCGGCCTGCTACTCCTGGGACTCGTAATCTGCTTCGTGAGTATGGCTGAAGTACTCCGCCATCGGTCCAAATATGCTGTCACGTAACAACACAATGAGTGAAACCAGCATGACGGTCGTGGTCTGGACCGCCGCCACCTTGATCACGTTTCCCTTTCTATGGCTTGTAGGGGATCTGCTATGGCATGGCTGGCATCAACTATCCTTAAGTTTTCTGTTGTTTGCTCCTCAGGATGCCGGACGCGAAGGAGGGATTGGACCTATTCTTCTTTCCACTGCATTAATTGTGGGCGTGTGCATGACAGCGGTCATGCCTATCGGAATAGGAACCGCTCTGTTTCTTTCAGAATACACCAGAAATGATCATTTGCTTGGAAGGCTCATTCGAGGCTCACTGGATGTGCTAGCGGGAGTGCCGTCCATTGTCTTCGGATTGTTTGGCAATGCGCTTTTTTGCCAGGCATTAGGTTTAGGATTTTCCATTCTCTCTGGAGGTCTCACCTTAGCATGCATGGTCTTACCCATATTGATCCGCACCGTAGAAGAAAGTTTTCGGGCGATTGCTCACGAGCAACGTGTTTCTGCCGCTGCTCTGGGAATTTCTAAGAGAGCGACGATTCAGTACATACTACTCCCCGCCGCCATACCCGGGTTACTCGTCGGAAGTATTCTCGGACTAGGACGGGCAATGGCCGAAACAGCCGCGTTGATCTTCACCAGTGGGTACGTGGATCGAATGCCCACATCCTTGATGGATTCAGGACGAGCCTTATCCATCCATATTTATGACTTGGCCATGAACGTCGCGGGTGGTAATCCCAATGCCTATGCCACAGCTCTTGTCCTCGTCGGTCTGCTCATTATTATTAATCTTTCAGCATCATGGATTGCCGAAAAATGGACATCGTTCAACCAACTCCCCACCTAAAGCAGGCTCTGGAAGAGTCGACTGGATTTCAATCCTGGCTTCCCTATCAATCGGCTCAGTCCTGTTGCGTGCTGATCGCTCACATTCGAGCCGAAAATCTTTCCATTGCCTATCATGACCGTCTCGCACTTGAGGCTGTCACTCTCCAAATCAATAAGGGATGTATCACAGCTTTGGTCGGGCCATCAGGTTGCGGAAAAACAAGTTTCCTCATGAGCATCAACCGCTTAACTGATTTAATCCCCGGCTGCCAGGTCTCCGGTCGTTTGCACATCAATGAGTTAGATGTCATGGCTTCATCGACGAACCTTTTACACTTGCGGCGTCAGGTCGGCATGATCTTTCAAAAGCCCACCGTCTTCCCCTTTTCCATCAAGAAAAACCTGGAAATAGCGCTTCGTGAACATGGCATGCATGACCAAGCAACATTGGCCTCAACCATCGAAACCGCATTACAACAGGTCGGGTTATGGAATGAGGTAAAAGACCGCTTGAACCAGCCAGCCCAGACCTTGTCTGGAGGCCAGCAACAGCGCCTGTGTCTGGCACGGGCCTTGGTTTTGACACCGGAGATCCTTCTCCTCGACGAGCCTTGCAGCGCCCTGGACCCCATCTCCAGCGGGATCGTCGAAGACCTGATTATGAGCTTAGCTGGCAGATATACAATTGTGATCGTCACACACAATCTGGCCCAGGCACGCCGCATGGCGGATCATGTCGCCCTATTCTGGTCTGTAAACGGCAGTGGACAACTTCTAGAACATGGGCCGGCACAATCCATCTTTGAATCCCCTCAGCATGAATTGACCGCAGCCTATATCTCTGGCGCCCGCGGCTAGAGTCTCCCTATACCTCCCCAAATTTACGACAGTTTGATCTATCCTTAACATTGTCGTAACACACCTCCTCTACTATGACCTTCAATAAGCATGAAACTCGTGAGATCACATGCAACCAAGCCTTTCTCATTCAACAAAAGGAGGCCGTATTCATGAAGGTCGTTCAATTCGTTTTTACATTCATCTGTTTGTGCTTCATGCTACAGGGAAATGTCTGGGCTGGAGACACACTCTCGGATGTGCTCAAAGAAAAGGGCATGATTACCAAAGACGATTGGAATCGCATTCAAGCGGCAGAAGAAAAAAAGGCAGAAGAAACGCAAAAAAAACTGAAGAAGGAATTTCCAGTGATAGCTGGCTGGGGGAAAAAGGGCTTTACCTTAGAAACCCGTGATGGGTTGTGGAAAACGGCCATTCAATTCCGCTTCCAGGGTCGATATACCTATTCTCGACGAACCGATCCCGATAGTTTCAGCGATTTTGAAGACTTTGACAAAGAAAGTACCTTTGAACTGCGTCGTGTCCGGATGAAGATCGGTGGTCATGGCTACAAGCCCTGGATTAAGTACTATTTTGAAATAGATTGGCAA
>SMVA01244250.1_pt1 | contig 14511 bp, 12 predicted proteins | sample 2456451 | NCBI WGS metagenome assembly SMVA01 (sample SAMN11095933, study PRJNA526329) | marine sediment metagenome | biome: Marine sediment; feature: Surficial sediment; material: Deep marine sediment; isolation source: Hadal surficial sediment | place: Pacific Ocean | collected 2014-05 | depth...
CTAAAGAGTTAGCAGTATTCGCCAGATCGAGCGGAGTTGAGTCACCTGGTCCCGGTGCGCACAATCAGGCCATGTTTATATCGTTCGCTTTAGCCAGGTTAAGCGAGGACTGTCTGAGCCGTAGGCGAGTTCCGCAGCGCTGGCTAAAGTGAAGGATAGTTAGTCGTGCGAACAGGGACCAGGTGCCTCAGCTTCGCGGGCTGTCTACAAAAGAAGGTGACAAAACAGACATCCCTGAATTGCCAGTCACTCAACTAAAATTCAAAATAGCGATCTTTGAATATTTGTGGGGATATCTCAGGGTCAATGTCATTATTTCTGCAACACTATACCCAATCCTTAGGGACGAGATATTCTTTATACAGTTTTTCCTCTTCCGTGCCTGTTTCCGGTTGCCAATTATATTCCCATCTAACAACCGGTGGTAATGACATGAGTATTGATTCTGTTCGTCCTATGCCTGATTGCAAACCGAATAATGTACCGCGGTCGTAGACAAGATTGAATTCAGCGTATCGCCCGCGGCGATATTCCTGGAAACGCCGTTGAGCTTTGGTGTATTCATGGTCTTTTCGCTTGTTGATAATCGGCAAGTAGGCTGATGAAAAGGCGTTGGCAATATTGCGGACCAGGGCGAAGCTCTGTTCGAATCCCAATTCATTAAAATCGTCAAAAAATAATCCTCCAATGCCGCGTTGTTCGTCTCGATGTTTTAAATAGAAATATTCATCACACTCCTTTTTAAACCGGGGATAAATATTTTCACCGAATGGGTCACAGGACTGTTTCGCTACCTGGTGCCAGTGTATGCAGTCCTCTTCAAAACCATAATAAGGAGTCAAATCATAACCTCCGCCAAACCACCAGAGGGTCTCTTCATTTTCTTTTTCGGCGACAAACAGACGAAAGTTCGCGTGGGAGGTGGGCACAAATGGGTTCAGCGGATGAATAACCAGGGACACTCCCATGGCTTGAAAAGCTCTACCGGCAAGCTCTGGACGAGTCACGGACGCGGATGCCGGTAATGACTTACCAAACACATGGGAGAACGCTACTCCGCCTTTTTCCAGGACCGGCCCGTTACTGATAACACGTGTTATCCCACTTCCACCCCCCTCTCTGTCCCAGCAATCAGCTTCAAACTTCGCCGACCCGTCAACCTGTTCCAAATCATGGCAAATGGACTCCTGAAGTTTAAGCAGAAATTCTTTTACCTGTAGTACGTCTTCAGATTTCACTTTAGTCCCTCTTCACTGACCTTATTACTATTGCTCTTAACACGTTGGTTAAACAACCGGTGTCTCAAAGTCGCCCTTATGACTGGTGGTTAACGCAGCGTTTTTCCGGACTCCAGATCCCTGATCGTTGATGGATTCTCCTCGGGTCCAAGCTGGCCAGGAACAATGAAGTCCAGTTTATCCCTTAGTGACCTAATTAATTTTAATCTGGATCTTATTTCTGGTTTACCAGACTGATTTGCCGATGTGGAAACAAGCATGCTTCCAAACGATCGGCAAAGTTCAATTACCATGGGGTGCGCGCTAACCCTTATGGCAACCTTATTGTGATCTCCTTTTAACCATAGAGGTATCAGGTCCTTCGGGTCAGGGATAAGCCAGGTTGTGGCACCGGGCCAACTGCTATCTAAAACAGCTTTCTGTTCAGGATTTAAATTCTCATACAGTGGGGCAAACTGTTGCGTTGACGCGGCCACCAGTATCAGTCCCTTTTCGATTGGCCTTTGTTTAATAGCCAGCAGCTTCATCACCGACCATTTATTCCAAGGATCGCAGCCGAGACCCCAAACCGCCTCGGTAGGATAGGCAATGATGCCGCCCTGTAGCAGCCGCAATCTGGCCAGTTTTGTATGTAGCTTGATCAAGGCAGGACCTTGTTGATTTTATTTCTGGATAGATCGGTCTTGCTCAAGCACCTTTTCAACATTGATCTCTCGTTCCTGCTTCAAACGAACCGCCAGATCAGGGTCTTGTAGAGATAGAATTTGAGCAGCCAGGTAAGCAGCATTTTTTGCCCCAGTTATACCTATAGCTACAGTTGCTACAGGAATACCTGCTGGCATTTGCACTGTGGATAGAAGTGAATCCATCCCTTGTAGTGGGCCTGAATCCATTGGCACCCCAATTACCGGTTTTAATGTGTGAGCAGCCGTGGCTCCCGCAAGGTGGGCCGCGAGACCGGCTCCAGAAATGAAAACCTGACAGCCTCGTGATTCGGCGTCTCGAATGTACTCCTGCGTAATCACTGGTGTTCTATGAGCCGAAGTTATCTTGATTTCATAAGGAATCTGCAAACTTTTCAGGATGTCTGCTCCGGCTTGCATAGTTTCCAAATCTGATTTCGAGCCCATTAGAATCGCCACGAAAAAATCTGACATAAGGTACTGCCTTAATTTACTTAGTGAAAAGGTTGGAGAAAAAATCGGAAACTACCCTAGTCAGGCACCACTTGCAAGCCAGTTGTTACTTGCTTGAATCGACCTGCCTGTTGCGCTATGAGACCCTTCAATTCAAGACCAATCAGAATGCTGCTGATGATTTGGACGTCCAGCTTCGTTTTCTGTACTACAGTATCCACAGGACACTCCCCGTATCCAATTACCTCAAGCACTATTTTTTCTTCCCCACTTAAACAATAGTGCTCACTTGGGACACAAGGTTTGTTTAAGTGGCTATTGCTTAATTTAGTCTGTTCCAGTTGAAATGCCAGGGTTCCTGCAATTTCCTCAACAATAGACTCAACCGAGTCAACCAACTTTGCACCTTCCCTGATGAGCCGATGACAGCCTGTCGCCGTAGGGTTTTGGATTGAGCCTGGCACCGCGAACACTTCTCGGTTCTGTTCCATCGCCAATCTGGCTGTAATCAATGAGCCACTTTTTAGCGCTGCCTCGACAACTACTACCCCGAGGCTCATACCGCTAATGATCCGATTCCTACGGGGAAAATGGGCTGCAATCGGAGGGCTTCCCAAGACAAACTCCGACACTAGAACGCCCTCGCTTTGAATCTGGTTTGCCAGTCTACGATTAGAGACCGGGTATATGATATCCGGGCCAGTTCCCATAATAGCGGTCGTACCGGCGTCGCCTGATAAGGCGCCAAGGTGAGCCTGGGTATCAATCCCTGCAGCTAATCCACTACAAATACAAAACCCTAGGGAAGATAATTCCTTTGCCAACCAAAAAGCCGTTTGTTTTCCCTGAATACTGGCGTTTCTGCTACCCACAATTGCCAACTGGGGCATCACAAGTAACGAAGGGTTACCCAGAATGAAGAGTAGCGGCGGCGGGCTATGGATTTCACGCAGTAAAGAAGGGTAGAGCTTTTCTTCGAAGCAGATTAAGTGATGGTCTGGCGAGCAATCCTGCCAGGTTAAGCTTGCCTCAACTTTTTTGTGTTGTGGTTTGCCAATTAAGTTTACCCTGACAGCTTGCTCCTGTTCTGAAGTCAAGCCCATGTCATACAATTGGCTGCTACTGCTGTTGGCTATTGCCGATACCGTGCCGAATTTTTTTATTAATTGTGAAAACTGACTAGCACCCAAACACTTGAGGTGTAATAACGACAGGTAAATTGTGGTTAGAGAGGTTGTCGTCATGATCGTCCCTGATCATTCTGATGTTGATATGAATTTATCTTGACCCTATTGAGGCCCAGGCAAATGTAAAAAAATTAGGGGTTTAGAACTTTGTCACCAATTTTTGTCGGCTCAGTACTGGACAAAATCAAACCGTAACTCATCCTGTCAAAAACCCTGTACACCAATAATGTGCCGATTTCCTTGTTGGGCAATTGTACTTTTTCATTGGTTGCAATGGCAGCGAACCGAGCTGCAAAACCTTTTTGCTTCCTCTCAGTATCATCAACAATAAGTGGCCCAGGCTGATTTATTGACAGTATATCTCCCAATACAAGCCCTTCGCGCTGGCCAACATCAAGTAACACAGTATCCAGCTGAGACGCCATTCTTTCCGTGTTGGTCATTGCCATGATTTTACCTTGTATATCATTAACTGGCTCGGACGGAAAAATAGTTGGATCCATTAGATTTTCTTCCCGGACAAGTAAACGGTCACCAATTTTTATTTCACGTTTGCTACCACTAACAAGCAGCCTCTTAATATCATCAACTTCATTACTTACTACGGTAGCGTATCCCACTGTTTCCATCTCAATATCCAGCTGGCCTGTGCCTTCGAGATCTTTAAAGGTGTTAATCTGGCGATAGATATCAAAAAATTCGGCGTTTTCCGCCCAAATACCTCGTGCGAAAATGTCATCATTGGCACCAATTATCAGATTACTGCCCATTGGCGACACGATATAAGGTGCATTCTCGTACATTTCCTGGGGCACAATACGATTAGAGGTAAAACTAATTGAGATTAGATCCAACGGTATCTCGGGAATAGAGCCTAAAAGAGCGATTTCTCGCATCTCAGGACTAAGACGCTCAACGATAACATCGCCTCTTTGAGAAACCAGCTTTGGGCTGCCATTTATGAAGTCAACTTTGATAATATCGCCTGGACTTACCGGATCATCTTCATTGCCGGGAGAAGGCGACCAGACATCATCCCAATCGTCGGGATCTACCAGAAACTGACGCGCAATATCCGCTATCATGTCGTCATCTTGCACGACATAGCTTTGTGGATAATTCTCTACAAATAGCGACGTTACCTGCCCGACCGAGGTCGTAATCGGGAAAAGCAGGCTACCGAGTAAAATACTGGAAAAAGCGATTGTTTTTACTTTGCTGGTCTTCATTGTTAATTTTCCATAGGCTACAGGACTGATAATCTTAGCAATAAGGTATAATCAGAACCGGTTACAGTTCACAGAACCAAACTATAGGCTAACAAGCGCACTACCAGGTTACCCGCAAATTATGGCTTTTTTACAAATTCTGGAATTTCCAGACCCTCTATTACGCAAAGTGGCTGTTCCAGTTACCACTTTTGACCAAGAGCTCAACAATTTAGTCGACGATTTGCTCGAAACAATGTACGAAGCTGAGGGTATCGGTCTGGCTGCTACCCAGGTAAATGTACATAAAAGACTCTTGGTATTAGATATATCGGAAAATAAGGATAGCCCTCAAGTATTTATTAATCCAAGTTTTGACATTCTAGATCATGAGCTAGCTGAATATGACGAGGGATGTCTTTCCGTACCGGGTTTTTATGAAACGGTTGGTCGGCCGAAATCAGTAAAAATTTCAGCCGACGATCGGGAGGGAAACCCATTTGAACTCGAGGCCCAGGGTTTACTCGCTACTTGCATTCAACATGAAGTTGACCATCTCAATGGTAAATTATTCGTTGATTATATTAGCACGCTAAAACGTAATAGAATCCGGGACAAACTGGAAAAAGAACACAAGAAGCTGGATTGAATAAAATGCAGCCGCTTAAACTCGTCTTTGCCGGCACGCCTGTTTTTGCAGCCAGGCACCTTGTTGCAATATTAAATAGCCCACACCGCATACTCGCGGTTTACACTCAGCCTGATCGGCGTTCTGGCCGGGGTAAAAAATTGTCGCCAAGCCCGGTAAAAATTGTGGCGAATGAACACCACATCCCGGTAAAACAACCTCCTAGCCTGAAAGGTGAATTAGCTCAAAAAGAACTTGCTGATCTAAATGTTGATTTAATGGTTGTTGTTGCATACGGCCTGATCCTCCCGGAATCCATTTTGCAAACGCCTAAATATGGATGTATCAACGTTCATGCGTCCTTACTCCCACGCTGGCGCGGCGCCGCTCCGGTCGAACGCGCAATACTGGCTGGAGACAAGGAGACAGGTGTCACTATTATGCAAATGGATGCCGGTTTAGATACCGGAGACATGCTAGCCAAAATTGCTGTAACAATTGAAGAATCAGACACGCGGGTAAACGTAGAAGACAAGCTGGCAGAAGCTGGAATCAAAGCACTGGTCACTATGCTAGACAATTTTGTCGAAGAACAGAGTAAGGCAACTCCTCAGGATAATTCCGTAAGTACGTATGCCCAGAAGGTTTCCAAAGAAGAAGCCAAGATTGATTGGCATAACGATGCGGACGCGATATGCCGACAACTCCGAGCCGGTATTGGAAGGTATCCCGCTTATAGTTTTATTGATGACGTCAGGGTTCGTTTTCTTCACGGTAGACCATCTGATTCTCACCAAAGCGGTTCACCTGGTACCATACTTGGCTTAAGCAAAAGCGGTCTAATCATTGCCTGTGGCAACGGCTCTGTAACCATCAGCTCACTCCAGTTACCAGGTAAAAATCCAGTAACCACTGAGGATCTGCTAAATTCCAATCAGGCAGTATTTAAAGCAGGCGCCCAGTTTTCCTCTATTGAAGCCAATGATTAATGGCTAATAAAAATTCTCGTGCAATTGCCGCCATCGTCTTGAGTAACGTTCTGTCTGATCAAGGCTCTCTAAGTACAGAGCTTGAAAACGAAAAGTTACATAAAGAATTTCCCCTCATTCAAGAAATTTGCTTTGGCGTATGTCGACACTATTTTCCGCTTCGAGCGATACTGTCCACCTTATTAGACAAACCGCTTCGCACCAAGGATCTGGATGTGGATTGTTTGTTGATGGTTGGCGTCTATCAACTTATCTATCTTCGAGTTCCCGACCATGCCGCTGTCAATGAAACGGTAAGCGCCGCCAAGATTCTTAAAAAACCTTGGGCAAAGGGGTTGGTCAATGCAGTACTGCGAAAATGTGTTAGTCACCCAGAGTTATTGGAAAAGACATCCCAATCAAGCAATGAAGAGGTTTTATTTTCTCACCCAGCGTGGTTAATAGAACAAGTCAAATTAGACTGGCCTGATCTATGGCAGCAAATTCTGATCAATAGCAACTATCGCGCACCCATGACTCTACGGGTCAATTTAAGCAAAATAAGCCGCGATGGCTATATGGAAATACTGAGAGTCGCCGGTAAAAGCGGGAGTTTGGGACAGCTTGCGGACTCGGCTCTTTACCTTTCCAAACCCTGTCAGGTGCAGGAACTACCAGGGTTTGCTCAAGGTGAAGTCAGTGTACAAGATGAGGCATCCCAATTAGTTCCTCCTTTACTTGATTTGGCTCCTGGCCATTCAATACTGGATGCTTGTGCAGCCCCGGGTGGTAAAACAACCCATTTGTTGGAAAGTGAGCGCTCACATATAAATCTGCTGGCCCTTGACAGTAGTCCGCGTCGTCTTGTGATTCTTAAAGAGAACCTGAATCGTCTGAAATTGCAGACAAATGTTAAAACAGCGGATGCTGCACGACCAAAAGACTGGTGGGATGGCGTGCCTTTTGATCGAATTTTATTGGATGCTCCCTGTTCAGCCACCGGAATAATCAGACGACATCCAGATATCAAACTATTGCGAAGACAAGGTGATATAAAAAATTATAGTGATCGGCAATTGGTTCTTCTGGTGGCTTTGTGGGGCTGTCTCAAATCTGACGGTCTTTTACTTTATACCACCTGTTCCATTTTACGCCAGGAAAACGATGGCACTATTAAACGATTTCTTAATCAACAACAAGACGCTAAATATCAAGCAATTACGGCCGATTGGGGAGTAGAATGCAGCTTTGGGAGACAATTGCTCCCACAGAACGAAGGTAGCGACGGTTTTTACTTCGCATTGCTTAGAAAGAGTTAGCGAGTTGCTGATACGATCTTTGGCCGGAGTGGTGAAAATAATTGACTGGAACTCCCTGACTTTTACGCTATTTAATACCCGCAGAGATAGTTAATGAAAATCATTATTCTCGGTGCCAACCAGGTTGGCTCGACGCTGGCTGAAACGCTAGCCAATGAAGCAAACGATATTACAGTGGTTGATACGGATATGAACCGCTTGCGGGAATTAAAAGATCGTATCGATATTGGAACCGTAACCGGAATGGAATCGCACCCTGATGTGCTAGAACGGGCAGGAGGCAAAGACGCCGATATGCTCATAGCTGTGACGGAGAGCGATGAAATAAACATGGTTGCTTGCCGTGTTGCGTACACGTTATTTCATACACCCAAAAAAATATGCCGGCTTCGCTCTACTTCCTATCTTTCTGCAGACAAACTATTTGGCAAACACGGTATTGCCGTGGATGTTGTTATCAGTCCGGAATTAATCGTATCCGATTACATAAGCCGACTCATTGATTTGCCGGGCTCACTGCAGGTTCTGGACTTTGCCGACGGCAAGGTGCAATTGGTTGCTGTAAAAGCGCATTATGGTGGACCTTTGGTCGGCCAGGAAATACGACTACTTCGACAACATATGCCATCTATTGAAACCCGTGTTGCTGCGATATTTCGTCGTGACAGACCAATCATTCCAGAGGGATCAACAGTTATTGAAGCTGATGACGAGGTTTTCTTTATTGCTGCCAAAAATGATATTCGTGCGGTTATCAGTGAATTACGCCGCATGGACAAACCCTACCGTAGAGTGATGATAGCTGGGGGTGGAAATATTGGATTGCGCCTAGCCGAAGATATTGAAAAAAGATACCAGGTCAAAATTATCGAACGCAACCAAGAACGATGTGTGTTCTTGTCAGAAACTCTGCAAAAAGCCATTGTCCTTAACGGCGAGAGCTCTCATCGTGAATTGTTAATAGAAGAAAACATTGAAGACACAGATGTGTTTCTATCTCTAACCAACGACGATGAAGCCAACATAATGTCTTCTATGTTGGCTAAGCGACTAGGGGCGCGAAAAGTTATGGCACTGATTAATAACCCGGCTTATGTGGATCTCGTCCAGGGCGGGGAAATTGATATTGCAATATCACCCCAGCAAGCCACAATAGGCAGCTTGCTTACCCACGTTCGGCGCGGCGATGTTGTAAAAGTTCACTCGTTACGCCGCGGCGCGGCTGAAGCGATGGAGGCAATCGCTCATGGTGACGCAGGTTCTTCTAAAGTAGTTGGTAAAGCGATTAGGGACATTGACCTGCCGGAGGGAACAACTATTGGCGCCATCGTTAGAAACGAAGAAGTGCTAATTGCTCACGATAAAACTGTTGTTGAAGCCGACGACCATGTCATTTTGTTCCTGGTAGATCGCAAGAAAATTCCTGAAGTAGAACGGTTATTCCAAGTCGGATTTAGTTTCTTTTAGACACATGCATATTTCTATAATAGTAAAAATTCTTGGCATTTTACTAATGCTATTTAGTTGTTTAAGTAACTTGCCTCCAATTATTGTCTCCTATATATACGGTGATAATACTGCATTCGCTTTTGCGATTTCATTTCTGACAACATTTTCCATCGGGCTTTTACTTTGGCTAGCCACAGCCCGATCAAAACAGGAACTTCATACCAGGGATGGGTTCTTGATTGTAACTCTTTTTTGGGCCGTACTTGGAACCATCGGTTGTTTGCCCTTTTTACTGGCATCAACTCCAGAATTATCTTTAACCGATGCCATATTCGAATCCATGTCGGGATTAACCACCACTGGAGCAACGGTTATATCCGGTATCGATGAGTTACCAAAGTCCATCCTGTTTTACCGTCAACAACTGCAATGGCTGGGCGGAATGGGAATTGTAGCTCTAGCTGTTGCGGTACTACCAATGCTGGGAATTGGCGGAATGCAATTGTATCGCGCTGAAAGTCCCGGGCCGGTAAAGGACAACAAGTTGGTTCCTCGTCTTACCGAAACCGCAAAGGCGCTATGGTACATCTACCTTGCTTTAACCGCGGCATGTGCAATAGCCTATTGGTTAGTGGGTATGGATCCATTCGACGCCCTAAGCCATAGCTTTGCCACTATTGCTATCGGGGGGTTTTCTACTCACGACGACAGCCTGGGGTATTTTGCTAATCCGGCTGTTGATTTAGTTGCCATAATTTTTATGTTTATTGCTGGAATAAATTTTGCCTTGCACTTTACCGCCTGGGGCCGCCGAAGCATAAAACACTATTTGTCCGACCCGGAATTTCGATTTTATTTCTATATCTTATCTTTTGTTTCAATAGTGACAATCCTCACTCTGATCTTGTCCGACGTTTACGGAGTATATGAGTCGATCTTCAAAGGTCTGTTCCAGGTTGTCTCTATTGCAACAACTACTGGTTTCACGACTGCTGAATTCAGTTCATGGCCTTCGTTTCTACCTTACATGTTGTTCTATGCTGCGATCATCGGAGCCTGCGCGGGATCAACCGGCGGTGGCATGAAAGTCATCAGGATATTGCTTATATTCAAGCAGGGCATTCGAGAGGTTCAGCGACTAATACACCCACGAGCACAAATTCCGATCAAGTTGGGGAAAAACCCAGTGCCAAATAGAGTGATTGAAGCTGTATGGGGGTTTTTTGCTGTTTATATAATGGTTTTCTTGGCGATGCTGCTGGCTTTGCTGGCAACTGGGCTCGATATCATTACTGCTTTCGGTGCTGTCGGCGCTTGCATTAACAATCTTGGACCCGGACTGGGAAGCGTCGCCGAGACCTATGGACACTTGCCGGCAACCGCCAAATGGATACTTTGCCTTGCTATGTTATTAGGGCGATTGGAAATATTCACTCTGCTGGTACTGTTTACGCCGATGTTTTGGCGTAAATAAAGAAACAAAATTACCACGGCGTGTCTTCGATTCATTGATAAAAGCGGCTGCCATCCAGCCTGCGCTTGAATCGTTTGTATTCCCATTGATATTGCACCACCGATTGTTTCACACAATCTTCCACTGTCCTATTTAGTCCCTCGACCGAAACTTTCAGGTCGGCATCATAAATCATAGGATCAGCATGCTTAATGTGTAATTTGAACCCTCGTCCTTTTGGAAGACGCTCAGCATAACCACATATCACCCTTGCGCCGGTTCGAGCAACGAGTCTAGTAACCAGGGTCATGGTGAATGCGGGAACACCAAAAAAAGTCGCGAACTCTCCACCTTCCTGGGTCGGCTCCTGGTCGGGAAGTATTCCCACTTGTTCACCTTTTTTCAGCGCCTTTAACAACTGTGCCACGCCTTGGCGGTTAGTTGGTGCCAAAAAAGTTTTGCCTCGGCTACGTGCCGATTTGATCATCTTGTCAAAATATTCGATCTTGGATGGCTGATACAAAAACGTACTCGGGTTTTGTTCGGAGATATAATATCCAAATACTTCCCAGTTACCCAGGTGAGGCGCCAGAATGATGACGCCTTTGCCAGCGGATCTTGCTTCGTTCAAGACTTCCTCACCATCGATTTCTACAATCATGTTGAGAATTTCCTCTATTGGCCATAGCCAGCACTTGCCCATTTCCATAGCCGTTTTTGCTGTATGTTGAAGGCTTTGCTGAATCATGAGCATGAGCTGCTCATTGTCTAAGTCGGGAAAGCAAAGTTTCAGGTTTTGCCGGGTAGTTTTTCGCATTCTTGTTGGCCGCTTGCTCATCAACCATCCGAGTCCATCGGCCAGCCCATGGACTAATCTTAAGGGTAGCCAGGCACATAACATGAGGAAGCATTTTGTCAGGATGTATTTGAGAAAATTTATAACAGAGCCCCTGGCAGGAAAGGAATAATAGTGGTTTATCTTATACTGCAAGCAACCGACAAAATGGAATCACATATTAGCTCACTAAACAACATTCAAGAACCTTTGTCTGTTGCTGGGTTTGCCTTGGCGGCTATGGATAAGTTCAATGGAATCAAGGATAATTGCAGCCCTTTTGATCGACCACCTAGGGACCGGAGACCCTAAATGAGCAGCCAGCCAAACGCGAAAACATTCCAGGAATTGATTCTTGCCTTACAACAGTATTGGGCTGGATACGGCTGTGTTGTTTTGCAACCTCTGGATATGGAAGTGGGTGCCGGAACATTCCACCCGGCTACCTTCTTGCGTTCAATTGGTCCAGAAACCTGGAACACCGCCTATGTACAACCATGTCGAAGACCAACGGATGGTCGTTATGGTGAAAACCCGAACCGATTGCAACACTACTATCAGTTTCAAGTGATACTGAAACCTTCCCCTGATGACATTCAGGAACTTTATCTTTCATCTCTTGAACACGTTGGTATTGATACTTCTATTCATGACATAAGGTTTGTTGAGGATAACTGGGAATCTCCCACTCTGGGGGCCTGGGGCCTGGGTTGGGAAGTCTGGCTTAATGGCATGGAGATTACGCAATTTACCTATTTTCAGCAGGTTGGTGGGCTGGACTGTTTCCCGGTAAGTGGGGAAATCACCTACGGTATAGAGCGAATTGCAATGTACTTGCAGGATGTAGATAGCATTTATGACATTGTCTGGACGGAAGGTCGCAACGGAGTTGTAACCTACGGTGATGTGTTCAAACAAAATGAAATAGAGATGTCAGCCTACAATTTTGAACACGCCGATACCGAATTACTTTTCAACTATTTTGATGACTGCGAAAACCAGAGTAACAAACTCATCGAGCTGAACCTGCCGTTACCGGCTTATGAGCAAGTTCTTAAAGCCTCGCATTATTTTAACTTGCTCGATGCCCGGCACGCGATTTCTGTAACCGAAAGGCAACGCTTCATACTTCGGGTTAGAGCTTTGTCCAAAAAGGTGGCTGAGGCCTATTTCGAAAGCCGGAAAAAACTCGGGTTTCCCTTAGCCCCGGAAGAGTTGAGAAAAGAATTCCTAGACGGCTGATTAAACAATGTTGCTGAACTAACTATGTCACAAAAAGACCTGCTAATTGAAATAGGTACGGAAGAACTACCGCCCAAGGCGCTACGGACTTTAAGTACCGCTTTTACTCATGGGTTTCAGGAAGGCCTTATATCGGCCGGCTTGTCCTTCAAATCCATTAAGTCTTTTGCGACACCAAGGCGGTTGGCGCTGATTGTAGGTTCGCTTGCCGAAACTCAACAAGACAAAAACATTGAAAGATTTGGACCGGCTGTAACCGCCGCGTTTGATGCGTCTGACAGCCCTACTCCTGCTGCTCAGGGATTCGCGCAATCCTGCGGTGTTGAGGTAGATAAGCTTGGCACGGCGGAAAAGGACGGAATAGACAAGCTTGTTTACCGCGCTGTTTCCCAAGGCAAGCCGACGGCATCTTTGTTAGAGGGTATTATTGCCAACGCCTTACTCAAATTACCCATTGAGAAGCGTATGCGCTGGGGTAGCTCTCGGATTGAATTTGTGCGTCCAGTTCACTGGGTTGTTGTTTTATTTGGAAGTGAAAAAGTGGGGGCGACAATACTCGGAAAGGAGGCTGGCATCGTCACTTTCGGTCACCGATACCACCATAGTGGTGAAATCGCTCTGGCAAGCCCGAATGAATACGAGGAAAAATTACAATCTATTGGCTATGTAATAGCTGATTTTGAAAAGCGGAAAGCCAAAATAAGAACCATGGTTTCTGACCAGGCCAAAAGTCTCAATGCTACTGTCGTCATTGATGAAAAACTTCTCGATGAAGTTACCGGCCTGGTAGAGTGGCCGGTGGCATTAACCGGATCCTTTGATACTGCATTTCTCTCCGTGCCTCCTGAAGCAATAATAACCTCATTAAAGATTCATCAAAAGTGTTTCTATCTAACGGATACGAAGGGTAGTTTGCTGCCTTACTTTATTACCGTCAGCAACCTCGAAAGCAAGGATCCCGCTCAAGTAATCAAAGGCAACGAAAAAGTAATTCGTCCTCGTTTGGCCGATGCTGATTTTTTCTTTCAAACAGACAAGCAGATGTCTTTAGAAAGCAGAATAGAGCGCCTTAAAAACATTGTGTTTCAACAAAAGCTGGGTACCGTCTATGAAAGGTGCCAACGGGTTGCAGCCCTAGCCAGGGTTATTGCTGACCTGGTTGGCGCCAATCAAGCCCATTGTGAGCGCGCCGCAATTCTTTCCAAGTGCGACCTTGTTACCAACATGGTCGGCGAATTTGCCGATCTACAAGGGATAATGGGCAAGTACTATGCGCTTCAAGATGGTGAAGATGATGAGGTCGCCTGTGCATTAGACGAGCAATATATGCCGAGACATGCCGGAGACAGTTTGCCAGCTACTTTAACTGGTAGTGTTCTTGCGGTGGCAGACAAACTGGACATGATTGTTGGATTATTTGTTATTGGACAACCTCCAACCGGGTCGAAGGACCCTTTTGCGTTGAGACGCGCAGCAATTGGTGTGCTTAGAATTTTGGTTGAAAAGCAGTTGGATCTGGATATTCGTTACTGTATTGAGCAATCCTTAGAAAATCACAAAGAGATTTCGCAGTCCGACGATATGGTAGATCAGGTCTTTGACTTTTTACTCGAGAGATTCCGGTTTTGGTATCAAGATGAGGGGATTTCTGCAGAGGTTTTTCAATCCGTCATAGTTCTCAAGCCAAGCAATCCCGTTGATTTCAATGCTCGAATTCACGCCGTGAATCACTTTAACAAGCTACCAGAAGCAAGAGCGCTTGCCAGTGCAAACAAGCGCGTCGCTAATATTTTGTCGAAGGCCGGCCAAAATACCGAGCGGGTTCCTCTGGATGTTTCATTGTTGGTA
>SMVA01126909.1_pt1 | contig 14510 bp, 14 predicted proteins | sample 2456451 | NCBI WGS metagenome assembly SMVA01 (sample SAMN11095933, study PRJNA526329) | marine sediment metagenome | biome: Marine sediment; feature: Surficial sediment; material: Deep marine sediment; isolation source: Hadal surficial sediment | place: Pacific Ocean | collected 2014-05 | depth...
ACCTCAGGGCGCGAGACTATATGCGCAGTTCACTGAGCGCCGATAGCCTGGATAGTGCCATTGCCCTGTTTACCAAGGCGATTGATCTCGACGGCAGTTATGTCGAAGCCTACGCGGGACTGTGTGATGCGTATCTGGGCCAGTACAGAAATCAATTAGACCCGGAACAATTTCAAAATGCCAGGTTGGCCTGTGATACGGCGCTTTCACTGGACGAGCAAGTACTGCCTGTATATGTGGCGCTTGGCAATCTTTACCGTTTCTCCGGCGAGTACGAACTGTCGCTTGCGGAGTTTAACCAGGCGTTGTCGTTAAACCCTGCATCGGTGGATGCTTATAATGGACTTGGTGAAACGTACAAGCTGGATAATAAACCGGGCCTGGCTGAAGCCGCCTTCCAAAAAGCCATTGAGCTGCAGCCCAATTATTGGCGTGGCTATGTGGCTATGGGTAACTTCCTGTTTGTCGCTGGCCGTTTTGAGGAGGCGATTCCGTACTTTCAGCGCATTACCGAATTGATGCCGGATGACGCCCAGGCTTTCACGAACCTGGGCGCTGCTTATGCGTTAACGAATCAGTTTGAGCAGGCATCAGAAGCTTCTCGCCGTTCCTTGCAACTGGCGCCCACTGCGATTGCCTATTCCAATGCGGGATCCAGTTTGTTTTTCCTCGGTCGTTTCGAGGACGCGGTGGATATGTATCAGAAGGCCGTAGAGTATGCCCCTGAGAACTCTGAGTACTGGGGCAACCTTGGCGATGCCTACAAGTTCACCGAGAGCATGTCTGAGCTGGCGGAGCCCATGTATGGCAATGCCATCAAGCTGGCATTGGAGAAGTTGAACGTTAACCCCTTCGATGCCGTCACCTTGAGTCTGGTAGCACATTATTATGCCAATATCGGGAATCGGGAGCAGGCCCTGCAGTATGTGGCCCGCGCAACGGCACTGGCGCCCCAGGATATGTACGTCTATTATTTTGCTGTGACGGCACTTTGTTCGCTGGGCGACCTGGATCAGGCGATGACCGCTCTGGAAAAAGCGGTAGATCTTGGTTATTCCACGGAGTTGGTGCGTGTCGATGCCGGTTTGGTTTCCCTGCGTGGGATGGAACGATTTGAAAATCTTGTTGCAGCACAGGAATAGCCCTGGCGCTGTATGCAGGATTCACTGGAGATAAAAATGAAAAACAACGATAAGTACGGTGTGGGCGCTGAAGGAGATTTCAGCCGCTTTGCGGCTTCGCTGATGTTCTTGCTGGTGGTTTCCGGCTGCGCGATGACTTCAGGACCGGTTGTCGCGCAGGGTGACAACTACATGGTCAAAGTTTTATTTACCACTGCTACCACTGCTGGGTGCCCAGATGGTGTGAAGAACATGAAGAAAGTGAATGGAACATGGACGGATATAGGTGCCCTCACACTCACCGCCGACAAGGACACCGTTTTCTGGCAGGCCTATAATCTCGCTGGCGACACTACTGATGAGAACAAGACCTATCAAATCTACTTCGATCCGTTCAAAAAGCCTTCTGCGGAGGCGAAGGCTAACGACAAAGGTAAAACAGGTACCCGAAAGACCAAGAATAAGAGCGATATACCCACTGGTGTACGTGTAGACTTCAAGTACACAGTCTGGGCAGATGGTTGTAAAACAAAACCGCTTGATCCTCGTTTCCAGGTGCAGTAATAGCACCGAATGGTCGAGATTCTTTATAGCAAGGCGAACTGACACGAGTAATGGCAGCCTACACCCCCACAGAGCGTTTCCTGTCACTGTTCACCACCCTCCGACCCCTCGAGGGCCGGGGGGCTGTGTTGTTGGCGGTGCAGTCCTTCTTTATTTTGTTCGCCTATTACCTGCTCAAGGTGATTCGCGATCCGCTGATCCTGGCGGAAGGTGACCCGGAGCTGAAATCCTATACCAACGCCATGCAGGCGGTGCTGTTGATGGTAATCGTGCCGGTGTTTGCGCGGGTCTACCACCGGCTCGGGCAGGGTGGCGCCAAGCACATACTGATTAGTCGCATCATGCTCTTTTTCATCATGAACCTGTTGTTGTTCGCGGTGGCATATGCGGCGGGCCTGCGCATCGCGATTGCCTACTACGTGTGGCTGGGAATTTTCTCGGTGATGGTGTTGGCCCTGTTCTGGGCGTTTTCCGCCGACCTCTACAACGTCAGATCCGGGCAGCGTATATTCCCGCTGGTCGCCGCAGCGGGGTCCGGGGGTGCTTGGCTGGGAGCGAAGCTGGCTGGCAACCTGGACTCAGTCATCGGTACCGACGGCATCATGTACCTGGCTGCGGCGATATTACTGGTGCCCTGGTGGTTGAGCAGCCGGGTTGAGACCGCAATTCCCGCGGGTTCGGAAAGCCTGATCGCCGACGAGTTTCACCCGGACCCGCCGCCGATTACCGAGGGCTTTATGGTGGTGTTTCGCAGCTACTACCTGACCATGATCGCTTTTTTTGTTATCACCATGAACCTTATCAACACCAATGGAGAGTACATACTTTCTGCCTTCGTCACTCAGGAGGCGGACAAGCTATTGGCGGCGGGTGAGCTGCTGGTATCGCGAAATACCTATATCACGCAATTTTATTCCTCCTATTTTGCCTGGTTTACATTGGCCGGGTTTTTAATTCAGCTGTTTCTGGTGTCGCGGATTTTCGAAAAAATCGGTGTGCGCGGCGCACTGCTGGTTTTGCCCGTCCTGATGATGGGCAGTTATTCGCTGATGCTGCTGTTTCCCCTGCTGGCAGTTGTGCGTTGGTCTATGATCGCCGAGAACAGCATCAGTTACTCCCTGCAAAACACCACCCGCCAGGCGCTCTTTCTGCCTGTGTGCCGGGAGGAGAAGTACGTCGGCAAGAACTGTATTGATACCTTCTTCTTCCGTTCCGGGGATGTTCTTTCGGCAGTTGCCGTGTTCATGGCCAGTTCGGTGTTGGCCCTGGGATTGACGGCGTTCGTGCTGGCCAATGTCCTGCTGGCACTGCTGTTATTCTGGTTTTCCTGGATTATTGGCAAACGGAACCAGGAAGTGATCCGGGAGAACTTCGGCAACCTGCCGCCGCAGGTGGGCATGCCGCTCCCGGATATGGACATTCGCGCGGGGGAAATCAGTCAGTTTGCCCTGCATGAAGACGCATTCTACGATCCCGACGAAGGCGATGCCCTCAGATACCGGGCTTTCCTCAGCACCGGGGGTGAATTGCCGCGGTGGGTGCGGTTTGACGCCCTCAATCGACATTTCCGTGTAAATCCACCTGAGGGTTCCAGCGGGACGATTGAAATACGCGTGGTCGCCCGCGATTACGACGGTCTTGAGGCGGAAATGAGCTTTGAAGTACGCTACAACTGATCCAACGTAGCGCTTGACCCCTCGCGCTTAGGTCCTATACTGACTTTGGCCTGAAAGTACGGCTCTTATCGACGCACCCCTTCGATGTTCTTTCTGTAGTTCTCGTTTCGTGCTCCGTAAGTACCAGCAATACTGACAGCTCATGGGTCTCCTGAGGGGGCTTGAATTAATTTATAAATATTGAAGGAACGAGCATGGCAACTACCAAAGGCAAAGTGAAGTGGTTTAACGAGACCAAGGGTTTTGGATTTATTGAGCAGGAGTCCGGCCCGGACGTTTTTGTGCACTTCAGTGCCATCCAGGGGTCCGGTTTTAAAACACTGGCAGAAGGCCAGGAGGTCGAGTTTACCGTTACTGATGGGCAGAAAGGCCCACAGGCGGAAAACGTCCAGCCGGTATAGCACTCCCTGCATCCAGTATGCAGGTGATTTAGCAGCTAGATAGGCCCCGCCGGCGTGTTTGCCGCGGGGATTCTCCAATACACCCGCCACAGGCTATTGTGTGGTAGGTGTATGGTTCTTTGCGTCCCCCTCCCTTGTAAGAAGCCAGGTGTCCTGGCTGATTATTCTTTTTCTGCGTGTACAAACAGGACCTGCAAGGGCATCTCTGCGCCCAGTTGTCGATCGATTGCCTGGGCAACGGCGCTACAGACTTTCGCAGGGTCGCCGCCGCGTGAGCTGATTTCCTCAAACAGTGGATTGCCGAACACCAGGCCATTTGCGAAGCGGGCAGCCGAGGATATTTTCGATACCAGTGGCATCGCTTCTATGGTGACATCAGCGAAGCCCGCGCCGAGTACGGACTGTCGTATCACACTGGTCTCGTTATAGCCGAAGGGTGGGGTCGGAGGGTGGGGTCCGGAGGGTGGGGTCGGAGGGTGGTTATAATGGGTCGGCTTTTTCCGCTGCTGAGTTATGCCTATTTTGATTGTGACGGTACTGATCGACCTGATTGGCTTTGGTATCGTGATCCCGATCTTGCCGTTTCTGTCGCCGCAGCTGGGTGCGGACAAGTTCGATATGTTCTCGGCCTGTGTGGCTACTCTGTTTCTGAGCTGGGCCTGGTCGCAACATCCCGGTCCTGCTGCAGGTACGCAAAACCACCCTCTTTGATATAGAGCTCACAACCACACTCGGTAACCGGTTCATGGGTGCTACCCGGCGGCAGGCGCAGCCAACAGCCCTTTTCATAGACACCTTCCCGGTCTGCCATGTCGCCGCCGATGACAAATATCTCGACACCATCGGGCCAGTGCAACTTGCCCAGTTCAGCGCGACCGGCCCAGCACTCCAGTCGCATGCGATCGCTGTAGCCCTGTTGTCGGTACAGTTGCTTTTCCGAGCGCCCCTCGATATCGGTCGGCTGCCACTCCAGGTCCTGGCTGCGAAGCTGTAATTGCTGGCGGGATGCGCCGGGGTACTGGCGCAGTTTGACCAGTAGCACACAGCCTTCCCGGGAAAAGGGGCGGTGTCGAAAGCCCTCCGGATTGAGCAGGTAGGTTCCGGCGGGCCAGTCACCGTGTTCGTCGGAAAACACACCCTCGAGCACCAGGATCTCCTCGCCCCCCGGATGATCGTGGGGCGGGAACTGCGAGTTGGGCTGGTAGCGGACGACGGATGTCACCTGTCCGGATTCAGCGGGGCCTACCCGGTGTACCCGCTTGCGCCAGACTGTGCCACTGGGGCTGGGGATCCAGTCCATGGCTGCGGTGTCGGCAGTGACCCGGATAGACAGGTCACCGTTGAGTGAGTTGTCAGACATGTTGCTCCGCTATGCTTGTGTCACCCGGGAAGTCTAGCGTGTATTCGGCAGAAGACTACCCCGGCCCCTCTAGCGCGTTGCTACCACAATTACTTGCAGCTATTGGAAAGCAAATGCTTTAGACTACGCGGCCCTTTTAGAACAAGCAGATAAGAAATGGCAGCCAGCAGAAAACGGGGCCAGGCAGCTCCAGCAGAAACAAGTCAAACCATCGCCGACCAAACAGTGGCCTTCCTCAAGCAGGGCGGAAAAGTCGATGAAGTCCCCCGCGGCGTCAGTGGCCAGACCAGCATGGTGGCGCGCAAACACATCACGATCAGTAGCAAGTCCTGATACAGCTACCTGGGTAACTGTTATCGCTCTCCTTGGGGCGACTCCGGCTCTCTAGCGTCAGTCGGACGCGTAGCCGTGGTTGTGCATACCGCGTAAACCCGTGGGTGTATACTGGCTTATGATACCGGGAGAGCCACTATGACCCATCAATCCCACACCCCCGCGAATATCGAGATAGTGCCACGCAACCGTGAGCATGATATCGCCGCCTGCCTGGCGGGTGACTGGTTTGATGGTCACCCCTTTAAAACCGCCTGGTTCAATGCCATGTCTATTACCTTCCCCCTGGGCGAGAAGTTTTTCATCGACAGTGTTCGCTACTATGGCGATGAGATCGAAGACCCAAAATTGGAGGATGAGATTAGCGGATTCTGTGGCCAGGAAGGCTATCATCGTCGCGAGCACGACCGCTACAACCGTGCCTTGTGCGAGGCCAGGGGTTACAGCCTGGATTATCTCGAGGGCAGGATCGAGAAGAATATCAAGCTGACCTACAAGTGGATGAACCCGCTGCAGCGCCTGGCCGCCACCGCGGCACTGGAGCATTTGACTGCCATCATGGCGGAGTCGGCGCTGAGCCCCGGAGCGCCGATGGTTGGAAAAGCAGACCCGCTCATGCAGGAATTGTGGAATTGGCACGCTGCCGAGGAAATGGAACACAAGGCGGTGGCGTTTGATGTTTATCGTGCGGTGGGCGGCAATGAAAAGATGCGCAAGCGGGCCCTGCGCGAGGCCACTGTGTTCCTGTTCTGGGACGTTCTCCTAGGCGTTATCCACATGCTGCGACACGATCGCAAGATGTGGAGTTGGAAAGTGTGGTCCGAGGGCTGGAAGTTCCTTTTTTTCAAGGGCGGCATCCTGCGACGGATCTGGCCAGCTTACAAGCAATACTATCGCCAGGGCTTTCACCCCTGGCAGCGTGATACCCGCGAGTTACTAGACCACTGGAAAGCGGAGCAGAAGCAACTCGCGGCCTGAGCTTTGCCTCAGGAGTTGTTGGACCGCTGCTGCGGGCGACGTCGCCGGGCGGGCTTGCCCCTGTTGTTACCATTGCTGCCACGTCCACCGGCATTGCGTTGATAGCCACCTGAGCTGCGCTGGCCGCTGTTGCCTGCTGGTGCTCTGCCCTCGGGAACAGCATGCTCCGGCTCAAAACCTTCGATTTCCTCACGGGGTAGCTTCTTGCGGATCAGCCGTTCGATGTCACACAGGTAATCCGCCTCATCGGCGCTGACCAGGGAATAGGAACGGCCGGTACTGCCGGCGCGGCCAGTGCGACCGATGCGGTGTACGTAATCTTCCGGCACATTGGGCAGGTCAAAGTTGACCACCTGCGGCAGTTGTTCGATGTCCAGTCCGCGGGCGGCGATGTCAGTGGCAACCAGGGCTTGCACCTTGCCGCGCTTGAAACTGTCCAGCGCCGCGGTGCGGGCGTTTTGGCTCTTGTTGCCGTGGATCGCAGCTGAGCGGATGCCGTCTTTCTCCAGCTGTTTGGTGAGGCGGTTGGCGCCGTGCTTGGTGCGGGTGAAGATTAGCACCTGGTTCCAGCTGTTCTCGCGTACCAGGTGACTCAGTAACTCTGGCTTGCGTTTTTTGTCGACCGGGTAAACCCATTGCTCGACGGTATCAGCAGTGGCGTTTTCGGGGTTTACAGACACCTGTACGGGGTTGTGCATATAGCCGCTGGCGAGGCTCCTGATCTCCCTGGAGAAGGTGGCGGAAAACATCAGTGTCTGCCGTTTTCTGGGTAATAAGTTGACGATTTTGCGGATGTCGTGGATGAAGCCCATATCGAGCATGCGGTCAGCTTCGTCGAGCACCAGAATTTCCAACTCATCGAAACGAACTGCCTTCTGGTTGTAGAGATCGAGCAACCGACCGGGAGTGGCCACCAGGGCATCGGCACCACGGCTCAGGCGATTGATTTGCCGGTTGGCTTTTACGCCGCCGAAAACCACGGTAGAGGTCAACCCGCCGAACTTGCCGTAGGTGGCAATGCTGTCCTCGACCTGGGCCGCTAACTCGCGGGTTGGGGTGAGTATCAATGCCCGTGCCTGGCGGGGGCTGGCGCTCTTGCCCGCACTCAGGCGCTGCAGCAGGGGCAGGGTGAATGCAGCCGTTTTGCCGGTGCCGGTTTGTGCGGCCGCCATCACGTCTTTGCCCGCCAGTACCAGGGGTATCGCCTGGTGTTGTATCGGCGAGGGCTCTTTGTAGCCTTGAGCCGCGACGGCGCGCAGCAGATTCTCAGATAATCCGAGATCATCAAATGTCTTCATCAGTATTCTCAGTAGGGAAGTAAATCGGAACGCTGACTTGGACAATGCACCGTCAGCAAGTGCAGAGGTCGCGCATCCTATAGCAATTGGCCATGCATGGCAAATCGTCAGCCAGGGCGCTCAGTCGGTAATGGCGCTGAGTTCAAGCTGGTCGCCACGGCGAATGACCTTGATGCGCAGCGTGTCACCGGGTCGAACCCGGCGAAACTCGGCCATCAGGCGCCGCAGCCCACTGTGGCTGGCTTCTATCTTGTTGTCGTTGATGTCGGTGATGATATCGCCACCCAACATGATCTCGACGCCGCCGATCCTGGCCGGGATATAACCGGGCTTGAGGCCGAGTTTTTCTGCCATAGAACCGCTGGCTACTTTTTGCACCAGCATGCCGGACTTTTGCCCCGCATTGAGGGCAGCGGCCATGTCTTCATTGAGCATGACAAAATTGGCTCCCAGCCAAACCGGCGGATCCTCGAGCAGTAGTTCCTGCGCCATATTGCTGCTGGCCGCAAAGCCCAGTCCCTCACTGCCGCCGGATTGACTCCTGATATGGCTGACAATGCCGATGACCTCGCCCTGGCGATTAAACATCGGTCCGCCGGAGTTACCCATATTGATGGCGGCGTCTGTTTGCAGGAACTCCAGGTCGCCGAATGGCGTATTCTCCATGATCCGGCGGCCTGACAGATAGCCGACTGTAAGGCTGTGTCCCAGCCCGTAGGGAGCGCCGATGACGAAGACTTCTGCCCCGATTTTTATCTGGTCGGAATCACCCAGGGGAACGAAGGGGAGATCCTCCGGGGGATCCAGTAATTGAATAAGGGCGAGGTCCGCGGCCCCCAGGGAGGCCACAACCTCTGCATTGCGAACGCGCTCATCCAGCAGTATCACCTCAATGGTGTCCGCCGTGTCGACCACGTGTGCAGCGGTCAGGATCAGGCCCTCTGAATTGATAATGACACCGGAACCCAGTCCCCTGGCTTTGGTTTTACTAACACCGCTGCGGGTCAGGATGGGATTCTGTTGTTCGGTTCTGATCACCACTACCGAGGCGTTGACCTGTTCGAACAGGCGGCTGAAATCGGCGCTGTCTGCCGTGGCCGTCAGGGTCGTGAGCAATAATCCCAGGAAGGTGGTGACCGAGTGTCTCATGGCGCTCCCGGATAGTGGCCCGCTGGTGGCAAGCCCTTGAATGCCGTGACGACCCCTGATCTCAGCGCTTTTTCGAGACGCTCGCTATCGGACTCGTTGACATTGGCGACAAACTTGGTGATGACCGCCCGCCAGACTTCAAGGCCGGTTTTAGCGTCATTGATCTGCAGGGAGATGTTGCGGGTTTCCCTCACCCCGGCGAGGGCGATGGCGTTATCGCGCTCTGCCTGGCTGATAGTGGTGTTGGGCCGGACCCCGGCGCGGGGTGAGAGCACATCGGCAGTGTCACTGGCAACACCAATGCGAATGCCGGGTGCATAGACGTAGTCGATGGTGAAGTCGCCACTGCGAGCCACCAGTTGATAACCCCTCTCTCGCAGTTCCTTGTCAATCAGCTTTCGCAGCACAGGGTCGATCAGGTATACCGGGTCCTTGGAATAAAAGCTGTGAGTAAAGGCCTCACTGCGCCAGGAGTAGGTGTGGAAGTTGCCCGCGGAAAACTTGTCAGTTTCCCAAACCTGGACTTCGACGCCGCTACAGGCGGTTAAAAATACGGCCAGAAAAACGCCGGCGAGGGGTTTCAGTTGGCTCATTGAACTCTTACTCCAGCGGCGGTGACATGGGGGCGGACTATGGTAACAGCATGCTCCGCAGTCAGCCATATCTGGCTGCTCTGGCTTGCTGGCTAGCGCGGAGTGAAATAACCATCAGGGTCTGGTAGAATTTTGGAAAATAATTAATAGTTATTTCTCAAGAGCATGCTTTCACGACAATTATTACGCATTGATCTCAATCTGCTGGTAGCCTTTCAGATTTTAATGGAAGAGCGCAGTGTGACCCGAACGGCGGAGCGGCTGTCGGTGTCACAGCCTGCGCTCAGCAAAACCTTGCAGAGGTTACGTGAGACCTTCGAGGATGAGTTGTTCACCCGCACCGCCCATGGCCTGATACCCACGCCTCGTGCGGAAGAGCTGGGCGCCGGCCTGCCGGAGGCACTGGGTCTGCTGGATGACCTGTTGAAACCTGCGGAATTCAATCCAGCTACCTACCAGGGGATGTTTCGCCTTGCCCTGCCGCCTTTGTTTGCGGAGGTGCTATTGCCGGGTTTGATGGAGACCCTGATGCGCGAGGCGCCGGGCGTGCACGTGCTCAGCGGGGATGTGTCGGCGGATTTCCAGGAACGATTGAAGCTGGCAGAGATCGATTTTGCGATTTCAGTAGTTACTGAAACTGACCGCGATGTGCATGCCGAGCCCCTGCGCACGATCAGTCCACGCTGCTATATGCGCAAGGGCCACCCGCTGGTCGGCAAAAAGATGACACTCAAGGATTTCTTGACCTACCCCCATGTGCGGCTCTACTTGCCGGGCTTGTCCCGGGAAAATGTCAGCCTGGTCGACGAGGTGCTGGCAGAGCGTGAGTTGTACCGGGAAATTGTACTGGAAACAACCCAGTTTGCACCGGCCATCGGCGTGTTGTCTCGCACCGATTGCCTGCTGGTCGCCAACGTGGGGCTTGCCAATAATCCCTCCCTGGAAGACCACATCGCCGTGCAGCCTATACCTGATGAACTCACGCGTTTGTTCGCCGGACACAGCGGGGTCAATCGCAGTAGACTGGCGCTGCTGCGCCACACCCGTACCTCCAACAGCGAGCCACACCAGTGGTTGCGCCAGCAGATTACCGATCACATGTCGCGCCTGGACACCCTGGGCGAGCCCAGGTCCCAATCCAGGTCCAAATCCAGGTCCAAATCCAGGTCTTGAGAGGGTCCGCATGAAAGCGATAAACCGCGGCTTTTTTATCAGTCTGCATATGTACCTGGCGGCATTTTTTGCGCCCTTTATTTTCCTGGTGTGCATATCCGGTGGTCTCTACCTGGTTGGCGTCAAGGGCTCGGTAGAGCAGTCATCGGTGTTTCAGTCCGCCGATTACCAATTCGATGCTGACGCGGCGGACTTGAAAGCCGAGGTCGACACCTTGCTGACGGCGGCGGGGGTGACCGGGTACGAGTACGAGTATGTGAAGGTCAAGGGCAGTACGCTCTATACCCGTCCCACCTCCCGTGAGCACTACGTGATTAACCTGGCTGCGGGGGTGGAAGTGATACACGCCCGGCCCAGCTTGCAGAGCGCGATGATTGAGTTGCACAAGGGCCACGGCCCGACCGCCTATAAAACTTTCCAGAAACTGTTTGCCGTGGCACTGCTGCTAATTGTCAGCAGCGGCTTGTTGCTGGGCCTTTCGGCGGCACGCCTGCGACCGCGTACACTTGCAACCAGCCTGGTGGGTACGGCGGTGTTCGCCCTGCTTAGCCTGCTTTAGCAGCTGCTACTCAGCGGACTTCAGGTCAAAGGCGATACAAATGCGCTCTTCATCCGCCTGAAATGGCAGGGTTCGGTGGAACAGGTTGGCGGGGAATAACACGATATCGCCCACGGCAATCGGCAATACCTGGCTGGGAAACTCACCGGCACCCGCCACAATGGGGTAGTTGTCCCCATGCACAGCCAACTCGAAACAGCCCTCATCCGAGTTTTCGGGACGACCCGGTAGCGCCAGATAGAGTGTCCCGCTGATCCAGCCAGACTCGTGGATATGGGAGCTCAGGTGGCCGCCCTGGTGCATGCGGATATACCAGGAGCTCTCGAACTCGCGCTGCTGGGGAAAGGCGTGAATCAATTCGCAATCAGCGTCCTTGAAGCGTGCCAGGTAGCGGTCGAAGTGGCCGCGTACCAGGTCGGCTAGAATCCTGAAGGACGTTTCACTGCGGTAGAACAGGTTGCCGGAGGATTGCACGCCATGGTGTAGCCTGCCCTGCTCGCGCTCGTCAATTTTTGCGCTGGTGATGTCTTCCAGCAACTCCGCTCGCAGCGCAGAGTCCGGCCCCGACAGCTCCGACATGGACTCGTGGTAGACAAAATCGAAGGGCTGAGGGCAGAATTCGTAATTGTTATCGGTGCCAAAATTCACCGCATGGTGGGCAACCAGGGTGGCTACCTGGGGCGAGTGATGGCTTGCATGTTGCCGATGCTGCTCCAGGCGCGAACGGAAATCCTCAAACTGGCTGGTCTTGTAGCTGCAATAGAGCGCCCGGGCCTCGGCGTCCCGTATGCCCGCCTTGTCAAACCAGGGCAATGCGTTTGAAAACTCTTCCATCTCGTAGAAGGCGTTGCCCAGGTTGTAAAGTGCATCCGGGTAGTCGGGTTGCCACTGGAGCGCTTTTTCATAGCAGGGTATGGCTTCGGCCAGGTTGCCCTGGTACTTGAGCGCGTTGCCCAGGTTGTTATAGCTGGGGGCGTGTTGGGGGTCGCTGTTGATGGCGTGCTGGTAGCATTGGATGGCCTCGTGCAGGTGGCCCTGGTCGCGGCAGATATTGCCCAGGTTGTAAGCCGCCAGGGCGAAATCCGGTTTCAGGGTCAGCGCCTTCTGGTAGCAGCGCGTGGCCTTTTCTTCTTCGCCCAGGTCCTGGCGGATATTGCCAAGGTTGTAGAAGATCTCCGGCATTTTTGGTTGCAGCTGCAGGGCCCGCTCATAGTGGGCCGCCGCGGCGCCGTTTTCACCCAGGCTGCGCAGGGCCGCCCCCAGGTAGATCAGGGTATCCAGGTGGTCCGGCGACAACTCAAGAGAGCGTTGCCAGAGGTTCACAGCGTCGCTGAACTCCTGCCTGCTAAAGTGCAGAAGTGCCTGCTCCTGCAATTGATCAAAGTTCTGCTGGTCGAGAGAGTTCATCTAGTTCCTGATGGAGGCGCGGTAAGCCCGTGGCGACAAACCGATAGTCTTGCTGAATAGCCTGGAAAAATACAGCGGATCTTCGTAGCCGATAGTCGCTGCTATCGCCTGCACACTGAGATCACTGGAGTCCAGCAGGTGGCAGGCGTGTTCCATCTTCATATTGAGGAAGTGTTTGATGGGCGAATAACCGGTCAGTGTTTTGTAGCGATTGGAGAAGTGGAATTTCGACAAGTTTGCGCAGGCGGCCAGGGCATCGAGAGTCAGTGCCTGGTCGATATGTTCGAGCATGAATCGGTGAACCTGTTCCAGGTCCAGGCCCGGACCCGAACCGGAACGGCTTTTCTGGGCGTTGATCTCCAGTGCCATCTGGCTGAGCAAATGCCGTAATTGATTGGAAGCATTGATAAAAGCCCGCGTCGAATAACCGGTTCGCCGCACCTGCATAAGACTGGTGAAAGCGGCCGCCAGGCCCGGCGAGAGCCCTGCGTCTACCACCGGCCTGTTTTCGCGGTAACCGAGGTACTGGGTGAATATGCCGGTGGCGGCACCCTGGAAGTGTACCCAGTAAATCGACCAGGGCTGACGTTGATTGGCATGGTATTGGTGGCTGAGCCCCTGTGGCAGGATTGCCAGGTTGCCGGGCTTGATGGCGCCAGACCAGTTATCGGTGCTGAGGTAGCCCCGCCCCACAGCGCAATACATCAGCAGGTTGTCATCGTGACGATCGCGCCGCATGCGGTGTCCGGCCGCCTCCGGGTAGTAGCCCATGGCAGTGGGATAGCAGTCTTTGGTCAAAGGGTGGCGGGCCAGTTTTTCGATCATGAAAGCAGGTGTCACAAATCGAATGCCGGGGGCCGGTAAAGGCCACTTGGAAGGTGCGCTCATAGCAGCAATATAGTCCATAAAGATAGCAATTTTGTCAATATGAGCCATACTTTACCGGTGTTAAGGTGGCTAGCTATTCGCATACAGCCTACAACCGAGTGACAGGAGCAAACCCATGTCTGAAGTACAGAGCCTGCAAGATATCCATGAACCAGCAGAACTGGCGCGCCAGGAAATGGCCGAGATGATTGAGCGATCTCGCAAAGCCCAGGAGCAGATCGCCAACTACACGCAGGAACAGGTAGATGAACTGATTGCGGCCGTGGTATACGCGGTGGCGAAAGAGGATCGGGCCGAGGAAATCGCCCAGTTCACGGTGAATGAAACCCAGCTGGGGAATTACGAGGGCAAGTACCTGAAAATTCACCGCAAGACACGCGCCACCCTGATGGATATTATCCACGACAAGTCCGTGGGCGTAATCGAGGAAGATCTCGAGCGCAATATCATCAAGATTGCCAAGCCTGTTGGCGTGATTGGCGCGCTTTCTCCCTCGACCAATCCGGAAGCGACCCCGGTGATCAAGGCCATATCAGCGATCAAAGGCCGCAACTCCATTATTGTCGCGCCCCACCCGCGGGCGAAGCTTACCAACAAATTGATCTGCGATTACATGCGCGATGCGCTGGAACGCTGTGGTGCACCGGCAGACCTGGTGATTGGCATCGAGACACCGTCGCTGGAGCTGACCAACGAACTGATGCGCCAGTGTGACCGGATTCTGGCCACCGGTGGTAGCGCCATGGTGTCGGCGGCGTACTCGTCCGGTACGCCGGCGCTGGGTGTCGGTGTGGGCAATGCCTGTATCACGGTTGACGACAGTGCCGACCTGGATGAGGCCGCGGAGAAGATCCGCGTGTCCAAGACCCTGGACCTGGCGGCATCCTGTTCCTCCGATAACTCGGTACTGCTGTTCGCATCCATCTACGATGACATGCTGGAGAAACTGGAGCGCGAGGGTGGCTACCTGCTCAATGAGGACGAAAAGCAGAAATTGCAAAACACCCTCT
>SMVA01147439.1_pt1 | contig 14507 bp, 9 predicted proteins | sample 2456451 | NCBI WGS metagenome assembly SMVA01 (sample SAMN11095933, study PRJNA526329) | marine sediment metagenome | biome: Marine sediment; feature: Surficial sediment; material: Deep marine sediment; isolation source: Hadal surficial sediment | place: Pacific Ocean | collected 2014-05 | depth 0-1...
ATTGTGGCTGCGCCCGTGCTCTGGATACCGCCGTGCTCACCGCGCGGCAGGCCATTCCCGCCAGCGCGCGGCAGCGCCTGGACCTCCTCCTCCGGCGCTACCTCGATGCAGCCTCTTGACAGAAACTCATTGATTCCTCTACACTTACGGCCATACTGAGCAAGACAGGAGGCCTGCCGGCGAGCATGTCGCCGCGGGGAAATTCATTGAGCAGCCAGCGTCCCGGAGACCTCGATCAGAGCGTGGACGCCACCGGTATGCGTGTCGCGCTGGTGGTGGCCCGGTACAATGCAGCGATCTGCGAGCGTCTGCTCGAGGGCGCGCTGGCGTGCCTGCAGCAGCATGGCGTGCGGCAGCGGGACCTGCAGGTGGTCCGGGTTCCTGGTTCGTTCGAGATCCCCTTGATGGCCCGGAAACTGGCGCAGAGCGGCAGCCACGATGCTGTGGTGTGTCTGGGAGCGCTGGTGCGGGGGGACACGTTGCACTATGAGATCATCGCCCGGGAGGTGAGCAGTGGCATTGCCAGGGCCAGTCTCGACTCCGGAGTGCCCATCACTTTCGGCGTGCTCATCACGGAGAACCATCAGCAGGCCGAGGAACGTGCCGGTGGCAAGATGGGCAACCGGGGTGCGGACGCCGCCCTGGCAGCTATCGAAATGGTGGAACTGATGCGCCGCCTCGAACCCTGAGGCACAGGAGAGACCATGGGCACTCGACATCGCGCTCGACAGTACGCCGTCCAGCTTCTATTCCAGCTGGACGCCACGGGTGACGAGCCGATTCACTCGCTGCCGCTATTCTGGGAGAGTCGGTCAGCACCGGGCGAGGTGGTGAGCTTCACCGAGGAACTGGTGCGCGGCTCGTGGGAACACCGCGACAGCCTGGATGCCGTGCTGGAGGAGTCCGCCGCCAACTGGAAGGTGGCGCGCATGGCCATGGTGGATCGCAATGTACTCCGACTCGCGCTGTTCGAGTTGCTGCATGGCCGAACGCCATCGCCGGTGGTCCTCGACGAAGCCATCGAGCTGGCCAAGCAGTTCGGCAACGCGGACTCCGGCCCCTTCGTCAACGGCATCCTCGACGCTGTTCGTCGTCGCCTGGACGAAGGCAGTCTGTCGCGTGCCTCGTCTGCATGAGTTCGCCCGCGCCGCATTCCGGTGACCTGGTGGTCATCGGCGCCTCCACCGGGGGGCCGCGGGCCGTGCAGACCCTCCTGGAGGCACTGCCGGCATCGTTCGACGCCTGCATCATCGTGGCGTTGCACATGCCCGCCCTGTTCACCGGTCCCTATGCCGGGCGTCTGGACCGTACCAGCGGCATGAACGTGCAGGAGGCGCGTGGCGGCGAGAAGGTGCAGACGGGCTCGGTGCTGATTCTCCCCGGCGGTAGCCAGGGAAGCGTGGTGCCGGCAGGAGACAGCGGGGTGTTGCGGTTGCGCCGGAAAAAAGATGAGGAACTCTACGCCCCGTCGGCGGACGTGCTGATGTGCTCGGCGGCGTCCACGCTGGGCAGGACCGTCGTCGGGGTCCTGCTCACCGGCATGGGGGAAGACGGGCATCAAGGCCTGGCTGCCATCCGTGCCGCCGGCGGGTTCACCTTGGCGGAGTCGCGAGATTCAGCGGTGGTCTACGGCATGCCCGGCGGCGCGGTACGGGCCGGTGCGGTGAACCGGGAACTGAAGCTCGGCGAGATACCCGGTGCGCTGGTGGCAAGATGCGGACTGCGGCATCTACCCCCCGGAAAGGATGCACCCACCCCGGATTGAACGCCGGGTGACGGTATGCTACCGTTGGCCGGCCGTGCGGAGGAAACCCCCGTCCGCAGCGGATTCACAGACACCGACAAGAAGAACGGATCATGAAGAGCTACGACCATCATCGCCTCGATCAGCGCTGGCAACAGCACTGGGAGGAAGGTCGCATGGACGAGGCCGACGCCGATCCGAGCCGGCCCAAGTATTACTGCCTGGAGATGTTGCCGTATCCGTCGGGGCGTATCCACATGGGGCACGTGCGCAACTATTCCATTGGCGATGTGGTGGCGCGCCAGCAGCGCATGCAGGGAAAGAACGTGCTGCATCCCATCGGCTGGGATTCGTTCGGGCTACCGGCGGAGAACGCTGCCATCGATCATGGTGCCCAGCCCATGGCCTGGACCGAGGAGAACATCGCGCGCATGCGCAAGCAGTTCCGGCGCCTGGGCTTCTCCTACGCCTGGGAGCGCGAGTTGGCCGCTCATCGGCCGGACTACTACCGCTGGAACCAGTGGCTTTTCCTGCAGATGCTGGAGCGCGATCTGGCCTATCGTTCCCGCCGGGCGGTGAACTGGTGCGATCAGTGTGCCACCGTTCTCGCCAATGAACAGGCGGAAAGCGGAACATGCTGGCGCTGCGGGACGACGGTGGTTCTGCGCGAGATGGACGGCTGGTTCCTGCGCATCACACGCTATGCGGATGAGTTGCAGTCGGCCCTGGACACCATGGAGGGCTGGCCGGAGCGCGTGCGCACCATGCAGCGCAACTGGATCGGGCGCAGTGTGGGCGCTGACGTGCGTTTCTGCGTCGCGGACAGCGACGTGGAGATCGCCATCTTCACCACCCGCGTGGATACGATCTTCGGCTGCACCTTCCTCGTGATGGCGCCGGAACATCCGGAACTTCGAGATCTGGTGTGCGATACGCGGCAGGCTCGGGAGGTCCTGGACTACTGTGAGGCGCAGGCTCATCACAGCACCGCCGAGCGCACGTTGGAGACAGCGGAGAAGACCGGTGTGTTCACCGGCCGCCACGCCGTCAATCCCTACAACGGCGAGCGTGTGCCCATCTGGGTGGCCAACTTCGTGGTAGCCGATTACGGCTCCGGCGCGCTCATGGCCGTGCCGGCCCATGACACCCGCGACCACGGGTTTGCGCAGCGCTATGACTTGCCCATCGTGCAAGTGGTGCAGCCAGCGGGTGCGAGTTGCGATGTGCAACAGGAGGCATTCGTCGGCGAGGGGGTGTTGGTGAACTCGGGGGAGTTCACCGGGGAAAGCACCGAGGATGCGAGAGAGAAAATGGTCCTTCATGCCACCGAGAACGGCTTCGGTGGCGGCAAGGTGCAGTACCGCCTGCGCGATTGGGGAATTTCCCGGCAGCGCTACTGGGGCACTCCCATCCCCATCATTCACTGCGAAGGATGCGGTGTGGTGCCGGTGCCGCTGGAGGATCTACCGGTGATCCTGCCCCTGGATATTGAGATCACCGGCAAAGGAGGCTCTCCGCTGGCAGCGGCCGAGTCCTTCGTGCGCGTGTCCTGTCCGCGGTGCCAGGGTCCGGCGCGGCGCGAGACCGATACCATGGACACCTTCGTTGACTCCGGCTGGTACTACTACCGTTATTGTGACCCCGGAAACACCGAGGTGCCGGTGGGGAAGGAGGCCAACTACTGGTTTCCTGTGGATCTCTACATCGGGGGTATCGAGCACGCCAACCTGCATCTGATCTACACGCGCTTCTTCGCACGGGTGATGCAGGAACTCGGCCTCGTGGATGTCAGAGAGCCGGTCACCCGGCACCTGAGCCAGGGCATGGTGGTGGACTGGTCGTATCGTTGTCCGGAGCACGGCTATCTGGCGGCGGAAAAACGTGCCGGCGGATGGCGCGACGATCCTGCTGCGGCGAGTTGCGGGGTGTGCGGGCGCGCGGTGGAAGTCAAGAAGGAGAAGATGTCCAAGTCGAAGTACAACACCGTGGACCCGGACTACCTTCTGGACCGCTACGGTGCGGATACCACCCGGTTGTTCGCCGTGTTCGCGGCGCCGCCGGAGAAGGCCATGGACTGGTCCGACACGGGCATCGAGGGGTGCCACCGTTTCCTGCAGCGAGCCTGGCGCCTGGTGGATCGGCTGTCCGGCGCAGACAGCGTGGCCGAGCCCGAAACCGGAGCACTCTCAGCCGAGGCACGCGCATTGCGCCGCAAGACGCACGACACCATCCGCAGGGTGACCACCGACATCGAGGTCCGCCTGCACCTCAACACGGCGGTGGCGGCCATCATGGAGTTGGTGAACGAACTGCAGTCGGCCACCGCGGAGGACGGCAGCTGGCAGGAACAGGGCGGCCTGTTGTACGCGGTACAGGAGGGGATCGAGACCCTGCTGTTGCTGCTGTGCCCGTTCGCGCCGCACCTGGCCTCCGAGGCGTGGGAGCGCCTTGGCAAGCCTGGCTCCCTGGTGCAGCAGGTGTGGCCGCGCTGCCGGGAGGAGTTCCTGGCCCGGGAGACCATCACCATGGTGGTGCAGGTCAACGGCAAGCGACGCGGCAGCATGGAGCTGGCGCCGGAAGCCTCCAAGGACGAGGTGCTGGCGGCGGCACGGGCCCATGAAGGCGTGGCGGCGCATCTGCAGGGCAAGACCATCCGACGGGTGGTGCACGTACCGGGCAAGCTCATCAACCTGGTGGTGTCGTGAACACGCCCGCCCGAGCAGTGGTGCTGAGCCTTGTCCTGTGTAGCCTCGCTGCCTGCGGGTACCGGCTGTCCGGCAAGGGCACGACACTTCCGGATCACGTGCGTCGTATCGCGGTACCGTTGTTCAAGAACGAGACCCGCCAACCGGACATTGCGCAGCGGATCACCGAGGCGCTGGCTGACGAGTTCATCCGCCGCGGTGGGTACACGACCACCTCATCACCGGAGAACGCCGAGGCCCTGCTCACGGGGACCGTGACGGTATTCCGTCGTCATCCGGTGGGAGTGCGCAGGGATGGCTGGGCCAGCCGCTACGAGATCGAGATCCAGATTCATGCAGAGCTGCAGGATCTGGTCAACGATGTCACGCTATGGAAAGATGACCACTTCGTTTTCCGTGAGCAGTATGAGGTCGACTCGAACGAAAGCGAGTCGTTCGACGAATCCATCCTGGCCATCGAGAAGATCAGCCGCGACCTTGCCCGTACCGTGGTGGCAACCATCATGGAAGGTTTCTAGGCCGAAGCGGAAGGGCCATGAAGCACGAGACCATCGCCATCCTCGATTTCGGCTCGCAGTATACGCAGCTGATCGCGCGCCGGGTGCGCGAGCTGGGCGTCTACTGCGAGATTCATCCTGCCGACAGCGCTCCGGCGGATCTGAAGAGTTCGCTTCTCCGAGGTGTGATCCTCTCCGGGGGACCGGGCAGCGTCTACGACGATGATGCTCTACGCCTTCACTCCAAACTGTTGCAAGGTACCTGGCCGGTGCTCGGCATCTGCTACGGCATGCAAGTGATGATGCACGAGCTGGGCGGGGTGGTGGAACCCGGCTCGCGGCACGAGTACGGTCCAGCGCAGGTGCAGGTCCGCGACGAGTCGCTATTTGAAGGGATGGAGCCGCTGCAGCCCGTATGGATGAGCCACGGCGACCGCATCACCAAGCTACCGGGTGGCTTCCGGGTGCTGGGCGAGACCGACAATGCCGGACCCGTGGCGGTTTATGATCCAGAACGCAACCTGTTCGCGCTGCAGTTCCATCCCGAGGTGGCACACACACACAACGGACGCGACATGTTGCGGCGTTTTCTGTTCGAGGTGTGCCACTGCTCCGGCGAATGGGGAATGGCCGCCTTTCTGGACGAGCAGGTGGACGCCATCCGCCAGCGTGTCGGCGACGAGCGGGTGTTGGCCGGACTGTCCGGTGGAGTGGACTCGGCGGTGGCCGCCCTGTTGATTCATCGTGCTGTGGGCGACCAGCTCACCTGTTTGTTCGTGGACAATGGGCTACTGCGCAAGGGCGAGGCGGAGCAGGTCAACAAGGACTTCGCCCGCCGTTTCCAGGTGCAGGTCCGGCACCGGGACGCATCCCGGGCATTCCTGGAGCAGCTGGCAGGGATCACCGCTCCGGAGGAGAAACGCAAGCGCATCGGCGAGACCTTCGTGCGTATCTTCGAGGAGGAAGCACGGGAGATCGGTCGGGTGTCGTGGCTGGGACAGGGAACTCTCTATCCCGATGTCATCGAGTCGGCATCCGACCACGGGCCGGCCACCACCATCAAGACACATCACAACGTGGGGGGGCTGCCGGAGCGCATGGATCTCGAGGTGCTGGAGCCGCTCAGGATGCTGTTCAAGGACGAGGTCCGTAGCCTGGGCGGTGAGCTCGGGCTGGACGAGCACTTCCTCGGCCGCCACCCGTTTCCCGGGCCCGGTCTCGCGGTGCGTGTCCTGGGGGAGGTCACTCGCGAACGCTGTGAAGTCCTGCGCGAGGCCGATGCCATCTTCCTGCAGGAGCTGCACAGCGCCGATCTCTACCGACGCACGGCGCAGGCGTTTGCCGTCCTGCTGCCGGTGAGCACCGTGGGGGTGATGGGGGACTACCGTACCTATGAGAACGTGGTGGCCTTGCGCTGCGTGGATACAGAGGACTTCATGACCGCGGACTGGTCACGTCTTCCCGCGGAATTCCTGGGAAAGGTATCATCCCGTATTGTCAACGAGGTCCGGGGGGTGAATCGGGTGGTCTACGACATCACCAGCAAGCCGCCGGCTACCATCGAATGGGAATGAGAAACGGCCCGCAACCATGAACCAGTTCGTACATCTACACAACCACACCGAGTTCTCCCTGCTGGATGGGGCCCAGCCCATCTCCCGCATGCTGGCCAAGGCCGCCGAGCACGACATGCCGGCGGTGGCCATCACCGACCACGGCAACCTGTTCGGGGCCTATCAGTTCTACAAGGAGGCCAAGCGCTACGGCGTCAAGCCGATCATCGGCTGCGAGGCCTATATCGCCCCCGGTGACCGCACCGATCGGCGGCCCAATCCGGGCACCGGCCGTGGTAAGCCCTACCATCATCTGATCCTGCTGGCCCAGGACAAGACCGGCTACCAGAACCTGGTACAACTGGTGTCGCGCGCCTATCTGGAGGGTTTCTACTATCGCCCCCGCATGGACAAGGACCTGCTGCGTCAGTACCACCGCGGCCTCATCGCCCTGTCCGGCTGCCTGGGCGCCGAGATCCCGACGCACCTGCGCCACAACCGGCCCGATCTGGCGGAAGCGGCACTGCAGGAGTATGTGGAGATCTTCGGACAGGAGAACTTCTTCCTGGAGCTGCAGGACCAGGGACTGCCGGTGGAGAAAGAGGTCAACAAGGCCCTGGTCGGGTTGTCGGAGAAATACTCCATCCCGCTGGTGGCAACCAACGACAATCACTTTCTCGATCGCGAGGACCAGCCGGCGCACGACATCCTGATCTGCATCGGGACCGGTCGCACCGTGCAGGACGAGTCGCGCATGAAGTACACCTGGGAGCACTACTTCAAGACCGGTGACGAGATGGCCCAGGTCTTCGACTGGGCACCGGAGGCGCTGGCGCAGACCGTTGCCATCGCCGAACGCTGCGAGTTGAACCTCGAGCGCACGCAGTATCACGTTCCGCGTTTCGACATTCCCGAGGGCAGGTCCGCCGACGAATTCCTCGAGGAAACCGTGCTGGCGGGGTTCCAGGAACGCCTGTCGGACCCCGGCGCCATCGACGCGTCGCGCCTGGAGGAGTACGAGAAGCGGCTGCAGATGGAACTGGGCGTCATCAAGGAGATGGGCTTTCCCGGCTATTTTCTCATCGTTTGGGATCTCATCCGCTACGCCAGGGAGTGCAATATCCCGGTGGGCCCGGGCCGTGGCAGTGCTGCAGGCTCGCTGGTGGCCTACGCTCTGCGCATCACCGACATCGACCCCATTCGCTACGATCTGTTGTTCGAGCGCTTCCTGAATCCGGAACGCATCAGTCTGCCGGACATCGATATCGACTTCTGCATGCGGCGGCGAGGTGAGGTCATCGATTACGTCACGCGGAAGTACGGGCGCGAGAACGTGGCGCAGATCATCACTTTTGGCACCCTGGCCGCGCGGGCGGTGCTGCGTGATGCCGGCCGCGCGCTGGGCATGTCGTTCGGCGAGGTAGATCGCATTGCCAAGCTCGTGCCGGCGGAATTGGGCACCACGCTGGAGAAGGCGATGGAGACCGTCCCCAAGCTGGCCGATCTCTACAAGTCGAACCCAGAGGTCAAACGCCTGGTGGATGTGGGCAAACGCCTGGAGGGCCTGTCACGGCACGCCTCCACCCATGCAGCCGGCGTGGTCATCGCGCCACGCCCCCTGCTGGAGTTCGTGCCGCTGTTCAAGAGCAGCAAGGATGAGGTGACCACCCAGTGGCCCATGGGTGACATCGAGGACATCGGCCTGCTGAAGATGGACTTCCTGGGGCTCAGAACGCTCACCCTCATCGATGACTGCTGCCGCCTGATCCGGGAGGATCTGGGCGAAACGCTGGACGTGGACCGGCTGCCCCTGGATGACCCCAAGACCTACGCCTTGTTCGCGAAGGCACAGACCAGCGGCATCTTCCAGTTCGAATCCAGCGGCATGCGCGACATCCTGCACAAGCTGAAGCCGGAACGTTTCGAAGATCTCATAGCCCTCAACGCGCTCTACCGTCCGGGCCCCATCGGCTCGGGCATGATCGACGACTTCATCGACCGGCGGCACGGCAAGGTCAAGGTCGAGCATCTGCACGACATGCTCGAGCCGCTGCTGCGCGAGACCTACGGCGTCATCGTCTATCAGGAACAGGTGATGAAGATCGCCGCGGTGATGGGTGGCTACTCCCTGGGAGAGGCGGATCTGCTGCGCCGGGCCATGGGCAAGAAGAAGGTCGCGGTGATGAAGGCCGAGCGCAAGAGGTTTCTCCAGGGCGCTCAGGCCCGTTCCGTACCGCCCAAGATCGCGGGCAAGGTATTCGAGCTCATGGAACACTTTGCCGGCTACGGATTCAACCGCAGCCACTCGGCGGCCTATGCACTGGTGGCCTTTCGTACCGCCTACCTCAAGGCGCACCATCCGGTGCACTTCATGGCGGCCCTGCTCACCACCGAGAAGGACACCACCGACAAGCTGGTGCAGTACATCAACGAGTGCCGGGAGATGGACATCCAGGTCTTGCCGCCCGATATCAACTCCTCCGACATGGACTTCGCGGTGGAGAACGGCGTGATCCGTTTCGGTCTCTCGGCGGTGAAGAACGTGGGGCAGGGGGCCGTGGAGAGCATCCTTCGCGCCCGCCACGAGGTGGGCTCGTTCAGCTCGTTACACCAGTTCTGCCGCGAGGTGGACACGCGCCAGGTGAACAAGCGTGCCCTGGAGTCGCTCATCAAGGCAGGAGCATTCGACACCATCGGCCTGGTGCGCGCGCGTCTGATCAAGGCGGTGGATCAGGCCCTGGACTCGGCGCGACGCTATCGCGAGGAGCAGGAAACGGGTCAGGCGGCGCTGTTCGAGGCACCCGATGAGGCGGCGGACGGAGTCGCTCCCGCGGATCTGCTCCCACAGGCGGAGCCCTGGACGGATCGCGAACTGCTGGCCTATGAGAAGGAGACCCTCGGCTTCTACATCACCGGCCATCCGCTGGCTGAATATCGCGACATCCTGCAGGAGTTCTCCAGCCGCAACACGCGCAATCTGGAGAGTGATGTCCCGGACGCCGAAGTGACCATTGGCGGGATCATCACTGCGCTGAAACCACGCAAGACGCGCAAGGGCGACTGGATGGCCGTGTTCACGCTGGAGGATCTGGAAGGCGTGGTGGAGACCCTGGTATTCCCCGAGGCCTACAAGAAGCTGCAGGAGTTGCTGGCCGATGACCTGGCCGTGCTGATAAAAGGAAAAGTGGAATCCGATGAGGGCCGCTGCCGCCTCATTGTCACGCATATGATCCGCCTGGAGGAGGCCCGGCAGCAACAGGCGGATGCTCTGCTCATCCGCATGCAAGCGCCGGACGTGGGGGCGGAGGAGGCGCGCAAGCTGCACGCCATGCTCGCAGAGTTTCCCGGCCACTGTCCGGTCTACCTGCGACTCGACCGACCCGGCGCCTTCGCGCTGACGCTGAAGACCGATCCCGACCTCAAGGTCAATCCGAGCGCCGAGCTCACCGCCGCCGTGGAGGGCCTTCTGGGGGTGGGTTCGGTGGTGTTCCGTGTACGTGGCCTGTAAAGCTTTACAGCGCCGAGTCGGGCTGCTACGCTGCAAGGTCCGTACGGTCCTGCGTTCCCACGGTTCCTCATCCCGTCCGCGGCCTTGCCCGGAGGAGACAGCATGTCAGGCCTGAAACAACGTCACCTTTTCACGTCGGAGTCGGTCACCGAGGGACATCCCGACAAGATTTCCGACCAGATCTCCGATGCCATCCTGGATGCCATCCTGGAGGCCGACCCCAAGGGCCGCGTGGCCTGCGAGACCCTGGTCACCACCGGGTTGACGCTGATTGCCGGCGAGATCACCACACGGGCCGTCATCAACTACTCGGACATCGCCCGCAAGACCATCTGCGATATTGGCTATGACGACGCGAGCTACGGCTTTGACGGCAACACCTGTGCAGTGATCTGCACCGTGGACCGTCAGTCCGGCGATATCGACCTGGGGGTGAAGACCGGCGGCGCCGGCGACCAGGGTCTGATGTTCGGCTATGCTTGCGACGATACACCGGAACTGATGCCGCTGCCCATCACCATGGCGCACAAGCTGTGCATGAGGCTCAGCGAGGTGCGTCGTGACGGCACCCTCCCATACCTGCGCCCGGACGGCAAGTCGCAGGTGACGGTGGAGTTCGACCAGGGTCGTCCGGTGCGCGTGCAGGCCGTTGTGGTGTCGTCGCAACACGATGACGCCGTGACCCATGAGGAACTGCGCGCCGGCATCCAGAAGCACGTCATTCGCGAGGTCATCCCCGAGCAACTGCTGGACAAGAACACGGAATTCCACATCAACCCCACCGGACGCTTTGTGGTGGGTGGACCCCATGGCGATACAGGACTCACAGGCCGCAAGATCATCGTGGACACCTATGGCGGCATGGGCAGGCACGGCGGCGGCGCCTTCTCCGGCAAGGACCCTACCAAGGTGGATCGATCGGCCTCCTACATGGCGCGCCACATCGCCAAGAACATCGTGGCGGCCGAGCTGGCGAAGCGGGTGGAAATCCAGCTGGCCTACGCCATCGGTGTGACGGATCCGGTTTCCGTCCATGTGGACACATTCGGCACCGGGGTGGCAGGGGAGAGCCGGCTGGTGGAGATGGTACGCGAGATGTTCCCGCTCAAGCCGGAGAAGATCATCGAATACCTGGATCTACGTCGTCCCATCTACCGGCCCACGGCTGCGTACGGTCATTTCGGGCGGCAAGGGGAAAACTTCACGTGGGAGCGGACACACCGCGCCGCGGACATGAAGGCCTGATCCCAACCCACGTCGCCCCCCAACCCGGGGAGGTCGGTACACGCACGGTGGTGTCCGTCGAGGTTTCCCGAACATGAGAGTTGGTGCGCCAGGCAGACGCTGGTGGGTGGCGGGAATTGCCGCACTGGCGTTGGTGTATCTGGGTCTCTCCTTCCGGAACGTCCCCACCCGGGGGCAGATCGTGGTGCTGGACTCTCCCTTCCTCAAGTGGTCACCGAGGGTACTGCCCGTGGGCTGGCACGTCTTGCCGGCAGGCCTGCTCGCAGCCTATCGCTACCCGGAAGGCCGGGTGGAGTTGAGCCTGGCGCTGGACGGGCCACACGGCCAGCCTCTGGAGACCCGGGATGGTTCCGCCGTCGGGGTGGAACTGGAGGTCTCCTACCGCTTGCAACCCGAGCGAGTGCTCGAATTGCACAAGCTCCTGGGCCATGACTTCGAGCGCTCCTGGCTGAGTCCGCGCATCACGGAGGCGGTGCGCGATGAGGTAGGCCGCAGTGAATTTGAAGAGATTGCCGGGGCGAACCGCTACCGCCTGGAGCGCGCGCTGACACGGGTGCTCGCCGAGGTTCTCGCCCGGGCCGGGCTCACCCTGGACAGCGTGGCGGTATGGCGCGTGGTGCCCGGAGAGCTGCCAACGCCGCTGGCACGGGAGGAGCTACAGGCCGACAGCGAGGTCCGGGTCCTGTTCATCGGCATCGACTCGGCCGACTGGTCTCTGATGGATCCCCTCATGCAGAGCGGCGATCTGCCGAATTTCTCCCGCCTGGTGGAGGGCGGCGTGAGGGCCAAGCTGCGCACCATCGCACCGACGCTGTCACCGGTGATCTGGACCACGGTGGCCACGGGCAAGCTGCCCGAGAAGCACGGTATCGTCGACTTCCTGGCCGTGGACTCGCGCACGGGACAGCAGATCCCAGTGACCAGCAACCTGCGGCGTAGCAAGGCGATCTGGAACATCCTCTCGGAAACCGGGGCATCCGTGGGGGTCATTGCCTGGTGGGTCACCTGGCCCCCGGAGACGGTGGAGGGTTACATGGTCTCCGACCGTCTGGCCTATCAACTCTTCGGCATGGGCACCACCGGCGAGCTCGACCGGCCCGATGCCGTCTACCCGCAGGAACTGTTCCAGGAGGTGGAGTCGTTACGAGTCCGGCCGGAGGAGATCACCGCTGCGGAGATGGACCGCTTCCTGAACCTGCCGCAGGACGGCCTGGCCGGCCTGGATGACGATTCGCGCAGCCGGGTGCAGGAGTTCCGCGCCATCCTGGCTGCCACGCGGACCTATGACCGAGTCGCACATCACCTCTTCCGCCGGCGCCCGACAGCGTTCCAGGCGATCTACTATGAAGGACTGGACACCACGTCACACCTCTTCATGCAGTTCCGACCGCCAAGACTGGAGGTGGTGGACGAGAACAGCGTCGAACGTTTTGGCGATGCGGTGGACGAGTTCTACCGCTATCAGGATGAGCTGCTCGGGGCCCTGCTGCAGGAGTTCGGCGGTGATGACGTCAACGTGATCATCGCTTCTGACCACGGCTTTCGCCACGGCAGCAATCGCCCGCTGGAGGATGCTCGCATCGGCGGCGGCAAGGCTGCGGAATGGCATCGCAAGTACGGCATCCTGATCCTGCACGGCCCTGCGTTCCGGCAGGGGGTCATCGAGGACACCTCGGTGGCAGATCTCGCACCCACCATCCTGGCCCTGTTCGGGCTGCCACGAGCGGACGACATGGACGGTCGTATTCTGGAGCAGGCCTTCCTTCCTGGCTTCCTCGACCGCCTTCCCCTGGGCTCGCTACGGACCTATGAGGACCCTGAGGCGCGACAGGAACTGGCGGAACCGATCCACTCGGATACGGATGCCTCCATCGTCTCCAGGCTCACGGCGTTGGGGTACCTCAGCCAGGCCGGGAGCAACTCACTCAACAATCGCGGCGTCCTGCTCATGAACCAGGGGCGCTACGAGGAGGCGCTGGAGGAGTTTCTTGCCGCCCTGGAGTCGGAGCCGGAGTTCCTGGTGGCGCGCATCAACCTGGGTCGTTCCTACATGTTTCAGGGAGACACGGAGGAGGCGCTGTTGGTCTTCCAGGACGTCCTGCGCCGCGATCCCACCGCGCAAGACGTGGAGAACTCGGTGGGCAATATCCATATGGAAAGGGGAGACATGCAGCAGGCCGAAGGACACTTCCTTCGTGCGCTGGAGATCGAACCCAACGACACCGATGTGCTCAACTCGCTGGGCATCCTCTGTGAGCGTCAGGAACGCTGGCAGGAATCCATCGCGTTCTACCGACGGGTCACCGAGGTGGACCCCGACTACGGTGAGGGCTACAACAACCTCGGCAACGTGCTGAAACAACTGGGCCAACTGCAACAGGCCGAGGTGCTCTACCGACAGGCGATGGAGGCGGATCCCACCTTCGTGGGCTCATACAACAACCTGGCACTGCTCCACCAGGAGCGCGATGACCTGGACGGCGCCATCGCTCTTTATCGTAAGGCGCTGGAGAAGGCCCCGGACCATCCGAAGGTGAGACTGAACCTGGGAAGCCTCTACTACCAACAGGGTAAGTATGAGGATGCCATCGCAGAGTTCCAACGTGCCCTGGAACTGGATCCCAACTATCCTGACGCCCATAACAACCTGGGTGCGGTCTACGGACAGATGGGGGAGTTCAAACGGGAGATGGAAGAACTCCAGAAGGCCATCGAGCTGCGGCCTGACTACGCCGATGCACGCCACAACCTGGGTCTCGCCTATCTGCGTGCAGGGCAAGACGAGCGGGGCATCGAGCAACTGCGGCGCGCTGTGGGCCAGAACCCACACTACTTCTCCGCCCTGGTGAACCTCGGTGCCGCACTCTCCCGGCGTGGACGGCACCATGAGGGCATCCCCTACCTGGAGCGTTCTCTGGAGTTGAACCCCGAGGTTCCGCAGGTACGCAACACCCTGGCTGCCGCGTACCTGGCGGCGGGGGAGCGCGAACAGGCTATTCGCGAGTATCAGGCTTCGCTGGCCCTGGAACCCGACCAGCCCAGCATCCGGCAACGGCTCCTGCAGATGGGTGTGGCGCTCAATTGACGCGGTTCAGGTACGCAGCGACAGCATCTTGAAGATCCCCACACCTGCGAACAACACGTCGGGCGACCAGGCAGCCACGATGGGCGGCATGAGACCAATGGCCCCCAACTGTCGGAACGTGGCCAGGAAGATGTAGTAGACCACAGCCAGCCCCAGTGCCAGCCCGGCGC
>SMVA01279283.1_pt1 | contig 14506 bp, 14 predicted proteins | sample 2456451 | NCBI WGS metagenome assembly SMVA01 (sample SAMN11095933, study PRJNA526329) | marine sediment metagenome | biome: Marine sediment; feature: Surficial sediment; material: Deep marine sediment; isolation source: Hadal surficial sediment | place: Pacific Ocean | collected 2014-05 | depth...
CGCACGCGAAGTTTGCCGCGGGGACAGAAGGAATACGATGGGCTCACCATAGGAGATTCAACGCCGGGGTTCACGGCTCGTCTCAGCGGGCTTCTGCCGGGTATCGCGCATCGCGCGGATCGGAATTCCGAGCGGGCCCTTCAAAGCCGAGAAATCGGAATCATTTCAAATCAGAGCGTAGCGAGCGTAGGCGAGCCGAGCGGCTGAGCGTTGGCGCCCCCTTTGGCCTTCCCCTGGTAGAGTCAAGAGTAGTCGCTGGAAGCACTGCGTTACTGAGGGAGAGGGCCTGCAGGCTCCTGTATTGGATGGGCGATCTGGATTGATCGTTGCCAGCGCAAGAATAAAACTGGATCGGCAGACCCGCCCTCTGCCAGTCGGCGACCAGCAGAGACCGCGGGAAGGACTCGCCGCGGCGGCGTGCTGGTATCCGCTATGGTTTTGCCGGTTTTGGTTGAACAGAGCGCTTAGATCTACGTATCAGAGTTCGAGGCGATGCTGCTCACACGACGGACATTCCTGAAGGGCACCGCTGCAACGGTCATCCTGTCGTCATCGTGTCGCGATGCTTTCGAGGCGAAGCCGAATATAGTCGTCGTGCTCGTGGACCAGCTGCGAAAGCAAGCCGCGGATGACTGGATGCCGGGTGTGAATGCTCTCGCATCGGCCGGGGTGCGCTTCGAGGCGATGCGTGCGGCAGCTCCGTGGACCTACCCCTCGGTCGTCAGCATGTTCTCGGGCCTGTATCCCCAACAGCATGGTGCCGACGGAGAGATGGAGGGGCCCGTGTTGTCGATCTTTGACAAGGCCGTTCCGCTGATGCACCGGAACCTTCGCGCAGGGGGCTACACAACGGCGGCGTTCGTCACCAACCCCTTTCTCGGCTTGTGGAACCCGTTCCATATCGGATTCGACAGCTTCAACACGGACTTCATCGAGGATCTGGGTCCGGCCCGCGGTGGGGTTCATCAACGCTTCGAAACGAATCGAATGTATGCAGACAACGTCAACGCGGCGATCCAGGACCACTTCGGCTCCCGATCTCGAGTGGGTCCCGAATTTACCTACGTTCACTACATCGATGTCCACGGGCCCTGGATCGAGGGTGTCCCCTTCGCTGCCGACTACCGATCCGCCGTTGAGTATATCGACCGTCGTATCGTCGATCTCTACCGCTACTTCATGCGCCGCTATGACGACGATCTGATTTTCCTGCTTACCGCCGATCACGGTCGGAGTGTAAAAGACGATCTCGAAGTGGGGTACGGGCCGTTCTACCGGAAGAACAAGCTCAGCGTACACGATTTCAATCTGAAGATTCCGTGCATGGTTTTCCCGAGCCGACACGTAATCGAGTCACGCACCATCCTGGATTCCTGCAGCAATATCGATATCAACCCCACACTACTCGACTGGGCGGGCATGGGATCAGAACCGGCCCTGCCCGCCAGAACACTGCTTCCCGCGATCCAGGGAAACGGCACCTTCGCTGATCGCGTGGTCTACTCACGTGTTTCTGCCTTTGGTGGACACTCGGATGCGATCACCTGGCGCGATCGAAAATACATGCGGTATTTCGATCTGGATACAGGCGAGACGATCGTCGAGCGAGTTTTCGATTTGGTAAACGATCCACGCGAGACCGTCAGTCGGGGAGAGATATCGGAAAACGCGAGGCAACTGCTGAAGACAGCGTCCGGAAAACACGGAACGTCGTTCGCGACCCGCTACGAACCCGTCGATAGGGATCTGCGCGAACGCCTGCGCGCGCTGGGCTACCTCGATGCAGACGAAACAGCGAGCTGGTCGAGGTAGCGGATAAGCATCCTAGGGGTATGGCGTCTGCGAGCAGCGACGTAAGTCCCCGAGAGCACGAAAGTTGGTGCCTCCCTGCCATGTCCCAGCAGGAAATTCGCCGTAGGCCGGGCATGCTCCATCTGACGTCTCCACCACGAGTCGTCGGCGCTGCTGGCGGGTTCCCCGAGCAGTCTCAAAACGAGCCCGCTCGATTTTCAATCGACCGAGCGACTGGGAGCGCTCATGTATATGAGCAACGTCTTGCCGGTCTGGCGGAACATCCCCGAACAGCACGCATTTTGGATTCGACTTTGCTGATGGGATCTTCAATCACGACGATGAGATCGGTTCTACTTCTTGATCGTTGTTTCATCGTTGAGGTGAGCTACTTCACGCTGTGGACGCGGGTCTCAAGCAATTGTTTACTGATCGGTCTAGAAAGCGCGGCTGATTTGCGATACGTTCGCTCTGATGGCGCGAGGCAGACCCAGAGAGTTCGATGAGTCCACCGCCCTCGAGCAGGCGATGACGGCCTTTTGGCGGCATGGCTACGACGCAGTGTCGCTGCATGACCTAGAAGATGCCACCGGGCTAGCCCGTCAGAGCCTGTATCGGACCTTCGGTGATAAGCGCACCTTGTTCCTGCGGGCACTCGATTTCTACGGCGAGCAAATGATTGGGCCGGTCGTTGACGTGCTGAAAACCGATGGCCGAGCGATCGACAACATCCATAGGGTCTTCAAAATGTGGGAAGCGGGTACGACGCATCCAGACGGGCCAGGCTGCATGATGGTCAATACCTGTAGCCAATTTCTTAGTGCCGACAAAGATGTGGCCGCCTTGGTGTTGAAGTACCAGGGGGGCATCGCCGGCGCTTTTCAATACGCGATCAAACGCGCGCAGGACGAGGGCGATGTGGACCCGGCGATCAATGCGCGAGGCATGGGCCGGACCTTTGCTTGCGTCGTAGGCGGCCTGATGGGGCTGTCGCGCATGGGCGCTTCCACGGCCTTCAGCCGCGATGTCATTCGGACGCTTCGGGATACGATAGGCGTCCGCGAAGCCGCTCGCTGAACATTCCTCGCCGGCCCGTTGCGCGCTGGCGAGCGCAACTGCGGCGTCGGCGCCCGCTCGCCGACTGCCAAGCGCTGGAGCTTGGCAGTGCAATGTTCAACGGCATCCGCCAGGCTAGCGAGGGCAAGCGCGGTGCAGTCATCGCGCTGTGCACTCGCGAACCTGCGTGGTGGCTCCGGTTTGCTGTGGGCGGCCGGCCCCAGCGCCTCAGTTCCATCGTCCTTGCGCGGCCGCCGCAGCTCAAGCGTAGATTCATTTCAGGCATTCGGGACTCCAGCGGGATCCCTCCGCCGAGTCCGAAAGGTCAAGGATCGCTTGACCGAATGGACTCAGCATGTTCTAATTGTTACCGACGGGTCACTATTACCCAAACTCGGCGATCCAATGCTGTCCGCGCGCCCATTGCGCCGCTTCCCTAGCCATACAACCACTCAATCAAATCCCATCAACTAGGAGAATCCCGTGACAACACAGAAACTCACGCGCACCATCAACGCCCCTTCATCAAAGATTTGGTCCGTTTTGAGTGACTTCAGCAATATCCAGATGTTCCACCCCAACGTCCAAGCCGTTGATCAACTCAGCGAAGTTGATCGAGGTCTGGGTGCGACACGCCGCTGTAACTTCTATAGCGGTGGTTCTGCCGTCGAAAAGATTATTTCGTGGGACGACGAACGACAATTTTTCACCTGTACCGTCACTGAACTCGCGGCGCCAATCCTCGATGTAACCGCAGGCATGGGGGTCAACAAAATCGATTCCCATCGTTCCGAAGTCTATATTGAAATGAACTATGTACCCAAATGGGGAATCTTTGGGAAAATCCTAAATGTACTGGTGCTGCGTTTCGCCATGCAGTCCACCTTCAACAAAGTGTTGAAAGGTCTCGAACTCCATCTCGAGACGGGTGAGTTGATCGGAAAAAACGGGAAGCCAACCCCCCGTACCTCCCAAGCTGCGACGATTTGACTTCAGTCGGGACAATGCGCCGTCGTGGGCGGCCCAGATAATGAACTCTCGGTGAGAATTGGAGCGCGATGAATTTGAGGTGGTGTAAATCAAGCCGTGCGAGTTCGTAGACGGCCTGATCGAGAAGGCCTGAGAAAAGGAACGCGGCGCTGCGGATCGGACTGCCAAGCGGGCCCTTCAAGTCCGAGAAGTCGGAATGATGTCAAATCAGAGCGTCGGGAGCCTGGGCGAGCCGAGCGGCCGAGCGGCCGGGGAGGCCATCCGGACCCGCGGTTGGCAGCTTCGTGTCAACCACGTGACGCGTCGAGCAGGTGCCTGCGAGCGCGAGCAATGCTCGTGCGAACTCCCGTTCACGCAACCGTCGACGACGGAGATTCACCTTGAGGCGACGCTAGCAGCGATAGGCGCGTCTACCGGCAGGTGTCTTTGCGCCGAGGGAGTGTGCTTCCGGTGCTTGCGCCTTGCTCTCGGCGGCGTCCAGGGGCGGGCAGGGGAATGCCGCAACCCCGCGAATTCTGTGGTGGACCCGCGCAGAATCGCGCTGTCGACAGCGTGATCGTCAGTCTTCGAGCAGCTTCTTGATCATGGACTCGAAGTCGGCCTTGGGGCGTGCGCCCTGAAGTTGCTCGACGACGGTGCCGCCCTTGAATGCCAGGATCGTGGGGATCGCGCGAACTCCGTACTGACCGGGCGTGTTGGGATGGGCGTCGATGTCCATCTTCAGGATGTTCACCTGGTCACCGTACTGGTCGGCGAGCTCGGCGATGATCGGCGCGATCGCGCGGCAGGGTGCGCACCACTCGGCCCAGAAGTCGATGATCACGGGCTTGTCGGAGTTCAGGACCTCGGCTTCGAAGTTCTGGTCCGTGACTTCTGCGATGGCCATGTGCGTGTTCTCCTGTTGGGGCTGGGCCCGGGTTTCTCGGTTGCAGCGGCTGTCGATCGGTGACTCTAGGATGCCGCGCCGAAGCCAGGGTCGCATCCGTTGACGCCCAGATGCCTCGCGAGTATGCTGGCCGGCTCAGATCCCATTGTTTTTGCTGAGCTTTTTGCTTAGCGACGAGGGAGGCGCGAGCCCGATGTCCGATCCCCGGCTGGCCCGGATGCGCGCCAGCTTGCCGGAAAGCGCTCGAGTCACGCGCGACGCCGTCGAGGTCTCGAGGGCGCGGATCGCCGTGATCCTTGTTTTTTGCGAGCTCGTGGACGCCGAACTCTCATCCGAGATCGCCGTAGCGTGAGCCGCAAGCTGCCTCGAATCGATCGCTCGAAAGTCCGCACCACCAGTGCGCGAAAGCGCGAGAGCAAGATCAAGATTGGCGACGAGGCGCGGCCGTATCGGGCCGGTGCGAGCTTCAGCGACTTTCTCGCAGGTCTGCCCGGAATTCTGGGCGCGGCCGATCTCAAGCGCATCATCGCAGCCGGGGTGAAGGCGCACGAACGTGGCAAGACGCTGCTGTGGGGCTTGGGTGCCCACGTCATCAAGGTCGGCCTGGCTCCGTTGGTGACCGATCTGCTGGAGCGGGGCTTGATCTCGGGAATCCTGATGAACGGCGCAGGTTGTGTACACGATCTCGAGCTCGCAATGATGGGACGCACCAGCGAGGACGTGGCCGAAGCGCTCGACGACGGCAGCTTCGGCATGGCAGCAGAGACCGCGGAGCAGCTCAACCGCGCCATCGCGGCCGGCTTCGCGGAGGATCTCGGCATGGGAGCCGCCGTCGGGCGAGAGATCCTCGATGGAAAATATCCGCACAAGGACCGTTCCATCCTGGCAACCGCGGCCCGGCTCGAAGTGCCCGTCACGGTCCACGTTGCCATCGGTACCGACATCCACCACATGCACCCCAGCGCAGACGGCGCTGCGCTCGGCGCCACCAGCCACCGGGACTTCGAGACCCTGACGGCTCTGGTGTCGACGCTGGAAGGCGGTGTCTACATGAACGTCGGGTCCGCCGTGATCCTGCCCGAGGTCTTTCTCAAGGCCCTGGCTCTGGCGCGCAACCTGGGCCACAAAGTGCAGCGCTTTACGACCGTGGACATCGACTTCATCCGCCACTACCGACCGACGGTCAATGTCGTCCAACGACCGACCCGCCTGGGCGGTACCGGCCTCTCGCTGACCGGTCAACACGAGATCCTGGTGCCGCTGCTGGCCGCGGGTCTCATCGAAGCCGTAGCTGCGAACAGCGCCGGCGGCGATGGCAAGAAGCAGCGCCGATGAGGGAAGCCATCGTCATTCAAGAGGGCGACATCACCGAGCAGGAAGTCGACGCCATCGTCAACGCGGCCAACAGTGAGCTGGTGTTGGGGGCCGGCGTGGCCGGCGCGATTGGCGAGAAGGGCGGGCCCTCGATCCAGCAGGAATGTACGGCTCACGGTCCGGTGGCCGTGGGTGAGGCGGCCGTCACCGGTGCCGGCAACCTCGCCGCGCGCTTCGTGATCCATGCGGCCGGCATGCCGCCCGGTGGCTCGGCCAGCGCCGAGAGCATCCGGATGTCGGTGCGATCCAGCCTCGAGCGGGCGGCCGAGCGGGGCTGCCGCAGTATCGCGATTCCGGCCATCGGCGCGGGCCTCGGTGGCTTTCCGGTCCAGCGCTGCGCGGAGATCCTTCTCGACGAGGCCCGCGCCCACCTGCGCGGTGAGACCAGTCTCGAGGAAGTGCGGTTCGTGCTGTTCGGTGAGCCCAGCTACCGGGTCTTCGAGATGGTCCGCGACACCGCCAAGATCCAGGAACAGCTGGAGCGCATCAGGTCCCGCCAGCGCCAGCGCTAGCGCTACGCTGTAGCCCCATGTCGATCCACCTCCACCAGCTCGCTGCCGCCCTGTATCTGCTGGCGGGTCTGGTGGCCTGGACGGGGATGGCGTTGCGGGCCGCCCGGCTGGAACGGGGCTCGGTTTGGCTGCTGGCGGGCGCCGCCCTGGCTCACCTGGGCGCCTTCGCGACCCTCCATTCGCTGGAGCCGCCGCCGCCGCTGACCGACCTTCCGGCCGCCGTCTCCTTCATGGCCTGCGCCGGCACGATCTTCTTCCTGGCGATGCTGCGCCGACTGCGTCTGGACGGGCTGACCGTGTTGGTGGCTCCCGCCGCCTTCGTCGGCGCTTTCTTTGCCGCGCTCCAGCTGCCCGAGGCCGAGCCAGCAGTCGTCGCCGGCAGTGGCTCCTGGCCCCACGCCCACGTTCTGCTGGCCAGCATGGGGCTCGCGTTCCTCGGTGTCTCGGGCATGGCCGGCATGTTGTTCCTGGCCGAGCACCGTCGAATCAAGGCCAAGCAGCCCATCGACGCGGGCTTTCCCCTTCCGACGCTCGAAGCCCTCGATCTCGCCAACCGGGTCTCGCTGGCAGTGGGCTTTCCGCTGCTCACCCTGGGCGTGATCGCCGGCATGATCTGGGTGCAGAAGAGTCAGGGCGTGGTTTGGAGCGGCTCCGTTCACGAAATCTGGTCAGTGATCGCCTGGACCGTCTACGCCGTGCTGGCTGGCGCTCGCTTCGGTGCCAGCCAGGGTTCGCGCCAGGCCGCGGCCAGTGCCGTCGGCGGATTTGCCTTTCTCTGCTTTGCAGTGATTGGCGTGGGGCTGCTCACATGAGGATCGTCCTGCTCGGCATGAACCATCGCACGGCGCCGCTCGATCTGCGCGAACGGCTGGCCGTGCACGACCCGGCTCCGGTGCTCCAGAAGCTCGTGGCCTGCGACGAGATCGACGAGGCCGTGCTGATCTCGACCTGCAACCGGGTCGAGGTGGTGGTGGTCACCCGCAGCTATGACGCGGCTCGGCTGCGGCTGCGTTCGATCTTCGCCCGGGAGCTTGCGTCGGATTCGATCGAAGTGAGCACGAGCGAGCTGGACGCCTGCCTGTACGAGCACGTGGACGGAGATGCAATGCGCCATGTCCTGCGCGTCGCCTCTTCGCTGGATTCGATGGTGGTGGGTGAGCCGCAGATTCTCGGTCAGACCAAGGATGCTTGTCGGGTGGCGACGGAATGCGGGGCTGCCGGTCCGATCTTGGGACGCCTCTTCCAGCACGCCTTCGCCACCGCAAAGCGGGTGCGCAGCGAGACGCGGATCGCTGAACGTCCGGTGTCGGTGGCCCGAGTCGCTGTGGATCTGGCCCGCCAGATCTTCGAGAACCTGGCCGACAAGCAGGCGCTCCTGATCGGGGCCGGCGAAATGATCGAGTTGGCCCTCGAGTCCCTGCGCAAGCACGGTCTGGAATCGATCCGGGTGGCCAACCGGACTCCCGAGCGGGCCCAAGAGCTTGCTGCCCGCTTCGGTGCCACCGCCCACGGACTCGACGGGTTGACCGAGCTGATCGCGGAGGTGGACGTGGTGCTGATCTCGATCGGCGGCGACGATCCGATTCTGACCGTCGAGCTGCTGGAGCGGGCGCTGGCATCGCGTTGGGGACGCCCCCTGTTCGTGATCGACATCGGGGTTCCGCGCAATGCCGACCCAGCCATCAACAAGCTGGACCCGGTCTATCTCTACGACATCGATGACCTGGCTTCGCTGGCCCGCAAGAACGCGGACGAGCGCCAGCGTGAGGGCGTTCTTGCGGAAAGCATCATCGAAGAGCAGCACCAGCGCTTCGAAGGTTGGCTCACGGCGCTGCGCGCGATTCCTACCATCAAGCACCTGCGCGAGCGGGTGGAGTCGATTCGCGTCGACGAGCTCGAGCGCGCGCTGCGAAGGATTCCGCTCGACGACGACCAGCGCGAGGCCGTCGAGGCCCTGACGAAGTCGATCGTGAACAAGATCCTCCACGCGCCCGTTTCGAAGCTGCGCCGCGAGGCCGAGCACGAAGAGGGCATTGTCTACCTCGAGGCAGCGCGGGCCCTGTTCGGTCTCGACGACGAAACATCGGACGAAGAATGACTCGGGTTCGCCTGGCCACACGGGCGAGCGAGCTGGCGCTCGCCCAGTCCGGAATGGTGGCGCGCCTGCTCGAACGGGTCCTCGGCGTCGAGATCGAGCTGGTGCCGCTCACGACGACGGGCGACCGCCTGAAGGACGTCTCCCTGGCGAAGCTGGGCGGTAAGGCTCTGTTCGTGAAGGAGATCGAGGAGGCCCTGCTGGAAGGGCGTGCCGATCTTGCCGTCCACAGCGCCAAGGATCTGCCGGCAAGGATCCCTGAGGGTCTCGAGCTGGTGGCCTTTCCCGAGCGGGCCGATCCGCGCGACGCATTGATCGCACGTGAACGGGGCACGACGCTGACGGGTCTTGCACGGGGTGCTCGGGTCGGAACCGGCAGTGTTCGGCGCTCGGCGCAACTGCACGTGCTGCGGCCCGACCTCGAGATCGTTCCGTTGCGCGGCAACGTACCCACCCGGATTCGAAAGCTGGAAGACGAAGACCTGGACGCGGTGATTCTCGCCAGCGCGGGGCTCGAGCGGCTGGGGTTGGCCGATCGGATCGACGAACGCATCGATCCGGCCCGCATGTTGCCCGCCGTGGCCCAGGGCATCCTGGCCATCGAGGGCCGGGTGGGAGACTCCATTTCGCGCGATGCCGCCATGATCAGTCACGCCGAAACCGTGGCCCGGGTCCGGGCCGAACGCGGAGTGCTCGTTGGACTCGATGCCGATTGCAATGTGCCTCTCGCCGCCTACGCGGAGGTCGAGGACGGCAAGCTCCGCCTGCGCGCGCTGCTCGCCAACCTGACCGGTCAGTGCGTCCTCACCTCGGAGGTCGAAGGCGACGTCGATTGTGCTGCCGAGCTGGGATCGCAGCTGGCCGCGCGGCTGCTGGCGGGCGGCGGGTCGCAGCTGCTGGAGCAGTTGCGGGCTGAGAGCGGGTCGTGACCGGCCGCCACAAGCCGGGTCGGGTGCTGCTGGTGGGAGCAGGGCCGGGGGATCCCGATCTCATCACCGTCCGCGGTGCACAGGCCCTTCGGTCTGCCGACGTGGTCGTTCACGACGCCCTGGCTGCGGAGGAGCTACTCGATCTCGCCCCGCTCGAGGCGGAACGCATCAACGTGGGCAAGCGCGGACATGACGATCCGACCCGACCGCAGGAAGAGACGACGGCACTTCTGTTGCGGCTCGCGCAACAGGGCAAGACGGTCGTGCGCCTCAAAGGTGGCGATCCCTTCGTGTTCGGACGCGGCGCTGAGGAGGCGTCGGCACTTGCCGAGGCCGGCATCCCGTTCGAAGTCGTTCCCGGCGTCTCCTCGGTGATCGGTGCGCTGGCCTACGCGGGAATTCCCATCACCGACCGCCGCTACTCGGCGTCGTTCGCCGTCGTGACGGGACACAAGGATCCGACCCGGGTGACGCAAGAAACGCGCTGGGCCGATCTCGGCCGCGCGGCCGATACCCTCATCATCTTGATGGGCATGCGAAACCTCGAAGGTCTGGTAGAGAAGATCATCGACGGAGGGCTTTCTCCGGAGACGCCGGCGGCTGTCGTGGCGGACGGAACGCTTCCGAGTCAGCGCGTGGTCGAGGCTCCCTTGAACCAGCTCGCCGAGCGGGTCCGCGCCGAAGGTCTTGGAGCCCCCGCTGTGGTCGTGATCGGCAACGTCGTAAAGCTTCGGCAACGCTTGAACTGGATCGAGCGGCGTCCGCTCTTTGGACGCCGGGTGCTGGTGACGCGGACGCCCGAGCAGGCGAGTGAGTGGATGGAGGCGCTGCGCGCGGCGGGAGCCGCTCCGCTGCTGATCCCAATGATTCGAATCGAGGCCGCGTCGGACTCGGGTCCGCTGGACGCTGCGCTGGACCGGCTGCGCGGCTACGACGCGTTGCTGATCACGAGCGCCAATGCCATCCGGTTCCTGGCCGCGCGGGCGCGCGAACGCGGCGTGTTGCTCCGCGATTTCGGCGGCAGCGTCGTGTGCGTCGGGCCGAAGAGCGCCGAGGCGACACTGGCCGAGGGGCTTCCGGTCCAGACGATTCCGGCCGAACGCTTTGATGCCGAAGGCATGCTCGATGCCATCGAGAAGCACTTCCCTCCGGCCGGCCGGCGCTTCCTGTTGCCCCGGGCGGAAGCCGGCCGGGAGACCCTGGTTGACGGTCTTCGGGCGGCCGGCGCCACGGTCGATGCGGTGACGGCCTATCGTACCGTGGCTCCCGACACCGACGCCGCGGCGTTGTGCGAGCGTCTGACGGCGGGCCGGCTGGATGTGCTCACGTTCGCGAGTCCTTCGGCGGTCCGGAATTTCATGGCATTGTTGGATCGGGCAGCGCGCCGGGCCGTGGCCGATTGTCTGGTGGCCGCCATTGGCCCCACGACCGCGGAGGCGCTACGCAAGGAGGGACTCGAGCCGGACGTCGTGCCGGAGCGGGCCAATGCGGCAGACCTGGTGGCGGCATTGGTCGAGGCCTGCGGCGCAGGAGGATCGTCATGAGCTTTCCGATCACACGCATGCGTCGCCTGCGCCAGAACGACACCCTGCGCCGGATGGTCCGGGAGACCCGGGTCTGCCGGGATGACCTGGTGCTGCCGCTCTTCGTGGTGGAGGGCAGCGGGGTCCGTGAGCCCGTCGCCTCGCTGCCCGGCGTGTTCCGCCACTCGGTGGACATGCTCGTCAACGAGGTGAAGGAGGTGCGCGATCTGGGCATTCCCGCCGTCATCCTCTTCGGGATTCCCGGCGAGAAGGATGCGCGGGGGTCTGGGGCCGACGCCGCGGACGGGATCGTGCAGCGCGCGGTGGAAGCCTCCAAGGCCGCCGAGCCCGATCTCTGTGTCATCACCGACGTCTGTCTGTGCGAGTACACCGACCACGGCCACTGTGGCATCGTCGAGGGCCTCGACGTGCTGAACGACCCGTCGGTTCAGCGCCTGGCGGCGATCGCCCTGTCCCATGCCCGGGCGGGCGCCGACGTGGTGGCGCCCTCGGACATGATGGACGGACGCGTCGCAGCCATTCGCGAGACACTCGACCAGGGCGGCTTCGAACGAGTGCCCATCCTGTCCTACGCGGCCAAATTTGCCAGCGCCTACTACGCACCCTTTCGCGACGCGGCCGAGAGCACGCCCGAGTTCGGCGACCGGCGCAGCTACCAGCTGGATCCGCCCAACGGACGTGAAGCCCTGCGCGAGATGCGGCTCGACCTCGAAGAGGGTGCGGACGCGCTGATGGTGAAGCCCGCGCTGCTGTACCTCGATCTGCTGTCCGCCGCGCGTCGCGAGTTCGACGTCCCGCTGGCTGCGTATCACGTGTCTGGCGAGTACGCGATGATCCAGGCTGCCGCTGAAAGGGGCTGGATCGATGCGGAGCGGGCCATGGACGAGGCGATGGTTGCGATCAAGCGTGCCGGTGCCGACATGATCCTGACGTATGCCGCCAAGGATGTGGCCGCGCGACTGGGCTAGCGCCTCGCGCGGGGGGGACCCAATGGCCCTGGTCTACAAGGTGGTCGAGACGAGTGACGTGAGCGACGTCGAGCTCGAGCGAATCCTGAACGAGACGACGTCCGAAGGCTGGGCTCTCGACATGATGCAGTTCGCCATGCGTGACTCGTCGAAGCGCCCGGCCATGGCCTTCCTCACGTTTACGCGGGATGACGGCGAATGAAAGTCAGCCGGGGCGGCTGACTTTCATTCGCTTGGCGCAATCCAAGGGATTGCGCGATTGCGCGGGGACGTTGTTGAATATTCAACTCCCCAACCCGGGGAAACGATCGTAAACGGGACGGAGTTGAATATTCAACAACGTCCCCGTCCGTTTCCGCCCGCGTTTTCGAGGTCGTCGCGGTCGGGGGGAGATACGGCGTCCGGCTGCGTGGGCCGTGGGGGAAGCGGTACTCCGGCCGCGTAGGGAAAGACCGTGCGGGCCAGGTCGATCTTGGAGCCCAGCAGCTTGTTCACGCCGGTCAGTAGCCCGATGACCCGGCCCAGCAGCACCAGATGGATGGGGATTCGCACGATCGGGTTCTGGCGAATCCGCTTGGGTACCTCGCGTCCGAAGCGCTCGGTGAATTCCTTGTCGATCTTCACTCCGTGCCGGAACTGGGTGGCGAGCTCGAGGATGAAGGCTGCGATGTCGTTCAACGAATCCGGACGCCCATCCCGGGTCTCGAAGCCGAGCTCGAGCATGGCCTCGGCCATGCTGTCGGCGTCACCCTGGATCATGGCGCTGGCGAATCGGACCGCGGTCTCCCGAAAGTGGGGCGGCAGCTCCTTGGCCAGACCGAAGTCGACGAAGACCAGGCGCGGCCGCCCGTCCTCCATGGGCTGCACCATCAAGTTGCCGGGGTGCGGGTCGGCGTGGAAGAAGCCATGGACCAGCACCTGTTCGCAGTAGGCCTCGATCAACAGCTTGGAGACCTGCTTCGGATCGAGTCCGGCCTGCTGGAGCCCTTCGAGATCGGTGATCTTGATGCCGTCGATGAAATCCATGACGAGCACCTTGCGGGTTGTGTGCTCCCAGTGGATCCGAGGCACCGTGACGTCGTCGCGGTCTTCGAAGAAGCGGGAGATGCGTTCCGCGTTGTGGCCTTCGTTGACGAAGTTGAGCTCCCGGGGCACGTGGGTGCGCAGCTCATCGATGAGTGGCATCAGTTCGAAGTCGCGCTCCAGGAACTCGACAGCGCGAAACAGCGCGCGCAGGTTGCGCAGATCGTCGCGGACCAGGGCTTCGATCTCGGGGTACTGAACCTTGACGGCAACGCGTTCGCCGCTGCGCAGCCGGGCCTCGTGGACCTGGGCCAGTGAAGCGGAAGCGATTGGCTCCACCGAGAAGAAGCTGAAGAAGTCGCCGAGGGGTCCGCCCAGCTCGGTTTCGACGGTGTCTCGCACCACGGGGAACGGGTGTGCGGGAACCCGGTCCTGGAGCTTCGAAAGAACGTCGACATAAGCGGGCGGCAGGATGTCGGCGCGGGTTCCCAGGAATTGGCAGCCCTTGAGAATCATCCCCTGGAGCTCGATTGCCGCCTGGTAGATCGACTCAGCGCTGGTTCGGTGGAACTTCTGCCAGCGCTCGTCCATGTCGCGCGGCGCCAGTCGGTTCTCGATGAAGCGGTGAGCGCGCAGGCCCAGATAGATGCGACCGAAGGTGGTGCCGATCCGGCGCGCCCGATAGAGGCGCTGGCCCGCGCGCACCCTGGCGTTACCAGAGCTCGGGCGGCTTGGAGGGGCAGGACCAGGACGCGTCAAAGGATTCATCGCCGTCGGAGGCACCGCCGGAGTCCTCGGCGTCTTCCTCTTCGTCCGCGTAATCGTCGTCTTCATAGGACGGTGTGTAGGCGCACTCCACCCAGCGCGGCGCTGGGAACTCGAGGATGTAGCTCGAGCCGAAGCTCCGATACCTGAACTCTCCGTCGTAGAGGAATCCGAAGCCGATGGACGGCGTCGGCACCGCGTCGAGATAATTGGCCTCGACGAGTTCGATCATTTCATCCGGGTAGATCTCTTCCTGCTCGAGGTAGGCGGCAAGCGCGTCGTTGATACTCCGCGCCTGCTGTTCGCGGGTCACGTAGTAGTCCCAGCGCGCCCAGACTTCGCCGATGATGAGTGGGACGGCGATCAGTACAGCGCCGGCGGCCATGTGCAGGACTCGTGCATCGAGCTTCTCGGGGCGGCCGCGAACGCCAACGGTGCTGGCCAGGGCGATCGCCAGGGCGCATGCCACGGCGATTGGAATGTAGGTCTCGGCGCCCGCCCGAAAGGGCAGCAGGCTCATGGCCGAGCCCGCCGCCACGAACAGCAGCGGAGCGGTCACACCCAGCATCACGC
>SMVA01022420.1_pt1 | contig 14500 bp, 8 predicted proteins | sample 2456451 | NCBI WGS metagenome assembly SMVA01 (sample SAMN11095933, study PRJNA526329) | marine sediment metagenome | biome: Marine sediment; feature: Surficial sediment; material: Deep marine sediment; isolation source: Hadal surficial sediment | place: Pacific Ocean | collected 2014-05 | depth 0-1...
CAATCGCTGTAAAATTGAATGGGGTTACAGCGAATACAAATCCTTCCAGGGGTCGATACTGCAGCTTATTCCAAATACCCTTTGAAGAAGAGGGCTGCTCCGAATAGATACGCTCCATGAATGACACATTAAACCGGAAGAAGTCAATCAATTCGCAAGCTGCGTCAATTTCAGCCTGGTAGGCGTTCTTGCTCTGACCCAGCATGGTTGAAGCATTGATGGTATCTCTCCACGGGCCCGACAGGAGTTCAGCAGCCTTCAGAAAAATGGCGGCTCGTTCGGTCCATTCAAGGTTCTTCCAATCATTTCGCGCTTTCATGGCGCTCTTTATGGCGTTTTGAATTTCGGGTTCGCCACACTGATGCGACGTTCCGATCTGCCTGCTCAGCTCGTGCGGTGCATAGACGGGCAACTCGGTTCCGGTTCTTACCTCATTGCCACCAATGAACGCTGGAATATCAACGACTTCGTCGCGCATCTCCAACAGACGCTTTCTCAGAGATTTGCGTTCAGGGCTACCCGGCGCGTACGAACGCACCCTTTCATTGACGGGGATTGGGACGGAGGGGTACAGATTATTCATGTCTAACCAGTTCGTTCTCAGAATATGCACATCGTGGATCTCGATCGGCGTATAAAGTCGACCAGCAAAGGCCCAAAGTTACGCACGTTCGCGCATGGCGATAAACCTGTTCGCGGAATCTTCTAAGCAGATTGAGAGAAGGCAGATTTTTCCGATGAATACGAGGATATTTCCGTCGTTTGTCCTGCATTTCATGTTTGGAAGTATTCAGAGCAAGGGGGCACTCGAACAAGGCATATCAACCATATTAAAGAGAAACGGCCTGTTTTGGTGAGATTTATTCGGTTGCGTCCGGATTGGTTCCGAATGAGGCACAATCATGGTATTCGCGTGGACCGGAATAATCTGTAAGACAAAACGGTGCTCCGGCATCACAAGGCTATGCCTCACAGAAATGATGATAACAAGGTTGCTCATATCAAAGAGAATGTTAAACAACAACTCTTTCGTGCAATCACAAAACAGGCAGCGACCGAACTCGCGTCGCTAAAGGACGAAGATCTCGCCGCGCGCTTAGAAGAAATCGATCTCGATTCGGATGGGAAAGGTATTTCCGAGAAGCTGCGCGAACGGATACTTGATCAACTTGCCCGCCAGGTGATGCCGCCCTTCAACGAGCTTGAAGCGGCAGTGAATCAGATGGTGTTGAAAACACTTTCTGAAGGGGACGCTCTGGAAGAACTGAGTTCACGCGTACGTCACGAAGTTCAGACGCGGGTAGAGGAGATCATAGAAGCCAAGCTTTCAGAGATGATTGAAGACTCGGGCACTATCGTTCGAGATCTGGCCAACACCGTCTCCATCGACGTCGACGAGCATCTCACAGATGCACGCTCTATTCTTGAAAGTAGAACACGATCAATAGTTGCTAATACTTTATCTAACATTGAGTTAGATACATCTAGCCTGGTTGCAGAAGTTCTTTCTAAAACGGATGTGGACTTTTCCAGGGACCTTGAAAAGGCGGTTGGAGAAATAGAAACTCAAATGTTTCAGAAGATTTCTGAGCGTCTTGAAAGAATAGAAATCGACTCCAAGTCGCTCGTAGACGACTTGGTATCCAATTCCGCTTTTGAATCAGATGTGAACCTGGCCGTACAGGTGATCAACGCACGCCTTAAAGATCGTATCGAGCAAGAACTGTCAGCCATTGAAGTTGACACGGTTTCAATTGCTGCTGAAGTTGCTCAAACGATGGATTTGAATACAGACGTTGATCTCGGAGCCGCGACGGAAAAACTTCTGGTTAGGACACGCGAAGAAATTCTCGTACAACTTCAAGAAGTTTCGATCGATGGTGAAGGCGTTGCTGAAGACATTGCTTCATCGATGAAACTAAATCGCAAGTACAACCTGTCAGCCGCAGAGGAATCACTCAAATCCCGGCTCAGAAAGAAAGTCAGAGATCACCTCGAAAGCCTGAAGCTGAATCCGGCTGAGTTGACAGCGGCTGTGGCCAATAAAATGCCGATTGAGGCCGAGGCAGATCTGAACACTGCCGGAATTATTCTGACCAATCGTATACAGGCAGAGATTCAAAAGAAGATTACCAAGATTAAGATCGACGTGGATGCCATCGCTGAAGATCTGGCCTACAACATCGATTTGAACCACGATTTTGATTCAGAACATGCCGAGACAATTCTAGCGGACCGAGTCCAAAAAGACATTCGTGATCAGCTCGATAAGATCACGATCGACGCTCAACCAATTTCCGAGGATATCGCCCAGAATATGCCCGTACAGGCAGATTACGACATCAATGCAGCGGGATCCATCATCGAAAACCGTATTAAAGAACGCATCAAGCGAGAGCTTCAACAGCGTGAAGTCGCCGTCGAAGAAATGGCTTCCGAGATTGCGCGCGAACATCCCATCCAAATTAACAACGAGATGGGACCAGCAGAAAATATCCTTGAGTCGAGAATTCGGAAGCTGATCGAAGATCGACTGGATTCAGTGGATATTGACACCGACGCGATATCTCGTGAAATTGCCGGGCAGGTTCAGCTGGATGCTAAGTTCGATCTCGAGCGAGTCACATCCATTCTTAAATCCCGGATGCGTGACCTCTTGGTCAAGGAATTATCAGTGATCGACGTGGGCTCCGAAGCGATGGCCGAAGAGATCGCTCACCGAATTGAAATCGAGATTGATTCGAATCTCGAAGAAGCCATGTCGATTCTTCGTGCGCGCACGAAGGACATTGTTAAGGAGAAAATTTATTCGGCAGACCTTGACCTGGAAGCCATTAGCCGTGAACTGGCGATCGAAGCGCCCATCGAGGTTTCCGATCGAATTGACAGTGCCATGGATATTCTGGAATCCCGCACCCGAAAGCAGGTTTCTCAGAAGCTTGCCGGTGTTGAATTCGACACGAATGCCATGGCTGATGAAATCGCCGGAAGCTTATCTATCGAGCTGGAAGGCACGTTCGATGACGCGAGGGCCATTTTAGAAAGCCGGACCAAAGAAAGAGTTCGCGATCAGTTGTCTGCAGTGGGAGTCAATTCCAAACGCATCGCGGAAGAAATAGCGAACCGGCTACCCATTGATACCGGTGACAGCGTCGAAGAAGCGATTCCAATTCTGGTTTCCAGAATGCGCAGCCTGATTGAATCTGAACTTGATCAAGCCGATCTGAACTCAGAGAAAATGGCATCCGAGATTGCGAATTCGACCCAACTAGATGTGGATGAGGGCATTGAGCGAGGTAAACAGATCATCCAGAATCGGCTTCGCCAGGAGCTGATGCTACGCTTATCTGATCCAACGGACGCCGAGTACGATATCGCAGATGAAGTCGTGTCGAATCTGGAATATGATGAAGATCGACTGACACAATTAACCGAACAGGCGAAAGCCTCTTGGCAAGATCGTCTTGTAGAGAAAATAGAACGCCGAGTACGCGAATCGGTCGATACGGTTGAAGAGCTTCAGGAGGCCGCTCTGGCAAAATATATTGGAGCAGGTGCCTGGTTTGAACAAGCGGTATCGAAGACGTACACACAGCTTCGCGAAATGGTCGCTCAGCAAACCGAGCATCAAATCAGTAACTCGTCAGAATTCGTCGACGAGGCGTCCGAACAGATTACGAAAAATACGTCGCTCGTTGAAGAAGCATCCTTACGCGTTAGAAAACAGCTGATTGAGAATGTCGCGAAAGACACGTTAAATGGCCTCGACAATTTTGAGGAGATCGTTGAAGACGCGCGGCAACACATCGAACATGACCACGATGTACTCATTGCCGCAAACGCTGTGCTGAGGAACAGACTGCTGCAGGACATGGCAGGCTCTGTTCTGGAAGAATTGACAGACGCGAACAAAGCCAGTATTGAGGCGATGTCATTCATATCCAGTGAACATCCGACCTTCAGAAAAGCGTGCGAACGGGTCCGTCAAAAAGCCACCGAAGAAATTTCAGGACGTGTTTTGTCAGATTTTTCGGATTCCGGTAAGATCGCCGATTCTGTGGAGCGCGCGTTCGAGAACCAAAGCGAATACGTACAGAGCGCATTGATCGCATCCAATCAGAAAATGGTTGAGAGGATCACTGGACTCATGATCGAGCGCCTTGAGGATATCGAGCAGGTTGCGTCTGCAGCTGCTAGGAGCATTCCTGCTGACGATGACCGAATCGTATCCGCAGTTGATGAGGCTACAAGAAAGCTCATCGAAGACGTTGCAAAGGCCTCGAAAGAGCGATTGGCTGACAAGCACGATACGTCCTCCAAAGCACGCATGCTACTCCAACCCTCTCTTCCTGAGGTAGAAAGAGCAGCAGACGCTCTCGAAAGTCAATTGCTTTCCGAAGTTTCGGAAGAGGCGAAACGTCGCTTGAACAATGTCGCAGAATCGTCTGAGAAAGCCCGTTCCTACGTGGACGCTGGAAATGAACAGATGAGAGCCATCACGAGTCAACTGAAGGATAATCTCCTGAAAGAGACGGCGACCACTGCCTTAAATGAACTGAGCGACAACTATGTGGCGGCGACGCAGGCACGGGCACACATTGGAGATGATGCAAGCCAGATTGACCAGGTCGTTGCTGTTCTTAGGGAGATGCTCGTATCTGAGATTGCCAAGGCAGGTGTCGATCAGTTAGGATCCCCGGACGAAGTAGCTAGAGAGTCGATAGGTCGTCTGCCAGACGAGTCAAAACCGGTCCATGACGCCATCGAGAGTTTAAAGGAGATGCTGATCTCCGAGATTCTTGACCAGTCCCTCGAGTCGTTAAGTGATGCAGAGTCGACAGCCTCAAATGTGATTGATCGAATTGATCCTGAACACGAGGTTCTCCGATCAGCAGGAAAAATTGTTCGTGAAAAGATGACGGAGCGTCTTTTCCAGGAAGCACTGAAGAGTCTGTCCGCGGGTTCGAAACGTGGAGATGAATCAGCTGAACAAGCATTTTTCTCTGAGGCTCTAAGAACCCTCACCTCCAAGAAGCCTGCAGGCGAGGAAACCGAACCCGAAGCATCGGAAGCTGAAGCAGCAGAAGTTTCTTCGGAGGACGGTGTGCCCAAGCAAGAAGAATCAGACTCAAGTTCAGCCGCATACGGTCATTCAGATTGGAAGTCACTTGCAGATCTCGGCTCCATTTCCGAGTCAGGCTCTGTTGCTGACGCCGAGCAGAATATGGACTCAGATTCTGTCGATGACGAGCTCGATGCTGACGATGTCGACGATATCAGTCCAGGTTTCCGCTTCGAACTTGCAGAAAGTGACGCGAATGAAAGCGAAGGCATTGCGGCGGACGAGATCGTACAGGAAGACAGTTTATCGGATAATGTCGCGCCCGAAGAACGTACCCAGAATACCGTGAAACCGATTTCCAACGATGCATCAATCGGGGATGGAGCTCCACATGGAATCGTTCCGGAAATGAAGGTTTCATCCACTCCGGATACGGGCCAGGTTTACTATGTATATGGAATTATGTCAGCCGAGAGCAGCTACGTTATCAACGGTGAATTTCATTCAGGAATGACCGACTCTTCTGAGGTTTTTGTAGTGAATGGCGGTCAACTCAGTGCAATTGTAAGTATCGAGGAGAGTCCCCCGTTTGGAAAACATGCCATCGAATCGAGCATGAAGGACACAGAATGGCTCAAGAATAAGGTACGCCGACATGCCGCTGTTCTATTCGAAATCAAGAAGGATGCGACGCTTGTCCCCATCCGATTCGGTATGAGCTGCGACACGGAAGATGAGATCATGGGCCTGATCGCTGAGCAGCAGCAGCATTTTGAGGATACACTCGAAAGGCTCCACGGGAAATCGGAGTTTGGTGTTCGTGTATTCTGTGACGCGGAAAGACTTCGCGATGCGATTTCGAAAAGCGATCAGCAGATAGAAAAATCGATTGAAGGGATGCCAAAAGGAGTTTCCAGAGCCCTTCAAAACATGTTGAATGATGAAGACGATTCCGAAAATTCTGTGATTGGACAAAACTTACTCGAGACGTGCATAGGTAGATCGCACAGCATCCTCTTGGAACTGTCGTCCGAAGGCACTTTTAAGGATGCCACGAATCAGTTGGATTCGGAGGGTCGCACTCTCATCATGAACGCTGCATATCTCGTACCTACACATATGGAGACGCAGTTCGGCGATTGCATCGAGCGACTTGCGACCGAGTATGAAGCTATTGGACTGGTGTTCGAGAAATCGGGTCCGTGGCCACCTTTCCATTTCGTCGAGTCGAATGACAGTGATGAAACGGAGTCTGTCACGGGCATCGGTGTCTAGATTGACTAGGCAAGCTCCTGGGAAGGCACATAGGCATAGCCCGGATCAATTAAACGGTCCGATCGTCTTGGGCGGATCAGTTCCTCCCGCCAACCCAGGAAGCTTTGCCACCTTCACTTGAGCGATACATTGCGCTTCGGTATTTACGAAGAGCACAAGGAAGATCCGAAGGACGTCGATTCCTTCGATTGATTACGTTCATTTCTGTAGGCGGTGTAGCGCTTGGAGTCGCGACGCTCATTCTCGCCCTTTCTATCGTGAGGGGTTTCAGCCGAGAAATCGAGTCCAAGATCGTTGGCTTCGGAGCCCAGATACAGATCGAAAGTTTTCGGGACGCTCCACTTGACAACGCGTCGTTGCTGTACGATCAACTGGTGGCTTTCGAAGCTGTAGAAAAGGCGTCTCCGGTTGTTCAGGAATTTATCCTTCTCAGAAAATCAAGTACCCGAATTGACGGGGTTTCGATTTGGGGGACGGATGTCTTACCCGACTACCTCGACGGAGCCCTTCAAGAGGGGAGTGGCACCTTCGATGCCCGAGCAGATGGTTTGGTCGGCATGGTAATCGGCAGAAAATTGGCTTCGTCGCTCGCGCTCAGCCTGGGTGACCGGATTACCGCGTTTTCGCTGAGAAACCGAGCCGGTGTAGAGAGTGTGTCACGAACCCCGAAAGTGAAGCAGTTTCACGTTTCAGGGATCTTTGAAACCTCATTGGCCAATTTCGACGAGTTGTATGTTTTTACGGACTTGGACACGGCTCGTCGACTGCTGGAGTATCGGCAGGACGAAGTCACACGATATGATCTGTCGCTTTACGAAGGATCAGATCCGCGAACGGTTGCCGAGTTGATTGATGCAGACCTCGTTTTTCCGCTGATGGCGCGCTCCATCTATGACGTGTATAGCAGTCTTTTTGCCTGGGTCAATCTTCAGGAAAATATTATCCCTCTCGTAATCGGGATTATTATTCTGGTTGCCGCGTTTAATATCATTGGAACCCTTCTCATGATTATCCTCGAAAAAACTCGGGAGGTGGGTATTCTTTCGAGTATGGGTGCTTCTGCCGCGAGTCTCAGAAGGTTGTTTCTAACACTAGGCATGTACATAGGCGTGGCCGGTGTGATCATTGGCGAGGTCACTGCGCTCATCCTTGCAGGAATGCAGCTGCGGTTCTCAATCATTCCGCTACCGGAGGAGGCGTACTATATGAGTACGGCGCCCATTCAGTTGAATGGTTATGATTTTGTGATCGTCGGCGTTTTGACTTTAATGATGTGCGCCGCCGCCTCCTATTTTCCTGCGCGTTTCGCGTCCAGTATAGAGCCCATCAAGGCCATTCATTCTGGCTAACCTTGCTCTCATTTCATTTTAGCTTCAATGACACTTACGGTAAAATATTATGCCATTCTGAAGGAAACCACAGGGCTTTCCACTGAGGTCCTTGAGGCCCCTGAAGGATGTACCGGGGCTGATCTTCTAGAACTCGTACGGGAGCGCCATCCAAAATGCGCGGAATTGATGGCATCGGTTAGGATCGCAAATGCCGAATCCTATATTTCGAATGAGACCGTTCTCGAATCCGATTCGACACTGCTTCTTATCCCACCTGTCAGTGGTGGATAGCATGTGCTCGCTGAGCACGCACGGAAATACGCGAGACGCATGAACGTACAAATCACAATCACAGAAGGTCGGATTGTCATTCCGGAACTCGAGGAGTTTTTACGCGAGGCGGAAGGCGGGGCAGTAAGCCTATTTGTGGGAACGACGCGACGCGTAACCCATGACCGTATTACGGTCGAGCTCTCTTATGAATGCGCCCGCGAATTGGCGCTCGCTGAATTGGATCGAATGGTTTCCGAGGCGAAGACGAAGTGGCCTCTACTCCGCGTGGCGATTGTCCATCGGCTGGGGATTGTGCCCGTGGGCGAAGCTTCGGTGGTTATCGGAGTCGCGACGGCTCATCGCGCCGAATCATTTGAAGCGTGCCGATTCCTTATCGACGAACTGAAAACACGGGTTCCGATCTGGAAAAAGGAAGTCTATGAAGACGGGGCCACAGAGTGGGTAACAGGACACACTCCACGCTAGGTTTGGACCAGATCTGTCAATGCTTCCAGGCAACGCAGTTGAGGGTCAGGATGTGTGTCTGGAGAAAACGTCTGACCCGTAATGGTCTCGAATAGTTCGATATATCTCGCTGCCACTTCTATCCGAAAAGCGTCATCGAGGTCGGGCAGCAGTTGGCCTTCTTTGCCCTGAAATCCTTTCTCCATCAACCACACGCGTACGAATTCCTTGGAAAGTTGCCTCTGAGGTTCGTTTGCCGCCAACAAATCCTCGTACGTATCGGAATAGAAATATCGAGATGAATCTGGTGTATGAATTTCATCGATGACTACATACGTACCATCGGGTGTGAGCCCGAACTCATACTTGGTATCGACAAGGATCAACCCGCGCCGCGCGGCCATTTCAGTTCCCCTGGCAAACAATTGCAGAGCGCATTCCTTCAAATCGAGAAAGATCTGCTCGTCCATAATTCCTCTTGAAACGATTTCAGGTGCCGAAATATCTTCATCGTGGCCTTCTTGTGCCTTTGTGGTCGGAGTGAGAATAGGTTCAGGGAGTCTACTATTCTCTATCAGGCCCTCAGGCAGGGATTCCCCACAAAGTTCTCGAAGTCCACTGCGATACGTTCTCCAGGCGTGTCCTACCACGTAGCCTCTCACGACGAACTCTATCTGTACCGGTTCGCATTTCAATGCCAGCGTGATGTTCGGGTCAGGAACGGATATCACATGATTGGGCATGACGTCCGCCGTCTCCTCAAAACAATAGGCGGCCAGCTGATTCAAGACCTGACCTTTGAACGGAATGGTTTGTCTGAGCACGTGGTCGAAGGCGGATATTCTATCGGTCGTGATCAACGCCATTTGAGAATCGAATGAATACGTGTCGCGAATCTTTCCCTGATATCGGTCTCCCAGGTCACCAAAGTCCGTTCCATCAAGAGTCCGGTCCAACTGAGCTGTAATTACATCAATCATGTCTGCGAATTGGTATGAGGCTGTTTGAGTCCGTTAGTCCATGGGGATAATAAGACGAGGATGGATGACTTTGTTGGATCTTGATCAGTCTTTTTCGATTCTCAATATCCTTTATTGGTCGCGGGGCGATGTCAGTGAGCCATCAAACTAATCATGGTACAGAGAGTAGAAATCATCTTTTAATTCCTGTATCAAGCATCGGAAACGTGGATCCATTTGATGGCTGAAAATCGAACCGATATTTTGGAAACAGTTGACTCTCATTCTGAAGCAGATGTAGATCTACTGGTAAATGAATCGGTCTCCCTTCCAATAGAAGGGATGATGTGTACGACATGTGCACTTCGCGTAGAACGAAGGCTTTCGGCTCTTCCTGGTGTGTCGACGGCGGTCGTGAATTATGCTACCGAGGAAGCCCTGGTTCGATTTGACGGTCCTCCTATCCCGGTATCAGAGTTGATTTCGACCGTCGAAAACACGGGATATCAAATCCACACATCAGAAGCTGAGACGATTGTTTCTGGCGAAAATGCCGGTCCTGATGCCGATGCCTTGGAGATAGACCTGCTTGCCCGAAACGGAGTACTGGAGGTATCTCGTGTAGATGAGGCGGATGACGTTTTGCTCCGCGTGAAATACATCCCGGGGATGGTGAAAAGTTATGAATTGGAAGCGGCATTTGACCTCCACCGAGGAGACCCAATGGGCGGATCAAACAACGATTCGGTTGTGGAAGACTCAGATGACCGCCATGCGATTCGATTAGGTAAGCTTCGGAATAGTCTGTGGCTCGCAGGAATTTTATCAGTTCCCATTGCCGTGATTTCCATGGCGCACGGGCTTTTACGTATTCCCAATCAGAATCTCGTTCTTTTTCTCCTGTCGACGCCCGTGGTGCTCGTTGCAGGTAGACAATTCTTTGTACTGGCTGCCCGGGCGGCGAGGCATGGAGCCTCGGACATGAACACGCTTGTAGCGCTCGGCGTGGGGGCAGCTTACAGCTACAGCGTTGCTGCTGTGTTCTTTCCCTCTTTTTTTCTTGCCACGGGACAGGCCCCAGAAGTCTACTTCGAAGCAGCGGCCATCATCGTAACCCTGATTCTTGTGGGCCGACTGATTGAAGAACGCGCCAAAGGTCGGACCGGAGCTGCGATCAAGGGCTTGATTGCTTTACAACCCGATGAGGCACTTGTCATTCGAGAAGGCTACGAAATTTTGACTCCAACCAATCAAGTTCGAATTGGCGATCTCGTCATACTGAAACCAGGCGAACGCATACCGGTCGATGGAATCCTCGTTTCGGGGGAATCAAGTGTTGACGAGAGTATGCTGACAGGTGAGCCCATTCCGGTCACCAAACAAGCTGGCGACCGGGTTTCAGCCGGGACGGTCAATACGACGGGTTCGTTTAAGGTTGAGGTGACGCGCGTAGGTCGCGACACCATGCTCAGTCAAATTGTGAGATTGGTCCAGGAAGCACAAAGTTCAAAAGCCCCTATTCAGAAACTCGCCGATCGGATCGCAGCCGTGTTCGTGCCCGTAGTGCTCTCGATCGCCGTCATTACCGGAATCGTTTGGATGTTATTTGGGCCGGATCCAGTCGTTAATCACGCACTGTTACGGTTTGTTACGGTTCTTATCATTGCGTGTCCTTGTGCGCTGGGACTCGCAACTCCAACTGCGATCGTAGTGGGCACGGGACGTGCTGCAGCAAAGGGAATCCTTCTCAGGGACGGAAGTGCCATCCAAACTTCTGGCGCAGTTACGACGGTGGCCTTGGATAAAACGGGAACGGTTACCGAAGGTCGGCCGAGCGTTCAAGAAGTCATCGTATCTGAAGGTTATGATTCTTCGAGTGTGCTTTCATTGGCGGCCTCCATAGAAAAACTGTCAGAACACCCGATCGCGATTGCAATCGTTGCTGCTGCGACTCATTCGGGCGTTGAGATTCGAGAAGCCTCATCGTTCGAATCAGAGACAGGTTCAGGAGTAACGGGCGTCGTCGATCGACAAGAGATCATCGTGGGAAATCAGTCATACCTCGAGTCGAATGGAGTCGAATTCGTGGACAGGGAAAGAAACGACGGGTGGGACTCAAAGGGATATACAACTGTTTTTGTGGCTCGTGACGGGGTAATCATTGGTTCCCTGGCCATCGCTGATACCATCCGAACCACGTCTAAAAGTGCGATTCAGGATCTGAAAACCCTCGGCTTGTCCGTTCTTCTGATCAGTGGAGATCGGGCCGCGAGTGCAGACGAGATCGGTCGACAGGTTGGGGTGAGTAGGGTGGTTTCAGACGTCCGGCCCCACGAGAAAACGGCAGCCATCAAATCGTTGCAGGAGAAAGGAGAAATTGTAGCGATGGTTGGTGACGGGATCAACGACGCTCCTGCGCTCGCCCAGGCCGATGTGGGAATCGCACTGGTCAGCGGAACGGACATCGCAGTTGAGGCGAGCGATGTAACACTGATGCAAGCTGATCTACGAAGCGTGGTTGAATCCATCAAACTATCGCGAATAACCATGTCCGTGATACGCCAAAATTTATTTTTTGCGTTTATTTATAATATCATTTGTATCCCTGTTGCTGCCGGTGTTTTGTATCCTGCGTTTGGAATTGTACTCAGCCCGGTTTTGGCCTCTGCCGCAATGGCGTTATCAAGTATATCAGTGGTATCGAACAGCCTTCGTCTCAAAAGACTTATCTAGGTTTCAAATAGCAAAATTCGCCGTAGAGGGAACTATCTACATGAAAAAGTCAGTACAGGTATCAGGGATGCATTGTCATCACTGCGTCAATGCAGTCCGGCAAGCACTTTCCTCGCTCCCGGATGTTACGATCTTAGATGTCGACATTGGATCGGCGACCATTCTGACCAGCTCTGCCAGCGATGAAGACGTTCGCAACGCGATCGACCAGGACGGCTATGCTGTTACGGGCATCTCCACCTCGTAATTGACCGTCTACCTCGGTCCGGCCATTGATCAGGCTCTCTCCAGAACGGAGAGCATCTCATCAATAGAGGTGAATTTCACCCGGGGTCTGTCCTGAGACTCACCGGCAGCCCTCTCTGCTGAGTCGATTTTAAGCCAATCTTTGTATGAAATAAACTGAGGTTGCCGAGCGTGTACAAATGAGGCGACCGTCTCGGGATCAGTGGATTCGGGATGGAAGTGTTTTCCGGCGCCAAGATCTTCGATCATCGCACTGACCGTTTCGAAGGCGTCGGGTTTGTTCGTTCCGATCACTCCAGTGGGTCCCCGCTTAATCCAGCCTCCCACGTAGCAACCTAGCACTTTATTGCCGGAATCGTCGACGACGCGACCCGATTCATTCCGAACGACTCCCCACGAATCATCGAAGGGAAGGTCCGGGAGTGCAACGCCACGATACCCGACCGAGCGAAATACGAGATGGACGGGAAGCTCTATTTCAGTCTCGGTCGCGACACAACCGATGCGTCCACCATCCTGCTTTTCGAGAACATTTCGGACAAGTCGCATTCCCGAGACGCCCCCGTCCTCACCACATAGCAATTCGATAGGCGAGAGCAGGAATCGCACGTGACACGTTCTGGACGCACCTGGCTTTGATCCTCCTACATACGGGGCCATTATTTCAAGCTTTTTTGACGTCATCCGATCTGGGGACTCTTCCAACGCTGCCTCCGATACCGGGTCGAGTTCCAGCTCTTCGGCCAAGACCAAGGCGGACGCATCGTCAAGCTCCCCCATCTCCTTAATTTCCGGTGTCGTAAAGGCCGCTTGCGCAGGGCCCCGCCGACCGATCATATAAATGTCTTTCACCTTGCTTTCAGCTAACGCTTCCAGCGCATAGTCAGCAATATCCGTATGGGCCAGTTCGTCAATCGTTTTCGCAAGAATCCGGGCTACGTCTACCGCAACGTTTCCCATTCCTATTATGGCTACCTGTTCATGGGAAAGATCAAACGTGAGGTCCTTGAAATCAGGGTGCCCATTGTACCAGGCTACAAACTCGGTGGCTGAATGACTTCGCAGTAAATCCTCTCCCGGAATACCCAACCGCCGGTCTACCTGAGCACCCGTTGAAAAATATACCTGATGATAGTAGCGCTTAAGATCTTCGAGCGAGACGTGAGACCCGTACTCGACGTTTCCAAAGAAGCGAAAGTTGGGGTTGGACGCCGTCTTGTCGAACACACGCGTCACATTCTTAATCTTCTCATGATCCGGGGCCACGCCAGCTCGAACCAATCCGTGGGGGGTGGGGAGTCGATCGTATACGTCGACACACACATGAAAATCCGCAGCCGCTGCCTTGAAAAATTTTTCAGTAGCATAAAACCCTGCCGGACCAGCACCGATGACGGCAATACGAGCTGGATTGGACTCAGAACCAAGAGTTGACATGGGCAATTAAAAAGTTGAAAACCGTGCTATTGTAAGATTTACTTGAAAGGAAATTATAATCCATTCACTCGGGCGGCAACCTAATGGCGGATCTTCAGTTTTTTGGAGAGATCGGATGAAATCCAACCCTTGTTGAATGAAGATTGGATTTTTCGAGATTCCTGGGAGCGTCAACAATCATTCTGGTGATCAACGCGGAATGGGTAATGACTAATAACGGCAAGTCACATAGATCCGAATAGTTTGTTCGAGCGTTCCATATTTATTATCACGCCATTGATCCGCGCTGTATTCCGGCTGTGTTTCCTTCTCGCCACGATTGGATTCACGTCGGCCGGTTATGCACAGGAAAGAGCTGAAATTTATCTTCCTTCGCGAGTTGATTCGTTGGTCGTTTCCGGTGGTGGACCTTTTCTGATCCGGCCGTTCATTTCTCCACATTCGGAAGTGGTCAATATCGACGGCGTTATTCTTTCAGACGAAGGCTATCTATTAGACTATAGAACCGGCTTCCTCGAACTACTCGGTCGAAATCCGGAAGAATCCGGATTATTGGTTATCTCTTATGAGTATATCCCCATATCCCTCACGGAATCACTCAGAAAATGGCCTCTAGTAAGAAAAGATGAGCGTTCATCGTCTCAGCGCCGCCTGACGGCCCGACGGGTAGCGGAAGATCAGCGTCTGTACGCCGGTTCGACTCAACTCCGTCGAAGCGG
>SMVA01186577.1_pt1 | contig 14499 bp, 14 predicted proteins | sample 2456451 | NCBI WGS metagenome assembly SMVA01 (sample SAMN11095933, study PRJNA526329) | marine sediment metagenome | biome: Marine sediment; feature: Surficial sediment; material: Deep marine sediment; isolation source: Hadal surficial sediment | place: Pacific Ocean | collected 2014-05 | depth...
GGCCGAGCCAGGTGGCGGTTGGCATTATGATCTTAAGGATGGCCAGTTCATCTGCGATAAACGGGGTCTGGAAATTCTCAAGACTCTGGAAATATTGTTATCAGAAAAACTCTCTCAGAAAATATTGCTGACATCATCATCCAACGACTGAAACCCACCCTGGCTTTAAACAAACAGCAATAGCATTTTGAGGGGGAGGATCAGGCCGGGTTCTGACAAGTTAAACACGGTTCTGCGACAATTCGGCGCATGAACCGATTAAAAAAATACTATGTCAGCAAGACGGTGGCCTTAGGTTGGGGTATTGGGAAATCTTATCGAAAAGCGTCCGCTTTTGGGTGTATCGATGCCTTAAACGCAAGGGCCAGGTCGGATACAAAATGCTGTTAATAACATAGTGGATGTTGAGAAACTTGACAACGAGTCAGCTCACGCAACAATTCCAAAGCGTTAGTACCCAGTTTGATCTTTGTAGTGAGTGCGCCTTGCAGAGTTTGTGTGAAGGAATAAATTATATAACTTGTTGAATTTAATGGTGGGCCCACCAGGACTCGAACCTGGGACAAACGGATTATGAGTCCGCTACTCTAACCAACTGAGTTATGGGCCCTTTTGTCTTCGCCTGTTGTCCGTACTCGTCGTTGCGGCGATTTTTGCTCGTCGATCACGTACCACAGTACGCTCCCTCAGCTAAAAAATACAACGTCTCGATTACAAGCAGCAGGCTTTGCTTAAAGCATTACTTGCAGGGCTTTATTGACCCTACTTTATTTGTTTAACCTTTCAATTATTTCAGGCCAAAAACAAGATGGGCCGCATTATAGTGCGACCCATCTGGTCTTGCCAGTACTTAGATTATTCGTCCAGGAAACTTCTTAAATGGTCAGATCTTGTCGGGTGTCGCAGTTTGCGTAGCGCCTTGGCTTCGATCTGCCTTATGCGCTCACGCGTAACATCGAACTGCTTGCCCACCTCCTCAAGAGTGTGGTCGGTATTCATGTCGATCCCGAAGCGCATTCTCAATACCTTGGCTTCTCTTGCAGTCAGACTACCGAGCACATCTTTCGTGGCTTCTTTGAGGCCTTCATCAATTGAGGAGTCTACTGGCGAATCCACAGTAGCGTCTTCGATGAAATCGCCCAGGTGTGAATCTTCGTCGTCACCGATAGGAGTTTCCATGGAGATTGGCTCTTTCGCGATCTTCAGCACACGACGTACCTTGTCTTCGGACATTTCCATGCGTTCACCCAACTCTTCCGGTGTTGGTTCGCGACCTTTTTCATGCACCATCTGCCGGGAAATACGGTTTAGCTTATTGATGGTCTCAATCATGTGCACTGGAATACGAATAGTTCGGGCCTGGTCGGCAATGGAACGGGTAATAGCCTGTCTGATCCACCAGGTTGCATAGGTTGAAAATTTGTAACCTCGGCGATATTCAAATTTGTCCACGGCTTTCATTAGGCCGATATTCCCTTCCTGGATCAGGTCCAGGAACTGCAGGCCGCGATTGGTGTATTTTTTGGCGATAGAAATAACCAGACGCAGGTTGGCTTCCACCATTTCTTTCTTAGCGCGGCGTGATTTGGCCTCACCTATAGACATCTGGCGGTTAATATCTTTGATCTCGGCAAGGGTCAGACCGTTTTCTTTTTCCAGCAGACGTAACTTCTTCTGTGCCCGCAGTACTTCATTCTTCACGTTAACCAGCAGTTCCGAATACACTTCACCGGAGCCAATGTGTGGATCAATCCAGCTATTATCAATCTCATTGCCAGGGAAGCTTTGAATAAATACCTTCCTCGGCATTTTTGCACTACGTACACACAGATTCAGGGCGGTTCTTTCATGTCGGCGCAGGCGAGCTAACACGGCTCGAATATGGCCCAACAGGGGTTCAAACTGTTTAGGTGTCAATTTGAAGCACTTGAACAGGTCACCCAATTTGTCCAATTCTTCCAATGATTTTTTGTCAGGACGACCGTATTTGCTGACAACCGCTGATGCCAGTTCGTACTGCTCACTTAATTCAGTAAAGCGGATACGTGCTTCTTCTGGATCAGGACCAGTATTTACCTCATCGTCATCATCGTCCGAATCCGCACCATCGCTGCCGTTTTCTTTTACTGCTGCTACGGGAATAACTTGTTCAATGACCGGCGATTGGATTATGTCGTCATTAGGTTCCTGGTACCCGGTGATGAGTTCGTTCAGACGGAGCTCGTCGGTTTCGATCAAAGCATACTCGTTAAGTACATGCTCCACGGTGCCCGGGAAATGAGCCATGGCCTTCATTAGTTCACGAATGCCTTCCTCAATCCGCTTGGCTATAACGATCTCGCCTTCTCGGGTAAGTAACTCCACCGTACCCATTTCGCGCATGTACATACGCACCGGGTCGGTAGTTCGGCCAGCTTCATTCTCAACTGCTGCCAGGGCGGCAGCTGCTTCTGCAGCGGCAACCTCATCTTCGGTTTCGACGTCACTGTCTTCGTTCATCAACAGTGCATCAACATCAGGTGCGGTCTCAAAGACTTTGATGCCCATGTCATTTATCATCTGGATAATGTCTTCAACCTGATCAGGATCAGATATTGACTGTGGCAGATGATCATTTACCTCAGCATAGGTTAGGTAATTTTGTTCTTTACCTTTGGCTATGAGAGCTTTGAGACTTGATTGCGGAGTTAGAGGTTCAGGCATGGCTTCCTATCTTGCAATATGCAATGGTTAGAGTGCAATGGTTAAGGATTGCAGCATTGAAGGTGATACTGGCACCGGTAAAACAGCCGGCCATTATAAGAGGTTATTGGCAGAGTTGTATATTGGTTTAGGCTGACTCGACTACTGTTCACCCCAGAAAACCGGTCTTCAGTCGTCTTTTTTGCCATCGTTGTCATTTTTGTCATCGTTATTGTCTTTGCAGTCAAGTCCAAGTTTTTCTCGAAGAGACTGAAGTGTTTCTTCAATTTCTGCCTTTCGTTTAATTTCTGACAGGTTCCTGTCAATTATCTGCAGTAATTCTTCCTGCATGCCTTCAAAGGGCGTAATTTGCTCATTGCGCATTAATTGGGTGAGCTGATTGCCTACCGGCGAGCCATAAAAATAGCCAAGCATCGAATAGGTTTCCATATTGGGGTTGTTACGGACCAAATCAATCAAATCCAATAACATTTTTGAATTTTCACCATCTACTGACTGCAGGGGCGTTAAATCACGATCGATAGCGCGTGCGATTTCCGGGTTGGCGAGGATTAATTCTATTGCCGTCAGACTCCAGGGCTTCTTGTAGGTTTTTAACTTAGGGCGGGATTGTCTTGCTGAGCGATTCCTGGCTCCCTGTGCCTCCCAGTCCCTGACGTATTCGGGAACTGACGGTTGATCGGGTGCCTCACCACTTTTCCCGGTGCGCTCTTCGGTGGACTTAACCAGTAATTCGTCCAGGGTTTCACGGCTTACTCCGACTAGCTCAGACAATCGATCAAGCATTAACTGACCGTAGATTCCAGGGGGGAACTGGCTGATCAACGGTTTGGCAAGCTGGCCCAACTTTGCCTTGTCGGCGATATTGTTCAGTTCCAGGTCCTGGCTAAGTTTCTCAAAGAAAAAATCGGCCAGGGGCATAGCTTCATCCATACGGTCGATAAACTTTTCTTTGCCAATCTCTCTTACCAGACTATCTGGATCTTCTCCTTCAGGCAAAAACAGAAAATTTACCTGCCTACCATCATCCATGAGTGGGATGGCTGCTTGTAGTGCGCGCCAGGCAGCGGTTCTTCCGGCTTCATCACCATCGAAACTAAAGATGACCGTACTAACCAATTTGAACAGCCGATTGAGATGATTCGCATTACTTGCTGTTCCCAAAGTGGCGACAGAATTGCTGATACCTGCCTGTGCCAGGGCGATAACATCCATGTAGCCTTCAACTATAATTATCCGCTCCAGTTTTTTATTGGCCCGACGTGCTTCAAACAAGCCATACAATTCCAGGCCCTTGTGAAATACTGGCGTTTCAGGAGAATTAAGGTACTTGGGTTTGTCGTCACCGAATACCCGGCCACCAAAGGCGATTACCCGTCCGCGACTGTCCCGAATGGGGAACATGATTCGATTGCGAAATCGGTCATAGTAGTGGGGTGCTTCGGAGTTATTCTCTGCGGAAACAGCGTCAGCATCGGCCTTTTTCTGCCTTTCTTTTTCGATTACCAGACCGGCTGTTTGCAGTAACTTTTTGTCCTCGTCGGTAACGCCGAGGTTTGTCAGTACGCTGTCCCAACCCGGCGGTGCATAGCCCAGTATGAATTCTTTGGCGATCGTACCGCTGAGACCCCTCGCTTTGAGGTAGTCAACCGCCTTTTGTTTGTCCCCGTGAACACGCAACTGGTATTGGTAATACTTCCCCGCCCGCGCCAATAATTCTAATAATCTGATATTTTCCGATTGACGTTGCTGCTCCGCTTTAGAACTTGCCTCTCTGGGAACACTCATGCCGAATTCGTTCGCAAGGATTTCAACCGCCTGAGGAAAATCCACACTTTCAAAGTCCATGACAAATCCAACGGCATTGCCACCCGCGCCACAGCCGAAACAATAGTAGAACTGTTTGTCCGGCTCGACGCTGAACGAAGGGGATTTTTCCTGATGAAAGGGACAGAGTCCGGAGTAATTCTTGCCAGTTTTGCGCAGTTTTACCCGCTTATCGACTATATCCACGATGTCGACACGGGTGAGGAGGTCATTGATGAAAGCTTGTGGAATTAATCCAGCCATAGGGTACTTGCTACCGGATCACACGGTCGATTTATTGTTAGTCTTGCTTTTTGTCAACGGGAAAAGGTTAGCCTTAACTGGTTTGACAGTGCAATTTTATGAGATTAATGGCGGTAAACCGTGTCTGGTTTAGCTGAGTAGAGATTTGATCTGCGCGCTGACCATGCCCATATCTGCACGACCAATTACTTTAGGTTTGACCAGCCCCATTACCTTACCCATGTCCTTGATTGTCTCGGCACTTGTTTCAGCAATGGCAGCTTGGACTATTTCTTCAAGCGCTGCCGAATCCAATGCAGCCGGCAGAAATTCTTGAAGCACGGAAATTTCAAAATTTTCCTGATCGGCCAGGTCCTGTCGCTCGCCTGCTTCATACTGCCTCACGGATTCACGTCGCTGTTTCATCATTTTGTCAATAATGGCAATGATGCGGGTGTCATCTGGGTCGATGCGTTCGTCCACTTCAACCTGTTTTATATCCGCCAGAGCCAGGCGCAGCGTGCCCAGTCGAGCCATGTCTCTGGCTCGCATAGCGTCTTTCATGGCTTCGCTGATTCGCAGTTTTAGAGGGCTGTCCGCCATTACCGTTCCGGCTCAATTAGATAGGGTAGTAAGGGTCTGGTGGAAAGTAAATTCCACCGGTGTCACCGGGATCAATATAATCGCTGGGTCTTGCGGTTTTCGCGTTGTAGCTTTTTGAGGTGACGTTTTACCGCAGCCGCTGCTTTGCGCTTTCGCACTGCAGTTGGCTTTTCATAAAACTCTCGACGACGAACTTCAGCCAGAATGCCGGCTTTTTCACAGGAGCGTTTGAAACGTCTCAATGCAACGTCAAAGGGTTCATTCTCTTTCAGCTTTACTTGGGGCATTTAAAAAATCACCTACCTACTTATTGGGTAAAATCACAAGGGCGCATATGGTAATGCCCAACATATGGAAATGCAAAAAAAACCAGCGTTTTTAGTCAATTATTTACAGTAATCGGGGTCAGTTAACGTAAACTAGGCAGCCTTTTTCGTTTTAACCTCATTTCTGGGTCATTAACGGACTTCTGAGGTCAAAAAAAGGTCAATTTCGGATGTAAGTGGATTCTTCATGATTATTTTGGGCATAGAGACTTCTTGCGATGAAACCGGTGTAGCCGTCTACGATAGCGAGCGTGGTTTACTTGCAGATTGCCTGTTCAGCCAGGTTGATATCCATGCCAAGTACGGCGGGGTCGTACCGGAGCTAGCGTCCCGAGATCATGTTCGTAAGACCCTTCCCCTTATAAAGGAGGTTCTTGCCAAGGCTGGAATCTCGAAACAAGATTTAGAAGGTGTAGCCTATACAGCAGGTCCTGGATTGATGGGTGCCCTGTTAGTGGGTGCGTCCATTGGCCGGTCTTTGGGTATGGGTCTTGGTATACCCACTGTGGGTGTACATCACATGGAAGGGCATTTGTTGGCACCTATGCTGGAGGCCGATCCTCCACAGTTCCCATTCGTTGCCCTGTTGGTGTCAGGGGGTCATACCCAGCTGGTGCAGGTCGATGGCATTGGAAAGTACCTGATGTTGGGCGAGTCACTAGATGATGCCGCCGGTGAAGCGTTTGATAAGGTAGGTAAAATGCTTGGTTTAGCTTATCCAGGAGGGCCCCGAGTTGCCGCCCTGGCAGAAACAGGCCGCAAGGGCGAATTTGAATTTCCGCGACCGATGATTAACCGACCCGGTCTGGATTTCAGTTTTAGTGGTTTGAAGACTTTTGTGCGTAACACCATCGTTAAGCATAAAGACGAAAACGGAAAGCTCGAACCGCAGACCGCAGCCGACATTGCCTGTGCGTTCGAAGAGGCTGTTGTCAGCACATTTGTGATCAAGTGCCGGCGTGCGCTTGAACAAACAGGGCTTAGTTCCTTGATAATTGCAGGAGGTGTAAGTGCTAACTTACGTCTACGAGAGGAATTAGGGAAAATGGTAGATCAACTAGATAGCCGGCTGTATTACGCGCAGCCGAAATACTGTACCGACAATGGGGCAATGATCGCATTTGCAGGCTGTCAGCGCCTGTTGGCGGGACAACAAGACAACCTGGAAATCGTTGCACGTCCACGATGGCCTCTTGATACCTTGCAGCCAGTTTAAGGTCAGGTAAATAAGACAAGTGAAAGGATAAGAGGACAGTGCAGAGGAGAGAAAATGGATCTGGTCTACATTCATGCCTTGGAAATTGAAACCATAATTGGTATTTATGATTGGGAACGTGAGCAGAAGCAGACAATCACTATCGATCTTGAAATGGGCACGGACATACGACCCGCTGCGGCTAGTGACGACATTGAGAAGGCCCTGAATTACAAGCAGGTCGCCAAGCGGTTAATTGCTTTTATTGAATCGGCAGAGTTCCTTCTTATTGAATCGATGGCCGAGCAGATCGCCCAACTGCTTATGGACGAATTCAAAGTGCCTTGGCTAAGGCTTCAGGTCGGTAAGCCAGGTGCGGTAACTGGGGCAAAGGATGTTGGTGTCATAATTGAGCGGGGCCAACAATCCAATCAATACTCGTGTTGAGAAACTCTAAATGACCCTGGTCGCACTAAGTATTGGCAGTAATATCAGCCCTGAGGTAAATATCATCTTAGCGGTCAATTCCCTCAGGTCACTATTTGGAGACATAGTGACCTCGTCAGTTTATGAAAGCAAAGCGGTTGGGTTTGACGGTGATAATTTTTTCAACCTGGTTGTGTTGATAACCGTTGATCATGAGCTCGGTGAGCTGACCCGGATTCTCAAGGCATTAGAAGGTCAACAGGGACGCGATTGCCTTGCAGAAAAATTTTCAGGACGTACTTTGGACATCGATGTACTGACTTACGATGACTTCACGGGGACCTTTTCGGGAAAAACCTTACCGCGCCCTGAAATTACCGAAAATGCCTTTGTGCTTTTGCCACTGTCTGAAGTTTTACCCGATTCTCGCCATCCACTGGTTAACAAAACCTACGCTGAGTTGTGGGGTGAGTATGATAAGAACAAGCAAAGGCTATGGAAAGTCGATATTGAGTTGAATAGCCCCTGAGCCAGATTTCCCAACGCTGACCCATGGTTAACCACCGTTTTCCCCTACTTGTTTTGCTGCTTCGTCCATGGATATAAAACCAGGAGTTTGTGCCACGTGGCTTATCCAGCGTTGTATTGCGGGATATTTTGCCAGATCGAAACCACCTTCATGAGCCATATGGGTGTAAGCATAAAGACTGATATCGGCGATGGTAAAATTCGTCCCGGTTAGAAATTCACTTTTGTTAAGTTGGGTTTCCATTACGGCTAAAGCTTTGTGCCCGCCTTCCTGTTTACCAAGGTATTCGGCTTTTCGATCATCAGGCAAGCCGAGGTATTTATTAATGAATCTGGCAGTGGCGATGTAGGGTTCATGTGAGTACTGTTCGAAAAACTGCCATTGAAGTACTAACGCCCGTTGATAATTATCTTCTGGTAAATAGGCAGTCCCGGCCGATAGAAAATTGAGTATGGCATTGGACTCGGCAATAAATCGTTTGTCATCAAGTTCCAACACAGGAATTTTCATGTTGGAATTCATTAACTTGAATGCTTCGGTACGGGTTGCGGATTTCAACAGTTCCAGATGAACCCAGGTATGACTGAGGTTCAACAGGTTCATTAATAGTTTAATTTTATAACAGTTCCCAGATTGAATATCGCCGTAGACTTTGTACACAAATGCCTCCCTCAGTTACAGGTTCAGTGCCCGACCACCATCAACTCTGAGGATTTCCCCGGTTATATAACTGGCCTTTACCGCAAGAAAAAAAACCGCCTCGGCGATGTCGGCTGGTGCGCCGGTTTTACCAAGAGGAGTGCTCTTTAAGATTTCATTTTTACCGTCGAGTTGAGTGCTGGCGGGATCGTTTACCCATAAGATAGCGCCAGGTGACACTCCATTCACCCTGACCTGCGGGGCGAGCTCCACAGCAAGGGCACGAGTCATGGCCTGCAAGCCGGCTTTGGCAATACAGTAAGCGGAGTAATTTTTAAGGGGTTTGTCAGCATAAATGTCAATCAGGTTGACAATTGTGCCGTTGCGTTCCTTTAACGGTTCGCTGAGCGCCTGGGAGAGAAAGAACGCTGCTTTGAGATTTGAGTCCATCAAGTCATGCCACTGAGACGAGGTGACGCTGCCAAATGGCGTGGGATAGAAACCGGAAGCATTGTTTACCAAAACATCCAATGCCCCAAAACATTTCAGCGCCTGTTCAGCCAGAGTAGTTACCTGTTGCTCACAAGTCAGGTCAGCTTGTAACGCCGCAGCACTGCCGGGTCGATCCGCATTCAGTTCATCACAGAGATGGTTTGCCTCCGCTGAAGATTGATTGAAGTGAATAATGACTTTAAATCCCTGGGCGTGAAATTTTTTGCTGATAGAGGCGCCTATGCGCCGTGAAGCCCCGGTGATCAGGACAACCCCGCATTCGTCATTGCCGACTTTCATCAGGATTCTTTTCCCAATGCCTGCTTGATTGCCTGAAGCCTTTGTTGACGTACAAATTCTTTTACACTGCCCGACTTTTCCTCAGTGCTGGCGCGGCTGGCCAGAAGGGAGGCCATATCGACATTATTAGCGGCATCAAAAGCGGCGAGTAGTTGTTGCGACTGCGGGTATTCTCGGTTTTCCAGGCCAGTTCGTCCTCGGGCATCAGCTTCGCAAGCTAACAGGAATTGCCGAAGGCGCTGAGGTCTGCGGAAAGCATCCAATGACTCCAGTAATTTCAGGACCGTGCTGCTGGTAAGCTCAGTCAAGCGGTGCATCTTGGTGTGATGTTGGCAAACCAATCTGGCGATTTCATTATACTCGTTCGGTACTTTCAGCCTGGAGCTTATAGTCTTGAGTAGATCCAGACCAAGGACTTCGTGTTTGTAGTGATGAGGCCAATTGGAACTAGGAGTGACCCCCTTGCCGACATCGTGCACCAGGGTCGCATAGCGAACGACTGGGTCATCACTCAACTTTGTAGCTTGTTCGATGCACAGTAGCACGTGAACTCCAGTATCGACTTCAGGATGGTATTTCTGGGGTTGTGGAACACCAAACAGCGCATTAACCTCAGGCAGAATTACCGCGAGAGCTTCACAGTCACGTAGCGTTTTGAAAAATACGGCGGGGTTAGTTTCCTTTAGCGCCGTTTCCATTTCCTGCCAAACTCTTTCACTCACCAGCTGTTCCAGTTCGCCTGCTTGAACTATCGATTTCATCAATGTCACGGTTTCCTCTGCAATACGAAAACCAAGATGTGCAAAGCGTGCCGCAAACCGTGCGACTCGAAGTACTCGTAGGGGGTCTTCGCTGAAAGCAGGAGATACGTGGCGTAGGATGCGATCCTTAATATCCTGACGCCCCCCGTAGGGGTCAATGATTTTGCCATCGGCAGTTTCTGCCATGGCGTTGATGGTCAGATCTCGTCGTAATAAATCCTGTTCGAGTGTTACTGATGCCGAACTATCGACGCTAAAACCCTTGTGTCCAGGACCTGTTTTGGCTTCAAGTCGGGCCAGGGCATACTCTTCTTTGCTGTCAGGATGCAGGAATACCGGGAAGTCATTACCGATGGCGTGGAACCCGTTGGCGAGCATGTCTTTCTCGCTGGCACCGACCACTACCCAGTCATGGTCTTTGACTGGTATACCAAGTAGTTTGTCCCGTACAGCTCCACCAACTAGAAAGGATTCCATCGTCATACACTGAATAATTTGTGGTCTTCAAGACGCATCATAGTAAGTTCTCTGCCCCATACGCAGCCAGTATCCAGGGCATAGATATGCTCTTTGCCGGTAAAACCTTCGAGGGCTGCCCAGTGACCGAAAATAATATTGGTTTTGCTGGAAAAGGTTTCAAAATTGAACCAGGGCTGAAATCCTGCAGGTGCAAAAGCCAATCCTTCTTTAATAGATAAGTCCATAGTGCCCTGCTCGTTACAAAATCGTACCCGGGTAAGATAATTGGTTATGACGCGCAAGCGTTCCATGCCGGTCAGGTTCTTGTCCCAGCAATCAGGCTGATCGCCGTACATATTTTTGAGAAACTTCTTAAAGTTTTTTCCTTGTAGTGCCAGCTCAATCTCAGCTGCATAGTCCAGTGTTTTTTGCAACGTCCATTGTGGTGCTACGCCGGCATGAATCATCAAATAATGCTGTATTCCCATTTGAGTTTCAATGCTGTCGAAGTGTGCCAATGGCTTGTTACGTAACCATTCGCTTAATTCAAAGCAGTCAGCTGACTCCATCAATTGCTGAAGCGTGTCCTTAGTACGTAGAGGACCACAACCATGAAAGATAGCGAGAAAATGCAGATCATGATTACCCAGTACGATTTCAGCCGCACTGTCAATATCACGCAAATAGCGCAAGGTGTCGAGTGACTTGGGCCCCCTATTTATCAAATCTCCAACACACCAGAGTTTATCGTTTGCTGGATTAAATTTAACCTTGTTTAGCAGCGTCATCAGCGGTTTATAGCAACCCTGAATATCGCCTATGGCATAGGTGCTCATCGACAAGTCCGTTGTTAATGGATATTGGTAATTTCGCTAGGCATGGCTCGAATGGGAATTTGCCAGTATACCATCACAGCAGCCTGACCAAGAATTAGCCTTGTTTCCGCCTAAAAAACCAAATTACCAGAATCAGACTCCTACACCTGTCGAATGCTTTTTGTTAGGCTAGAGCAGAAAATAACAAGCTAAAAAGGTAGAACAATGTTGACCAACCGCCAACTGACTCGCACTTTTTATCCCATCGCGCTTTTGTCCAGTCTGATCTTTTTTGCACAGGTTGGTTCAGCTGCAGAAACTTACAACGTAGAGGATAGGCTACAGATAATGGAGAACCTGGCGCAATATTCCTATCGATGGGACGGAAAGGACTCCGAAGGATTCGCCAGTCTATTTACCGAGGACGGGATAATGGAACGCCAGGTTGGCGGAGAGTTGATTCCAGGGTCACGGGTTCAAGGTAAGGCAGCAATTCTCGACTATGCAAGCCGATCCCACCAGGGAAGATTGGCCGATCGTCAGACCAGGCATCATTTTTCCGCGGTGATTTTTCTGCAGCTTTCCGCGGATCAGGCAGTAACGCAAAACATGGCGCTTATAACTCATCAGATTGCCGGGGGTAATCCACCGTTTATCAGCGGCTCAGGAATCTACAGAATCACCTGGCGAAAAACTCAGCAGGGTTGGAAGATGACGAGGCGGGTATTACATAGCGACAGATTTACCAGTCAGTAGCCTGAAAATTATGATTAGTTCTTGAATCAAGATCCTAACAACAAAGTCAGGACGAAATGGCATCGCTGATGGATATGTAATCAGACAGGGTCAGCTTCTCTGGCCTCAATGATAGATCCAGTTGTAGCTCACCCAGAATTTGTTCAGATACAAGCGGTTTTAAACTATTTTTGAGAGTCTTGCGCCTTTGATTAAATGCCGTACGAATTACGTTCTGCAAACATTCAACATCATTTGCACTGACTGGCATAACAGAATGGGGAATCAGACGTACAATTGCCGAGCTAACCTTTGGCTTTGGTGTGAAAGCAGCAGATGGCACATTAAACAGATGTTGCACTTCGCAGTAATATTGCGTCATCAGGCTGAGGCGGCCGTAATTTTTAACCCCAGCCCTTGCTGCCAACCGATTAACTACCTCCAATTGCAACATGAAGGTCATATCCTTTATTAGGTGATGGTTCTTGAGAAGATGGAATATAACCGGTGTTGAGATGTTGTAGGGTAGATTACCTACTATACGCAAAGAATGGGGTTTATCAGTGAGGCTGGCAAGATCAAACTTCAAAATATCGCACTGGTGTATGCTGAACTTTTTTTGCTGTTGTAATGTGCGTGTCAAATAATCTGCCAGATCACGGTCAAGTTCGATGGTGTCCAATGTTCCACATTCGTCTACTAGGTGGCGAGTGAGGGCGCCCCGGCCCGGGCCGATTTCGACAATGTGTTCATCGGGTTTGGGTGCAATACAATCGATAATTCGGCGAATCACATTTTCGTCATGCAGGAAATTCTGGCCGAATCTTTTTCTCGCCCTGTGATTGAAGTTCCCGGTATTGAATTTAGTGTTCACTAGAAAATCCCTGGGCTATTCCGGTCCTTGGGTTTTGCTATTGCGCCAATTGATCGCCATCATTCTGGCGGTATCAATTGCATTATAGAGGCTGCCCGTGTCGGCCTTTCCTGATCCGGCCAGATCCAAAGCCGTGCCGTGGTCAACCGATGTACGAATAATGGGCAATCCTAAAGTAATGTTGCTGGCACGACCAAAGCCCTTATATTTTAACACCGGTAGGCCCTGGTCATGGTACATGGCAAGCACCGCGTCGGCATTGTTCAGATACTTGTCGGTAAACAGCGTATCGGCTGGCAATGGACCTGTCAGTCTGACACCTTCCTGTCTCTTTGCTTGCAAAACCGGTTCGATAATTTCAATTTCTTCCCGACCCAGATACCCACCTTCTCCAGCATGAGGATTAAGACCGCACACTAGGATATTCGGATCAGCAATCCCAAATTTATCGCTCAGATCTTTATGCAAGATAGTAATTATCCTGCCTAAACGATCCTTCGTTATAGCGCCTGGTACTTCGATCAGCGGTAAATGTGTTGTTACCAGGGCCACCCTCAAACCCTCGGTCGCCAGCATCATTACGGTCAGGTCCTGCTGGCACTTTTCGGCCAGAAATTCAGTGTGACCGGAAAACTGGAAACCAGCTTGGTTAATCACGCCTTTATGGACTGGTCCGGTTATCAAGGCATCACAACTTCCTTGACGGCAAAGGGTTACTGCCTGGGTTAATGTTTCGAGCACATAGGCGGCATTGGTGGGTTCCAGCTTGCCAACACTACAGGGGGTAGCCAAGGAGACTGGTATCAGGGTCAATCGACCGAATTCGGAAACACGTCTGGGGCCGCTGCTGGAGAAGGTATCAAAATTCAAAGGCAGCCCAAGTTGCTTGGCCCTTTCAACCATGAGCGAGGCATCAGCAATTACGATCAATTCGCAATCATCTGGGGGGTGTTGTGCCAGTTGGATGCAGATATCCGGGCCGATACCGGCAGGCTCTCCGGGAGTAATGACAAAACGCTGAATCACAATAATTACACTGGATAAGATTTTAGGTGCAGTATCAGGGTGACGCCGGACTAGGTGCCCTTACGGACTAATCCTTAATATCGACAAAAGCTGCCTCTCGAATCTCGATCAGCCAGTTTTGTAGTTCCAGCTCGAATTTTCTACCTCGCAGGGTATTTTCAGCCTGTTGTCGGCTGTATTCCTGACTTAAATCCTTTTCCCGTCGACCCAGGACTTCCACTATATGCCAACCAGTCCGAGATCGAAACGGCTCACTTATCTCGCCGATTTCCTGCGCATCTACTATAGCCTCCATTTCAGGTGGCATGCCACCTTCGTTGACCCAATCTAGGTCTCCTCCAGCAACCACCGATGAGACATCATCGGAATTTTGTCGTGCCACTGTGGTAAAGCTTTCTCCAGCTTTAATGCGATCGTACAAACTGGTAGCAAATGCTTTGGCTTGTTCGTCAGTCCGAATTTCATTTGGCGATATCATGATGTGACGCATGTGAGTCTGGTTGACGAGTCTTTCAGTGCCACCCTCAACGTCAACCAGTGAAATGATATGAAAACCATTCGCGGCCC
>SMVA01004698.1_pt1 | contig 14494 bp, 16 predicted proteins | sample 2456451 | NCBI WGS metagenome assembly SMVA01 (sample SAMN11095933, study PRJNA526329) | marine sediment metagenome | biome: Marine sediment; feature: Surficial sediment; material: Deep marine sediment; isolation source: Hadal surficial sediment | place: Pacific Ocean | collected 2014-05 | depth...
ATTCGGCACCCCCCGCCCATCACAATGGAGTCATCAAGGCTTATCTATGCGTAGGTTCAATCAGATATGGTCAATACAGCACAGCACTGGACTCGCCAGCATATTGGCGGCGTCCTCTGCCTCATGCTCGCGCTGACCTTGGCAAACGCTCCCGCGGCCCACGCGCAGAAGCTCGAGATCCGCAATAAATCGAAAATTCTCCTGGGACGTACGCAGCTCACCGATTCCGCCACGTTGAGCGCCAAGCGCTACTCTTTCGGCTTCACCAACACCTTCCGCGAAGGTCGCAGCCTCGCCAACGTATTCGCCGGCCGCATCGATCCGACCGCTTCGACCAAGGTGTACCTCAGCACCCAGCGGATCGGCGACCAGACCGGCTGGGAGGTGAAGGTAAACCAGAAGTTCCGCTCGTTCACCTTCGACCTCGGCGCCGGCAGCGACGGTCTCTTTCATACCGGCGTGCAGTTCGGCAAGCGCAAAGGCAAGGGCTTCGGCTTCTCCGCCAGTTGGGTCGGCGATGACCGACGCAGCGGCGCCAACCTGCGGTTGTGGCACTACGTCGAGACGCTCGACCTGGTGGTCGCCCTCCGTCACGACCGCCGCGGCTTCGGCTGGTCGGCGAACACCGGCAACAAACTTGCCAACCTGTTGCGCGGCATCCTGCGCTATGAGACCAGCAGCGGCGCCGACGGCGCCGGCTCCGCGCAGCAGGTGATCTACGGCCGCAACATGCGCGACGGCACCGACTCGTTCACCGGATTCGACCAGCTGCAGTTCGTACCGGAAGAGAACGTCTTCGGCGACGACGGCATCAATATCCGCAGCCCGCTGTACCCCGACGATGATCCGCTCGCCTGGCTGGTCGAGGGCTACGGCGCCCGGCTCGAGCAAACGCGACTCGGCAAGAAGAGTCTTCTGGAGGCGGAGCTGGTCTCCTACGTCAGCGACACCGTTTGGCTGGGCGGGGAATTCCTCATGAAGGACGGCGTCACCGAGAGCATCGACACCCGCGTCGGCATCACCGGGGAAGACCTGCAGCTGTCGGCCACGTTCGGCTACGCGCTGCAGAGCAAGCGCTTCAAAGGCACCGTGCAGTTTCGCTGGACGCCGTTCAAACGGGCCCCGGCAACGAAGTAGCCACCGGCAATCCGGGCTAGCCTACTAGCGGCCGCGTCCTCCCCGTCCCCCCCGTCCTCCCCGTCCTCCACCGGCGGGCTGCGGCATCGGCTTGCGCGGCAACAGCTCGTCGCGGTTGGCGGTGTGGTAAACGAACGACGCCACGATGACGGCATTCTTCATCATGTCCTGAGCCTGGATACGCTCGTACACGTCCATGCTCGAGTGGTGCGTCCGGGTACCGTACTCCACCGGGTCCTGAATGAACTGAAAGCCCGGCAAACCAACCGCGTCGAACGCCAGATGATCGGTGCCGCCGGTGTTACGGATCGACAGCGTCGTCATGCCGATGTTCTCGAAGGGCTCCATCCAGGCCTCGAAGATCGGCGCGATGGCTTCGTTGCCCTGCAGGTAGATGCCGCGAATGGCGCCGGTGCCGTTGTCGACGTTGTAGTACGCCGAGAACTTCTCGTGCTCCGGCTGCAGGTCCAAGGTGCGCCGGTTGCCGAAATGATCGGTGACGTAAGCGCGCGAGCCCAGCAAACCCTGTTCCTCGCCGCTCCACAGCCCCATGCGCACGGTACGGCGCAGCGGCAGGCCGGTGGCCTTGAGTATGCGCATCGCCTCCATCATCACCGCGGAACCGGCTGCGTTGTCGGTGGCACCGGTGCCGGCGTGCCATGAGTCGAAGTGCGCACCAAGCATGACGATCTCATCGGCCAGGTCGGGATCTGTACCCTGGATCTCCGCCATCAGGTTGAAAGAGTCGAGAGTGTCGTCGTAGAACTCGTTGTCCACCTCCATCTCCATGAGCACGGGGACGCCCTTTTCCAGGGTGCGGTAGATGCGGCCGTAGTGCTCCACGGCGAGCACCACCTGCGCCGGCACTTCGGGGTCGTCGGCATTGCGCGAGCCGCCGCTGCCAACGAACACCGTGCCGCCCGAGCCGCGCCCGGGATCGAGCAACGCGGCAACGCCCTCCTGGATGAAGAACTCATTGCGTCGCGCCGCAAAGGCGCGCGACACCGCGAAGTCGCCCCGGCCACCGCGCCCACCACGCCCGCCGCGCCCACCGCCGACGTTGGGTAGCGGCTGCGTGGCGCGTTGTTCGAGATCCTCTTCGCTAAGGCGGCCCGCCGGCGCTTCCCACAGGGCGTCGACCGCGGGCATCAACGAGGTGAGCACGAACTTGCCGGCGAGCTTGCCGGACCAGGTCTCGAAGTCATCTTCGTTGGCGATAATGGCGATCACTGCCTCGCCACGCACCAGTCCATCCGTGCCGGGGGCCCACGCCTTGGGATACCCGATGATCGGATACGGCGTCGGCTCGAGCACGTAGGCGACAAACTTGTCGTTCGTCCAGCCCCGGCCGAAGGGCCCCCAAGCCTCCAGGGTGACGTCATCGATGCCACGTTCCTGCAACCACTCGGTGGCCCACTCGGCTGCCTTCAACAGGCCTGGCGAACCGGTGAGTCTCGGGCCGTGAACATCGGTGAGCCAGCTCATCACCTCCATGACCTCGGAACGCTGAAAGCCTTCCTGCTTGATCTTGTAGATCGCCTCCAGATCGACGGGCTCGCCCTCCTGCCCGACCCCGGCCGCCGGCATCGCCGCTGACATCGCGCCGGCCAGAACTACGAGAAACAACGCCAAACCGGAAGCCTGCCGCGGTACGCCGCGTGCAAAGGAACGCATCACATCTCCTCCTCGGGGGCCGGCGTCACGGCGCGGACGAGGTCGTCCAGCTCCCGGCGTCGGCCAACTAGTTGGGACAACAAGGCCTCTTGCTGACGGCCGAATTCGTCGAACAGCACTTCCATACGCCGCAACGGACCGGAAACGGCGCGCTGCAGCACCTCGGCATCCTTGGCGTTGACCAAGACCAGCATCTCCGCGTGCGTCGCCAGCGCCGCCTGCAACGCGGCGTGCGCGCTACCGAGCGCCTCGTGCACAGCCTCGACATCCACAAACAGCGTGTCCTGCAGCCGATCGACCCGGACTTTGAGGTCCTCGACGCGGCTGGTGTGTACGTCGCGGCGCCGATCGAGAACTTCGAGGTAGTCACGGATGAGCCACCGGGCGAGACGATTGACGCGTCCGCGAAGCCCGCCACCCGCTTCCGGCCATCCCACATCACGGTTGAGTGATTCTTCACCGGCGGCCTGTGCCAGGCTGTCCCTGACGGAGCCGAGCGCCTCACGGCGCGTCGTGACATGAGCTTGATAGAGCTCCGTCGAGTGGCCGGTTGCGCGGCCCACGTCGGCGACGTGTGCGGTGAGCTCGGCGAGCAACTCTCGAAAGCGAGCCTCGGTGACCTCTCGCTCCGCCTCGAGGACGTCCATGGTGTCCTCGAAACGCCGCCCGTCGCCGGCGCCCACGGTCTCAGCCATCCCGCCCGTTACCGTTATACGCCAGCATGGTGATTTCGCCCTTGTCCTTGTGGGTCCGGAGCTCTTCGACGCCGTGCAATCGCCCCACCACCGTCACCGGCACAGCGGAGACCGGCTGTTCGCCGGCACTCATCGGTGTCGGCCCGAAGAAGATGCACAGCGTGCGGCCCTCGGCCCAAAAACCGAGATCACCGACCGCCACCGACTTGTCCGGTCGCGGCGCCAGCTCGTTCTCGAGGGGCACATCGAAATGGAGCTCGTCACCCCAAACGTGGAACTCCGCGGTCAGGGGAAGTACCCGAGCAAGCGCTCGAGCGCACTTGGTATCGTTGAGCTCACCGTCGATGCTCAGGTCGCCGACGGCAATTCGAATAGCCTGCATTGAATGTCCTGATCTATTCACCGGAAGCTGCGGGACATTCTATCAAAACGCGCCGCACATCCATCACGGTGGCAGCTTGAAAGTGGGTTCGTTTTTTTGAATGCCCGCGCCCCGCTAATACTGCAGGACGCTATAAACTGGCCAGTCCCCCAGCAAAGCACGCCCCTTCAAGCCACTCAGCTCGATCAGAAACGCGACGCCGGCGACCCGCCCACCGAGCCGTTCGACCAGGTTGCAGGCTGCCTTCGCGGTGCCCCCTGTGGCGATCAGGTCGTCGACCACCAAAACGTCGGCGCCTGGCTTGATGGCGTCCTTGTGAACTTCGATGGAGTCGGAGCCGTATTCGAGATCGTAGGTCACCGCCTCGATCTCCGCGGGCAGCTTGCCGGGCTTCCGCGCCAGGATGAATCCGCAGTTCAGCTCCAGCGCCAGGGTGCTGCCGAAGATGAAGCCGCGCGACTCGATGCCCATGATTTGATCCGGCGGCGAGTCGCGAAAAGGCTCGGCCAACGCCTCTACCGCCAACCGGTGCGCCTCCGGATCGAGCAGCAGCGTAGTGATGTCGCGGAAGAGAATTCCCTCTTTGGGGAAGTCTGGGATGTTACGCACCGCGGCGCGCAGACGCTGGCGAACCTCGTCGCTCGTAGTAGCACCGCGGGGCGAAGGGGTGTCTTCAGCACTCATGGATGCTCATCCTCTTCCTCCCGCGCCAGCCCCAACTTCTCAACAGTCCGCGGCTGCGCGAGCCCGATGGTCGACGATGACAGCTGCTGGGGGCGGTGCTGCTGCCAACCGGAAAAAAATGATGGTCGGGGCGACTGGATTTGAACCAGCGACCCCCTGCTCCCGAAGCAGGTGCGCTACCGGGCTGCGCTACGCCCCGACCGGAAAAAGCTCATTGGAAGAAAAACTTTATCACGACGAAGCCGCCGACGAAGAGCACCGCCAAGGCCACCGTGAGCCAGTTGAAGTAGCGATCGATGAAGTCCTTCATGGGCTCGCCGAACCATCGCAACAGGCCCGCCACCAGGAAGAAACGGCCGCCTCGACCGACGATGGAAGCGACCACGAAGATCGGGAAGTTGACCTCGAAAAAGCCCGCCGCAATGGTGAAGACCTTGTAGGGAATCGGTGTGAAGCCGGCGGCGGCCACGAACCACGCAGCGTACTGCGTGTAGAGGTCACCGACCCGGCTGAACAGGCCGTCGAGGCCATACAACTCGATGATCCCACCGCCCACGCTCTCGAAGAACAGCAGCCCGATGGTATAGCCGGCCATGCCGCCGAGAACCGACGCGGCGGTGCACAGACCGGCGTACCAGAACGCCCGCTTCGGCGCCGACAGGCATAGCGGTATCAGCAGAATGTCGGGGGGGATAGGAAAGAACGACGACTCCGCGAAGGCGATCCCCGCCAACGCCCACACCCCCCCGGGCCGGTCGGCCCAGCTCAGTACCCACTCGTAGGTGACCCGAATCGGATTGCGCACGCCTGGTTATGCCTCTACGACTTCGCGCAGCACCTTCTCGAGGTCGCCCCAATGATCCTGCAGGTGTGCCAGCGATGGATGGTGCGTCAGGTCCAGGTGCAGCGGGCAGATCGAAACGCAGCCGCTATGCAACGCCATGTAGTCAGTGTCGGGGTCCTGGGCAACGTGCGGCGCTGCGCCGCTGCCGATCCAGTAGTAACTGTTGCCGCGAGGGTCGATCTCCTGGTGCACCACTTCGTCGTAGGCGCGTTTTCCCTGGCGGGTGCAGCGCACCCCGTTGATGGGGCCCTCCGGGACGTTGATACTCAGCAGAATGTCACTAGAGGGCAGCCCGCATTCCAGCACGCGGCGCGCCATTTCGTAGGCGACAACCCCGGCGTTGGTGAAATCGAAACGTCCGCTCTGCGCACCCCGCGGCACATCCTTCTTGGCTTCCTGCGAGACGGCAAACGAAGGGATCCCCAGAATGGTCCCCTCGATGGCGGCGGCGATGGTCCCCGAGTAGGTGACGTCGTCGCCAATGTTGGACCCGTGGTTGATACCCGACACCACCAGATCGGGTTTGCGCTCCAGCACCTGCAAAGCCCCGAGATAGATACAGTCAGCCGGGGTGCCGTCGACCGAGAACACGCCGTCCTCGACCTCGCGGATGCGCAGTGGCGCGTGCAGGGTCAAGGCGTGTGAGGCGGCGCTACGCTCGCGGTCAGGCGCGACGATTACGACCTCACCCAGTGGCTTCAGGGAGGCAGCCAGTTGGGCAACCCCTGCGGCGTGCACGCCGTCATCATTGCAAACAAGAATTGATGGCATGGAGCAAGAAGAGTCTGGGCGGGTGGGCCCGCAGCGCTGCCGGCCCTGCGCCACCCGAGAGAATATGGTCGGGACGACTGGATTCGAACCAGCGACCCCTAGTCCCCCAGACTAGTGCGCTACCGGGCTGCGCCACGTCCCGACCAAAAGTCGCTCAACTACAGCCGCAGCCCGCCGTGCAGGGGGAGTCTGCCGCCGCCCTAAAGCTTGTCATTGGCGGTCGGCAGCGTCAAGATCGGCGTCCTCAGACGGCTCGCCGGCGCGGTTGAGAGCTTTCTGCAACGACGGCGAGGAGCGAAACGCGACGGCGCGATGGCCTTCGATGATCAGGCCGCCGCCGGTAGCCGGGTTGATCCCTTGTCGCGGCGCCCGTTCCACCACCTGGAAGGTGCCGAAGTTGGTGATCATCACCTTCCCGCCGACGGCCAGAGAGTCCTTCACCGCGACGAAGATGGCGTCCACGACGCTGACCGCCTCGGAAATCGAAATCTCCGGCTCGGCTTGGTGAATGGCGCGGGCGATATCTCTCTTCGTCAGGCTCATAGCACGCGGTTACAGCGGGGAGAAGGAACGATTCCAGCATAGATTAACGTGTATTCATTACAGTTTACGAGCCCCCCCGGTAGACACCCCGCCGCCGTGACCCGTCGAGAAAAGTGGACTAGCGGCGCCGTGCGGAACGGCCCCTCCGCCGTGACCGCCGCAGTTTGATGAACAACGGCGTGCCGGCGAAATCGAATGTCTCGCGCAACCGGTTCTCCAGGTAGCGGACGTAGTCGCCGCGCGCGGCGCCGCGGCCGCCAGCGAAGGCGACGAAACGGGGAGGCTTGACGCCCACCTGGGTGAGGTACTTGGGGGTCGCAGCGCTCGTTCCTCCCGCCGGAGCGTGGCGACCCACCATGGTCTCGAAGGCGGCGTTGAGGTCCGCCGTCGGCACCCGCCAGGCGCGCCTGGCAGCGACCTCGTCGACCAGCGGCAACAACTTGCCGACACCGGTCCCCTTGGTAGCAGAGGTGATCGCAACGCGCGCGTAGCGCATGCGGCCGAGGCGCTTGCGGACGTATTCTTCCACCTCCAAGCGTAGGCCGGCAGGGTCCTCTACCGTATCCCACTTGTTGACCACCACGATGAGCCCGCACCCCATCTGGTCGGCCTCGGCGGCAACGTGCAAGTCCTGGCGCGTGACCCCCTCAGTGGCATCGATGAGCAGCAGCGCCACGTCGGCGTGCATGAGGCGGCGGCGGGCCATGGCAACGCTGGCGATCTCGGCGTGGGTGTCGATACGGGCGCGCTTGCGCATGCCCGCCGTGTCCACCAGCACGTAGAGCTTGCCGTCGCTCTCGAGCGCGGTGTCGATGGCATCACGCGTTGTCCCGGGGATGTCGCTGACAATGACACGCTCGGAGCCCAGCAGTGCGTTGACCAGCGACGACTTGCCGACGTTGGGGCGCCCCACGAATGCGACGCGCGTGGTGGAATCCTCAGTGTTATCTCCGCGGGTTGTCTCCGGCAACAGCGCGGCAACCGTATCGAGCAGATCGGCGACTCCGAAACCGTGCTCGGCGGAGACCACGTACATCAACTCGATACCCAGCCGATGGAACGCGAGCTCCATTTCCGCGGCGTTCTCGGCCTTGTCGCACTTGTTGATCACCACCAGCGGCGTGAGACCGCGCCGCCGTAGCTGCGTAACGATCTCGCTATCCATCGGCAGCAGGCCGTCGCGACCGTCGACCACCAGCAAGGCGAGGTCGGCGACATCCACGGCCGTCATTACCTGCTGCTCGACCTGGCGCAGGAGGTCCTCGTTGGTGCTCTGGTTGATGCCACCGGTGTCGACCAGCACAAAGCCGACGCCGTTCCAGTCGGCTTCGGCGGTGTGCCGGTCGCGCGTCATACCGGACAGACTGCCGACGATCGCTTCGCGGCGCCCCACGATGCGGTTGAACAACGTCGACTTGCCGACGTTCGGGCGGCCGACGATGGCGACCTGCGACAGCGGTGCCGCGGTGAAAGAATGGGTCACGATGCCTCAGAATATCGTGGACAAGAAGCTGGGAAGGAGCACAAGTGCTTCAGGAAATCACCGTAAGATCATGATAACACGGTAGTTATGGTTGACACTCCGAAGAGGAAATCTCTATAATTCAGCCCTTTCAAGCACTTCACATTGGCGGACTCATGGTCAAAGCAGACCTGGTCGAAATCATCGCTCGGGAGGCCGGCATCACCAAGGTAAGCGCCGAGGTGGGGGTAGATTCCATCATCAAGGCTCTCAAGGACGCGCTGGAGCGCGGCGAGCGCATCGAGTTGCGAGGCTTCGGCGTCTTCGAGGTCAAGCTGCGCAAGAGCGGCGTGGGCCGTAATCCACGCACCGGCGAAGAGGTCGCCATCCCGGCCGGCAAGACCACCCGCTTTCGGCCCGGGAAGGCACTCGGCGCCCTCAAGTAGCCGGGAGCGAGAGCGCGGCGGCTGCAAGGCGCGCGCCGAGAGGGCTCTCGCTCCCGGCTCGGCGAGACGTCGGGCTGCCGCCTGTTACTATTCAAGAGGCCCTCGATTTTCCGCTGGTTTCTACCGCACAACCGAGCCCTGCCCTTGTCCGACGAGCCCGAATATCCTCCCGCACCTGACGCTGTTCCGCCGCAGGTCCGCTTCAGCTACGCGCCGCCACCACCGGCGGCGCCCGTGGTGGCGCCTCGTATCCGCACCAATGTGCTGCTCTTCTTGCTCACTCTGGCGAGCAGCATCTACTGGGGTTTTCTGCAGTACCAGACGTTCTACAGCGAGGAACTGCGGGGGGTGATCACCATCAATCCGCTGCGCGCGCCGGGGGCGCTGCTCGGCGGGCTACCGTTCGGCATTGCGGTCATCGCTGTCCTGCTGGCGCACGAGATGGGCCACTATTTGGCCTGCCGGCACTATCGCATCGCCGCCTCCCTCCCCTATTTCCTGCCGCTGCCACCGGCGTGGATCTTCCCGACGCTGTTGCCCGGCACCATGGGCGCCGTTATTCGCATTCGCGGTGCCATCACCAGCCGCCGAGCGCTGTTCGACATCGCGGTCGCCGGCCCTATCGCCGGATGGGTTACGGCGCTGCCGATACTCGCCTATGGTTTGTCCCAGTCGCGCGTCGTCGACATCGTCGAAATCGAGACCTCCGGCGCCTATCTGACGCTCGGCGAGCCCCTCCTCTGGCCGCTGATGGGCAGCATCTTCGGGCCCCAAGTGGGCCCCTCCCAGGATCTCGTCATGCACCCACTGGCGTTCGTCGGCTGGTTCGCGCTGCTGATCACCTCCATGAACCTGCTGCCTGTCGGTCAACTCGACGGTGGACACCTCTTGTACACCTTGTTACCGAAGCTGCACCGCTCGCTGTCCTTCGGCGTGCTGGCCTTCATGCTGTACGCGGGATTCCGCTACTTTCTCGGTTGGATCGTCTTCGCCGTGGTGGTGTCACTGCTCTTCTTGATGGGAGGGTTCGGGCACCCGCAGCCGATCAAGCACGAGCAATCGTTGGGCACGGCGCGCGTCATCCTGACGCTGGTCGTGGTAGCAATCTTCGTCACCTCATTCATGTTGGTACCGGTGACGTTGCCGTCGATGGCCTTCAGATAGCCGCGAGCACCGCCTCGATCTCCCCGTCATCGAGCAGGTGGTCGGCGCCCTTGGCCGCCGCCAGCACCGCGGCCACCTTGTCGGGCACCGGATCGATGCCTCGTTCGCGCAACCAATACTCGACGTTGGAAGCGCCGCTCATCGGTCCGACTTCGATCTCCTGCCGACGCCCCACCATCTCAGCGGGCACCCCCGAGTAGATGCGGTTGGCGAGCCAATCGTCACCCTTGTTTCGGGCCTTGATGACGGCGGCAGCGTGCACCCCGGTGCCGGTACGAAACGCGTCGCTACCGATGACCGGGTAGTTCGCCGGGATCGGCATGCCGATGGCATCGGACGACACCTGACAGTACTCGCTCAGCATCGATAGGTCGTTGTCGATCCAGCCCAACAAGCGACAGTTGACCAGCAGTTGATCCATCGGCGCATTGCCGATGCGCTCGCCGATCCCCAGTGCGGTGCCGTGCACGCGGCCGGCGCCGGCCTGCAACGCCGCCAGGGTGTTGCAGACCCCCAGGCCGCGATCCTGGTGGCCGTGCCAGTCGATGGCCACCTCTTCGCCGGTTTCCTCGACCACCTGCCGCACAAACCTGATGAGCGCCCGCACCCCCAGGGGCGTCGCGTGTCCGACCGTGTCGCAGACGCAGATGCGCCGCGCACCCGCCTCGATGGCGGTGGTGTACAGGCGCCGGATGGTGTCGGGGGTGGCGCGAGTGGTGTCCTCGGTGACGAACATCACCGGCATGCCACGCTCGACGGCGAAGGTCACCGCCTTCTCGCTGAGCGCGAGCATGGTATCGAGCGTCCAGCCCTCGGCGTACTGACGGATCGGGCTGGAACCGATGAAGCAAGACACTTCGATGGGAATGCCCACCTCATCGGCGACCTCGAGAATCGGCTCGATGTCGGCAATCACCGTGCGGGCGGCGCAATTGGGGAGGATCTCGAGTTGCTGGTCGCGGATTTCTTCCGCCATGCGCTTGACATCGTCGCGCTGGCGCTGCGACGCGCCGGGCAGGCCCAGGTCGACGGCGTCGATGCCGAGGCCGGCCATCAAGTGGAGGATGCGTAGCTTCTGGTCGATGTCGGGGTCGCGCGCCGAGGGCGACTGGATACCGTCTCGGAGGGTCTCGTCATCGAACTCGACGCGCTCGGGCCGAGGCTGCTCTTCCTGCTTGTTCCAGTCGAATACGAGCTCGGATTCCCCGGGCACCATGCGGCCGCCCGCTTCCTCACTCATAGCCCCACCCCACTCTCACCACGCTCATCTCACCGACCTTTCCACTCCGGCTTTCGCTTCTCCAAGAAGGCGCTCATCCCCTCGCTCTGATCCTCGGTGGAGAAACAGAGCCCGAACAGATGCGCCTCGATCGCCTGGCCTTGTCGTACGCGTGGGCCCCGGCCGACATCGTCAATCGACCTCCACACACATGGCGATCCCCTGCCCGCCGCCGATGCAGGCAGTCGCCAACCCGCGGCCGCCACCACGTCGGTTGAGCTCCTTCAGCAGGGTGTACACCAGGCGCGTGCCGGTGGCGCCGAGCGGGTGACCCAAAGCGATGGCGCCACCGTTGACGTTGGTGCGCTCGCGGTCAAGACCCAGCTCGCCCTCGACGGCGAGATACTGCCCGGCGAACGCCTCGTTGACCTCGATCACGTCGAGCTCTTCAAGCGCCCACCCGGCTCGCTCCAGCGCCAGCTTCGAGGCCGGCACCGGGCCGATTCCCATATAGGCCGGCTCGACGCCGCAGATTCCCCAGGAAACGACCTTGCCGAGCGGCTTCTTGCCATGCTCAGCGGCAAATTCGGCGCTCGCCACCACCACCGCAGCGGCGCCATCGACAACGCCGCTGGCGTTGCCCGCGGTAACGAACGAATCAGGGCCGAACGCCGGCTTGAGGCGGGCGAGAGCCTCGAGCGTGGTGTCCGGTCGCAGGTGGTCGTCGGCGTCGACAAGGTTGACGCCCTTGCGGGTCTTCACCTCCACGGCAACGATCTCCTCGGCGAACACGCCGCGCGCCTGCGCCGCCGCGGCGCGATTCTGGCTGCTGAGGGCGTATTGGTCCTGTTGCTCACGGCTGATGTCGAAGCGGTTAGCGAGGTTGTCGGAGGTCTGCGACATAGAGAATCCGCAGCAGGTGTCGAGCAAGGCGGCAGTCAGCGAGTCCTCCATCTTGCCGCCACCGATCGGAAACCCCTGGCGTGCACCGTAGATGACGTGCGGTGCCTGGCTCATGTTTTCCATGCCCCCGGCGAGGACGACGTCCGCTTCGCCGAGCTGCAGCAACTGCGCTGCGGAGACGATCGATTGGATGCCGGAGCCGCAGATGCGGTTGACGGTAAGCGCCGGGGTCTCCTCGCTCACCCCCGCCTTCAGGCCGACGTGGCGGGCGCCATAAATCGCGTCCCGAGAGGTCTGCTGGGCATTGCCCATGATGACGTGGTCGATATGGGAAGGGTCCACACCAGCGCGATCGATGGCGCCGCGCGCCGCGACGGCGCCGAGCTCGATGGCGGAGACGTCGGAAAACTGGCCGACATAGCGGCTCATCGGCGTGCGGGCACCTTCCAGGATGAAGATTTCTTGGCTCATTCAGCTTCCTCCGAGTCTGCTGTTTGGATGCGCTCGGCAACCACCGCTCCGGCAGCGTCGGTCTTCAAGCTACCACCCAGATCGCGGGTTACTTCGCCGGCGCCGATCGCCTTGCGAACGGCGTCCTCGATGGCCGCGCCGGCTGCCGGGTGGCCGAGGAACTCGAACATCAGCTGCGCCGTGAGGATCGCCGCCACCGGGTTGGCCACCCCCAGGCCGGCGTATTTGGGCGCCGAGCCGTGCACCGGCTCGAACAGCGAGGCGCCGGTGTGCGGGTTGATGTTGGCCGATGAAGCCACGCCCAGACCACCCTGCAGCTGCGCGCCGAGGTCGCTGACGATGTCGCCGAACATGTTGCACGTGACGATGACGTCGAATTGCGCTGGGTTCTTGACCATCTGCATGGTCAGCGCATCCACGAACAAGTGCCACGACTCGATGTCGGTGTACTCCTCCCGTACCTCCTTGAATACACGCTGCCACAGGTCGTGGCCGTAGCGCAGGACGTTGCTCTTGTCGGCCATCACGACGGACTTGCGCCCGTGCTCGCGGGCGTACTCGAAAGCGAAGCGGATGATGCGCTCCACACCCTTGCGCGTGTTGATGTCCTCCTGCAGAGCGATCTCGTCGTCGGTGCCCTGCTTGAAGATGCCACCCACGCCGACGTATGCACCCTCGGTATTCTCGCGGAAGATAACGAAATCCACGTCATCAACGGTGCGGTCCTTGAGCGGGCACAGGCGCTCGTCGAGGAGCTTTATCGGGCGATGATTGACGAACAGGTCGAGGCCGAAGCGCAGCCCGAGGAGGATCTCCTTGCCGTGTGCCATGTCCGGGATGCGCGGATCGCCGAGGGCGCCCAGATAGATCGCGTCGAAATCGTCCCTCAGGCTCTCCATGGCGCCGTCGGGCAACCCGACGCCGGTCTTCAAGTAGGCGTCGGCGCCGTAGTCGAACCACTCGAGCTCGAGGGGAATGCCGAAGGCTGCAGCGGTAGCCTCCGCTACCTGCATGGCGGCATCGGTAACTTCGATACCGATGCCGTCTCCTGGAATTACCGCGATGCGTGCCAACCGGGCCTCCTTGCGTACATTCTGCTGACCAACAGGCCGCTGTGCACCTGCGCCATACGATTTTACACCGGCGTTCTCGCCCCGGCCATCTGCCGCCAGAGCAGCAGAATGAGCGCCGCCATCAGCATCGCGCCGACGGTGTCGGCGAGCCAGTCCTGCACCGTCGCGTCCCGGCCCACGAAGCTCTGGTGGAACTCGTCCGAGACGCCGTAGAGACTGGCGATGAGCACCGCCACGGACACCCGTCCCAGCGTGCGGCGCTCGGCGGCGAAGCCGCGGGTGGCGCCGAACGCCAGCGTCAGGGCAAAGAAACCGTACTCGAGGCCGTGGGCCACCCAATCGGGGATGCCGCCGGGAATATCCGGCAACGACGGCTGCTGCGACAGCGCGAAGATCAGCGCCGCCGTGATCACCGCCGGCAGCCAGTACAGCAGCGCGGGGCTCACGGCGACGGGTAGCCGGTCACGAGGAGATGAAATACATCAGCCATGCGATCACCAGAGCGGTTCCCACCAATCCCCCGGTGATCCACAAGGCCAACCCCACCGCCTGCCGCGGATCGCTCCGCAACATCGCACCGAGAACCGCGCCCACGGAGCCGGCAAACAAAAACAGATAGAGGAAATGGCTGTGCATCGCCGCCCCGCCCTATCGTTTGCCCGATGCCACGTCGTAGGCATCGAGCACGATGAGCAGGTTGAGCAGCCCGGCAACCAGGGTAAAGGTATTTCCGTACTCATAGCTCTGCGTTCGGATGTCGCCGAAGCCAGCACCCATGGCGTGCGCCACCACGTATGGTAATCCGACGCCAGCGGCGCCGACGGCGGCGAGGTACGACAACGGCTGCCCCTCCTCCGGCCGGTACACCTTGCCATGCAAACCGATCCCGCCGATGAACAACCCCACCACGATAAACCCGAAGATCAGCCCGCGGCCAATACGGCCGGCGGCAATGTGGCCCAATCCGGGGACCGCCCAGGCGAGCACACAGGTAACCAGAACCTTGATGGAATCGACCGGGGAGGG
>SMVA01233160.1_pt1 | contig 14489 bp, 12 predicted proteins | sample 2456451 | NCBI WGS metagenome assembly SMVA01 (sample SAMN11095933, study PRJNA526329) | marine sediment metagenome | biome: Marine sediment; feature: Surficial sediment; material: Deep marine sediment; isolation source: Hadal surficial sediment | place: Pacific Ocean | collected 2014-05 | depth...
AACTCGGGGTCGATCTAACCGACGCGCCCTTCGCGGTTCACGCCAAGATTCTGCCAACGATGACGAAATGGGAACGCGGGCGGTCTGTGGCACTCGCTGCCGAGCCGTGGACACGCGTGGGCACCGTCCGCTGGATCGACGGCGAGTTCTCAGTGACCTTCCCGGAGTTTCACGTGCTCGGCGGGACCGATCTGTAACCGTCTCCCCTTCCGCAAGGACGTCGCGCCTACGCGTGCTTCAGAGGAGTCGAATGCCCTCGGCCGCTATGTCTGAAATTTCCGCGGTGCGGCTCAGGCGCTCGCTGCCCCGCACACTCTCCGGCACGCGCGTATCACATCGCTTACGTCGTCATCGCTGAGTTTCGCGGACAACGGGAGGCTGACGGTCTGCTCGCCGATGCGAAAGCTGTGGGGATAGTCTTCGGGAATCCACCCGTAGCGCTCACGGTAGTACGGGTGAGTCGGGATGCTGCGGTAATGCACGCCGATCCCGATCTGCTCGGACGTCATTCTAGAGACGAATTCGTCCCGTGAGATCGCTACGCGATCGACATCCACGAGCACCGGAAACAGGTGGTACGCGTGCCGCGTGTCCGGCGCCGGAGGGGCCGGAAGGGTCAGCGGCAAATCGTGGAGTTCAGTCTGATACCGCTCCCAAATATCCCGGCGTCGCTGCCAACGCGGCTCGATCTGACGGAGCTGCTGGAGCCCGATGGCCGCCTGGATGTCCATCATGTTGTACTTGTAACCGCATTCGACGATTTCGTAGTGCACGTATCCGGGATCACCGAAGCGCTGCCATGCATCCTTGCTCATACCATGCAGCGCCAATCGCTTGATGCGGTTCGCGTTCTCCTCCTGGAGCGCGAGCACCATGCCGCCCTCACCGGTCGTGATATTCTTGGTGACGTAGAAGCTGAAGCACCCGAAGTCGCCGAAAGTCCCGGTCGGTCGGCCTCGGTAGGATGTCTCGATCGCGTGCGCGCAATCTTCGATGAGCCGTAAATCATTCCGCTCTGCGATGGCGCAGATCGCATCCATTTCGCACGGGCGCCCAGCGAAGTGCACCGGGACGATCGCTTTCGTTCGATCCGTGATGCACGCCTCGATCTGTGCGGGGTCGATGTTCGAGGTGGCAGACTCGACGTCGGCCAGAACGGGACGCGCGCCCGAGTGTATGATGGCATTCACCGTCGAACAGAACGTCAACGGAGTTGTGATCACCTCGTCGCCCGGGCCCAGGTTCGCGGCGAGCATGCTGACGTGAAGTGCGGCGGTGCCGGAGTTCACGGCTACCGCGAATTTCCCCCGCTTGTAGTCGCGGAACTCGGTTTCGAAGTGGGCGACCCTGGGTCCTGTTCCGAGCCATCCGCTCTCGAGGCATTCGACGATCTCGCGCTTTTCCGCATCGCCGATCAGCGGGGACCCGAAGATCAGGAAATCCTTTCGTCGATCGCTCAATCGTCGACCCAACCGAGTGCGGTGAGTTCGTTCGTCACGGAGTCAGCCGCGAGTTGCTGGGCGTCCATTTCAACGAGCAGCCGCTGCACGCGCTCTCCCAGCCCGTCACTGACATCTGGGCGCTCTCCCGCACCGAACAGGGCTATCGTTAGCTTTGGCGCACAAGCGCTAGGCACCAGATTGTAACATGACACGATTGGAACAGCTCGTTCGGCGTCGCCTGCAGTGCCTTTTTCAACGGACCTCCCTGCATTGACGGGTCCAGGTTCAGAGTTAGTTTACGCAGTTTCTGAACCGCTTGAGTTTCCCGGACCAGATCGAAATTGGTAAGAGGCCCTCCGCACTGGGTTCCCTACGGCACGGTTGGTCAGCGGCCGTGCGGGGCGCGCCGAGGTGAAGGCGACGAACAGAGGCGCTCGTAACCCTCCATGGTGTTGATGTCTACCACGCCATCCGGGAACGAAATCGAGCAGGCCACTTCCGCATTTGCACGCAGGATGCTCTGGGCGCCGCGGTCGCCATCGAGTTCGCGAAGTGAACGAAAGTGCGCGCGTCCAAACGCCGCCGGTGCGCCCAGGACGCCCGCGTAGCTGCAGGCCGCCAGTCCGTGGTCGCCCTCGACTCCGGCTAGCAGCGCGTCGATCAGTGCGCTGTCGACATGAGGTTGATCGACCAGCACCACCGCGATCGCATCGAAATCACCCGCAGCCTCGGCGGCGAGCGTGCCCACCCGGATCGAGCCGCCGACTCCGCCCCGCCATTCGGGATGCGGGACGATGTCGATCGGCAAGCCGGCAAGCGACGCACTCACTTCCTCGCCGAATGCACCGACCACCGTGAGCACCCGCTCGCACCGAGAGCGAACGAGTGCCTCGGCCGCGCGCCTCGCGAGCGGCTGCCCGCGCCATTCGAGGAGTTGTTTGGGGCGCCCCATGCGGCGCGAGCCCCCAGCCGCGAGTAGTAGACCGGCGGCCCGCATCAGGAATTCGGCGCGTGGATCGGGGCTTGCCGCTCGCGCAGAAAGCCGCCCGAGTGACCCGCGAGCACGGCCTGGATCTCGGCGACGATCGACAAGGCCACCTCGTGTGGTGATTCGGCGCCAACGTCGAGTCCCACCGGAGCGTGTAGGCGCGTGTGCGGCTCCGACGTCGTGTGGACGTCCTGTTTCTGAATGTCGTCGAGCAGCTCGGCGGTGCGCGCACGCGGACCGAGTACACCGAGATAGCCGACGGGGAGATCCCACAACGCCGCGAGTGAGGCCCGGTCGCGCTCGTAGTGGTGGTTCATGACGACCACGGCCGTGCGCGAATCGACCTCGAGGCGGGCGAGGGTCTTGCGCGGCTCCCCGTGCATCACCGCATGAGCACTCGGAAAACGCTCTGGCTTCGCGAAGCCGGCTCTCGGATCCACGAGCTCGACCCGCCAACCGAGCTCATTCGCGAGCGCCACCAGCGGCGTGGCATCGGGGCCAGCTCCAAGCAACAGCAGCCGGACCTGCCTGGGCAACCACTCGTAGAGGGTTGCACCTGCGGCGTTCGCCGCGAAGTGGGAGCGGCCGGCGCGTCGAACCTCGCGCGCGCGGGCATCGACGGCACGCTGTTCGTCTGCGGGCAGCCGCGGCCCGCAGAGCGGATCGTCCTCTCCCAGCGTCCAGCGCGCGACACTCGAGCGCCCCGACTCATCCGGGGAACCGACCTGAACCACCAACACGCCCGCCCGGCGCTCCGCGTAACAGCGGCGCAAGAACCCAAGCGGGCCCGGCGACGCTGCGTCCACGCGTTCGAGAAGCACGTCGACCGCCCCGTGGCAGCCGACGCCGAGCCCGAAGAGCCGGTCTTCGTCCGCGCGGGAGTCGTAGCGGACGCAGCGCGGCGCGCCGTCCGAGAAGACCGCACTCGCGCGCAACGCGAGATCGGCCTCGAGGCAACCGCCGCTGACGAGACCCACGGTCTCTCGGTCGAAGGCGATCAGCGCCCGCGCACCAGCGCGGCGATAGGCCGATCCCTCCACGCGCAGGACGGAGACGAGCACCGCGGCACCATCGCGATGACACAACCTCTCGAAGGCTTCGAGGATCTGCTGAAGCTCCTTCATCAGAGCTACGATAGCGTCCTGCTGCGCCCCCAAACAGAGCGAGGTCTACCATCGACGACTTCATTCGCGGGCTGCCCAAGGCCGAGCTCCACGTTCACCTCGAGGGGACAGCCGAGCCGGAGCAGCTCCTCGAAATTTCGCGGCGCAACGGCGTGCAGCTGCCATACGACTCAAGCGAGGCGCTGCGCGGTGCCTACGAGTTCGCGGATCTCCAGTCCTTCCTCGACATCTACTACGCGGGCGTGCGCTGCCTGCTCGACGAGCGCGACTTCTTCGAGATCACCTGGTCCTACCTTGAGCGCGTCGCCCGCGAGAACGTGGCTCACGTCGAGGTCTTCTTCGATCCCCAGGCCCATACCGTACGCGGTGTCGACTTTGAGTCGGTCATTACAGGGATCGAGCGCGCACTTCGCCAGGGCCGCGAGCGCCTCGGGATCTCGACGCGAACGATCCTCTGCTTCCTGCGCGATAAAAGCGAAGAGGCCGCTCTCGCGACATTGGAGCAGGCCCGTCCCTTCCTGGGTTGGATCGACGGCGTGGGCCTCGACTCGTCCGAGCTGGGCCATCCACCGCGCAAGTTCGAACGCGTGTTCGCTCGGGCCCGGGACGCGGGGCTCCGGGTGGTGGCCCACGCCGGGGAGGAAGGTCCGCCCGAGTACATCTGGGAAGCACTCGATCGGCTGAAGGTCGAGCGCATCGACCACGGCGTGCGCTGCGAAGAGGACAGCGGGTTGCTGGAGCGGATCGTGGCCGAGCAGATTCCGTTGACGATCTGTCCGCTCTCGAATGTGAAGCTCGGGATCTTCGATCGAATCGAAGACCACAATCTGAAGCGCCTGATGGATCGCGGTGTTCTCGTGACGCTCAACTCCGATGATCCCGCCTACTTCGGCGGTTACCTCTCGAGTAACTATCTGGCCGTGCAGCGCGCATTTCACCTCGATCGCAAAGCGCTACACCGGCTGGCTCGCAACTCCTTCGAAGCCGCCTTCCTGTCTGTGGGCGAGCGCGCGCGCAACATCGCTGCGCTCGACGCCTACGTGAGCCGGAGCTAGACGCCTTGTCCGTCCGCATTCGCAGCCTTGCCGGCCGATACGCGACGCTGCTCAAGCTGGCCCTCACCATCGTGGTGCTAGGCATCCTGATCGCGTTCGTCGGTTGGCGCGAGTTGCTGGAAGCGCTTGCCGCCGCGAGCGGGACTTGGATCGCCGCGATGTACGGGGTGGCGCTGGTCAATTTCATGGTGATGGGCGCCTGCCTGCACACGTTGCTGACCAAAACTGGAGTGCGCGTCTCGCTGGGTCGCGTGCTGACCGCCAACGCACTGGCGAATCTCTACGCCCTGGTGTTTCCAGGAGACCTGATGGCCGGCGTCTCGAAGTGGGTGATGCTGTCGGCCGCTACGGGGCAGCGCACGAAGGTGCTCTCGGCCATCGTGCTGAACAAGATCGCGCTCGCACTTCCGCCGCTGTTCTTCGGAACCCTCGCGCTCTCGTTGGAAAGCCCCTTCCCGCAACTGCCCGTCGCAGAGATCGCGGCGTTCAGCTCGGCCGTCACGGCGGCGGGTCTTCTCCTCGTGCTCCACCGGCGAACGGGTCCGCTCGTCGATCGCCAACTCCGAGCCGTCTCTCGGAACCTCCCGTGGGCCCTCCCGATCGTCTTCGAGAAGCTTCTCGAAGCGTTCGCGGCGTTTCGCGCCTTGGGCTTTCGGGACAACCTGCAGATACTCGCCCTCTGCGTGCTGGCATTCTGGCTCGGAATCCTCTCGCTCTTCTGCGCCACCCACGCGCTCGGTGTCGACGCGCCCATCGCGATACTGGTTTGGATCAGTCTCGCGCTGTTCATTTCGCGCGTGCTTCCGATCACCTTCAACAACCTCGGGGTGCGCGAGGGTCTCTTGATCCTGGCGCTCGGTACGAGCCAGGTGGATCCTGCGCGGGCGGTGGGCGTGGGGCTCTTGTTGTTCAGCAACGCGGTCTGGATCGGACTGCTGGGCGCCGGCTGCCAGCTGGCGATCGCGCTCGGCTGGGTGAAGCTCGGGGACGAGTCGGTGTCTCGCGAGCGCGATAGGAGGTCGGTCGATCTTGGCGACCGTGGTTGAAATCGCGATCCTGGCGCTCGCGGTGTGGCCGGCGCTGCGCCTACTCTCGATTCCGCCGTTCCGCCGCGAGTACACGAGGGTTGCGTGGTGCGTCGGCGGCGTGCTGTTGCTCTACGCGAGCGTCGTCAGCTGCATCGCGATCTTCGTTCCGGTGCTGCTGCATCCCCTGGCGGCCATTGCCACCGTCGCGTTGATCGCGGAGCGCTGGCGCGCGCGGCCATCGTATGGCAGATCGCGCGGACTGCCGCCCGGCAGCCTGGCCGTCTTTCCGCGCGGCCCCTGGGTGGACGAGCGTTTCTACCGACGGGAGACCGAGCGATGGGGGCCGATCTTCAAGAGCAGCCTCCTACACCGACCCCTCGTTTGCATCCTCGGTGCACGCCTGGGCGGCGAACTGCTGCGCGCTCATCCGAACGATCTCGAAGCGCCCCGGGTGCGATTCAATCGCTTCATCCCCAAGGGGTTCCTGCGTTACATGGAGCCCGAGGACCACGTCTTCTACAAGCAGCAGTTCCGGTCGCTGTTTGGCTCGGCGGTGCTGGAGCAGATCGAGCCCGCGCTCCAACAGGTCGTTCGCGAAGCGCTCATGCGGCTGGCCGACGAGAGTGCGCGGCATCCGGCCACGGGTGTCGCACCGCGGCCGGCGCTGCGCGAGATCGTCTTCGAGCTGTTGGTCGCGGCCTTCTTCGGGCTGCGCTCGGACGCCGATGATTTCCAATGGCTGCGCGCGCGTTACGAGGAGCTCGATCTGCGCAAGGTTACGTTCGCTTCGGAATCTCGCGATCGCGAGGCGCTGGCTGCCATCGAGGAGTGGCTGCGCACCCGCAGCCGCGCGCTCCGCGAGGCGCGCGGGCGCGGAACGGACGCGATTCCGTGTTTTCTGGCGACCCTGCTCGAAGCCCGACCCGACGCGCTCGATGACGAGACGACGCTCGGAAATCTCGTCTATGCGCTGACCATCGCTCGGGCCGATCTGACCGCGCTGCTGGTCTGGATCCTCAAGCAGCTGGGGGACGCGCCGGAGTGGACGGAGCGGTTGCGCGAGGCGGCGCGCTCGGATTCGCGTGCCTCGGCCCACGCGCTCGCCTGGAGCATCGTGCGCGAGACCCTGCGCGTCGAGCAAAGCGAGTTCATCTACCGCCGCGCAAAACGCGAGATCCGGTTTCGCGGCTTTGCAATCCCGCGCGGCTGGCGGGTGCGCGTGCTGATTCGCGAGGGCCACCGGGACCCCGAGCATTTCCCGGAACCCGACCGGTTCGACCCCGCCCGCTGGCTCGGTCCCGAGCCGCCGGGCGCGCACTTCCAGCCCTTCGGAATCGGAGCTCACGCCTGCATCGGTGCGCCGCTCACCGAAGCGCTGACGTCCCTGGTGTTGATCGAGCTCGGACGAGGTTTCGATTGGCGGATCGTGCGCGACGGGCCGCGTGAGTATGGTTGGGCCCACTGGCAGCCGAGTTCGAAGCTGCGGATCGCGCTCACACCAGCGGGGCACCCCGCGCCACGGCTCGGCGGACCCGCCTGAAGGCCGGTTCGCTCGAAGGACAGGTCGGGTCGCGAATCAATCCCCGACCGCATTGCGCTTCGTCGCGCAGAGATCGGCGTACAACCCCTCTACCCGCGCAGCGGCCGCATCCCGCGTGTAGCAGTCCTCGATGCGCCGGCGCGCGGCGGCCCGAAGCCGATCGCGCAGCGGCGCATCCGAGAGAATTCGCAGCACGGCGCCCGCGAGCGCATCCGGGTTTCCGTGCGGCACCGCGAGACCGGTGACGCAGTCCTCGACCAGGTCCAAGATGCCCGGAACCCGTGTACCCACCACCGGGATGCCCATCGCCATCACCTCGAGTAGGCAGATGGGCAACCCCTCGTGCCGAGAGGGAAGGACGAAGACGTCCAGGGCCGCGTAGGCGGCGGGCAGGTCCTGGGTGACACCCGCGAAGGTAACCGCGTCAGCCAGGCCCAGCCGGCGGCTGCGCGCCTCGAGTTCTGAGCGCAGCGGCCCGTCTCCGAAGATCAGCAGCCGCGCCCCGGGCCGAGTCTGCCGCACGATCGGCATCGCCTCGATCAGGTCGTGCAGCGATTTCTGGGCGACCAGACGCGCCGCGCTTCCGATCACGGGATCAACACCATACGATGACGATCCGAGCCGCGTACTCGGCTCGAGCGCAAACCAACGCGGGTCGATCCCGTACGGGATGACTTCGACCCGTTGCACGCCGGGGCCGAAGACCTCTCGAACCGATCGCTCGACGCTCGGGCTCGGGGTGATGTAGGCGTCGGTTCTGGAGGCCAGCGCCCGGCCGGCCCAGCGGTGCAATCGGCTGTAGTGATGCACCGGATCGTTGTGTACGTGGACGATCACGGCGGGTGCGCGGCGCCGGAGCGATCGCGCGGCCACCACCCCGAGCGCATTTGAGAACTCCAGGTGCGTGTGCACGACGTCCGCGTTCGCATCTCGGAGTGCGCGTGCGATGCGATGCACGGGCAACGGATTGCGTCGCGTGAGCCCGAGCCCGCGGTATGAGGCGCCGCATGCATCCAGCCGCTCCTGCAGCTCGGGCAGGCAGTCGCTGCGCAGGCTCACGACCGAAGCGGCGCCTTTCAGGTCGCGCGCTTCGAGCAGCTCGAGGATCACGCGCTGTGCACCACCGCTGCCCATGTGGTCGATCAGGTGCAGAATGTGCGGTGGGCGAAGACTCACCAGGTTTCGACCTCTGGGACGACCGGATCGCTCACCCACTCTATCAAAGCAGCGGGAGAATCCGAGGAGATGTAGACTGGGAGCGCACAGGATCGCACAAACATGTAGACGAGAGGTACCCTCTGGAACGTCGCGAAGGCATGTCGAAGCTGACCGGACGCGAGTGCTACGTGGACGATCTTCCGGCCGGTTCCTGCTGGTGGGGCGCGACTGTGCGCAGCCCGGCTCCGCGGGGCCGGATCCGGGCCATCCGCTTCGGGTCGGGTGTCGACTGGTCCGAGTTCGTCGTGGTAGACGCCAACGACGTTCCGGGAAGCAACAGCATCCGGCACATCGTGGACGACCAGCCGGCCCTGGCCCGGGAAGCCGTCCGCCACGTGCACGAGCCGGTATTGTTGCTCGCCCATCCTCTGCGTCGGATGGCGCGGCGTGCGGTTCGAGAAGTCGAGGTCGTCATCGACCCGGAGCCGCCCGTACTCGATTTCCGGACGCCCCCGACCCCGGATCAGATCCAACACGCCGACGACAACGTCCTCGGCAGGATCGCCATCGACAAGGGCGACGTCGACAAAGCGTTCGCGGCTGCCGCCCACCGGATCGAAGGCGTCTACGAGACCGGCGCCCAGGATCACGTCTACCTCGAAACCCAGGGCATGCTGGCCTGGGTCGAGGGAGGAGTCGTCTGCGTCCAGGGATCGATGCAGTGCCCCTACTTCGTTCACGCGGCGCTCATGCACGCCCTCGGCCGCTCGGCTCGGCAGGTCCGGGTGATCCAGGCCGCAACCGGTGGCGGCTTCGGCGGCAAGGAGGACTTCCCCTCAGTGATCGGCGTCCACGCCGCGTTGCTCGCGTTGAAGGCGGAGCGCCCCGTCAAGCTGATCTACGACCGGAGCGAAGACCTGCAGGCCACCACCAAGCGACACCCTTCGCGCATCCGACACCGCACGGCGCTCGACGCGTCGGGTCGGCTACTCGGCCGTGAAATCGAGATCCTGCTCGACGGCGGCGCCTACACGACGCTCTCACCCGTCGTGTTGAGTCGCACCGCAATTCACGCCGCGGGGCCCTACGCGTGCGAGAACGTGCGCGTGCGGGGGCGGGTGATGCTGAGCAACGCCGTGCCCTTCGGAGCGTTTCGCGGCTTTGGTGCACCCCAGGCCCACTTCGCCGGTGAACGACACATGAACGTGGTGGCGGCGGCGCTGGGCATCGAGCCCGAGGCGCTGCGGCGGCGCAATCTGCTGCGCGATGGCGAGACCACCGCGACGGGCCAGACGATCGAAGACGGCGTCGACCGGGTGGCTCTCCAGGACCGCGCCCTCGAACTCGCCGAATACTCGGCCAAGCGCGAGACGCATCGCGCCTTCAACCAGAGCCACCCCTATCTGCGGCGCGGCGTCGGCATGGCCAGCTTCTTCCACGGGGCGGGCTTCACCGGGCGAGGCGAGGACGAACTCGAATCGCGCCTGCAGGTGGCGGGGCTCCCGGAAGGCGGGGTCGAGGTGCTCGCGGCCAGCACCGAGATGGGCCAGGGGACAACCACGATCCTCGCGAAGCTCGCAGCCGACCGGCTGCGGATCGATCCCGAGCGGGTGGAGATCGCTCGTCCCGACACCGCGCGGGTTCTCGACAGCGGCCCGACCGTGGCGTCTCGCACGGCCATGATCGTCGGCAAAATGCTGGAGGACGCCTGCGACGATCTGCGCGAGCGCGTGGGCCTCACGCCCGGCGCGAGCGGCGAAGCAGTGTCGGCGGCCATCGTGGCGTGGCATCGCGCGCATCCGAATGCGCGACTGCTCGGCGAGGCGCGCTACCGGCGACCCAACGAGGCGAGCTGGGACCCCGACCGTCACCGAGGCACCGCCTATGGTGCTTATTCCTGGGCGACCCAGGTCGCAGAGGTCGAGGTGGATCTGCGAACCTACGCCGCGAGGGTACTCGATTTCGTGTCGATCCAGGACGCCGGCCACATCCTCCACGAGCAACTGGCGCGCGGGCAGGTGCAGGGCGGCGTCGCTCAGTCGATCGGCTGGGCGCTGCTCGAGGAATGCGTGTGGAATCAAGGCGCCCTCGAAAACCACGACCTCTCGACCTACGTCGTGCCGACCAGCTGCGACATTCCAGCGATCCGCGTCGAGTTTCGGGAGAGCCCCTATCCGCACGGTGGACAGGGCGCAAAGGGCCTCGGAGAGCTGCCCGCCGACGGACCGGCGCCAGCCATCGCCAACGCCATCGCTGCCGCCACCGGCTCGGATCCCAGGAGCGTGCCCCTCACGCCGGTGCGGCTCATGGACGTGATCGAGCGCGGGGGTTCCGCATGACACACGAAATCTCATTCGTGCTCAATGGCGAGCCGATCGCGGTCGAGGTCGACGACAGCGACCGCCTCCTCGACCTGCTGCGCGAAAGACTGGATCAGCGCGGAACCAAGGAGGGTTGCAGCGAGGGCCGCTGCGGCGCTTGCACGGTGGTGATGGACGACCTCCCGGTCAACGCCTGTCTGGTTCTGGCCGTGCAGGCACGCGGCTCGCGGATCGAGACGATCGAGGGCGTCGATCCATCGCGCCTCGGCGAGCTGCTGCGTTCGGGCGCAACCCAGTGTGGCGCCTGTACGCCAGGTGTGGTGCAGACCGCGCTCTGGATCGCCGATCACGCTGAGCTGCTCGAGTTCCACAGTGTGCGCGAACTGCTCGCCGGAAACCTGTGCCGCTGCACGGGCTACGGCGGCATCGTCGATGGTGTCGAGCGAACCGTCGCCCTCGGAAAACCCTAGCCGATGCCGGTGCTCGTCCCCGACTCGCTCGCAGCCGCCTGCGCGCTTCTGGTGGAAGACCGCGAGCGCATCGTGCTTGCGGGCGGCACCGACCTACTGGTGGCCTGGCCGCAACGCTTCGACCGACACGACGCAACCTACGTCGACGTATCGAAACTAACCGAGCTGCGGACGATTTCGTTCGCGGGGGACGCCCTCGTACTCGGTGCGGCTGCGACCTGGTGGGACGCAATCCGCGACGACCGCGTGAAACGCGCAGCGCCCCTACTACCGAGGGTTGCGCGCCAGGTCGGCGCGCTCCAGATCCAGACACGCGGAACCTGGGCGGGCAACATCGCCAACGCCTCGCCGGCCGCCGACGGCGCCGCGGTCCTGATGGCCCACGACGCCATCCTCGAACTCATCTCTTCGGATGGCGAAGAAGAGGTTCCCCTCGCAGAGTTCTACCTGGGACACCAGCGCACGCGCTGCCGTGCACACCAGCTGATCCGGGCCATCCGGGTTCCGCTGCGCGAGCGCGACATCGAGGTCTTCGAGAAGGTCGGAGCGCGCGCCGCGCAGACCGTCTCGAACCTCAGCCTGACCTTCGTCCACTCGGCGGCCGGTTGGCGGGTCGTGGTAGGCGGCATGGCGCCGAGCGTCGTCCGCTGTCCGAGCCTCGAGCGGCTGATCGAGAGCGAGACGCCCATCGACTCGCCGGAAGCCCTGCACCCCGCCATTCGGGCCGATCTCTCGCCGATCGATGATCTGCGTGCGAGCGCCGCCTACCGGCTGCGTGTCTTGGCGCGCGTTGCGTTCACGAAGCTTTCGGAGGTGTGTCCATGGGTTCAGGGCCGCCTCTGAGAGACGCGCCGCTTCAGCGCGCGGTGGGCGACGCCTCCGCTTCGAGGACCTCGAGTGTCTGCGCGGCGATCGAGTGCCAGGTGAAGTGGCGTTCGACGCGCGCGCGTGCGGCCCTGCCGAGCTGCGTTCGGAGCGCCGGGGCACTCATCAACCGCGCCAGCGCGTCTCGCAACCCGTCGGCGTCCCGCGGTGCCACGAGCAGCGCGGCGTCGCCCACGACCTCCGCGCAACCGGTCTCGGTCGTCGTGATAATCGCCAGCCCCGCGACCATCGCCTCCAGCAGCACCATCGGAAAGTTCTCCGCCTCGGATGTGAACACGAAGATTCCAGCGGTTTCGAAGTGCTCCTTGAACGCGTCGCTCAGGTTGTCGACATAGCCGTGGAACCGCGCTTGGGATCCGTAGCGGGCGGCGATTCGCCTGAGTTCGTCGGAGAAGGGTCCGTCGCCCAGGATGTCCACCTCCCAGGTCGGTTCGAGATCCTGGAGCGCTTCCAACAGGAACTGTACGCCCTTGCGTTCGAAGATCCGCGTCACGACGAGCACATTTTCGCGGTGCTCGCGGCGTACAGAGAACTTTCCGACGTCGATCCCGTTCGGAATCACCCAGGTTCGAAGCGACGCATCGTGCGAGTGCACGAGCGATTCGATCACGCGGCTCGGGCAGAGAATTCCCCGCGCCGCCCTCGTTACCCGTCTCCACAGCGGAGTCAACAACCCGTGCAGTCGCGTGAAGCGGTCCGGGTTGTAGCCGCGCACATCAGACCCGTGGGCAGTGATCACGAAGGGGAGTTCGCTGATCGAACCGACCACCCACGAAATGACTCCGTCGGGGAAGATGAAGTGCGTGTGGTTGATCGCGTAATCGCCTCGCCGCGTCAGCCACAGGCAGTACGGGATCGCAAACAGGATGTACGGGATCATTTCCCAGGGCTGACAGATCGAGAGCCGGGAGCGGATGCCCGGCATGCGGTGGATCGAGATGCCGTTGATCTCTTCACGCCGCGGCATACCGCGGAAGCCCATGGTGATCAGATCGATCTGGTAGCCCATCTCGATGAACGCCTCGGCGAGGCCCTGCGCGACGCGCGCACCACCGCCGCCGAGCGGTGGAAATTCGTAACAGACGACGAGGAGTCTCGGCATGGTCAGCGTGTCTCTTCTAGCATGGACCGCTCCATCGGGTGAACTGCTGACGCTGGACTTGACCGAAGGATGGCGCGAGCCCTACGACCGGACGTCGTCCGCGCAGCGCGCCGGCTTGGCTACCGACGCGCGACCGGGGACAGGATAGGATATGGCATGAGCAGAGTCGCCCGACGGATCGGAACCGCGTGCGTCATCGGCGTCGTGGCGGCGTTGCTGATGGAGGCAGCGCTGCGGCTCTTCTGGCCCGAGCTGTTCCCGCATCACGTCCCGGGCCTGTTCGCTCCCGACCCCGAACTCGGACACGTACTCGCCCCGGGTCGCGTGACCGTGATCGAAAAGCCCGAGTACCAGGTGACCGTGACGACCAATTCCAAGGGGTTCCGGGGGGCCGAACTCACCGCGAAGGGGGAGGACGGGATCCGCATCCTGTGTATCGGCGACTGGCTGACCTGGGGCGAGGGTGTGGACGACCACGAGACCTACCCCGTGTTCGTCGAGCGCGCGCTCCGCGAGAGATACCCTGACAAGCAAATCCAGCTGATCAACGCGGGCATCCCGCAGTACGGCCCGCTGGACGAACTCGCGTACTTCCGCACCATCGCGGCCGAGCTGGAGCCGGATTTCGTCATCATCCAATTCTACGCGGGTGACGACTTCGACCAGAACGAGGTTCCCGCTCGCGAGCGCCACGAATTCCGCGACGGCACACTGGAGCAGACCGAGGGATTCACGGCTTCGACGGGGCCTCGATGGCTGACGACCCTGAATCGGCTGAAGCACCGCAGCCACGCCATCCACTGGCTCAGCGAACGGGTCGGGATGGTCGTCATGCGCGCGGGCCTGCTCAGTAATCTCGAGCGAGCGTCGAGTTCACACTTCAGCGACGAGCAGGCGGCGCGCGCGCGAGCGGTGCTCATCGAGATGCACACCATCGGCAACCGGCTGGGAGCGCGGACGCTCTTCGTGTTCGCCCCGGAGAAGATGCAGGTGTACGCCCGGCTTGAGCCGCCGCTGCGGGCGGCCGCGCTCGTCGCCGACGTCGCGCGAACGACGGGCTCCGGGTTCCTCGACCTCACCGCGCTACTGCTGGAGCACGAAGACGTGGAACGCCTGTATCTGACCACGGTCGGGACCTGGCGATCGGAAACCTACCAGCTGGCAGCCGATGCCGTGACGAACGAGATCATCGCCCTCGGCTGGATCCACGAGTGAGTGACCTGCTGCATTAACGGGTCCAGGGTTCGAGTCCCTGGCGGCCTCTCCACGTCGCAGCGTCGCGCATTGCGGGGGGATTGCGGGGGGGATTTGGGGGTCGATTTTCCGTCGTTTCGCGTGTAAGTGCTCGAAGTGTAAGTCACTGTTTAGTGTCAGTT
>SMVA01238973.1_pt1 | contig 14488 bp, 10 predicted proteins | sample 2456451 | NCBI WGS metagenome assembly SMVA01 (sample SAMN11095933, study PRJNA526329) | marine sediment metagenome | biome: Marine sediment; feature: Surficial sediment; material: Deep marine sediment; isolation source: Hadal surficial sediment | place: Pacific Ocean | collected 2014-05 | depth...
ATGGTACGACCGCTTCTTTTGGCAGAACCCGGTCCGGGTGACGCGTCCTGTACCACCTGGACGCTGTCCGTTTTCTTCCACCCTCTCCACCTTCAGGCGGGTCGGCCTTCTGGTAGATTCGCATTCCGTTCAGCTCCGGTCTTTCGACCGCTTCCGTCCTTCCTGCGATCCCAACCTTGCGGCTGGTGGGTTTCATGTAACGGGGAATCTAAGGTACCCCTACAGGCCTGGATTGTCAAAGCCCTAAAAGGGCTATTTAGAGTGTTTATCTCAACGTGTGGATGAGTAAAAAATTACAACTGCATGAATAGAAAAACATCTTGTAATTTTGTTGTTTTTCTCTTTGCGATGAAGCGAATGAAATTGGTTAAAAATGATACGAAATTTGTTCAAAAATATTTACTCAAAGTAAAAAACCCGGAACAAATGTCCCGGGTTTTTGTACAAAAAGTTTAGAAAATCTTTTTAAATCATTTCAACCAGCAAATATAAAATCGCTGTCAGCAGAAAACCGCTGCCAATGACACCCTTGACCGAAGTGAATGGTCCGGTTTTACCGACCACACCGTTCAGTGCAAGCACGGCAATAAGCCCATATACGACGACCAGCGATGCTGCACTCGCATTGTGTATTGGAGTCTGCAATTGGCCCAAATGTATAGAAGAGGCCATGAAGAACAGCATAGGGATTGAGAACAGGGTATTGGTGCGTGACGCCAGACCTGCTTTACCCAGTGCCGCTGCGGCTCCCGGCAAGGCTTCACCGCCGCCGGCGACCTGCTTGGCTGATGCAATCACTATTTTCTGGTTGGGCCAGATAATCAGCCATACATTCAGGAACATGATCGTTCCCATGATCACACCGATCATGATGCCCATTCCACTCAATTGTTTGAGATATAGCAGGTACACACCACTCAGGAAAGTGAACATCGCGGCCCAGCGAAACCACCACAGTGCACGCGGTACCAATTTTTGAATAACATCGGACTTGGCGCCACCATCTGCTTCCTTGAAGTATTCACCCTGGATGAAATTAAAATAATATAAAAGACCGATCCAGGTTACACCGGTCATCAGATGTACCCAGCGTGTCAGAAAGGCCAACGAATTTTCGCTAAATAATGCAAGCTCCACGATATGTATCCTCCCTCTTAGAGGTTTTTGTGTTGGATGAGAAACGGTTTCACCGCCCTGTAATAGAATAACCCAGATTAGCCGTCAGAAAACACTCGTTGCTCTTTTATGTCCGGACGCAAGCCTATAAGATCAAAGTGTGGGGCAGCAGATCAACAAGCGATGATGCATTTAGACGAAGAGCAGGACAGTAACAAGCCGAATTACCGGCAAGCCGAGGCTTATCCATTCCCGTTGGATGCTGTCGTGCTGGCGGGTACGCACCGGAATCCCAAGCGCCTGATTGCGGGACGTAACAAGGCCTTTCTGAAAGTCGGAGAGCAGGTCCTGTTACGTTACGTGGTCAATGCATTGCTGGATGCGGTACATATCGAGCGGATCTTTGTGGTCGGACCCGAAGAGGAATTACGCGCTGAGTTGGCAGATTTTCCATCCACCGTGCAGGTCATCGCGCAGCGCGGAAAAATGCTGACCAACTGCTGGGCCGGTATTGAAGCTTCAGAACAAGGTCATCAGGATGAACCCGGCATGCCGGTTAAGGAAAGGCCATTATTGATCACCTCTTGTGATTTGCCACTGGTGACCGCTCGCGCTGTGGATGATTTTATCGTTCGTTGCGCGCGGCTGGATGCTGCCTCGGATACATCCGGGGCATTGTTGGCCGGTGTCGTTGATGAACCCGGGGTAAAACCGTTTTGTCCGGATGGAAACAAGCCGGGTATCAAGCGACCCTTTGTCGAGCTGGCTGGTGGGCGATTGCGACTGGCTAACATCTATATCGCCCGGCCGCGCAACCTGGCCCACCAGGAATTTCTGCAGACCGGTTTTTCATATCGCAAGGCCAAGGACTGGCGAAACGTTGTTGCCCTTGTTTACAGTTTTTTCAGACGACCACATGGCTGGCGCTCCGCCTGGTTGACGATGCGCATTCAGCTGACTTTGATGCTTTCGCAGGGCAAGGGTCGTTTGTACCGGTATCTGAAGGCGGGGAATACAGAGGAGCGGGTTGAGAAATGCATGTCTGAAGTGCTGGGTGGACCGGTCAAGATCGTAGTCACCCCGTTTGGTGGTCTCAGCCTGGATGTGGATGACGAGGAAGATTACCGGATACTGGATGCCCGGTACACAGATTGGGCTGCCATTACCCGCGCCGTCGACACAGACTAGCCCGGACTAGCGGTTGCTGTCGTTCTATTCGATACACTACACTAGGATTATCCATAACAATAAACAGGAAATTGACTCGTGCCTGAAATTACCTTGCTAGGCTGGTTCCATACAGTAATCGGCTCTACTGCATTGCTCAGTGGTGTATACACGCTGGCGAGATACAAGGAAATAGGCCTGCAAAAGCGCAGCGGACAGATTTACCTGATTGCCACCTTTATCACCGCAGTGAGTGCCCTGGCGATTTTCAAGCACGGCGGTTTTGGCGTGGCCCATTTCCTGGCTGTACTGACTTTGATTGCTTTGGGGGTTGGTGTGCTGGCTGCCAGGAGGAATATTTTCGGAAACCTGTCACGTTATGTCCAGGCTGCGAGTTTTTCTGCAACATTATTGTTTCATTCAATCCCTGCAGTGACCGATGGCCTGATGCGTTTGCCGGTGGACAATCCGGTGCTGACATCAATCGAAGACCCCGTTCTTAAGGCCTTGTACCTGGTGTTACTGGTTTTGTATCTTGTTGGCGTCAGTTCTCAAATTATCTGGATTAGCCGTCAGCCAGCGGTGCATTAATTCAGCAGAACCAGCGACAGGGCGGGCCAGAAAGCGATCAGCAGGACCGAAAACATCAGGAATACGAAAAACGGCAGGGTGGATAAATAAATATCCACGATCGGTCGGTCAAAGCGGTAACCGGCGATAAAAAGATTGAGACCGACCGGTGGCGTGATGTAGCCCAGTTGCATGGTGGCGAGGAAAACGATCCCCAGGTGAACGGGATGGACACCAAACTGCATGGCCACCGGCAGTATCAGTGGCACAATCAGCACGATTGCCGAAAAAATATCCAGGATCGCGCCGAGTATCAGCAGAAAAATCAGCAACATCACCATGAACGCGAATTCGCCGGTGACGAAGCCGCTTATCCATTGCAGTAGCTGCTGAGGTATACCCGCATCAATCATGAAATTGGTGGAGGCGCGTGACATCCCCAGTATCATCATGATGCCGCCAACCAGGATCATCGATTCGCGGACGATGGCAGGCAGCTTGCGCAATGAGACTTCTTTGAGTACCAATACGTCGATCATCAGGACATAAAGAGCGGTCACCGCTGCAGCCTCAGAAATCGCAAAAAAACCACTGTAGATTCCGCCGAGAACGACGATCGGGAGTGGAATTTCCCACATTGATTCCCGTGCTGCTGCGCGCACTTCACGCCAGGAAAAATCACCCAGCGGGGTACGAATAGCGCGGTTTACCCAGATGCTGTATCCGGATAATACGATCAGCATCAGGAAACCCGGCAGCAAACCGGCCAGAAACAGGCTTTCAATGGGTACTTCGGCGATCACACCGTACAAAATCAATGGTAGAGATGGTGCAAACAACAAACCCAGGCTGCCCGCTGTGGTCACCAGTCCGAGGTTGAATTTGTCCGGATAGCCCGCTTGCTGCATGGCCGGGAACAAAATTGCGCCCAGCGCGATGATCGTTACACCCGAAGCGCCGGTAAATGCGGTAAAAAACGCACAGGCCACCAGTGAAACAATGGCCAGTCCTGCCGGCATCCAGCCAAGCAGGGCCGATGTCAGTCGCACCATCCGTCGTGGCGCGTTGCTCTCACTGAGCAGGTATCCGGCAAAAGTGAACAACGGGATGGCCAGCAAAATCGGCATTTCTGCAATGCCATAAAATTCAATGGCGATGGCTTGCAGATCAATATCAGCGTGATAAAAATTCCAGAACGCACCAGCGGCAATAACGGCAAACAGCGGTGCTCCCAACAGGATAAGCAGCACCAGTACCAGTGCAACAATCATGAATTGTCACTGCCGGTCGAATCTACTGCATGCTTTGGCCGGCGTTTAGTGGCATTGAGCAGGTGGCGATAGGCCATCAGTGCAAAACCGACGGGTAACACGATTTGCAGTATCCATGCCGGTGTGTTTTTCATCAGCGTGTCACCAAACTCATATGAACCCATCACAAAACGGGCGCTATGCCAGCTGAACAATGCACAGATGAAAGCTGTAAACAGGTCGATAATGATCTGCGTTGCAAACAGCAGCCTGTCCGGCAGAAATCGATCCAGTACTTCAATGCTGATGTGTCTGTCCATGCGGCTGGCAGCCAGACCTCCGGCCACGGTTAACCACAGCACCATCAGCCGCAGCATTTCATCGCCCCAAAACAGGCTGGCGTCGAAAAAGTTTCTGAGAAAGATTTGCGCACCCGCCAGCAAGATCATGCTGATCAGGATAAACAGTAGTACGGCGTCCTCTGCCAGAGTACCGGCATTCTCAAGTCGGTTGAATATTGCGCTGCTGCGGCTCACTTACTGCAGTCTTTTTCCAAATCACCGGCCCGGTAGGCAAAAACGTAACATTCGATCTCTGTCAGCAGTGTCAGACTGACCACACCGTCATCCGCCAGCTTGTGATTGGATTTCCATACCGCCTGCCGCCAGGCCTCGACCTGCCCCTGATCGGGTATGACTGATATCATGCCATCATCAAGCAGCGCCTTATGCGCAGCCTTATTGTCGCTATCACCCTGCTGGTCAAAGCCACGGTACACACGTTCCATGACCTCTCGAACAATCGCCTGGTCATCTGCCTGCAGCCGTTCAAAGACCTTTTTCTCGACAATCAACATGGCAAAGATGTAGGCAAGGCGCAGTTCGGTGATATGACTGACTGCGGTGTTCCATTGCAAAACGATGGTTGCGGCCGGCGGGCCCATAATGGTGTCGATCAATTCTGTCTGTAATCCGGTCAGCACGTCGGTCAACGGCATCGTGACCGGTGAGACGCCCAACGCCTGCACGGCTTCATAGGACATAATATCGCCGTCGGGCACCCATACCTTTAATCCCTGTATATCATCCAGGTTTGCGATTGCCTGTTTTGACATGATCTGGGCGAAACCACCGCCGGCAAAACCGAAGTTCACATAACCGGCTGCTTCGATCAGGGCACGCAATTGACCGTCCATTTTATTGCGCACATAGCTTACCTCTGCGAGGTCATTGAACAGCATCGGCAGTGCATAAAGCTGGGCGTCTTTTTGAAACACACCCAGCGCATTGGACGTGAATGCACCGCCGTGGAGCTGACCAATGCGCATCTTGCGCCGCACCTGCCGGTCATTACCCTGCACCCCGCCGCCATAAAACTTGAATATGACCCGGCCGTCGGTGCGCTCCTTGATCTCGGCAGCACCGGCACGCATGGCCACCATCCAGCTGGCTCCCTCCGGTGCCAGTGTGGCAATTTTTATGGTTTGCGCGCTGGCAGAGGCGGTCAGCACGAGCAGTAACAGCGCCACGGTCAATTGCTTTTTAAGCGCGTCATTGTTGGCCTGGATATTCATCTTTGTAGCATTTTCCTGCAAATGTTCCGCCTAAACGGTAGTTAAAAATAATCGTCGGCACTGTCGAGCAGTATTTGCGCATCACGCTGTGCCATGGTGTTGAACAAGGTGTAGCCAGTCTGCACAGGTTCCGCAGACAGGACTTCGTTAAGTAAACGGTCGTGTAATTCCCGGTCGTAAAGGGTGCGGGCGTAGTAGCGTGCATAATCCACATTGACAGACAAATCCCGTCCACCTGATAAGGCCAGGGCACGCTCATAATGGGCTTTCCCCGCCTCAAAATCCCCGCCCAGGGCTGGAGGTCGAATGGTGTTTAAAACAGCGAGGTAGTGTTCCACCTGGACGGTATTGTATTGCGCATCAAGGGCCTGCACCTGTTTCAACACGGCTTCGACCCGTGGCAGCTTGGCCAATGCGCCCCAGTCGCCGCTGTGGACTTTGATATAAGCGATCCAGCTCAAACCCAGGGTGAACAGACTGGCAGCGTCACTGCCATCCAGTCTGGACAGCATGGTTTCGAATTGCTGAAACGACAGGCCGTCAATATTGCAAGCTGATCGATTACTCGCACACAGTGACCGTTTTCCATAGTCGAGTGCCCGCGACGTCAGGCGGTTGGCACGTCGCTCGTCTTCGACAAACAACACACCGTAGGCGGCGTATAGCTCGGCGGCGGCGGCCAGCATGGCGTGATCATCAGGTGCACCTTCGACGAAACTATCCAGCATCAAAAGGTATGCAGGAGCGCCATCACGGACGGTTGCCGGATCATTCTGGTTCATGATGGCGGCACTCAGGTTGGCGGCCATGCTATTGGTTGCCGACTGCATAAGCGATGCGCAGGCAGACAGCGATAGCAGGCACAATGCGATGATAATGGCTGTTGTTTTATTCTGCTTCAAGATCGAACGAACGGGTCGGTTTAAGGAGTGGAGATTATAAACTGATAAGCACATTGAAAAGCAGCGAGGAAAGGAATAATCAACAGTTTTTTAAAACCCGGTTCCCCCGCCAGCCAGTTCAGGGGGGAAGAAATCCAACCGGAATCGGGAACCGGGGGGTAAAAAAATTAAAAAATGGGATAACCGCAATGTAATGCGGCTATCCCAGCTCTTCTTATTATTCTAAATGTGCCTGGCTTTTACGGTTAGTTAGTTTTTGCTGTGTAACCGCTGAATGTTCCCATTCCAGGTAACCCGAACTGCAAGGCGGATCCTGTCCCAAATCCGGTTGGTGGTAGTTTTCGGAGGAAAAACCACATCGCCTTATTTGGTGTAAACGGATAAACCGCCGTGCAATCACCAGTGCTATCTCCGGGCACCTTTGAGGAAACATCAGAACAGCCCCAAGTGCACTGCAATAATATAGATTATGCGGCCGTGCTTAAGGGAATCTTGCTTCGGAAGATTGACAGAAGATTTACGGAACGTTTACAGATGGGTTAGGATTAGGCCGAGGACACCAGGTTTTACTCACAATGGGGATATATTTCAGTGGGCTTTGAACGCTACCGCATCGGAGACCTATTGCTGGATGCAGGTACGCAGGAAGTAACGCGTAATGGGGAGTCTGTGCCGGTACCACGGCTTTCGTTCAGATTATTGCTATCGCTGGCGCGTCATGCGCCCAACGTCGTGTCCACTCAGAAGCTCGAAGAAGAGGTCTGGAGCGGCCTGGTGGTCGACAAAGGCACGATCAACAAGCGCGTTCTGTTGTTGCGCAAGGCGCTTGGCGAGGATCGGGGGCAAGGCCCGTACATCACGGTTATTCGTGGCAGCGGCTATCGCATGGATATTCCTGTTACACGTATTGCCAGTGGTCCTGACCAGCCGGAATCAGCAACAAAAGACCAAACCAGCCTGTATCAACGCAGTTCAGGTGTGGTGCGCACTGCATCTTACTGGTTGCTGGGGGTTGTGGCCGTGCTGGCCTTATACCAGGGTGTCCGCAACACTTCACAGGAGCCTGCCGATGCCGGGCTCCAACCCAAGCGCATAGCCGCGACCCAAGCGGTGGTCGTATACGAACGTCAATCAGTGGCGGTTCTGCCATTCGTAGATCTGAGCGGTAGCACCAACCACCAGTTCATGGGCGATGGGCTTGCCGAGGAAATCATTAATTTACTGGCGGGAATGGACGGTCTGAAAGTCGCGGCACGGACCTCTTCTTTTGCCTTTCGTGAGACATCGTTAACAGCGATGGAAATCGCTCAAGAGCTGAAAGTGGGTACGATTCTTGAGGGCAGTATCAGGCTTGAAGCCGAAGACATTCACGTGAGTGCGCAGTTGATCGATACCAGCACTGGTTATCACATCTGGTCAAAAACCTATGACAGGACCCTGGAGCAGGTCTTCGGCGTGCAGGATGATATCGCGATTAATATCGCAGAGGCATTGAAACTGACACTGGATGAAAGCCAGAGACCGGATTCCGGCAAAGATACCACCCATGACATAGAAGCGTTTTCCATGTATCTGAAAGGACGTCAGTTGATGAATGACCGGATTCAGCTGAGGACCGAGGGCTTGAAAAAGGCGTTGGGTTTATTCCGGCAGGCGGTCCAGCGTGATCAAAAATTTGCCCGTGCACATGCTGGAATTGCGGCGGTTTACTGGCTGTTGACCGCTTATGACTTAAGCCTGGACCGGGAACCCTATTTTGAACAGGCCGAGGCCAGTGCCCAGTATGCGTTGGAAATTGACCCGAACTCCACCGATGCCATGGGTGTATTGGCCTCCATCTATGCGGCTCGTGGTGATATTGAGAAAGCGGTTATGATGTTTAATCAGATTCGCGAGATTGGCAGCAATGATTCCAATATCGTGCATTGGGAAGCAATGTTGCAAATGCGTCTTGGTTATTTTTCTGGAATAATCAATGAGCTGGAAGAAACTTATCGCCGCGACCCGTTGAACCAGCATATTGGCTGGTCACTGGCGGCAGCTTTGAATTTTTCCGGTCGTCCGGATGAGGCGGCAAAAATACTGGTCGAACTCGATGACTTCGCCTATCGTGACCACAGCCTGGGGCTGACCTCGATTTACACCGGCGACTACCAACAGGCGCGCGGATATCTACGTGACGCCAGGTTACGCTCAGGTGTATTACCGGCGTATTATGCGGATAAGTTGATCGATGCGCTGGAGGATCCAAATGGCCCGGATGAATGTGCCAGGATGATAATGAATGCCGCAACGCGGGGTGATCTGGATGAGCTGGTAAATTTTGAAGCGCTATTGATCCTGGGTTCTCCACGCGCATTTGAACTGGAAATTGATCCTCTCAGTATTGCCAAAACTCAGATACTGACACAGGTGTGGAATAACTGGGGGGTTGCGTTACGCCAGGATCCCCGTTTCAAGGCATGGCTGCAACAGTTGGGCTACGCGGAATTCTGGCGAAAGTACGGCTGGCCTGATCGTTGCAGACCAACCAGTCTTGATGATTTCGAATGTAATTGAAGTTTGAGTAATTCTATGGATTTCACCACACATTGGGCCGGTCTGCTGGGCGTTGCGATATTTGTTTGCGCTTACATACTGGTCATACTTGAAGAAAATATCCATCTGCGCAAATCCAAGCCGGTCATCGTTGCGGCCGGTTTCATCTGGATCCTGGTTGCCATTGCCTATACCGCTGCAGGCGACACCCATACCGCCGAAGAACTGGTGCGTCAAAACCTGCTGGAGTTTACCGAGTTGTTCCTGTTCTTGCTGGCGGCCATGACTTTTATCAACACCATGGAAGAGCGCGGAATATTTGAAGTATTGCGCGCGTGGCTGGTCAACCAGGGCTTCTCATTGCGCAAGATTTTCTGGATTACCGGCGGGATTGCCTTTGTCATGTCGCCAGTGGCCGATAACCTGGCAACCGCATTGTTGATGGCAACGGTGGCAATTTCAGTCGGCGGCAGCAACCACCGCTTTATTGCGCTGGCCTGCATCAATATTGTGGTAGCAGCCAATGCCGGTGGTGCTTTCAGCCCATTCGGTGATATTACAACGTTGATGGTGTGGCAAAAGGGTCACCTGCAGTTCACCGAGTTTTTTGCCCTGTTCGCACCCTCCGTGGTGAACTGGCTGGTAACGGCCGCCATTTTGTCATTCGCTCTGCCGGCCGGTAAACCCGACCCCATGCATGAAGAAGCGCATTTAAAACATGGCGCGCTAATGGTGGTGGCTCTGTTCATCATGACCATTTCATTGGCGGTTTCGATGCACAATTTCCTGCACATGCCGCCAGTGATTGGCATGATGACCGGTTTGGGTTTCCTGAAGTTGTTCGGCTATTACCTCAAGCTCCGGTCAAACGAAGTCATACCGCGTGGATCGAACGAGGACTCAGCCCTGGGTAGCGAGGCTATTCACAGTGATGATAGGCAACAAGCTGCGGGCCGATACGATATCTACGCGAACCTGCAAAAGGCCGAATGGGATACCCTGATGTTTTTCTACGGTGTGATCCTGTGTGTCGGTGGTCTGGGTGCGTTCGGCTACCTGGCCATCGGTTCCGAGCTGCTGTACACGGGTCTGGGGCCGACCATTTCTAATCTGCTGGTCGGTGTGGCTTCGGCGCTGGTGGACAATATACCAGTGATGTTTGCCGTGTTGGCAATGGATCCTGACATGAGCCAGGGCCAGTGGTTGCTGGTGACACTAACAGCCGGCGTGGGTGGTTCCATGCTCTCCATCGGTTCGGCCGCCGGGGTAGCCGTGATGGGCCAGGCGCGCGGTATCTACACCTTTTTTGCCCACCTCAAGTGGACCTGGGCGATTGCGATTGGCTATGTCGCCAGCATTGCGGTGCACTTTTGGGTCAATGGTGTTTAGTGTAGTGTCAACTCTGTAACGTAGTGATGGACATTCTGGTGAGCATTGGTCCTGCGTTACAGAGTTGACACTGCACTAGAGTCCTTCATGGGTGAATTGCGTATTAACAAACTACTGATCCTGACCGAAGACGCAAATAAGTATGCCCCGCTGCTTGCCGCGGCCGATCTGCCGCAGCTGGACATTGTATCGGCTGGTGATATTGGGTCGGCGGCAGAACTGGTGACAGACTGCAACATCATATTAGGCGAGCCGCCGCTGGTCAGTGAGGTAATCGCGTCAGCCCGGGAGCTTGAATGGGTGCAGTCCAGCTGGGCTGGTATCGACAGCCTGTGCCAACCGGATCTGCGTCAGGATTACCAGCTGACCGGTGTAAAAGGCATATTTGGCGCGCTGATTACCGAATATGTGATCACCTACCTGTACGCACTTGAGCGACGGATATTCGACATACGCGACAACCAGTTGAACAAGCGTTGGCGGCCCAGTCGCTATCGCCTTTCCAGGGATATAAACCTGGGTATCATCGGTCTCGGTTCTATCGGACAACACCTTGCCCGCACAGCCCGGCACTTGGGATTACAAGTGACCGGGCTCAACCGCTCAGGTCAGGATTACGGTGTAGTCGAGAAAGTCTATACTGTTGATTTACTTGCTGATTTTCTCGCCGACCTGGATTATGTCGTGCTCACACTTCCAGCCACTTCCGCAACCCGGCATTTTGTCAATGCAGATTTTTTGCGCATGATGAAATCATCTGCGGTACTGATCAATGTCGGGCGGGGTGACATCATCAATGAAGACGAGCTGATCCATGTACTACAGAAAGGTGAAATAGGTGCTGCAGTGCTGGATGTTTTTGCAACCGAGCCCCTGCCAGCAGATAGTCCGTTATGGAGTCTGCCGAATGTGTATGTCACGCCACACTTTGCTGCCGCAAGTTTTCCCGAGGACGTGGTGAAAATTTTTAGCGAAAATTATCATCGGTTTATACGCCAAGACCCCCTTTTACACCTGATCAATTTCGAACTGGGTTATTGACCTGATTATCTACCGTGGCCGCAGTGGTTTTTCTGATAGACGAATGATGGCTGTCTGGTCTTCCAGCCACTGGCCATTTAGCGGGGCAGGTAGCACGATTGACGTACTCCACACGCCATCCTCGTCAATCTCCAGGTTCATGGTACCGGCAGGGAAAAACTCAAATTCCGGAACAACAGCACATGCGGGGCACAGTGTAGCGCTAAAAGCCACGTTCATATTCATTGCAAACGGTGGTGGACCATCGACCGGGTCACTGATCGTCCAGCGAGGCTTGCCGGCGGAATCGTAAATAAACGCAATCGCAACGGTGCGATCGCCTTCAGTGGCAATCGAGACTCCCCAGCCTGGGCCGTCAGCGCGACTCCATTGACCGGTAAAGTCCCGCTCTGCCGGTTCGGTGGTCCATTCCAGCCATTGCAAGGGTTCACTGCCAGCTTGGCCGCCGATGGTCCAGCTGACGTTTGCGCTGCGCTCCGATGAGAAATTCAGCGTCAGTGTACCCACGCTGTCGAATTCAAAGACGCCTTGCGGGGTCAGGCGTGTGAGTAACAGATCAGCCCGGAATTCAAAGCCGTTCAGGTCGCCTGCGGCGATATACCATAACGGCTGTCCCTGCTCATCATAGGTAAACCAGATGGCAGACAGACGGGTATTGAAGACTTCGATATCAAAACCCCGCCCGTTACTGGCAGGATTGAACCAGACACCGGGATTGGGCCGGATGACGCGATCCGGATCATCGCCAAAGCGGTCCAGCAGTTGCGGAACCACCGTTATCACATGGGGCTGGTTCAGCCCTCCCTGGCCAGCTTTAACCAGTTCACCGATAAAATCACCTGTTGCAAGGTCGTATTTCAAAATGGCATTGGCGTCTGCGCTGGCCACCAGCAAATGCCCTGAATCGGTAACCGCCAAACCGGTGGGATTACTGTAGCCCTGTTCATCGAGCCTGATAAAATCACCCAGGAAATCGCCATTCTGCAGGTCAATGGCAACCACGCTGTTGCGTCCCTGGTCCGAGATCAATATTCGCCCGTCACCGGCAATGACCATGCGCTGGGGGTCTTGCATCCATGCTGCTCCGACCGGGCCCAGGAACGTGGTTCCGAGCGCATCCGCCCGGTACAGTGTAGCGCTGGCCTTGCCGAGAATGACGGCCATATCGTCCCCGGCAACCACGTCGATCACAACTTCATCTTCGCTCACGACCCAGGACAGTGAATTGTCCGCAAACGCCTTATTCTGACCGGTATACAATCCGATTTGATTCATGCTACCCAGTGTCACGGCTATTCGCTGGCCGCCACCCAAGGTTGCCAAACCGCTGGGAAACCCTGTGCCCAGTTGCACACCGCCGTCCTCATCATAGGGCGGAACATAGACCCCAAGCGTTTGCCTGTTGAGTAAATTTAGCCGCTTCAGGGCACTGGAGCTGGTGTACAGCAAGGTATGGTCACTTTCGCGGTAGCTCATATCGGATTGGAAGGTCAGCAGGCCGTCATCCGGGAGTATCTCAATCCCACGGTTAACGCCGGTCAACGCATCAAATCGCAACACACGGTTATTGCCAACACTGATGACCAGGATATCTTCAGCCAGCGGTTCGAGTTCCGGGAATCCATCACCGTCATCATCCTCATCGGCGTTGTTGCCGGTGCCATCAAGGTCAGTATCGGAGAACTCACTTGCATCCGTGGGGAAGGCGTCGGCGTTGTTGCCGGTGCCATCGGCGTCGTCATCCATACTCTCTTCAGGATCTTTTGGAAACACATCGTCGACATCCGCGACCTGGTCATTGTCATCATCGGTATCAGCGTTATCACCGATCAGGTCATTATCAGTATCAATGCTTTCTGCGCCGTCATTGGGGAAAACGTCGGCCAGATCCCCACTTCCATCCAGGTCCGCATCGGCCTGTTCAGTGAAGTCAAACGGAAAGTGATCCAGCCAGTCGATGACACCGTCACCGTCAATGTCATCTTCGGCGCGTACCGCTATGACCGGCAATGGCGCATTGCTGCGTGCCTGACGGTAGCTGATCACATCCGGCATTACATCTCGAATCACCGAGGTATTATTGGCCGGCATTCCTATGTTGTTTGAACCGCAGGCATAACCGCCGCACATCAGGTCCGGATTGGAAAACATGGGCAGGCCGCGAAACCGGTCCGGTTTTCCGGTACCAAATGAGGCCATGACGGTGCTGAATTGTCCCGGCCGGAGAAAGCCGGCACTCAGCGGCGCAAAGGAACCACCGCCGTTGCCTGCCTGGTGGCCGGCGCCGAGATTGTGGCCGATCTCGTGGATCAGCACGTCATCAAGACAGACCGACCAGCTGCTCATGGCATCGCTGACCACGTTGACCCCCAGGTTCGGATCATTGTCCGGGAAAAAGGCAATGCCGCAACTGCCACGGGTTTCAATATCATGCGGCCGGAACATGATGACCAGGTCGGCGCCACGTTCATCCCGCAAGGACCTCATGCCTGCCAGGCCGGCAATATTTTGCCCGCGCAAGGTGTCGAGCATATCAATCAGTAAATCATGGTTTGAATTGTCATTGCGATAATCAAAGAATTCGATTCCAACCACCCGCAGGCCCAGTGCGATCTCCGAATTTGCCAGTGTCTGGTTGGCGATTTGTACGAAATGATTAAAGCGGGTTTCAAGCAGGTCACCAGGATAGCGATCCGCGAATGCCTGGTTGTAGGTCAGCAGGATATCCAGTGTGGAATGTGTAATGACCTGATTGCTGGCAATACCCTGCGTCGCAGGCGAGTGCTTGCTGTTGACCGCGGCATCCGTATCGCAACTGTTATAGCTGATGCCGCTTGCGGGTAACTCAATAAGCCATTGACCCGATCGATCGGTGGTCAGAACATAGTCCTTGCCACCCTGATGTATTTGCCCGAACACGCTTGTGTCACCGAAGGTGGCCG
>SMVA01408336.1_pt1 | contig 14488 bp, 17 predicted proteins | sample 2456451 | NCBI WGS metagenome assembly SMVA01 (sample SAMN11095933, study PRJNA526329) | marine sediment metagenome | biome: Marine sediment; feature: Surficial sediment; material: Deep marine sediment; isolation source: Hadal surficial sediment | place: Pacific Ocean | collected 2014-05 | depth...
CCTGCGACAGCGTGAGCGCGATGACCTGGCGGCGCATTTCCGGAAGATCCAGGTTAGGCGCGAGCGTGCCATCGAAATCGAAAACGAACAGGTCGGCGGTGGAAAGCTTCAATCCTGCAGTTCGACCTTATCGTAGATCGCGGTGACTCGCGTGAAATCGATGATCAGCGAGTGTGACAGGTGCTTGTCCGGGTCATGCAGGTGATACTTGTATCGGGATTGCTTGGTGCCCTGCAGAAAGGCGTCGTAGTCGCGAGACAATTCCCTGACGTCACTGACGATTTCTTTGCTCCAGGTGGCCTTGAACGGTCCCAGAATTGCGCCACCCTCTAGACACACAATGATCTCGTGATTGGTCAATCCCTTCTCTTCGCTTGTCATGGCTGTGTCCTGTGCGCCTGCCTCTGCCTGCCAGCATACTCCGTGCCTGGTCATTCGTCCGCCGGTCCTGCTGTGTCGGCTGGCACAGCCTCAGTGGGCGTGTGCAGTGGGCTGATGTCGCGGTGATTCACGATGTACGCATCGGTTGACGTGCGAAAGAGACGTTTGTGGTGATCGGGAAAGTCGGCAACCTCCGCAGCATGGTGCTCGCCTCCCATCAGATAAACGAGCGTTTCGCTGAAAGGATTCGTCAGCTGGTGCGCAGCAGAGGGCGTCGGAAATGCGATGAAGTCCCCGGCGGTAACTTCCACGGTTTCGTTGTCGACACGCAGCTGGCCGCGACCTTCGAGGATGTAGAGAAACTCTTCTTCCGTGGCGTGGCTGTGGTAGACGAACGCTTCCCCGCCGGGTGGCAGGTGACCTTCGCTGATCCCAAGACGTTGCATGCCGGCTGCACGGCTCAAAAAACGCACGGTCATCTCGGAGTTTGCGTTGAGCGGATGCGTAACGGTGACCGCTGGCGCATCGCCTGCGCCCACGAGGTGCTTTTTATCAGAGTCCGTCACGGTGTCTGCTGCGATTATCCCAGCCATGCAAGAGGTGTCGGTTGCCTCGGTGCGACCACACCTTCATGACGTTACCTGGGGGCTCCCTGGATTGCTTGCAGTGCTTGAATGATTTGATGTATTGCCTGGTTGATTGCACGTCACGGCTGTCACCCGGTTTGCTTGCTCCCGGTGGCGTGAACCGAGGAGGCGCGGATGGGTTCGGGTTTGGCGGCAAGGCGCAGCAGATTCTGCGCGAGTGCTGGAACGGGTACTGCGTCTTCAGGGTTGAAGAATGCAAGGCAGGTGTTGAGTTCCAATTGACCCATTGCCTGAATCCAGCCGGCGAGTTCTTCACTGGTGTAATTCGCGCGGCGCAATCGCAGGTAGCTCCAGTCCGTGGTAGCGGTGGCCTGGCTTGTTGGAAACCCTGCTTCGTCCGACACACACAACGCCACATCGTAATAATTGAGCAGGTCCCTGATCTCATCGCTGAACCAGCTGGGGTGATGGAACGCAACGGCCACAGGCAGATCATGCGGCCACTGCACGAGAAACTGTTCGAGACGTTCGCTGGATTTGCGCAGATGAAGCGGTAGCTCGAAGAGCACCGCGCCGAGTTTGTCTTCCAGCGTTGCCACCGTTCGGATCAGTCGATCCAGCGGCTCTTCGACGTTTTCCAGTTTCAGCTGGTGGGTAATCTGGCGTGAAGCCTGCACGGCGAAGCGGAAGTCCGCGGGTACCGCGGCCGCCCATTGTTCGACAATGTGGGTGTGCGGCAGGTGGTGGAACGTTTCGGTGATCTCGATCGCTGGCAGTTGCTGCGAGTAGGCCGTGAGCCAGTCTTCCGGCTCAAGTGTCTCCGGGTAGAAGCTGCCGCGCCAATCCGGGTAGCTGTAGCCGCTCGTTCCCGCCAACCAGTCCATGATGCCCTCCCCGGCTCATACGGACGGACCACCTTAGACGAGCCGTTTTCAACCTACAAGTTCAAGCTGAGCTCAAGGCCTGGCAGTGGCTGGATTGCCTGCCTGTGAGAGACTCTCACCCGGATCGGGAACCGCTGCGTTTGCAGGCCGTGAGGATAAATACCCAGTGGCGCACGGCGAGGGGGTCTGCCGGAAAGTGTCGGACCATCTCCTTGGCGAGCGTCGTTGGCGAGCGCCGAGTCGAATGCCCGGACGCGCTCGGCAGGCAGGCTGCTATGTCTGCGCTCGCCCTGACCCGGCTGCGCGAACTCGACTCCAATCGCGCGAAGGCGCTCGTGGAAGGAGTCGGGAAATCCCGCTCGATGGGTGGCACAGTCAGACGACGTTTTGCCGAAATCGACGTCCAGGATCAGCCCAGTCCAACCATCTGCTCACTCACTGTCCATAAGTGGCTGCGTAACGCGCGGTCGCGGGCAAGGGCTGCGGGCTCGATGATCTGTTGGTGTTGATTGAAGTATTTACCGGACACATTGGCGAGTTGGGCCGCGAGGGCTACGTGGAGCGTGGTGCGGGCACCGCGTTCGGCGTCGAACATGAATCGGCTCACCAGTTTTCCGGCAGACTTCAGCAGTGCGCTGGAGTCCGGAATGATGTTGGTGGCAACCACTCCGGGGTGGAGGCAGTTTGCGGTCACGGTAGTCGTGGCAAGGCGTTCGGCCAGGGAAACCGTTGCCATGACGACGGCGAGCTTGGCCTGCGCGTAGGCCCGCATGCCGCTGAACACACCGCTGCGTTGTGGCCTGTCGAGATCGAGCTTGCCCAGAACGTGCATGTTGGATGCAACGTTGACGATCCTTGCCGGCTGGCTTGCCACGAGGCTGTCGAGGAGGAGTCGGGTCAGCAGAAACGGCCCGAGATAGTTGGTGGCAAACGTAAGCTCAAAGCCGTCGTCGGAAAGGCGCGGCCGGCCGGGCAACATCCCGGCGTTATTTACCAGCAGATCCAACCGGCTGTGGTTGACCTTGAAGTTTGTCGCACACTCACGAACCGATTCGAGGGAGGCCAGATCGCATGGCACGACGTGAATTTTTGCGTTGCGGGTTTCTTCGATCATCGCATCACGCAGCGCTTCAGCCCGCGGCAGGTGGCGGCAGGCCATCACGACCTCGAATCCCAGTTGGGCCAGCGTGCGCGCGGTGACGCGGCCGATGCCGCTTGTGGTGCCGGTGATCAGGCAGACCGGGGCGCTCATTAAGTCGGCGTACGGGGTTGCCGGTCGCGCCAGCGGTGGTCATGGGTAGCCTGGATGCGGCGCCGGAAACGGCGCCAGACAATGATGCCGAACGTTACGGCGGCGGCCGCGGAGATGGCCGGGAAGGCCAGGTGGTCGAGCCAGTGAGGAGCGTGTAAGTCACTGTGAATTCCGGCGAGAACGGCGACGCCCAGCGCGACGGCTGCGAGGTTCTGTACCAGTCCCCAGGCAGCCAGTGCCATCAGTGCCGGGAGCAACCCTCGCTGCAGTAGATCGGTAGCGCCCGGGTCATAGGCGAGGAGACAACCACTGAGCACCACCACGCCGGCAATTCTGCGCCCCATATGGGTGGTGTTCACGACAGGATGTCCAGCGCTCCGCCGTCCACGCGAATGTTCTGGCCATGGATTGCGTCGGCGAGCGGGCTTGCCAGGAACGTCACGAGGTCGGCAACTTCCTCGCGCCGGACGATCCGGCGAATCGGAATATCCGCAGCAACCCTCGGCTCTACCGCCTCCCAGGTATCGCCCCAGCCTTTGCGGCGGCCGCTTTCGAGATAAGCGTCGCGAACTTCGGGTGTCAGGATCAGGCCGGGTGAGACCAGATTCACCCGGATGCCGGTTCCCGCCACTTCCTTGGCGAGACTGATCGTCATCGTCGCCAGCGCTCCCTTGGCTGAATAGTAGTGCGGCATGCGCGCGTTGGGTCGCGTGGAGCCCACGGTGCCCAGATTGATGATGCGGCCCCAATCACGCTTGCGCATCACCGGCAGAAACTGCCGGATGAGCCGTTGCGCCGAGAGCACGTTTTTCTGATAGATGTCCAGCCAGTCGGCGCTGGCGGAGGACTCCCAGGAGCCGCTTTCTGCCGTGCCGTAGTTGTTGATCAGAATGTCGGGACAGGCCTGGTTGAGTTCGCTGAAGAGTGCTTCACAGCCCGCGTCGCAGGTGATGTCACCGGTTACCGCCTCACCACCGCCGAGCTCCGTCACGGCGGCGGCTGCCTGTCCCGGCTCGAGGCCGTGGACAAATACCTGCACGCCTTCCGCCATGAGCTGACGGGCGATGATGAAACCGGTCCCGCGATAGCTGCCGGTCACCAGTGCGCTTCTCCCGCTGAGCTTCAGATCCACTTCTTACCCCCGATTCTCACCCCCCTACTTCGCACCTCCGCTGCGCGACTGGCGACTGCGACTGGCGACTGGCGACTATAGCATCATCGCTGCAGCGTCAGATCGCCCGGCCAGCGGTGCCGCGCGCTTATACTGCCGGCCCATGGATGCACTGGGATGGCTCGTATTTTTAGGCAGCGTGCTGCTTGGCAGTTACGTGCAGGCGGTCACCGGCTTCGCCATGGGGATGATCGTGATAGCGGTGGTGGGGGCAAGCGATCTCATTGACCTGCCGCTACTCACCGCCGCGGCGAGCCTGATCACCATGGTGAATGTGGCACTTGCACTCAAAGGCCAGTTGCATCACCTGCACAGGCCGCTGTTCACCTGGCTGGCGGCGGGCCAGCTGCCGGCGATCTGGGTGGGCGTGTGGCTGCTGACGATCCTTGATCGTGAGGCGCAAACTCTGCTGCAGTTGCTGCTTGGCGCATTCATCACGCTGGGAAGCCTGTCGATGCTGCTGCGGCCATCGCCTTTAGCCCGAATTTCACCACCCTGGGCGACCTGGGTTGCCGGTTGTGTCGGTGGCTTGATCGGCGGCATGTTCTCCGCGTCAGGTCCGATCATGGGCTGGTTCGTTTATCGCCAGCCGCTGCAGCTCGCGCAGATTCGGACAACGCTGCTTTGTGTGTTCGCGTTGAGCACATCCACGCGCACGGTGGTGGTCGGTTACCAGGGTGGTTTGACACAGGATGTCTGGCTGCTGGCTGGCTTTGCCCTGCCGCTGGTCATCCTGGGCACCTGGGCGGGCAGGCAGCTGCCGCCACCGGTGAAAGAAGCGACGCTCAAACAGTCTGCCTTCGGCCTGCTGCTGTTGATGGGTATCTGGATCCTCGCGACGGCCGTCTAGCGACAGCATGTCGCGAGCATTTATCGAGCACGCAAATGCGTGATAAATGGCGGAGCCCCGAGACCAGGGATGGCCGAAGGCGGGAGCGCAGAGCGCTTTTTCAACGGGCGGCTAGCAACTCCGCTCGAGCCAGACGACGTCCCAGTAGCGATCGAATTTGCGCCCCACTTGCGTGAAACGCGCGACCTCAACGAAATCGAACGCCTCATGCAGCGCCAGGGATGGCGCGTTAGGTAGGGCAATCCCCGCATACGCGCGGTGAACGTCGACAGCGGCGAGGTGCTCGAAGAGTGCCTCGTAAAGTCGTCGGCCAAAGCCCTTGCCGCCTGCATCGGCTGCGATATAGACGCTCACCTCGACGGAGGTTGCATACGCAGCTTTCGACTTGAATGGAGTGGAGCAGGCGTAACCGACCAGTCGATCGTTGTCCACGGCCACCAGGCATTGATACCGTTCGCCGTCGAAAATCGACCACCAGGGTTCGCGCGATTGTTCCGTGAACGACTCGACATCGAACGTGCAATGACTTGTTATCACGTAACGGTTGTAAAGTGCAACCAGCGCTGCAAGATCCTCGCGTCGAGCGGCGCGGATTTTCCAGCTGCAAGGGGGCTGCGGTTCAACCACGCCGTGATTTATGAATTTTTGCCATTAATGCGAACAGCTCTGTAATGTCGTTCGGCGTCGAGTCGCCTGCGAATTCTTTGTAGAGTGTTGCGACGTTGACGACGATCCGTTCGGCGTCACCCCAGGAATCGTAATCGGCGAGTGAAATGTCCAGTGCTGCTTCGAATACAGGCATGCCGGCATCGAAGCGCTTTTTTGCCTCGTCGCGGACGTACACCAGATAGTCGCGCATTGCCTGCACGCCGTTTTTTGCTGTAATGGGACCGTGACCCGGCACTACTGTCTCGAGATCCAGTGCGAGCATATGGTCGCAAGCATCGATCCAATTCTGCACAGGACCTGCCCAGAGAATCGGATGACCTTCTATGAAGAGAATGTCCCCGGTGTAGATGAGCTTGTCAGACGGTACATACGCGAGAATGTCACCGGCGGTGTGAGCAGGACCTACCTGTTTGAGGTGCACCGTTTTAGCGCCAACCTGCACCTCGAGCTCACCTTCGAACGTGCGTGTGGGTAGCGTCTGAGTAATGCCACGAAAATCAAAATCCTGGAAGCAGTAGATGAAAAATTCGCCCACCTCACCCATTTGCGGTGCCCGTGCCATGAGTTGCTCCATCATCGCGGGGTTTTCCCGCGCGAGTTCTTCGGCACAGGCTTTGGACGCGATGATCTCAGCACCGGTGACGAGTTCGTTGCCGTTGCAGTGATCGCCGTTTGAATGCGTATTTATGAGGAAATCGAACTGCCGCGTCGCCGCCGGAGCTGCACCCTGCATTGCATCGAGCATCTCCCGGGTCAGAGATTTATCGAACAGGGTATCCACGATAAGTGATTGATCGCCATCGACGATCAGGCCGGCGTTTGACCAGCCCCAACCGCCATCGGGCTGCAACCAGGCGAACGCGCCGTTGCCAAGGTCGTGCAGGCCATGATCGTAGCGGCGAACTCCGAGTCCCATCGCGCACCTCCCACGCAGTTTTGCAACATGGTATTGAATGGCGCCGATGCAGGCGACTTGTTTTCTGTGAAATAGCCGCTAACGTTCGCGCATGACGGATTTCGAATCCATAAGACCCTACGAAGACCGGGAGGTGCCCGAGGTTGTTGCCCGCCTGGTGCGCGACCCCTTGCTCATCCACGCTGCCGCCATTTTCTCGACACCCAGGCTTGCCAGTTGGGCACCAGCACTTGCCCAATGGTTGGTAGGCAGGTCGCTTGAGCAACGTACCCGCGAGATCGCCACGATCTCCGATGTGCAGAGCTTTCTCAACGGCTACATGAAGCGCCTCGTGGCTTCGACCATCGAAGAACTCAGCGTGACCGGGCTCGACTCACTGGCGACGGACGAGCCCTTTCTCTACATATCGAATCATCGTGACATTTTTATGGACACGGGACTGCTGAACTACGTGATTTATCACGCAGGCCACCAGACCGCTCGAAGTGCTGTGGGGGATAATCTGTTGACCGAAAAATACGCCGCTGATCTCATGCGCCTCAACAAGAGCTTTGTCATCGAACGCAGCGTGACAGGCACTCGCGCCGTGTATCGGTCTCTGAGTAGAACCTCGGACTACATCCGGCATTCCCTGGAAACCAATCACAGTATCTGGATTGCACAGCGCGATGGCCGGGCGAAAGACGGTTTTGATCGCACCGAGCCTGCGCTGCTCAAAATGGTTGCTCTTGCCCATCGCAAACAAGCCGACTCTTTCGCAGAGCTGGTGCATCGGGTTCCCATTGTGCCGGTTTCCATTTCTTATGAACTCGATCCCTGCGATCTACAGAAGGCGCACGAACTGGCCTTCAAAAAACGCTGGGGTGAGTATCACAAGGCGCCGGACGAGGACCTGATGAGTATCGTCAAAGGGATGACGAACTATAAAGGCAGAGTTCATCTGCACTTTTCTGCACCCATGACCGGTCACTATGAGGATGCGGAAAGCCTGGCGTTGGCGATCGATGCACAGATCATCAGCGGCCTCAAGGTCTTTCCGACCCAGGCCTGGGCCGCGCGCGAGATCGGCCTGGAGGATGTGCCGGTGACAGGCGAGTGGCTGCCGAAGGTAAAGTCCGCGTTTGCTGCAAGGCTCAAAGGGTTACCGCCGGACGAACGTCTGCAACTGCTCAATGGCTATGGCAATCTGATTCGCAACCGCCAGCAACTCGGCCTCGACGCCGAGATCACCGTGCCGGTGGCCGAACCTGCAGTTTAGGATCCTGCGCTGCTGAGCGCTGCACTTAGGTAGGGGCTATTCGCACGGCGCCTAATCGCTCCGCGATTCCCTCAATCCGCGAACTTGCCCGAAGACGGTCAATTCGCTCCTTTCGGTTGCTCGCTCACCGTGCGCCTAACCCCTACCTAAGTGCAGCGCTCAGCAGATCCCGCTTCGAGTTGGCTGGATGCGAACCCGCCGGATCAGATCAGGTATTGCAACGGCGGCTCCTGCAACGCGGACTGTTGTTCGCGCAGCTCGAGGATGTGTTCAGACCAGTACTTTTCGCTGTCGAACCAGGGAAATGCGCTCGGGAAGGCGGGATCGTCCCAGCGCCGTGCCAGCCAGGCTGCATGGTGCATGAGCCGCAGAGTCCGCAAGGGTTCGATGTAGGCCAGCGTCTGCAGGCCAAGCTCATGAAATGGCAGATAGGCGTCCAGCAGCACACGCAGCTGACCTTCCATTTCATCGCGTTCGCCGCTCAACAACATCCACAAGTCCTGAACTTCCGGTCCCATGACGCAATCGTCGAGATCGACGAAGTGCGGCAGGTCGCCGCGCCACAGCACGTTGCCCATGTGACAGTCGCCGTGGATGCGCTGCTCGGGCATCTCAGCAGGCAACAGCTGTTCAATGCTCAATAGCAGATGCTCCGAAACACTCGCATAAGCTTCTTCGAGTTCCAGCGGCAACCAGTTGTTGCTGAGAAGGAAGTCGCGGCTGGAATGGCCGAGGCGGTCGATAGACAGTCGCGCACGATGGGTAAATTTTTTGACCGCGCCGACGCTGTGAATTCTGCCGAGCGTGCGGGCCAGAACCTTGAAATCTTCGGTGTTTTCCAGATTTGGCGGATGCCCACCCTGCCGTGGAAACACCGCAAAGCGAAATCCCTGGTACGTCAGCAGCGTGGCGCCATCGAAAGCCAGCGGAGCAACCACTGGCAGATCGAGCTGTGCAAGTTCGAGGGTAAATTCATGTTCCTCGAAAATTTCCTCATCACTCCAGCGTTCGGGCCGGTAGTATTTGACGACCACGAACTGGTCCAGCGACGATTGCTCATCGAGCTCCACCTGATAGACGCGGTTTTCATAACTGTTCAGTGGGAGCAGGCCGCCGGTGGTCACCAGGCCGAAGTCCTCCAGCGAATCGAGGATCAGATCCGGACTTAAGCCTTCGTAAGGAGTGTCAGAATGTTCGGGCATCGAGGGCTACCGATTTAATGAGGGCATGGACGCGATCACCAGGGCGCAGATTCAGGCGCTCGGCCGATAGCGAGGTGATTCGCGCATAGATAATTGCATTCGCGCAGCGCAGGGTCAGCAGCACAGAGCCGTGGCCGTCCTCTGCCTGAGCGACCAGCTCGGCCGGCAGCTGGTTGAGCATGCTGCTTTCCGGGTGAGGTTCGCGGGCGATGCTGATCGCGCGGGCGGGAATCTGCAGGCGGATCTCCGGTGCCAGCGCACTGAGATCACCGCGCACCCACAGTGACAGAGAATCGAGCTTGAGCCGACTGAGATTGTGCCTGGGATCGAACTCGGCAAACTGGCAGGTGAGGATACTGCCGACGTCGATTTCCCGCGATACCGGATGGTCGAGCTGCTGGCCGACCTCGGTGGGCGTGCCCGCCGCGATGACCTTGCCGTTTTCCAGCACGATGAGATGATCGGAGATCTGCAGGACTTCCTGCAGAGCGTGGCTCACATACAAAACGCCGCGGTCGTGGGTGCGGCACAGGCGTGCCAGCAGCGGTGCGATCTCGCGTCTGGACACCACGTCCAGCGCGCTCATCGGCTCATCGAGCAGCCACAGCTGGGCCGGGCAGGCCAGCGCACGGGCGATTGCGACGCGCTGCTTCTGGCCACCGGAGAGCTCGTCGGGTTTACGCTCGAGCAACTCGCCCAGGGCAAACTGCTCGATGAGGGAATCGAGCGGCAAGCCGGCGCCCGGGCGATATTTTCCGGCAAGCTCGAGATTTGCCGCAACGCTCAGATGGTCGAACAACCCACCCTCCTGCTGCACCATCGTCAGAGGTCGCCGATGCGGCGCGAGGTGTGTGGTTGCATCCTGCCAGACCTGACCGTTGAACACGATGCGGCCGGCGCTCGGTTCCAGCCCGGCAATCATCCGCAACAGCGAGGTTTTGCCCGAACCCGAAGCACCGACGATTGCCGTGATGCCTTCGGTTGGGATCTCGAGGTCCACCTGCAAGCGGGGTCCGGTTGTGCCAGGTATTGTGCCAGGCAGGGTTGCGCTGACGTGCAGACTCATCGAGCGCGGCCGACGGTTGCGTAGGTGGCGGTCAGGGTGGCGAGCGACACGACGATGAGCGTAAGCGCAGTCGCATGCGCCGCGGCATAGTCCAGCGACTCGACCTGATCGAACAGCAAAATGGACAACACGCGGGTTTCGCCCGGAATGTTGCCGCCGATCATCAGCACGATACCGAACTCGCCAATGGTGTGAGCGAACCCGAGCACGCCTGCGGTTATGAGCGCGCGCCGATGAGAAGGCACGACGAGCTGCCAGAACCGCCGGCGTGGTGACGCGCCGAGCAGTGTTGCAGCGTCGAGCATGGCGCTTGAGGTGTTGCGAAAGCTGGCGGTCAGCGGCTGACTCACAAACGGCAGGGAGTAGATGATCGAGCCGATCACGAGACCCGCAAAGGTGAATGCCAATGGCTGGCCGGTCAACGCCGACCAGAGGCCACCCAGCGGACCGTCACCCGCCATGGCGAGCAGCAGGTAGAAGCCCAGCACGGTAGGAGGCAGCACCAGCGGCAGCGCGACCAGTGCTTCCACCAGAGGTCGGCTGCGATTTGTCGTCTGTGCAAGCCACCAGGCCAGGGGCGGTGTGATCACGAGCAACACCAGGGTGGTTACACCTGCCAGGGTGACGCTGACCGTGAGGCTCGTGAAAAAATCTGCGTTCACCGGGAGACACTCGTGGATGCATAGCCCATCGCGGCAATCGCGGCTTGTGTTTCGATGCTCAGCAGAAACTTCAGAAACTCACTTGTCGCGGCAGAGTCGTTGAGTGCCACCGCATGCTGTTCGATCGGCTCGTGACAATCCTGCGGTACCAGCCAGATGTCAGCCAACGCGATCCCGGTTGCCTGCAGTTGCGCAAGCGCGACAAATCCTGCAGCAACACCGGTGCTCGAGACGAACTGGAATGTCTGGCTGACGTTACTGCCGTAAACGGCGTTGTGACTCACCGCCTGCCACAGCGACATCGTCTCCAGACACTGACGGGCGGCCAGGCCATAAGGTGCAAGTAGTGGGTTTGCCAGTGCAAATCGCGTCATGCGCAGCTGCTCGGGGCGGGCGATCTGCCCGGGCATCCACAACGCCAGGCGGCCTGTCGCATAGCGGATGGGATCGCCTGGGGTCAACGCTGCCTGGTGCAGGGCCGCGGGCCGCGCGGCGTCGGCGGAAAGGAAGGCATCATAGGGCGCGCCCTGACGGATCTGTGCATAGAGCAGGCCGGAGGAGCCATAGATGACGTCGATTTTGGTACCGGTGGTGGTCGTAAATTGCTCGCGCAATGCCTCGAAAGGCGCGCGAAAGTTTGCCGCCACAGCAACTCGAATCGTTGGGTTTTCCGGTGCGGCTGCAGCCGCCGGATGGAGCCAGAATACGACGGCGACCTGCATGAGGATGCTGAGGGGGACGTTCACGGCGCACGGCGTCGCCAGGTGGAACCGGGAAATGAGTTTCACGACTACGTGCCATATTCGCACCGGAACGAATTGGCCAGTGTATCAGCTCACAGCAGCTCTTGCGGCACACCAGACGTGAACTTCCGCCGCTCCAGCATCGAGCAGCACTTCGCTGAGCGCGCTGGCCGTGGCGCCGGTCGTCATCACATCGTCGATCAATGCAATGCGCTCACCCTGCCACAACCGGCGCGCCTTGAACGCGTTGCGGACATTTGCCAGCCGCGCACGGGTGCTGAGTCCGGGTTGTATGGCCGTGTGCCGGATTCGCGCCAGTGCCCGCCGCTGCAGGGGCTTACCGGTGGCCTGGCGGACCGGTTCAGCAATGAGTATGGCCTGGTTGTGGCCGCGCCGAACGAGCCGCTGCCAGGACACGGGCACGACAACGAGCGCGTCGGGCAACTGCTCGGATTGATAGTGTGTCGACACCGCGTCCGCCAGCAACCGGCCGAGAAGCCGGGCCGCGACCGCTCCCGATTGGTGCTTGGCCTGCACGACCCAGCGCGCAGCGTGGCCGCGGTATAGCAACGGCGCCAGCGTGCGGCAGAAGGGTGGTGGGCGGCGCTGGCAATTCGCGCAGATGTCGATGCCGCGGGGTAACTCGCCGGCGCCACAACGGCGGCATGCCCGCGCGTTCCATGGCAGCGTTTCCCGACACAGTTCGCACAGGCTGTCCGCCGGCGTGCTCTGCTGACACAGAATGCACATGGTGGGAATGGCAAAGCGCCGCAAGCTCTCTCGTAATGGCTCAATAAACGACGCAACAAATGGTGCAATGAGTTGAGCAATCACCCGTACAGTTGATCGCGCCGAGATGCCGTCGCACAGGCGTTTTCTGATTGTGCGACCGTGGGTCCGACGCGCCGCTGCATTGCAGAGATTGGTGGCGTGCAGGTGTCCGGGATTAGGCCGGCGGCGGCTTTGACAGCCTCAAACCGGCCCAGTATCTTCGATTACCCGGCTTGCGGCGCAGGCATTTAATGGATGTCAGCGGCACAACTGTCGCCGCTGTGAATCGCGCAGTTGCCGGGTTCTGATAATGACTGAGACAACGGAAACAACCCATGTTGGCGTATAGACCACCGCAGCGCGATTTCGAATTTCTGCTGTTTGAGCTGTTCAAGGTGCAGGAACGATGGGCGCGGATTCCCGCGTTCGCGGATTTCGGCGAAGATCTCGTCAGGGCTGTGCTCAATGAAGGCGGCCGCCTTGCAGGTGAAGTCATGGCGCCGCTGAATCAGTCGGGCGATGAGCAGGGGTGTCGCTGGGAGGATGGTGTGGTGAGCGTGCCCGAAGGTTTCAAGGCTGCCTACGACGAAATTGCCAACGGCGGCTGGTTGGGGTTTTCCGGCAATCCAGACTATGAAGGTCAGGGAATGCCGAAAATGCTGGGCTGCCTCCTCGAAGAGATGTTCTGGGCGGCGAACACGAGTCTCTATCTCTACGGCACGCTGACGGTGGGTGCGTCGATCTGTATCGACGCTCATGGCAGCGAGGCGCAGAAATCCACCTATCTGCCAAAGCTTTACAGTGGCCGGTGGAGTGGTGCGATGGCGCTGACCGAACCCCACGCCGGCACGGATCTCGGAATCATGCGGACCAAAGCGCTGCCCGGCGCCGATGGCTCGTATCGAATCACCGGCAGCAAGATATTCATAACGAGCGGCGAGCACGAATTGGCTGAGAACATCGTGCACCTGGTGCTTGCGAAGTTGCCGGACGCACCCGCGGGCAGCCGAGGAATTTCTCTGTTCATCGTGCCGAAGTTTTTACTCGGGGAAGATGGCTCCATCGGCGAACCCAACGGCGTTACCAGTGGTTCGATCGAACACAAGATGGGTATCAAAGGCAGTGCAACGTCCGTGATGAACTACGACGACGCGGTCGGTTACATCATCGGCGAAGAAAACCAGGGACTTGCCTGCATGTTCAAGATGATGAACTACGAGCGGCTTTCGGTCGGCCTGCAGGGTCTGGGGGCGGGAGAACTGGCCTACCAGCAGGCGGCCACTTACGCGAGAGATCGCCTGCAGGGCAGAGCAGCGACCGGTCCGCAGAATCCAGCCGCCGCAGCGGATTGCCTGCTCGTGCATCCGGATGTACGGCGCATGCTTCTGACTATCCGCACTCTGACGGAAGCCGGTCGCGCTTTTGCGATGTTCGTTGGACTGCAACTGGACCTGGCGAAATATACCGACAATGCGTTGGCCGAGCGTCGATCGGAACTCCTGACGCCAATTGCGAAGGCGTTTCTGACCGATCGCGGTTTTGACTGCGCGGTCATGGCCCAGCAGGTGTTTGGCGGCCATGGCTACGTCCGCGAATGGGGTGTCGAACAGATTGTGCGGGATGCGCGGATCGGCCAGATCTACGAAGGAACCAATGGTATTCAGGCGCTCGACCTGGTCGGCCGCAAAATTCTGCGCGACGGCGGCGCCACGCTCAGGGATCTGATTGCCAGCTTCGCAATCGACTCGGTACCCGAGAACTATCGGGGTGCGCTCGAGACGGCGTTCGCCCGGGTGACTCAGGCCACTGCATTCGTGGTTGCGCAGTCGCAGCAGGATCCCAACCATGCCGGAGCGATTGCAACGGACTATCTCGATCTGCTGGGCTACACGTTGTATGGCTGGATCTGGGCGCTCATGGCGGGTGCTGCGGGTGATGACGACTTCGGAGACGCTAAGCGCGCCAGCGCGGACTTTTATTTCGAGCGCATTCTGCCGAAGACGATCGGGCTTGCGATGAGTGTGGAGACCGGATCGAATTCCGTGATGGCCATGCTGGATGATAGCTTCTAGCTGA
>SMVA01313330.1_pt1 | contig 14478 bp, 8 predicted proteins | sample 2456451 | NCBI WGS metagenome assembly SMVA01 (sample SAMN11095933, study PRJNA526329) | marine sediment metagenome | biome: Marine sediment; feature: Surficial sediment; material: Deep marine sediment; isolation source: Hadal surficial sediment | place: Pacific Ocean | collected 2014-05 | depth 0-1...
ATCGTCCGCGTTGTGGCATGACCTATTGCAGTTATCTTCCATGATCGGCTGGACCACATCCCAAAAATGTTTCTGCTCTTTAGGCCAGTCTGCAAACATTGAGACGGCCGAAAAGAGAAAAGCAACAGAAAATAGTAGATGGAGGCGCATTTTCGCAGGGAATTTACTATTAAAAATAGTAAAAATTCTTGATTTATACGAATTTCTATGGCGCTACATATTAGTGGCGCTAGTCTTCCAGACTCACGCCATTACAGTATTTTTCATTACTTTACTGCAAATCATCTTTACATTTCATGTTCTTCTTCACCTATTACTTATTGGCCATTGTTGCTGCCTGGCCAACTTTTTCTGCTGCATTCACTCAAACCGGACAACCAGCTATAAAATTGTCACAAGACTCCCTGGATTATTTCGTTTTGGAACCCTGGACTTACTCGGATGATTTTGAAGACAGGGAGCTGGGAGCCTGGGCGTCGTATCCCTTATGGCAGGATATTGCCTATAACCAAAACTTTAGAGTAAATGAAATAGTACCGGGAGATTCCAATATTTCTATCGTTCAGCAAGTAACCCCTTATACTGCAGTTGATAATTATGCAGGTGCCCAGAAGTTGCTTGATATGTACCTGGTTCCAGGAGCCACCATTAGTTTTAGGTATTATCTAAAAACCATCCAAATGGCTGAATCTTTCAAGGTGAGATTTGCCGCTGGAGCCTATGGAAAATTAGACGTCACCATTCATGACATGCAAGCCAATCAATGGAACTGGGTTACCATAGGCTTCGATGATTTTGTTAAAGAAAACCCAGTAATTGCTGATAAAGAAAGAATCAAAATATATGCGTTGGCGTTTTTGGTGAAATTTCCAAATTCGGACCCTGATATGCCAATCTATTTTGGAATTGATGACATAACCTTCAAAGGGGCCCGCGTAATACCATTCCGGTTTTCCGAACCGGCGATGTTCAAGCTCCCTGAGCATAAGCCATATATTCCCAAAAGTCATTATTACCACGAAGATGAGTTCAGTTTAAGTGGAGCATGGTTGCCAGAGGCAAAAGAAGTATCGCTTGAAATTGTGTCTTATACTGATAGAAATAGATCGGTGTTTGAGGGAAGGTTGTCATATCAGGGTACCCAATGGTCCTTGCCGCCGCTTAAGCTTAATTTCCCGGAGGGACTATACCTTGGCACCCTAAAGGCATATAATGGCGCCAACCAAATTTCTGATACCGAATTTACCATTCATATTGCGCCAAAAAACATTGCTGGAAAACACCCTCGTCTGCTGTTTGATGCCGGGAAGAAAAGGGAAATTGATAAACTGTTTCGAGAAGATCGATTTGAGCAGTTGTATGAAGATATATCTCTACGTGCAAAGGAGTTAAGAGAGAAAATACTGGTGGAGGACCTCATTTTTGACCTGGACCAGTTTCCCGACGAAGTCTGGCTGCCCACCTGGGAAGCATGGGGTTCGCATATCTATCACACCGGTGAAGCGCTGCGGCAAAATGCCAGAGCGTATGCTTTTCATGCAGACCGGGAGGCCGGAGAATACGTGAAAGAAGTGCTGTTGCGTTTGGCATCCTGGCCCAACTGGACGCATCCTTGGCAAACCAAACGAGGGCGATTCAGTGAGCACCGCACGGGCAGTTGGTCACACCGGGTAGCCGAGGCATATGACCTGGTCTATGATCTCATGACTGAGGATGAAGGGGAAAAAATTCGCCAGGCCATCATGAAAAATATAGTGGAGGGGGTCCATCGCACCTATGTTTACAACGACAATATTACTGCAGCTACTTCCAATTGGCTGGCCATGACCGTGGGTGGATCATTGATGTGTCAGGCTGCTATTTTTGAGGATGGGGAAGACACCAAAAATTTTGAACCCTATTTTACCGGCGCAATAATGAAGTTAAACCGATTCCTCAATAATGTAACAGATACCAAGGATGGCGCCTGGGGTGAAGGCTTTGGTTATAACAATTATAGTTTTTCAAATTTGTCTTATAGTTTGACTTCTTTGGAGCAGGTGTTTCAGATTGATCTAACCCGACCGCTGGTGGGTACTTACAATGAGTACATTTGGGCCGGTTTGATAAAAGATAAAAAATGGTTTGAATACGGCGACTCAAGGGGCCTTACTTCGGCGGTAAATTGGGCTTATTTACTGGCCAAATATAAGGAACCACGTTTGAGTTGGTTTTATCATTTTCTAAATGAAAGCAGCTCCAAAAAAGTACATTATGAGGATGTTGTTTTTAATACCGAAAACATTCCCCAAAAAGACCCTTTTAAAGAAAATCCGGTGAAATTATTCCGCGACCTGGGTACTACTGTGTTTAAAAGTGGTTGGGAGAAAGACGATTTTGTTTTCGTAATGAGGACTGGTCCTGCCTATAACCATCAGCACCTGGACCAGGGTAGTTTTTGGTTGGCCGATCGCGGTAAAATCTTCGTGGAAGAAAGGCCGTTGAACAGTTCTCATTATTACGATGATCCGATTTACGAATCATGGCTGACCCAGCCTGTTGGTCATTCAACTATATTGGTCAACGGAAATCACCAAAGCCAAAGGGTAGGGGACCACTTAAACTTTGCCCCCGGTTTTGATGATCATGCATTCGTGTCTCATTTCCTGGATGGTACCGAAGCTGCTTTCTCATCGGGCAATATAGGCAGGTTGTATTGGGGCAAAGTAAGTGAACTTAGCCGCAATGTGTTATATCTTAAACCTGGCGCTATATTAATGCTGGATGTAGCCGTTCCTGCAGGTGAGGATGCTGCAATCACCTTGCTCTACCAAACAAAGCGCCTCGAGGATATACACCCTGGTGAAGGTAAATCTACCATTGTAAAGGATGATGCAACCATGCATGTGTTGCATTTGGCCCCCTCCAATGTGGTTACAAAAGCCGTTGTAACGCCACATTATTTGCGGACGCTACAAAACGTACAGCCGTTGGAGCGGGAAGGTATGCTTACCATCAGCAGTCATACCCAAGGAAGCCCTTTGGTTATGGCGAATTTAATAACTACTACCCCTTCCGGTAGCGCTCCGGAAGTGACCAGTGAAAGCGGAGATGGTTTTATTTCAGGTATAGCAATGGGAAAAAAGTTTGCCTTCTCTACCAAACCCGGTCAAATGTATCAAGTCGAAAACGTTTCCACTGATGCGGTCGCTTTTACCTGGAATGATGACCGGATATTTGTAGCAAAAGCCCTTGTCTATCAGGGCGAAGACCTAAAGCTATCATCTGAGGTGCCTATTACATTTGAATACACACAGAACAGGCTAACCTATTACGTTGCGGAGGTTGGGTTACTTTCCCTCCATTTAGACGATGCCCCAACTACTATAACTTTAAATGATCAACCGGTAGAAGGATTCTCCTATGAACCTGCCACTCAAGAATTAAAACTTCAACTTCCTAAGGGTGACGGTAAGATCATTATTAATTATTAGGGCAAGGGATCACTTTCTGCTCATTGCATAGGCCTTGGTGCTGGTATAATATTTGGCTAGAATATTGGGTACTTCCCAATCCGGCATTTCCCCTGCTTTCAGATAATTAAGGTATTTAGTTGCCACCTGATTAAAATGGGCTTCATGACCCACCTTGTATTCATTTGGAATAATGATCTGAACCATGGCTCCATCTTGCTCCATGGTTATACCTGGATGGGTTGACTGTAAATTGTCAATCGCCTGAGTTACTGATGCCAGAAATGCTTCTTTTGATCCATCTCCTGCGCGCTCAACATACAGGGTTGCCTTATAGTCTTCTTCTTTACCCTGTTTGATAATCAGATTGGCCTTGGTACCGCGCATGATGGAGTAATGGGTATCTTTTGCTCCCTCGGGAGCTTCATAATTCCAGATGACTGAAGTTTTGGCATGGGTGCCCTTTAGGGTGTAATTGATTTCCCCGTTGGAAAATACATTGAGCACAGAATCCTTGATGATGTCTTTGCTTAAATAGTCAGGATATTCTTTCAATAGGGTGATTCGCTCAAACATGGATGGCGTCAGTTCGGTAGCCCAACTCTTGGCTTTCAATACTTCAATGTCCTTTTCATAATCTATGATTTGCTCCGGGTAACATTCCCACTGGATCATATCCAGAAGATGTACCATGACATCCACCAGCCCTTCTCCCTGTTGGGTAACGTCGAAAAACCAGGCAGGTCTTTTAAGAGGCTTATCCGATACGTACTTAAAAAAGTGGTGTACAGATTCTTTGGTAATTGCCGGATGATCGATGGTTCCTTGCTCTAATTCCCCGAAGAGGTCCGGCATCTGCGACAACATTCGTTGTATAAAGATGGTGACCTCAAAACGCTCAGTCATAATATCGTAGAGCATTACTTTGTTTTGCCCGGCAATCTCAAATGCTTCTTTCAGCAATTCAAAATCTTGGGAGTTAATGGCCATTGGTTTATCGGCCAACACGTTAATGCCCACCTCCACAGCTTTTTTGATAAATTGCGTTTTTCTGGCATTGCTGCCTGCCACTAGCATGATATTCCCGGGCCTGTCCTCTAACATTTTTTCAAAAAAGTCCGCTCCGATATATACTTCTTCCACCCAATGGGTAGGATTATCTGACCTGGTATTATAGCTTTCAATTCGATTCAGGTGATCCTGTACATCAGGCCCTTCAGGAGCAAACACAAAAGCTATACTGTCCAAATCCTTCAAATGCGTCTTCTGGATGAGACCGGCATGAAAATGACCAGGATCTACAGTCATTAATTGGTATGGAGCTTTAGGTTTTTCTTCTTCCATGGATTCCTCTTTTGAAGATGAACAAGATAACATTGACAATAAAAGTAATGCTGTAAAAACTGGATTGATTATTTTCATGATAAATGAAAAGTTTGAATTATTGAGGTTGATCAAATTTTGATCAAATAACAAAATTTTGAGGCAAATTAAAACACGAAACAACCACGTCGGAATTGATACTAGGAGGCTGACCGGTACAATATTTTGACCTTTTGCAGACTGTTTGTTTTTTGGTTGGTTTTCCAAAGATCAAAATTGCGCTGCAGGTTCAACCATAATTCCGGTGTAGTGTCAAAGGCTTTGGCTTACCGTAAAGACATTTCCGGGCTTACACCGGCTCGTTCATTGATGATTGCGTCCAGGGTTTGTCTGGTTACGTTCAAGGATTTCGCCACAGCAGTAACAGTTAATCCCAACTCTTCCAAATATTCGTCTTTCAAAATACGTCCTGGGTGGATAGGTTTAGAAATTGTCATAAGTAAGTAATTCCAAATCTACAAACTGTTATGCAAATCGACAAGTGTGACTTGTCGAATCCGGTCACTCAAAGCATTTGCAGTAATCAACCGAAAAAGAAGGTGCTGTTGTTTCCAAAGTACATGGAGCAAGTGAAACTCAATTAACAAATAATGGTTATTGAGCCGATTGATTTCTTAATTGGCTCACTATTTTCTTATATTTGAGCTGAATAAATGTTTTAATCGGCTCATGAAATATAATTGGCAACTATCGGACTGGCCGGATTTCAAATACAATCTTGACAAAGTTGAAGATATTTTATTTGAGTTCGTGGAAAGAGCAGGGCGTTTAAGCGGTATTCTGCAAGGTTTGCCAGAAGATGCGCAAACAGAAGCTGTGATAGGTATAATGGTTGCCGAGGCTATAAAGACTTCCGAGATTGAAGGTGAAGATCTAAACCGGGAGGATGTGATATCCTCAATCAGAAAATACCTTGGATTGGCCCAGGATCAGGCTCGGGTTCAGGACAAAAAAGCTGAAGGTGCCGCTGAATTAATGGTAGATGTAAGTAATAGTTACACGGAAAAGCTGACCGAAGCTAAACTGTTTCAATGGCACCGGATGATCATGAAAGGAAGCAGGTGCATTCAAATTGGTGCATGGCGCCGCCATGAAGCGCCAATGCAGGTGGTATCGGGAGCTATGGGCAAAGAAATAGTCCATTTTGAAGCACCACTGTCTGAACGGGTTCCTAATGAAATGACCCGTTTCATCGACTGGTTTAATGAAACAGGTCCCGGCGAATCAAAGGAAATAAAGAAGCCTGCAGTACGCTCTGCTATCGCTCATATTTTCTTCGAATCCATACATCCTTTTGAAGACGGAAATGGTCGTATAGGCCGGGCCCTTTCTGAAAAAGCATTGTCTCAGGGCGTCAGACGACCGGTCCTGCTTAGCTTGAGTAAAGCCATAGAAGCAAAGAAGAATGAATATTATAATGCGCTTCAGCTGGCTCAACGATCAAATGAGCTTACCAACTGGATCACATATTTTGTGAAGGTTGTGCTTGAAGCTCAAATCCACACAGAAAAGGAAATAGAATTCACACTTAAGAAAACTAAATTCTTTGGCTTTTTTGAAAGCCAGCTAAATGAGCGTCAATTGAAAGTTGTTCGGCGTATGCTTAAAGAAGGGCCAAGAGGCTTTGAAGGAGGCATGAATGCCAGAAAGTACCAATCCATAACACGTACATCCAAGGCCACTGCCACCAGGGATTTGCAGGATTTGGTTAAGAAAAAGATATTTGTTCTTATAGGCGGTGGTAGGAGTACCCGTTATCAGGTAAATATTGACTAGGACGCATAAGACTTAATTAACAATTAAAGGATATAGAGGCAGAGGAAGATTTTACCATTCAATGTTATGGGTTAGAGGAGGTAGTAATCGAAAAGATGGCAGCTTTAAAGGGGAGAAACTGTATCGGGAGACAGTTTCGTAAATTGGAGAAAATATATTAGCAAAAACTTATTTGATACTTCAGGAAAAATCTGATCCAAAGTATCAGATTTATACCACCTCAGTTAAACTCAAACACAAACAGCCCATTATCAAAATCACTAACGAAAATATTTCCGGAAGGACTAAAAGGATAAACCCCAAAAGCGCCCAGAAACCCGTTGCCGATGCCGATTCCTCCATTTAAGTTGGTGTTAAACTGGTCCAGTATCCGGGGTTCCTCCGGAGTACTAACATCAAAAATCTTAAAACCTGCCCGGTAGTATGAAACATAGGCAAGATTATCGATTATATAGAGATTATGTACCCGGGAGGTACTGTCGCTTATGTTTCCCACTAAAACAGCATTGGCGGGATCGCTGATGTTCCAGATGGTCACATCCGGTAACGGGTCCACTGCGATTTCATCACATATATAAAGATAATTATCATCCTCTGTCACCCACCCGCTGTGATGAAATGTTCCCGGGTTCCGTACTGCTCCCAAAAGTTGAGGGTCAGTCGGATCTTGCACATCGTAAATATAGGTAGCATCACCTGCATGAAAATCGTAAAGGCGGTCCCGGATTACCGCCACATCGTGACCGCCTGAGGCGCTCATACCTTCCCAAACTAATTGCGGTGCCGTCGGATCTGTGGCAATATCAAAAATCCTTAACCCGGGTGGTAACTCATAACTCATATACAGGTAAGAACCTTCAATGAAAATATTGTGCGCTGCCTGGAAGGCCCCGATCACCACTGGGTTCATGGGATCGCTTATATCCACTATCCTGCTGGAATCATCGCTGGCAGACGGGAAATCGCTGTTGGTCACATACAGGTAGTGGCCTGAGGTTTTTATGTCAAAGCCGGTAACCTCCTGGAACGTGGAGGCTATTTGTGGGTTGGATGGTTCGGATACATCTACCAGTGTAACATTACCATCGCGCAGGTTGGAGAAATCTCCCATTATTGCATACTCTTTTCCGGTGGACTGGTCCACATAACCCCATACATCGGTACCCAGATTGCCGGGAATAGTAGTTTGGGAGAGTAATGAGATCGCAGGAATACCTGCCTCGTCATCTGAAGCACATGCTGCCAGGATGATGCAGACTAATACTGGAACCAAGGAGCGTCCGATCACTCCAATTACCAGTCTTCCAGCAATTCCTCAATATCGTCCATTTTATCCTGACTATATGCGCCGGAAGTGGTATGGACAATCTGACCATTCTCATCCAGCACAAAGAAATAAGGGGTGTCTTTACGGTCCAGTTTCAATGACTGTTTAAAAGATTTGATCTCTCCTTTGTAAAAAAGTAAATGTGGTTCCAGCAAGGGGTCTGAATGCTTTCGCATTTTCTTTTTAACCGGACCGGCTGCGGCTTTGTTCAGTCCTGTAAACATGGCTATAAAGAAAACATTTATATCGTAATCTGAACCAAATAGTGATGGTTTATCAGATTTGTGAATAAATGTTTGATACACCGGATTGAACCAGGTGACCAGTTGGTCTTCTGACTTTTTGGAATAAGACATGCCGATCAGAGTAAATTTACCTTTGGTATCCTGTGGAAGATTCAGCACTTCGTCATTAAGCCTGGTTACTTCCATCTGGGGAAAATACTGGCTCATTTGACCGTATAGCCCGGATGCTGAAAGCATAGTCAGGGCTGCTATATAATGTTTTATTTTTTTCATTTTGAGTAGGATTTGCAGATATAACGTATTTATGGGCAAATTTAATATGCAGGTACTACTATTACTCAAGAATTACCGGTTTGGCCTATCTATGTAAGGAATTGTGTAGGATTCAGTGAAATATTGATTTTCGATGTTCACTGATCCGTAGCCTGTGGCTACTAACCAATTTATAGCAAAATCTACATATGTACATATCACCCTAACCCCCTAACCCCCTAACACCCTATCTCCCTAACCCCCTAACACCCTATCTCCCTAACCCCCTCGAACTCCAATCGGAGCTGCCAACAATTTATCTGGTATATTGAATGCGTTGACCAGATCGTACGAGTCCACACGAACTTCTTTACACAATGCTGTCAGTTGTTTCCTGATGGCTTTGCTCTTTACGCCCTCGAAGTAGCCGTTCTCAAGATACCAGCCTTTATATTTATTGAGCAGATTAAGGGCATATAACTGACATAGCCGGTTAAGGGTGTCCTTTAGTTCAGGATTTCCTATGCTGTTGACTTTAATGATAAACTGTTCGAGAATAACCCGCTCAATATAGGCATGAGCAAGATTAATCAGGTGGTTTTGACATTCGTTGAATGCCTGAAAACTATTCATTCCTGCATCAATCCTGTATTTGAGCCGTTGACCGGCCCTGGTTAGAAGATGCCTCTCTCTATAAGTGAATGCCGCTAAATGAAACTCACTATCGGATATGTGGTCCAGCGAGGTTTTTCGGGTAATAATGGGGTTCATTTCGGTGATAGAGGTAGCTGCTTGTTTGGCAATGTACTTTATCAAGCCTATAAAATTAATGTCGTTGAATTCCTGTTTAAATTCGACAAGCCGTGATTTAGCCACCAGCTGCATTAACACGGTGTTATCACCTTCGAAGGTGGTAAATATCTCGGTGTCAGCCTTAAGTTCCGCCAAACGGTTTTCCCATAAATATCCGTTTCCACCACAGGCCTCCCGGCAGGTTTGCAGGGTGTGGGTGGTGTTCCAGGTGCAATAAGCTTTCATACCCGCAGCTATGGTTTCTATTTCACGGCCTTCACCAGGTTTCTGATCCAGATACCGGTCTGTCAGGTACTTCAATGCAAAGTCCAGAGCATAGGCATTGGCCAGCAGGGGCATCAGTCGTTTTTGATGGCTTTGATAGTCAATGATCAGTTGCTCCGGCTGGCCCGGGACGCCGAACTGGCACCGTTTATGGGCATATCGGACCGCAATGGTAAGTCCCGATTTCGCGGCGCTTAGCGCTGCAAGAGGTATTCCTATGCGACCACCAACCAAGGTCCCAAGCATGGTAAAAAACCGCTTCGAGGGGTTGGCAATCTGGCTATTGAATTGTCCTTTTTGGTTGATTTGTGCAAACCGGTCCAATAGATTGCCGGCTGGAATGTGGACCTGTTCAAACCAAATCCGCCCATTGTCCACTCCATTCAGCCCTTGCTTTTCACCACAATCTTCAATCCGGATTCCAGGCAGTACTTTGCCGGTTTTGTCCCTCATGGGTACCAAAAGGGCACATACCCCTTGGTTGTCAGCGCCAATGATTAATTGTGCAAAGACCGTTGCCATTTGTCCATGCAGCGCAGCATTACCAATATAATCCTTTCTGGCTGAGGGGCTGGGTGTATGCACGATCAATTCATTAGACTCCTGATCATAAGTGGCGGTGGTTTCAATATCACGCACGTTGCTGCCATGTCCGGTTTCCGTCATGGCAAAACACCCCGGAAGTGCCAGGGTGCCGGCATCTTTTAAATATCGGTCATGATGCTTCCGGGTGCCTAATGATAATATACTCCCGCCAAACAGACCGAATTGCACACCGTATTTTATGGTCAGACTGAGGTCAAAAAGACTTAGTATTTCCATGGTTGCGAAGTAGTCCCTCATATTATCTCTACCCCCGTAAGTCTCAGGGTAAGATAAAGAACCATAACCAGCCCGGGCCAGGACCTGACACCATGCCAAAACTTCTTGTCTATAGGAATCACGGCCGACAGCCTGCTCCTTGCGAAATTCCTCACTCTGAAGTAACTGTCGAAGCTTCTGCTTAATGGTATGGGATTTACCATCAAGGATTTGTGACAACTGTTCGACATCAAGCCGTGAGGGTATCTCAAAGGTCTCAGGAAGGTCCCGGGGACCTTCAATAAAAAGGTCGTCCAGCGCCTCCGTAGTGATGACCCCTAATGCATCCTCTATTTGACTCAAAGCCTGCTGGGTATTGTCGCTTTGCCATTGCTCCCGCGCTTGATCAGATATGCGGGTGATCTCCAATCCCAGTGAGGCCAGGGACTTTCTCGAATTATTGGGTATAAAAGGGGCCGCCCGTTTTATCACTGAAAGCCATTCTTTTAGTTGTTTGGGTGAGGGAGGCTGTTCTGGCCGCAGGCATTTAGAAACAAAAGATTTTTCGTCCTCCGTAAGCCAATCTTGTTTGAGAATTTTCTGTTCAATAGAAGTAACCTCTTCCTTGGTGAGCACACTGTCCGACCAGGCCACATAAAGCATGGGCAGGAAAATCAGCAGTCCGGGTGATTGCTCTATGGTGTGGATATCGGCCTGACTAAGGTCCTGGAAAATTTGCTGCAGTTTCATTTAGTCACCACCTCACTTTCATACCTAACCTTCGCCACTCCCCTGATTGTAGCAGCAACTGAGCAATATTTATCTACAGAAAGTGCCACTACTTTTTCCAGTTCGGATTTCGTAGTGTCAGGCGAAGTCAGCTTAAAAGTTAAAAGGATATCGGTAAAATGCCTGGGATGTTCTTCACGACGCGTGCCCTCGGCAACCACCTGCAACCCACCAATGGTCTTCCTCTTTTTCTGCAAAATCTGGATTACATCCACTGAAGAACAGGCGGCAGTGGCTGAAAGCAATAATTCGGTAGGCGATTGATGCTGTTTTTTCTCTGGGCCGTACATATCGATTTGCACGGTATTCCCTTGTGGATTGGTTGCCTCGTATTCCAGCTCTGCTTTGTAGGTGGTAGTGATGGTTCTGATATTGCTCATAGTTAAGTTTACATATTTCTGCGGTATTGCCCACCAACAGCAAACATAGTTTGGGTTATTTGACCCAGTGAGCAGTACTTGCTAGCTTCCATCAGGCTATCAAATATATTTTCATTCTGAATAGCTGATTGTTTTAAGTTACTTAAGTGCTTTTCTGCATCTTCACCATAATGTTGATGCAGCCGTCCCAACATTTCTATTTGATAGATCTTTTCCTCTTTGGTGGCCCTGATAACTTCACCGGGCATGACCGTAGGGGACCCTTTGGATGATAAAAATGTGTTAACACCCATGATAGGCAGTTCGCCGGTATGCTTTAAGGTTTCGTAATACAAACTTTCTTCCTGTATCTTCCCGCGTTGGTACATGGTTTCCATGGCTCCTAAAACCCCTCCTCTCTCGGTGATCCTATCGAATTCCATCAGCACTGCTGCTTCAACCAGCTCGGTAAGGTCCTCGATAATAAAGGAACCTTGCAGCGGGTTTTCATTATTGGCCAGCCCCAATTCCTTATTGATGATCAGCTGAATGGCCATGGCCCTTCGCACGGATTCCTCTGTGGGGGTAGTTATGGCTTCGTCGTAGGCATTGGTATGCAGGCTGTTGCAGTTGTCATAAATGGCATAGAGGGCCTGTAAGGTGGTCCTGATATCATTAAAATCGATTTCCTGCGCATGCAAAGATCGCCCGGAGGTCTGAATATGATACTTTAGCATTTGAGAGCGATCATCCGCCTGGTACTTCAGTTTCATGGCTTTGGCCCATATCCGTCTGGCCACCCGGCCGATCACCGCATACTCTGCATCAATCCCATTGCTAAAGAAAAAGGAGAGGTTTGGAGCGAACTTATTGATGTCCATTCCCCGTGAAAGAAAGTACTCCACATAAGTAAATCCATTGGCCAGGGTAAAAGCCAATTGGGTAATAGGGTTTGCACCTGCCTCAGCGATGTGATAACCGGATATTGACACAGAATAAAAGTTGCGCACTCCCTGATCAATGAAGTATTCCTGAACGTCTCCCATAAGCCGAAGGGAGAATTCTGTGGAGAAAATACAGGTATTTTGGGCCTGGTCTTCCTTGAGAATATCTGCCTGAACGGTACCCCTAACGGCTTTTAACGTTTTAGATTTTATGTTATTATAAACATCCTTCGGTAGTACCTGGTCTCCGGTAACACCCAATAGTACCAGTCCCAATCCGTCGTGGCCTTTGGGCAAGTCGCCTTGATATCGAGGTCTAAGCGCTTCCTGCCCCTGATAAAGATTGGTGATCTTATTTTCTATTTCGCTGACCAAACCCTGTTCCCTAATATAGAGTTCACATTGCTGATCAATAGCCGCATTCATGTAAAATGCGGTAATAATTGCCGCCGGCCCATTGATGGTCATGCTTACAGAGGTCTTTGGGTCGGACAGGTTGAAACCGGAATAGAGTTTCTTGGCATCGTCCAGACAACAAATGGATACCCCTGAATTACCAATTTTCCCGTAAATATCGGGCCTTTGGTCCGGGTCGGCCCCGTACAAGGTCACTGAATCGAAGGCCGTAGACAATCTTTTGGCGGGCATGTCGCGGCTAACATAGTGAAATCGTTGGTTGGTCCGCTCAGGACCCCCTTCACCGGCGAACATCCTGGTGGGATCTTCCCCTTCACGTTTGAAGGGGTAAACCCCTGAAGTATAGGGGAAGGAGCCGGGCACGTTTTCCTGGAGGTTCCAGCGTAATAGATCTCCCCATGCCTTATATTTTGGCAAGCTTATCTTAGGTACCATGGTGTGAGAGAGTGACTCAGAATGCGTTAGTACCTTGATCTCTTTACCGCGTACCTTAAAAATAAAGGTCGTGTCTTGGTATTTTTTAACCTTATCAGACCATCCTTCGATAATCTCTAAATTTCCCGCATCAAGATCTTTTAATATGAACTTATAGTGTTCCTCCAGTCTTTTGACTACCTCCACCTGGTCATCTGATCTTCCAACTGAATCAATGGTCTGCCTTATACTATATAGTTTTTGGGCAGTCTGTTGCTGTTTCTGGACCCATTGGTCATATTGTCGATTATTTTCCGAAATCTCTGATAGATACTGGGTCCTGTTGGGGGGGATAATGTAAATCTTCTCTGACATCTCGTCGGTGATCTGAAATGAAGATTGGATTTCTGAATTGGTTTTAGCGCGAATAGTACTTATTATACATTTATAAAGCCGGTTAATACCGGGATCATTGAACTGACTGGCAATAGTTCCAAAGACCGGCAATTGTTGGTCGTCACTGTCCCACTGATGGTGATTTCTTTGGTATTGTTTTTTGACATCCCTGAGCGCATCAATAGATCCGCGTTTGTCGAATTTGTTCAACGCAATTATATCGGCAAAGTCCAGCATGTCGATTTTTTCCAACTGGGTAGCAGCTCCGTAATCCGGGGTCATCACGTAAAGTGAAACATCAGAATGCTCAATAATTTCGGTATCGGACTGCCCTATACCGGAGGTTTCTAAAATCACCAGATCAAATTGTGCAGCCTTAACCACATCTACCGCGTCCTTTACATATTTTGACAGCGCCAGATTCGACTGACGTGTTGCCAGGGACCGCATATAAACCCTGGGATGGTTGATGGCGTTCATTCGAATACGGTCGCCAAGTAAAGCTCCCCCGGACTTGCGCCTGGAAGGGTCAACTGAAATAATAGCCACGGTCTTGTCCTCAAAATCAACCAGGAAACGTCGTACCACTTCATCTACTAATGAAGACTTCCCTGAGCCGCCGGTTCCGGTAATGCCCAACACAGGGGGCGTAGATTTAACCAGGTGCCTGACCTGTTGTAGAATTTCAGCGCTTTCGTCCGGAAAATTTTCTGATGCGGAAATGATCTTGGCAATTGCTTGCTGGTCTTTATTTTGAAGGCATTCAATAGTGCCGTTCAGTGAGTTTGCCGACATCTTACCGGTAGGCCGATCACATTGCGCTACCAGATCATTGATCATACCCTG
>SMVA01012640.1_pt1 | contig 14471 bp, 11 predicted proteins | sample 2456451 | NCBI WGS metagenome assembly SMVA01 (sample SAMN11095933, study PRJNA526329) | marine sediment metagenome | biome: Marine sediment; feature: Surficial sediment; material: Deep marine sediment; isolation source: Hadal surficial sediment | place: Pacific Ocean | collected 2014-05 | depth...
GCGGGTTATCTCAACAGTTTTCATTTTCACTCGGATGACTTTACCGACAGGCCATTGCCTTACCAGGCGTTTTTCGGCGGAAGATACACCGTCGATGGCGTGCAAGCCCGCTGGGTTGCACCTGCTTCCCTGCTGGTCGAAATCGGCGCGGAGCTTAACTGGGGTGGCGGACTTCCTGCGACAGCAAACAACAACAGCTCGCCGGGAGCATGGACGCTGTTCAGCAATATTGGCGGTGATGTCGGAACCAGCCACAGCTGGCAATTAGGACTTGCATGGATTCGCGCAGATGCCATGGAGCGGACTGCCGACGGCGCATCCGATGCATTTACCGGTGACAGCGATCTTGCGGCGGTGGATTTCGTCTGGAAATGGGCCCCCGGCGGCAATCCGGTCCGGCAAAATTTCAAACTGCAGGGGGAATATTTCAGGCGCTCCGAAACCGGGCTGTTCGCCGGATTGCCTTACGATGGCGACCAGAGCGGCTGGTATATGCAGGGCGTGTGGCAATTTGCGCCGACCTGGCGCGCGGGACTGCGGCATGACGTCGTGGATGCTGACAACGGACCGCTGCTCGCCGGCACAGGTCTCGAAGATCCCGGACGAAGTTCGAGCCGCGATAGCCTGATGCTCGACTGGTCGCCGAGCGAATTCAGCCGTCTGCGTATGCAGTATACGAACGACAAGGTACTGCCCGAGTCAGATCATCAATGGTTCCTGCAATACATCATGAGCATCGGCGCTCATGCTGCACACCAATTCTAGGGCTTGCCGATATGTTTCGAATTGCAGCACTAGCCCTTGGGCTGGCCGCGACTTCGGCTGCCAGCGCACTGAATGTTTTCGTCTGTGAGCCCGAATGGGGCTCGCTGGTGCAGGAACTTGCCGGTGACATGGCTGAAACAACGGTCGCAACCACTGCGTTCCAGGATCCGCACCGGATACAGGCACGACCCAGCCTGATCGCGGCAGTACGCCGGGCCGATCTCATCGTCTGTACCGGAGCGGACCTGGAGATCGGATGGTTGCCGCTATTGTTGCGCCGCGCGGGTAACGCAAGGATTCAGGCCGGCAATCCCGGATACTTTCTTGCCGCGGATTTCGTGCGGCGCATCGAGATTCCGGCCAGCATCGATCGCGCGCAGGGCGACGTTCATCCGCAGGGTAATCCGCATATTCACCTCAGTCCGCGCAATATCGAGCGGATAGCCGAAGCGCTGGCAGATCGGCTGCGTAAGGTTGATCCTGCGAACAGCGCTCATTACCAGTCGCGGCTTGACGATTTTCTGCGCCGCTGGAGCGAGGCAACCGAGCAATGGGAGGATCGAATTCTACAATTCGAGGGTTTGCGACTGGCGTCGCATACCCGCAGTTTCAGTTACCTCGCTGCCTGGCTCGATCTGGATATCGTCGCGACCCTGGAACCGAAACCCGGTATTCCGGCCAGTGGCGCGCAACTGGCTGCATTGTTGCAGCAGCTCACTCCGAATCCTCCGGCCGGCGTCATCCGTACCCCCTACGAAAATGAAAAACCGTCAGAGTGGCTGTCAGAGCGACTCGGAATCGCAGAAATCGTGTTGCCGTTTACAATTGGCGGATCGAATGAATCGGTCGACTTGTTTTCACTTTATGATGAGACCATCCGGATGCTGCAGGAGTACACTCATTGAACGAATTCGAACTTAGCATCATCGGACCGGCGTTCGCGGCCTGCCTGCTGGTCCTCAGCACGCACGTACCACTGGGGACAGAGGTATTACGACGCGGCATTATTTTCATTGATCTCGCCATTGCGCAGGTAGCCGGACTTGGCGTTATTGCCGCAGACACTATGGGGTGGGAGGCAGAGGGCTGGATGGTGCAGATCGCTGCCGTATCTGGCGCATTGCTTGCAGCTTTCATCCTGCACTGGACGGACAAGCGTTGGCCGGACATTCAGGAAGCGCTTATCGGCGTGAGTTTTGTGCTTGCGGCAACTGCGGGAATACTAATGCTGGCCGAAAATCCACACGGCGGAGAACACCTGAAAGAGCTGCTGGTCGGGCAGGTCTTGTGGGTCAATTACGATCAACTGCTACCCGTTGGGGTCATCAGTGCGTCTGTGCTCATCGCCTGGTACTGGATGCGTGATCAACTGCGGGGATTTGGTTTCTACGCTTTATTCGCATTCGCGGTAACTGCGTCTGTTCAGTTGGTTGGCATCTACCTGGTATTTGCCTGCCTGATCATCCCGGCCATCTCCACCCGCCATATTGCAAAAAGAAAGTTGCGAATCGTCTGTGGCTACGGTGTCGGCATTGTCGGTTGCCTGGCGGGGCTGGTTTTATCCATCAACGGCGACCTGCCGGCGGGTGCAGTCATTGTGTGGAGCCTTGCGATATCAGCCCTGATATTCGCCTGGTTGGTGTGGCCGATTATCCGTAACAGAGATAAGCAGGGGAAAATAAACTTTGAAGAATCCTGAAATCCTGATCAGCGAGAGCGACATTGCGGCTCGGGTAGACGAACTGGCTGCGCAAATCTCGTCCGACTATGCGGACGATGGCGAGCTGGTGCTGGTCGGTGTACTGAAAGGCGCATTTATTTTTTTAGCGGACTTGTCACGAAGACTGACAATCCCGCGGCACATCGAGTTTATCGCGGTCTCCAGCTACGAGCATGGAAGCGTGCCAAGCGGCGCCGTGCGCCTGGTCATGGACGTGCGCGCAAGTATCGAAGGACGGCACGTGCTGATTGTCGAGGATATCGTCGATACCGGCCACACCCTGCACTATCTGATCAACATGCTCGAGTCCCGGGGTCCGGCGTCGGTCCGAACCTGCGCCCTGCTGCACAAAGAGCATAAGACCGAGGTCGAGATCGAAGTCGACTACCTGGGATTTACGATCGGTGATGAATGGGTTGTCGGTTACGGCCTTGATTTCGCGGAGCAAGACCGGACGCTGCCCTATATAGGCGTCATCCAGCCAGGCGACTAGTATGATAAGTTCACGTTAACAAAGCTCCGACCCCGCTACGCTAGTCATCAGCGCAATCATCACACTCGACTTCAATGGTTGAGTGGTTGATACCGTACTCCTTCCTGAGCAACTCTTTGATACTCCTGACTGTCGCCGTCGTGTCTGACTGAAGCTGCCTCAGCGCCACGTGCATCGTCAGCATCGGGTGCTGCGGCGTCAGGCCCCAGACATGCACATGATGAATTTCCTTTACTTCGGGATTGCCGGCGACAACCTTTGACTGCATTTCGTCGACATTGAGCCATTCCGGCGCACCTTCCAGAAGGATGTGACCGCTGCGTTTGACGAGATGCCAGGCGCTCCTGAAAATCAGCAAAGCCACGCCGATCGACAGTATCGGGTCGATCGGCATCCAGCCTGTATAAAGGATCACCAGCGCGGCAGTAATTGCCGCGACAGAACCCAGCAAATCACCCAATACGTGCAGTGCGGCACCGCGCATGTTCAGGTTTTCCTGATCGCCGCCATGGATAACGATAAACACGATGATGTTGATAATGAGTCCGGCCGTCGCAACGATGAGCATCATCTGCCCCATGACGACCAATGGATTTAAGATTCGCTGGACCGCTTCGATCAGGATCCAGCCGACAACGACAAACAAGCTCAGTCCATTGACGAACGCAGCCAGAATCTGGAATCGCTGATAGCCAAAACTGCGTTTCTCGTCGGCTGGCCGGGAACTCACGCGGAACGCGATTGCGGAAAGCGCCAACGCCATGGTATCCGTCAGCATATGACCGGCATCCGCCAGCAACGCCAGCGATCCGGACAGGATACCCCCGACAACCTCGACCAGCATAAACGTAGCGGTCAGTGCGAGCGCAATCTGAACGCGCTTGATGTTGCTCTTTTGATCGGCGTGATTGGTGCTCATGTGTCGATGGCACGCGGGATACGAATATGCTCGACCAGCTGCTGCACTCGCTCGGGTGGCGGTGCGGTCAGGTAACTGACAGTAAGGGCTACGGCAAAATTCAGGAGCATGCCGATTACGCCAATGCCCTCCGGCGAAATGCCGAACAACCAATGCTCAGCGACATTTTCGCCCCATGGCGCGCCGGCCCACTTGAGAAACAGGCCTTTATAGAACTCAATATAACCGTAGGTAAAGATAAGTCCGGTCAACATGCCGGCGATCGCGCCCTCTTTGTTGGTTCGTTTGGAGAATATGCCAAGCAGGATAACCGGAAACAGCGACGCAGCGGCAAGTCCGAAGGCGAACGCGACCACCGGCGCCACCCAGCCCGGTGGATCGAAACCGAGGTAACCCGCCACCATGATGGCGAAGGCGGCTGCAATTCGTCCCGCCAGTAATTCTTTTTTCTCGGAAATATCCGGCACGAATATGCCTTTGATCAGGTCATGTGAGATCGCCGCTGAAATAACCAGCAACAATCCTGCCGCCGTGGACAATGCTGCGGCGATACCGCCCGCCGCAACCAGCGCGATTACCCAGTTCGGCAGGCCGGCAATCTCGGGATTCGCGAGCACGATGATGTCATTGTCAACACTGAGTTCGTTGCCCTGCCACCCGTAACTTTCCGCGGTCGCGGCAAAATCCGCGTTGCGGTCGTTGTACCACTGGATCCGGCCGTCTCCATTCCTGTCATCGAATTTGAGCAAACCGGTTCGCTGCCACGTACGCATCCACTCCGGTCGTTCCTCGTAAACCAGGTTGCCATCGACGGCGCCCACCTCGCCCAGTTGAATCGTGTTGACGAGATTGTATCTAGCCATCGCGCCAACTGCCGGAGCAGTTGTGTAAAGAATTGCAATGAACAGTAACGCATAGCCTGCCGAGACCCGCGCATCGCTAACTTTCGGTACCGTAAAGAAGCGCACAATGACATGCGGCAAACCCGCCGTACCGACCATCAAGGCGAGCGTGATGCAAAAAATATCGATGGTGCTCTTGGTGCCACCCGTGTATTGCGTGAAACCGAGCGACGTTACGATGTCATCCAGTTTGTCGAGAAGACTTTCGCCGGTGCCCAATATCTCGCCGCCAAACGCCAGTTGCGGAATCGCGTTCCCGGTTATCTGAATCGAAATAAAAATTGCCGGCACTGTGTAGGCAAAAATCAGGACGCAATACTGGGCCACCTGCGTGTAGGTGATGCCCTTCATGCCACCGAGCACCGCATATACAAACACGATGCCCATGCCAATCAGCAAACCGACCGTTACGTCGACTTCGAGGAAGCGCGAGAACACGATGCCAACACCGCGCATCTGACCGGCGACATAGGTAAAAGAAATAAAAATCAGGCAAATAACGGCGACAATCCGCGCGGTTTTGGAGTAATACCGCTCACCAATGAATTCAGGCACCGTGAATTTGCCGAACTTACGCAGATACGGTGCGAGGAATAGCGCAAGCAATACATATCCGCCGGTCCACCCCATCAGGTACACGGACCCGTCGTAACCGAGGAACGCGATCAATCCAGCCATGGAAATAAACGACGCGGCACTCATCCAGTCAGCTGCGGTCGCCATGCCGTTTGCGAGCGGCGAGACACTTTTTCCTGCAATGTAAAAATCGCCGGTCGTACGCGCGCGCGACCAGATCGCAATACCGATATAAAGCGCGAAGCTTGCGCCAACAATGATATAAGTCAGGGATTGAAGCGACATTGCCTGCTCAGTTTTCGTGCACGTCGTATTTCAGATCAAGCTTGTTCATACGCCATGCGTAGAAAAAGATAAGCGCTACGAATACATAGATCGAACCCTGTTGTGCGAACCAGAAGCCAAGCTGGAACCCGCCCAGGCGCACGCTATTGAGGACATCAACCAGTAATATGCCGAACCCGTAGGAACAAACGAACCACACCACAAGGCAGCCGAAAACGAGCCGTAGATTTGCCCGCCAGTAGGCGGCACGATTTTCAGGCGTCATGGGATTCCCTTTAGAATTGTTTGAACACAATCTAACAGAGCATAATCCAATATTCACGAGACAATGAACGATTGCGAGCGCGATTAGCCCAAAGGACGACGATTATGATTTCCAGTGTTGAACCCGATAAGAAATTTATCGAGGTTAATGGCAAACGAATGGCTTATGTCGAGGCCGGCAGCGGCGACCCGATTGTCTTCCAGCATGGCAACCCGACATCCTCTTATCTCTGGCGCAACATCATCCCGCACTTGACGGATCAGGGCCGCTGCATTGCTGTGGACCTTATCGGCATGGGCGATTCGGACAAACTCGATCATCCAGGGCCAGATAGCTACCGCTATGTCGAACACCGAGAATACCTGTTTGCCGCCTGGGACGCGCTCGGTGTCAAGGACCGGGTGACATTTGTCATTCACGACTGGGGCTCGGCTTTGGGCTTCGACTGGGCCTGCCAGCATCCGGGTTCCGTACTCGGTATCGCCTACATGGAGGCGATCGTAAAGCCGCTTGGCTGGGATGACTGGCCGGACGCGGCGCAAGCGGTTTTCCAGGGCTTTCGCTCGGATGCCGGCGAATCGATGGTGCTCGAGAAAAATATTTTTGTTGAGCGAGTACTGCCAGGCTCTGTCATGCGCGATCTGACCGATGCAGAGATGACGGTTTACCGGCGGCCATATCTCGAACCCGGAGAAGACCGACGGCCGACGCTCACCTGGCCGCGGCAGATTCCGATCGATGGCGAGCCGGCCGACGTCCACGACATTGTGGCCGCTTACTCGAAGTGGCTAGACGAATGCGACCTGCCCAAATTGTTCGTCAACGCGGAACCTGGCGCAATTCTGGTTGGTTCGCAGCGCGAGTTTTGCCGCGGCTGGGATAACCAGGCAGAAGTCACGTTGCCCGGAAATCACTTTCTGCAGGAAGACTCGCCGGATGAGATCGGTGTGGCGATCGCCGGCTGGCGCCAGAGCATCGTGTAATGCGGACAATGGTGGGCGGATTTGTATTGCACGCCGGTCGCCCGCAAAATGCCGGCTTCGGTTTTTGGGAGCGGAAGCGATAGTGGGTAGATTCTCGACGGGACAGCCGGTGAGGCGCAAGGAAGACCAGCGATTCATAACCGGAAACGGCCGCTATACGGACGATATTACGCTCGATAATCAGGCCTACCTGTACCTGTTTCGATCACCCTACGCGCACGGTGTCATAACAACCCTCGATGTTGCTGAGGCCAGAAAATCGGCCGGCGTTGTGGCTGTCTACACCGCCAACGACCTGACGGATGCGGGCATCAAGGATCTTATCGGGGCCGACATACCTTCCAGCTCGCTGTCGGAGGCAAAGAAGGCCTTGCGTCAGCCGCCGCTGGCACGCGGGCGAATTCGTTATGTTGGTGAGCCTGTTGCGGGAATCGTCGCCGAATCACTTGCCGCAGCACGCGACGCAGCGGAATTAATCTGGTTTGACGTCGACGAACTAACCGCTGCTGTGAGCATCGGCGATGCGCTGCAAGACGGCGCTGTACAAATTCACGACGATGTCCCGAGAAACAGTTACGGGCATCTCGAATACGGCGATCGTGACGCGACTGACAAAGCGTTCGACAACGCGACAACGACAGTAGAGATTGAGGTCATCAACAACCGCCTCGCTCCGACGGCAATGGAACCGCGCGGCTGCAACATCACCTGGGACGGCAGCAATCTGACGATTTACCAGGGCTGCCAGGGCGTGCACGCACTGCGCGATCGGATCGCAAGTTCGGTCAACCTGGACCGGAACAGCATCCATGTCATTTCTCCGGATGTAGGCGGTGCATTCGGACTCAAGTTCTTCCTGCAATGTGAATCTGTCGTTGCGGCACATGCGGCGATGGACACCGGCAGGCCCGTCAAATGGACCGGCGACCGTAACGAGAGTTTCCTTTCTGACCTGCACGGCCGCGACCATGTGAGCCGCGCCGAACTGGCGATCGATGACAACGGCCGATTTACGGCCATGCGTGCGTCTATATCCGGCAACCTCGGCGCATATTGCTCACAGGCAGGCCCGATCATTCCCTGGTTTGGCGCCTGCATGACCACCGGGTCCTATGACATTGCGGTCGCTTATGTCGATGTCCAGATGGTGGTCACGAATACTGTGCCAACGGATGCGTACCGCGGCGCGGGCCGGCCCGAGGCCGCGTATTTGCTGGAGCGCCTGGTCGACAAAGCCGCAAGAAAGACCGGTTTGACGCCGGACGAGATTCGCCGGCCAAATTTGATTCGCTCTGATCAGTTCCCCTATGAAACAGCCACGGGTCGCGCCTACGATTCCGGTGATTATGAGACGCTCATGAATTCGGCCATGGAGCGTGCCGACTGGGACGGTTTTGCCAGCCGCCGCGCTGAGAGCGCCAGCAATGGACGCCTTCGCGGTATCGGCTTGATCTACTACGTGGAAATCTGCTCCGCGCTCGGCAGCGAGACAGCACATGTACGCTTCGAGGAGAACGGCCGCATCACCGTGTTGATTGGGACTCAATCTTCCGGTCAGGGGCACGAGACCAGTTTCGCCCAGATCGTGGCAACTGAACTCGATGTCGATATCGACCTGATCGATCTCGTGCAGGGCGACACGAAGCTGGTGCCAACGGGTGACGGCACCGGCGGCTCGCGGTCCATGGTAATTGGCGGTTCATCCATTTTCCGATCGGTCAGCAGCATGATCGAAAGCGGCAAAAAAATGGCTGCCGAAGTGCTCGAAGCCGCAGTCGCCGACATTGAATTCGAGGAAGCGACCTTTCGCATTGCCGGTACTGACCGCACCGCGTCGCTTGCGGAAATTGCCACCGCTTCGTTTGATGGCAGTAAACGACCCGACGACGTCGAGCCGGGACTATACGCCAGCGAGAATTTCACGCCCGATGCCGGCACCTTTCCCAATGGCTGTCATATTTGCGAGCTCGAGGTCGACCCGGATACCGGCGTGGTCGAAATCCAGCGATACACCGTTGAAGACGATGTCGGCAAAGTAATCAATCCACTGCTTCTCGAAGGCCAGATCATCGGAGGGATCGCGCAAGGCCTGGGCCAGGCCTGTGGCGAACACGCCGTTTACGACCGTGAAAGCGGACAACTGCTAACCGCTACCTTCATGGACTACCCGATGCCCCGCGCGGAGTGGATCCCTAACATCGATTTTAGCTTTCAGGAAATTGCATCGCCGCGCAATCCCCTGGGTGTCAAGGGCGCGGGCGAAGCTGGCACCGTTGGCGCTGCGCCCGCCTACATCAACGCGTTACTCGATGCGCTGTCGGTACGCGGCATCGAACATATCGACATGCCTGCGACGCCGCTGAGGGTCTGGGAATTATTGAATTCATCGTAGGAGCGCGCCTGTACGAGCTCGCCTGTACGAACTCGCCTGTAGGAGCGCGCCTGTAGGAGCGCGCCCCAGCGCGCGAAACGCTTTTGTTAGGAGTGGTCGATTTATCCTTGGCAAACATTGCGGGGCATGTTCAAAACATGCCCCGCAATGTTTGTCGCCCGGTGGGCCGGGCTCCTACGGCACCTCGCCGATCCTTTCAGTAAGTGGATCAAACGCCGCTCTCGCACATCCATGTACAAAAAAGCGGCCCTGTGAAGGGCCGCCTATACCATCATGAGTACATGAATCTTGGCATTGCAGTCCCCCGCCAAGTAGTACCTGAAGGTGTCGTCGAAACTGGTTGTCGTCCTTTCATCTTTCTGCTGTTGTTGAAAGGAGACTGAATTCAGGAGCGAAAGTTCGCAGAAACCCCTTTAAATGTCAATTTGATAGACACGTTTTGGAAGCCCCAAACACAACAAGGAATGGTGTGTTGCAAAATAGCCACGACTATCTGTGGCAAAATAACGACCGCAGTCCACGAATCAACAACTTGCCACCGCTTTGTGAGAATTGACCGCAGCCAGGCTGTAAAACCGGGCGGTCCAAAAAATTGCCCGATCGGCAGAAATATTGACCCGGTCGCGCAATGTACTCGCGCCTGGGCCGGTTGACATCGACCAGTGCGAGACTTGAGACTGTGCCAACACCAACAAATCAGGGTGACAGATCGTGATCGTTGAACAAATCTGGACGGGGAATGCGTATAGAAATTTTAATTACCTGATTGCCTGCCCGGAGACGGGCGAGGCGCTGGCGGTTGATCCGCTGGACTATACAAAGTGCCTTGCGGCGGCAAAGGAGCGAGGCTGGAACGTCACGCAAATCCTCAACACGCATGAGCACGGCGATCACACAGGTGGCAACAAGGCGATGGTAACGGTTACCGGCGCACAAATTATCGCGCACGCAAATGCCAGGGGCCGCATTCCAAACATGGACCGCGGCGTCGGTGCCGGCGATGTCATCAAGGTCGGCAAATCCGTTGAACTGGAATGCCTCGATACGCCCGGCCATACGATGAGCCACATCTGCCTGCTATCGCACACAGATCAACCGGCATTATTCAGTGGCGACACGCTGTTCAATGCCGGTGCGGGAAATTGCCACAACGGCGGCCATCCCAATGAGTTGTATGAGACGTTTGCGAATCAGCTGGAAAAACTGGGCGACGAAACCCTGCTCTATCCCGGGCATGACTACCTGGTCAACAATCTTAAATTTACGCTGGACCGGGAACCTGACAATACTGCGGCAAAAGACATGCTGACGCAGTACGAGAATCAGGATCCTGACGATGCACTGGTTACGACGCTGGCCCAGGAACGGGAAATGAACGCGTTCTTCCGCCTGCAAAGCCCGACGGTGATTGCGCGCCTGAAGGAGTCCTTTCCCGACATGGCGGATGACCCGGATCCGCAAGACGTATTTCTGAAACTTCGCGAGTTGCGCAACAGCTGGTGATTCATTTCGAATCGCCCGCTGAGGCGGGCTCCTACGGCTGGACCGCAATATTCATCGCCCGCTGGGGCGAGCTCCTACGGCTGGACCGCAATATTCATCGCTCGCCGGGGCGAGCTCCTACGGCTGGATCGCAATATTCATCGCCCGCTGGGGCGAGCTCCTACGGCTGGATCGCAATATTCATCGCCCGCCGGGGGCGGGCTCCTACAAAATCATCGTAGGAGCCCGCCCCAGCGGGCGAATCCTCGTTATTCGAAAACGCAGAAGCAATGCGCGTAAAGACCTTTTGGATCGTTCAGGCGCATTATTGGCGAGATCGCGTCTTCCAGGACATTTGCCATGCGTTCAATAGAGCTTCGCTTCGCCGCAAAACCCTCCAGGTTAAAACCGAGCCACTTCACACTGCCCATCAGGTTGAGCGCGAGCCGTTCTCCGGGGCTAAGCTCCTTCTCGAAATATTTCGTGCCGTAACCGTCAGGTTCGAGGCCTGCCAGTTTTGCCGCAGTTTCGATGGCGGCATCCAGTTCACCGATCTCGTCAATCAATCCATTTTCAACCGCTTCGCGACCGGTCCAAACCTGACCTTGCGCGATTGTGTCTACGTCATCCTTGTCGATGCCGCGATGCATCGCGACTTTGCTGATGAAGTCGTCATAACCTTTGTTAGTGACCAGTTGTAACATCGTTCGGGTTTCATCCGTCATTTCGCGATCGGGGCGTAGCTCGCCCGCCCAGAAGGTCGAACCAACACCGTCGGTGGTAATCCCGATCGCGTCGAGCGAGCGCTGATAGGTCGGGAACATTATGTAAATGCCGATCGAACCGGTGATCGTATATTGCGACGCAAAAATGCGATCGGCCGCCATTGAAATCCAGTAGCCGCCAGATGCCGCGACGCTACTCATTGATGCCACAACCGGTTTGCCAGCCGCCTTCAGTGCCTCGACCTCGTTGCGGATAATTTCCGAGGCAAAGGCGCTGCCGCCCGGGCTGTCTACCTGCAATACAACAGCTTTGACGGATGTGTCATTTCGCGCACGACGCAGCAGTTGCGCGGTCGAATCACCGCCGATGGTGCCAGGTGCTTGTGAACCATTCAGGATGTCTCCGGACGCGACCACGACCGCGACATATTGGTCCGCCTCGCCATCGCCCTTGAGGAGACGCATCTGGACGAGGTATTCATCGAGGTCCGCGGCGGGATAATTGCCGTGCTCATCTGCCTCGGTGCCTGATGCCTCAATGATCCGTGCAATCAGTTCATCGCGCGTCACCAGCTCGTCAACAAACCCAAAATCGAGGGCCATCTGGCCAAGGTCGCCACCGAGCGTCTCGGTATATTCGACAAGATTGGCCATCAGGTCGTCGATCGTATTTTCCTGGAGTTCCCGGGCCGACATTACGTCATCCTTATAGAGACTCCATAGCTGGTCAAGGAGCCTGGACATCGACTCACGATTCTCGTCAGACATGCTGTCGCGGGTGTAGGGTTCCGGCCCCGACTTGTGGGTACCGACTTTTATCACATTCCAATCAACCTGAAGTTTATCAAGTAACCCTTTGTAATAATTCATATAAATACCGAAGCCACGCAACAGGAACAAGCCATCCGGGTGCATGTACACCTCGTCGGCATGCGCAGCCAGGTAATACGCGCCCTGTCCGTAGTAGTCGGCATTTGCAATCACCGGCTTGCCGCTGGAACGAAAGTCATCGAGTGCGCCGGCAATCCGTTGCAGCTTGCTCAGTCCACCACGAGGTATCGCGGACAAATCCAGCACAACTGCCTTGATACGACTGTCATCTTTGGCGTAGTCGAGTCCGTCGATGAGATCCTGCACCAGCGTTTGCGGTTTCTCCTCGCCAAACAATTCCTGCAGTGCACGGTCATACGGATCGCCTGCCAGTTGGTCGACAAAATTGCCACTCGGGCGAAGAACCAGCACCGCTTGCGAAGGTATTGTCGGCACCTGCGACGACAGAGCACTGACCACGATCGAGAAAATGAACAACAAAATGACGAGGTGCAGCACCTTACGCACACCGTCGATGCCCGACCACAAAATCGAAAAGATTCTTGTGAACGATGTACGACTACTCATTCATGACTCCTGATAACAAATATCGCCGGGGCGGGCCCCTACGAAACGCGGATTATGGCTTGGGAGATAATTTGTCCCGTTTATTCAATTCGTAATGCTACACCCTCGTCCATGGGTCGCGTGTAACGAATGCGGTAGATAACACCGTTTTGATCGTCGCTGAGCAACAGCGAGCCATCGTCGATGAGCAGCAGGTCCACGGGTCGGCCCGCAACCTCTTCGTCCTGCAACCAACCGTCGGCGAATACCTCGTAACCGGTGGCCCTGCCGCGTTCCATCCTGACAAGCGTCACCCTGTATCCGATCTTTTGCGAACGGTTCCAGGATCCGTGTTCGGCGATGAATACCTGCCCCTGGTATTGCTCCGGAAAAAGTGTGCCGTCGTAAAACAGGAGTCCGAGGGGTGCAACGTGCGGGTCCAGCTTCTGTGCCGGGGCTTCGAATTCGGTGCAATCGCCGTGTTCTCCAAACTCGGGATCCGGGATATCACCGCCGTGGCAATACGGAAACCCGAAGTGCATGCCCTGCCGCGGCGCATGATTGAGTTCTCCCGGCGGTACGTCGTCGCCAAGCATGTCACGGCCGTTGTCGGCAAACCACAGGTCGCCGGTCTCGGGATGCCAGGTAAACCCGACGGAATTGCGTATTCCGGAGGCAAAAATTTCCTGCTCCGTGCCGTCCGCATTCATGCGGCTGATATTTGCGAACCCTTCATCGGCCCGGTCGCAGACATTACACGGTGCGCCGAGGGCGATATAGAGCTTGCCATCCGGCCCGAAATCAATGTACCGCCAGCCATGATGGCGTTCCGTCGACAGCGTGTCGATGATCACTTCTGCCTCAGGCACTTCCGGCAGACTGGACTCGATATCCGGATAACGGATGATCCTGTGGTTTTCTGCAACGTACAGAGCACCATCATGGAAGGCGACACCGTTCGGCATCACCAGGTCCTCGGCAAGTGTTATGACGGTCGGGGCCGCATCAGCATTCGGTAGCAACGCATAGACACGGCCATCCCGCCGCGTCGCCACAAAAACAGTGCCATTTGCGCCAAGCGCGAGCGAGCGTGCATTCGGTACCGCATCAGACCAGATCTCAATCGAGAATCCGGGCGGAAGCTGGATATCCGACAGGTCCGACTCGGCCTGTGCTGATACATTGAGACTGGCAAGCAGCCCGATAGCAATGAGTAATGCAGTCTTGACCTGCCCCACATTCAATCCTTTTCAAATAATAAATACGTGCTGATTTCGGTTCGTTAGTCCCGCACCAGCAGCAGCGACAGACTGGGCCAATACATAATAATCAGCACGGACACCGCAAGAATGACCAGGAACGGAAAAGTCGCGGCGTAGACTTGCATGATCGGCCGTTCGAAGCGGTAACTCGCGATAAACAGGTTGAGGCCGACCGGCGGCGTCAGGTAACCCAGTTGCATCGCGGCCAGGAACACGATACCGAGATGATACTCATTGACGCCATATAGCATCGCGATCGGCAAGATCAGCGGAACTACAAGAACGATGGCCGAGAAAATGTCGAGTATCGCTCCCAGTATCAGCA
>SMVA01126337.1_pt1 | contig 14471 bp, 12 predicted proteins | sample 2456451 | NCBI WGS metagenome assembly SMVA01 (sample SAMN11095933, study PRJNA526329) | marine sediment metagenome | biome: Marine sediment; feature: Surficial sediment; material: Deep marine sediment; isolation source: Hadal surficial sediment | place: Pacific Ocean | collected 2014-05 | depth...
CAAATATTAGTCGCTCCACCCTGAGTCTTTTAGTGCGGCGTGAAAAAATAGCACTTAATAGTTTATTGAAAGTTTTAAGAATATTGAATTTACTTTTCATCATGGATGCTTTTAAAGTAAAAGACGAAATCAGTCCTATTGCCTATGCCAAACTCCAAAAGAAAAAAAGACTAAGGAGCCGGTAAAAAAAGCAAAAAATTAAATAATGGTTAAGTTAGGCATAGACTTCAATCAATTAATATAATCTTCAAAATAACCAAAAGGGTTCTCAATTGACTCAGCCGGTTCCGTAAACCATTTAGGCCCTTCCTCCGTCATATAAATATGATCTTCCAAACGTACGCCAAATTGACTAGGTACGCAGATCATAGGTTCTATGCTAAAGGTCATTCCGGGTTTTAATAGAGTATCTGAGTTTCGAACTATATAAGGCCATTCGTGTATGTCCAAGCCAATACCATGTCCTGTACGATGCGGCAAGCCGGGCAATTTATAATCCGGGCCTAAATTGTATTTTGCCAATACCTTTCTGGAAGCATGATCAATAACACTTGTGGGGCTCCCGAGTTTTGCTGCCTCAAAAGCTGCTTGCTGACATTCTTTTTCTACATTCCAAATTCGTTGTTGTTCTTCATTGGATTCTCCAAATACAAAAGTTCGTGTCAGATCGGAAATATAGTCATGCAACATACAACCCGTATCAATTAATACAGTATCATTGATTTCTAGATTTTTTGGGTTTCTTACTCCATGAGGAAAGGCCGTATCGGGCCCGAATAATACAATACAAAAATAGGATCCGGAAGCCACTCCATATTTTTTATGTGCCTCCTCAATAAAACCCTCCAACTCTTTGGCACTGATACCCGGATGCAAAATTCTAGCCGCTGCTTGAATCACTTTAAAGGTTATATTCATAGCTGCCTGCATGATAGCAATTTCATTGGTTGATTTTTGCATCCTGCAATCTGCGGTAATACTTTTGGCATTTTTCAATTGGAAATTGGTCTCCAATAAATTCATGGCATCAACGATAAAAAAGGGAGTGATTTCATCCATCAAAATATTTCCTCCATGCAAGCCCTGACCGGATAATATTTTTATAAATAATTCAAAAGGACTTTCATCTTCTTCCCAGCAATGAACCTCACCTTCGATCATCATAAAATCTAAAACTGTTCCTTTTTCAAAAGCCGGGGCGATATAATGTAATTCACCATTTGGAAATAAAAGTGCGCCCATCATTCGTTCGCTTGAACCCCATCGGGTACCCGTAAAATAATACAGGTTTGAACCGGAATGTAAATAAACCACCTGCTCGCCCTGATCTCGCATCAATTGACAAGCCTTGTCAATTCTGTGTTGAAATTCTTCTTTTTGAATGGTTTGTACCAAATGTGCTTCCGGTTTGATGTCATTTAATTCTGCTTCAATGGTCGATCCTCCTATTCCAATGGTTTTCATATATTATTTTTGTATTAGGCTTTTATCAATTTTTCTATTTCTTCTATTTCAATGGGCATATCCGCCGTAAGATTGATGGGTTCGTTTTCGGTAATCAAATAATCATTTTCCAACCTACAGCCAATTCCTTCTTCCGGGATATAGATTCCAGGCTCGCAAGTCATCACCATGCCCGGTTCCAGGGCCCTGGAATATAAACCAACATCATGTACATCCAATCCCAAATGATGGGCAGTACCATGCATAAAGTACTTTTTGTACAAGGGTTTTTTAGGATCTTGTTTGGCAACTTCTTGACTGTCCAGCAATCCTAATTTGATCAATTGCTCTTCTACCAGTCTGGCCATTTGTTTTTCGTATTCAGATGGAATCACTCCTGGTTTCAACAATTTTGAACCTTCTTTTAAACAGTTTAAAACTGACGAATACACTTCTTTTTGCCTCTTTGAAAATCGGCCATTTACCGGTATACAACGGGTAGTATCGCTATTATAATTGGCATAACAAACCCCAAAATCAAGTAGTATCATCTCACCATTCAGACATGTATCATCATTGGAATTATAATGCAAAGCACATGCATTCTTACCGGAAGCGACAATAGGATTGAAAGCATGACGAATGCCCCCTGATTTGGAGAGGTTATAGGTTAATTCAGCTTCCAATTCATATTCCTTGATCTCTGGCTTAACAGCTTTTAACACTCGTTTAAAAGATTCAACACTAATATCCGCCGCTTTTTGAATCAATTCAATTTCTTCTCCGGATTTAATTTGCCGCAAGTCTCTTGTAATTTTGGCTGCCCGGTAATAATTATGTAAAGGATATTTTTCTTTACACCAGGCAATGAATCGGTCCTGACGTGTTTGCTGATCATGAGTCACTCTTTTGATATGTTCATTATGGCCCAAATAAAAACCATCGGCTTCAAAAGCCATATATTGTAAGGTTTTTTCAAAATCATGTATCCATTCAACCCTATCAATTCCGGAAATATTGGAAGCATGTTCTTTGGTCATTTTTTCACCATCCCAGATTTTGATATGCTCATTGGTTTCTTTGATAAAAAGAATGGTTCTGTTCTCTTCCTTATATGCATCAGTATACATCACCAATCGGGTTTCCTCCTGATCGATTCCTGAAAGATAGAACAGATCATTGTTTTGGGCAAAGCCCATCACATCATCAGCATTGGTATGTTTAATATCATTGGAGCAAAGAATCGCAATGGTATTTTCTTTCATCTGAGAAGAAAAATTGTTTCTGTTTTTTATAAAAAAAGTGTTTGGAATTTGCTCGTATCTCATGTTTAGAATTTTCTGTTTGGATTAAATGGATCTAAATTTAAAGATAGGTTTTTTTCTGAAATAATTTCTGAAACCAATTTACCGGTTGCCGGGCCTGTACTCCATCCCATCATGGCATGGCCGGTTGCAAGCGTCACATTTTTGTATTTGCTTATTCTTCCGATATAGGGTAAACCATCGGGTGAACAAGGCCTTAAACCACACGAGGCATTATCTATCTCACTTGAGTCAATTTTTATATTTTTATAATAATTTTCAGCTGCACGGGCAATAACCTTAACCCTTCGGGGATTGATATCATGATTGATTTTATCAATTTCCATGGTGCCTGAAAAACGGGTAAATCCATTCATGGGTGTTACGGCAACTTTAGCTTCGACTAAAATTGAAGGGATTTTGATTCCTGTTTCACTTAAAACATCAATACAATATCCTTTTCCGGCCTGAAGTGGAATGGCTGTATTTAATATTTTTGCCAATTTTGAGCTCCATGATCCCGATGCAATTACAATTTCATCACCAGAAATTTCACCTTTAGAAGTTTTTAATGCAACTATTTTATCGCCTGAAATCTTAAAGTCCACAACAGTTTGATTGGTTTTTATTTCAACGCCCCTTGATAATAAATGAGCTTTCATTTTTGTCATAAACTCCTTGGGAGTCATATGGGCATCACTATCAAAATAAACAGCTCCTTTGACATTTAAATCAATATGAGGTTCTAATTTTTTAAGATCTTCTTTCGATAACAGACTTACATTTAACCCGTGTTCGATTCCTATTTTTCCTACTTCCCATTCTTCTTCACCGGCTTTATCCGTTTGAAAATACATGAGCATTCCATTTTTTACCAAATGGAAATCAAATTCTTCAGAAACTTGAATTTCACGATACAATTCACGACCGAGGATATTGATATTTATAATGGCAGGAATGGCTTTTTCGACATGTTTTTTGGTCGCCGATTTTTTAAACATCCATCCCCATTTCAACAAATCCAGATCGAATCTGGGTTTGATATAAAAAGGACTTTCACTATCAAACATCCATTTGATTCCTTTGGTAATAATTCCCGGAGAAGCCAAGGGAATAAAATGACTTGGAGTGATCATTCCGGCATTGACATAAGAGGCTCCGGTAGACAAATCCGACTGATCAACAATAGTCACCTGATGTCCTTCTTTTTGTAAATAATAAGCAGAACACAAACCGATGATTCCTCCTCCAATTATAACAACTTCTTTTTTCAATAGAATATTTTTTAAAATTTGAAGACGAATTAATTTGATAGTTAATTTTCAAACTATCTCATTTTTAAATTAATTAATTGATTCATCAGATCACCTGAAATCCATGTGCATACGGATCATCTTCATCATCGATAATGATCGTATTATAACCATATATTTTGGCCCAGCCCTGAACACTGGGGACAATTGCAGGCTTGCCGTCTAAGGTCGTTTCTTTTTCTATTTTACCAATAAATTTAGAGCCAATATAACTCTCATGAATAAATGAATCGCCTTGTTTCAATTTGCCTTTTGCGTGTAATTGAGCCAATCTCGATGAGGTACCCGTACCGCAAGGAGAACGGTCAATGGCATTTTCACCATAAAAAACTGCATTTCTTCCTGATGATGTTGGATCTATGGGATTCCCTGTCCATAACATATGAGATACATCTCGAATAGAACTGTTTTCGGGATGGATAAATAGATCTGGATACTTCTGATTGATTCGATCTCTTACAACTTGTGAATACTGAATCAGTTTACTCGCTGTAAAGTCATGAACCCCACTAAAATTTTTCTGTGGATCAACAATGGCATAATAGTTTCCTCCATAGGAAACATCAAAAATAAGGGTACCCAATTCCGGGCAATCTATAGTCAAATCACTTGCTGCCAAATAAGAAACTACATTGGTCAATTTAACCCATTCCACTTTTTCTCCCTTCATTTTATACTCAATTTCCACCAATCCGGCAGGGGCTTCCATTAATATTTTACCCGGGGTTTTAGGCTGAATTAAGCCTTCTTCAATGGCAACCGTAATGGTTCCAATAGTTCCATGTCCGCACATAGGCAAGCAACCAGAAGTTTCTATAAAAAGTATGGCAAAATCATTTTCAGGATTGTGTGGTGGAAATAAAATACTTCCACTCATCAAGTCATGCCCTCGTGGTTCAAACATCAATCCTTTTCTGATCCAATCGAACTCCTTCATAAAATGAAGTCGTTTTTCATTCATGGTATTACCAACTAAATTTGGCCCGCCTGAGGTGATGACCCTTACCGGGTTTCCACAGGTGTGAGCGTCAATACAAGTGAATGTTGTTTTGGTCATTTGTAGGTTTTTTAATTATACATCTCATAGAACACCCTCCTAAATCCTCCCTCAAGGGAGGAATTCGTTCACTACTTCAATCATGTCACTCAAGTAAATTCTCACTTGAATGGTTTATAAATGTCCCCTTAAGCCTGTCCACCTTTGTCGGGGACAGACAAAAAACACCTCCCTAACCCTCCTCAAGGAGGGAATTTGCTCTGTGCTTCAATGATATTACTCAATTAAAAACTCATTTGAGCGGAATACAATTGTCCCCTTGAGGGGACCATAAGGGTGTTGTAAATTCTTGCTTATTCTATTATTCATTAGAACACCTACTACATTTCCCCCTCTTTCTACGAATCAAAACTGTCCCCTTGAGGGGACTATAGGGGTATTATTTACTCAACAATTCTTCTATTCTACTCTCCAAAGCATGCAACACACTAAACATTTCCTTTTTTATTTCAATATCCAAAAAACGAATAAATTTTACTCCTTCTTTTTCCAAACGACCTTGCCTTTTAACGTCATATAAATATTTATGATCATGACTTTCCCCATCAATTTCAATTGCAAGCCTAATTTCATGACAGTAAAAATCAACTATATAGTCTAACATAGGAACTTGCCTGTGAAACTGGATTCCATATGCTTTTTTCTGAATCTTTTGCCATAATAAAACTTCCGAAAGTGTTGAATTATTTCTTAAGAATCTTGCTCGTTCTCTTAACTCAGGATTATATGGAATTATTTTGTTTGGCAATTTTGTTCTTTTAATATTCTTTTTTACATCTCCCTTAACCCCTTTCCTCCAAAGGCGGACAGGCTCTAGGAGGGAATTTGACCCGTATTCTCATCGTATTTCATAATCCAATCTCTATTTATTAATTAAAAATCACACGCCGAATTCGTACCGGAATCAATTGTCCCCTTGAGGGGATCATAGGGGTGTTAATACTGCTTATTCAATTATTTATACTTCTACACACCTCCCTTAATCCCTCCCCTCCATAGGCGGACAGGCTCAAGGGAGGAATTCGTTCACTACTTCAATCATGTCACTCAAGTAAATCTCACTTGAATGGTTTATAAATGTCCCCTTGAGGGAACTATAGGGGTGTAAGTCTTAAATATTAATTGAAAACACCTCTTTTTAAATCGAATCTGACGTTGATATATTATTTATCAATCTTGAAATTTTCAATGGATTTTCATTTTTTAATGCATCAGGCAATAATGCATCCGGCCAACTTTGAAAACTCATAGGCCGCACCCATCTTTTTACTGAATGAATTCCCACAGAAGTAAAACGGGAATCTGTAGATGCCGGATAGGGTCCGCCATGTTGCATGGAAGGACAAACCTCTACACCTGTAGGTACACCATTATAAATTATTCTTCCAACCCTATTTTGTAAAGCATCAATAACCTTTTGATTTCCTGACAATTCATTTTCTTCCGCTAAAATCGTACCTGTCAATTGACCTTCTAAATTGTTGATGATTTCAGCTAACTGTTCTTTAGACTCACATTGAACCACTAGAGAATAAGGACCAAATACTTCCTGGTGTAAAACTGAATTTTCTAAAAAGGTTGCTCCTTCTACAGTCAAAATAGTCTGCCGTCCATAATTTACATCAACATCATTTTCGAAATCAGCTTTTACAGTGATACCCGGTTGAGAAGCTACCAGTGCTTTATTTTTTTCATAATTGCCAATAATATTGGGATGTAACATACAGGTTGGATCTATTTTCAAAATTTCATCAGATAAAGAATCAATAAATTGAGAAAAATCGTTATTCTTAATTCCCAGAATCAATCCGGGATTGGTACAAAACTGACCACTTCCTAAAGTAATGGATCCGGCATATGTTTTGGCCAAATCTACTCCTCTTTCCTTAGCTGCTTCCGGCAATAAAATAACCGGGTTTACACTACCCATTTCTGCAAATACCGGGATAGGTTCCTCTCTCTGACTGGCTAAATTGAATAGGGCTCTACCGGCCTTAATACTCCCTGTAAAACCAACTCCTTTAATAGATGGATGTTTCACCAATTCAATACCTACATGAATTCCACTACTATTCAAATTTGAAAATACACCATCGGGCATTCCGGTTTTTTCTGCTGCCTTATGAATTGCAGATGCTACCAATTCACCTGTTCCTGCATGCATGGGATGAGATTTTACAATCACCGGACAACCAGCTGCCAAGGCTGCAGCTGTATCACCCCCGGCTGTTGAATAAGCCAAAGGAAAATTACTTGCTCCAAATACTACAACAGGCCCTAAAGGAACCAGCATTTTACGGAGATCTGTTTTCGGAATAGGTTGTCTATCCAGAATGGCCGTATCAATAGCTGCTTCAACCCAGGAACCTTCTTTGACCATTGCTGCAAAAGAACGCAATTGAAATACAGTCCTTCCTCTTTCTCCCTGAGCCCTTCCCTCGGGCAATCCGGTTTCTGAACAATAGGTTTGAATCAATTCATCTCCCAAAGCCTCAATTTCATCGGCAATGGCATTTAAAAACTCAGCCTTTTTTATACCACCAAGGTTTTTATAGCTTGCAAAAGCACTTGTTGCTAAATTAACTGCTTGTTGAATTTCCTGATCGGATGCTTCTGAATAAACAACGTCATTTTCTCGATTAGTTTCTGGATTAAACGTTTTAAATGTAATTTCTCCCTTTGAGGACAAGGTATTTCCTATATAATTTTTTCCTGTTAACATTTTATAAATTTTTATAATCTGGCAAAGCTGGCCTGTTTTTTAATCCTTCTTCAATAATTTGAATCACATGCTTTCTTTCGTCTCCAAATAAAGGTAAACGGGGCTCCCGAACATATTCTGTTCCAATGCCTGTATACACTTCTGCCAATTTAATATTCTGCACTAATTTAGAATTTATATCTAGTTCCAACAAGGGTAAGAACCATCTATAAATATCAATCGCTTCTTTGATTCTGCCTGCTTTTTGTAATTCGTAAATGGCAACTGTTTCCTTAGGAAATGCGCAAACCAAACCTGCTACCCATCCATCTGCTCCCATGATTAAACTTTCCAATGCTACGGTATCTACTCCTGTCATGATCTTTAATCGATCTCCAAAACGATTTTTGATTCGTGTTACATTAGATATGTCTCTGGTTGATTCTTTTACAGCTTCAATATTGTCGCATTTTAAAAGATCTTCGAACATGTCTAAGGTTACTTCAATTTTATAATCTACAGGGTTATTATAAATCATTATGGGTAATGAGGTATTGTTTGCTACAGATTTAAAGTATTCAACAGTTTCTCTATCCCCTGCATTATATCTCATTGGCGGTAACATCATTAATCCTTTGGCTCCATCTTGCTCGGCCTGTTGGGCTGCTTCAATGGCTCCTCTGGTAGATTGCTCGGCAACATTCATCAAAACCGGAACTTTGCCTTTGACGATATCAACTGTCGTTCTTGTTAAGATTCTTTTTTCCTCTACTAATAAGGTACTCGCTTCCCCTAAAGTTCCTCCTAAAACAATTCCATGGACACCAGCCTCTATCTGTGCCCGGATATTTGTTTCAAACATTTTTAAATCTAATGTGTCCTTTTCAGTAAATTTAGTGGTTACTGCCGGCATAACACCTTTCCATTGTATACTCATATTGATTGATTTTATTTAAACAAAATTAGTTACATCTGTAATGAAAGTATTCGAGTATATTATCATCTTTTAATATTATATTACCTAGATTAATCAATATTATGCTAATATTGATTAATATTGTCCAATATTGTTTTGATTATAAGTTTTTATACAATGAAAGTTTTACCCTTTAAAATTCCAAAATCCCAAAATGAGGCTCTTATTTATCAAGAAGATCATGAGCTATTTTTTTATGACAAACTTCACCAACATGTTGAAATTCAAATTAGTTTAATTGTCAATGGGGAGGGTACAATGATCATAGGAGATACGGTTAATGAATATCAAACTAATGATATTATTATTATAGGAAGTAATATTCCTCATGTATTTAAAAGTGATCCGAATGAAAATGAAATGTCGCATATGGTTTCCTTGTTTTTTAGCAAGGATTCATTTGGAAGTGATTTTTTCAAATTAAATCATTTTGAATCCCTTCAGAATTTCTTTGATCAAAGTGAATATGGCTTTAAGGTCATTTCAAAAACAGATGAAACGAAGCAATTATTTTTGAAATTAAAAAAAGCTTCAAATTTGAAAAGGTTTATGCTATTTCTGGAAATTTTGCAATTGATCAATGAATCAAAAACCGAGGTGTTATCTTCTTTTATAAACAGAAAAAATTATAGTGATAATGAAGGTAAGCGAATGAGTGCTGTATTTGAATTTACCATGAATAAATTTGCTGAGCACATTAGCTTACAAGAAATTGCAGATGTTGCTTCCATGACAACCAACGCGTTTTGTAGATATTTTAAACAAAGAACCAATAAAACCTATGTGCAATTTTTAACCGAAATCAGGATTGATAATGCCTCAAAATTATTAAGAAAAAATCCTGACATGGGTATTGCAGAGATTGCTCAAAACTCGGGGTTTAGCAATATCTCTAATTTCAATAGAAAATTCAAACTGTTAAAAAAAACAAGCCCATTGAAATATAAGTCAAAATAAAAGAGCCAGTTTCAGCTTAATTTTTTAACATATTTCGTAATGATCACTATTTGCGTGGGGCCACTTTTCCTTCAATATATTCCGAATTTTCAGGATCTAAGGAAATTCTTCGAACTGCTGTGCCCTGTTTGGCAACCATACTTGAGCCCTTAACTTTCAAATCTTTAATCAATACTACAGAATCACCGGTTTCTAAAACAACTCCATTAACATCTCTATGAATTATTTTCTCACTTTCGTCTATACCTTCTCCGGTAGCTTGTGCCCATTTTAAAGTCTCATTATCCAAATACAACATTTCCAATAAACCCTGAGGCCATCCCTCTGATTTTAATCGCGATAACATCCTCCATGCAATTGTTTGAACCGCTCTAAATTCACTCCACATACTGTCATTTAAACAACGCCAATGGTTTGGGTCAGTTGAATCAGGATTTTCAATTTGATCCAAACATGTTTCACAGGTCAATAAACTTCCATCCACTCCTCGGGTAGAAGTTGGAGGAACTTCGTAAACTTTTAAATTTTCTGAAGCGCTACATAACTCACATTTTGCCCCACTACGTTCCCTCAATTCCTGTTCTAAATTCATTTTTCAATTTTTTTTTTAAGAAATACAAAACTACATTTTATAAATTCTTTCCTCAAACTAAAAGGATATTGATTAATTTTGAATTTCAATATTATTTTATGATTTTGGAAACCAAACGATTGATACTATCGAAATTCTCGGTAAAAGACGCCCCCTTCTTTTATACCTTGGTTAATGATCCGGCCTGGATGCGTTTTATTGGTGACAGAAATGTCAAAACCATTGCTGATGCTGAAAAATATCTTATTGATAAAATTATTCCAAGTTATGTAAAACACGGTTTTGGATTTTATGTAGTTTCTTCAAAAGAAGACAATACCCCTATTGGTATGAGTGGTTTGGTAGATAGAAATGGTTTGGATCATATTGATGTTGGTTATGCTTTTTTACCTCAATATAGGGGAAAAGGGTATGCTTATGAAGCAACCAAAGCTGTTTTGGATTATGCCAAAAATATTTTAAAAATCGACCCAGTTGTTGCAATTACAAATGAAAAAAATACGAAATCAATTCAATTATTAAAACGTTTGGGTTTGCATTATGATAAACTTATCCAATTACCACATGATAATGAAAAATGTAGATTGTTTATTACGAAATGAATTCAATTTAAATTTGATATGATCCGTACAAAGGTGGGAATTCCTTGTATTAAAGTTTAGAATACTGCCTTCGCAGGAAGGATTTAATTTTTTAACAAAACTTTATCATTTATTAACACGTATACATGTAACTATTGGGTGGTTTTTAGCGTTCTATAAAGACATGTTCTAACAAATTAGAACATATACAAAGTCTAAATCTTATCCTATGCTTAAAAACTTCTTTTGGATGTGCTCCGGCGCTGACCCTGACCTACTCAAAGAATCTCCAAAATCTGAACAAATAAAATATGCTGGTATCGGTGGAACCGTTTTTTTTACGGCAGTCATGGCATTTTTATCCGGATCTTATGCCTTATATACCGTTTTTGATAATTATTATATCGCTACTGCTTTTGGCATCATCTGGGGTTTATTGATTTTTAACTTAGATCGATTTATAGTTTCTACCATTAAAAAACAAGATAAAGTATGGAATGAAATAGTTCAGGCTTCACCACGAATCATCTTGGCGGTTATAATAGCTGTAGTCATCAGCAAGCCTTTGGAAATAAAAATATTTGAAAAAGAAATCAATCAAGTTTTATTGGAACAAAAAAATGAACTGACATTAGCCAATCAGGGTCAGATTGCACAACAATTTACTCCGGAAATATTACGTGTTGAAAATGAAATAAAATCCCTGAAGAATGAAATAGATACAAAAGAAACTGAAGTTAATGATTTATACGAAACTTATATATCAGAGGCTGAAGGCACAAAAGGAACTATGTTGCTTGGTAAGGGTCCTGTTTACGAAGAAAAAAGAAACAAACATGATACTTTATTACAAGAGTTGCAAGATTTAAAAGAAGATAATAAAGTCAAGATAACCGAAAAAGAAACTGCTCTTGCCCAATTAAGATCAAAACAAGAAGAACAAATAGCTGCCAGTCAACCTATTATTGACGGTTTTGACGGCTTAATGGCGAGAATTAATGCCATGGGGGAATTGGCATGGTTCCCATCTTTCTTTATTTTTCTCTTGTTTTTAGCTATCGAAACGGCTCCGGTATTAGCAAAAGTAATGGCTCCCAAGGGTGCCTATGATTTTAGATTCCAAGATCAGGAAGACTCCCTCAAAGTTTGGGTACTACAACAAAAAGATCAAAGAGAAACCATGTATAAAACAGATATTGCCATCAATGAAAAAGTGTATTATGACGTAGAATCAGATGAAGAAGTATATGCATATAAAAAACAAAAGGCTAAAGAATTGATGAATTTACAATCAGATGTGTTTTTTAATAAGCAAAAGAAAATAATGACTTAGTAAGAATGAATGATTCAATGATTGAATTTTAAATTCCCTCCTTGAGGAGGGCTAGGGAGGTGTTTTCAATTAAAATTTCTGATACTATCTCAAGGCAAGCCTCAAAGTAATAAAAAATTTCTTGAAACCAACGATCCTCGAGGCAGAGCCCCGTCCAAACGGAACGGGCAGGCATAGAGGTATTTCGCTAGTTTCATTATGAGTTTTTTGGTCAAAAACCAAAATTCTATATTTAGATTCCCATCCCGATAGCCATCTGGATCACGGGAATGATAATTTCAATGGAAACCTCGTGGCAGAGCCTAGAGGAATTCTTTTCGATTAAATAGAGTTAACTATGCAAACATCCTGTTTTTCCAATCTGCCTTAGGAGAATTCAATTGTTAATCATTGAAGAACTTTGCGAAATTCATTGTGCGCTTTTCCCAAAACAGGCCTTTCAGACAACTTTTATATCTTTAAAGGGCTTACCAAAACAAGGCATATAAAACCACAAGAATTATCATAATTGCAAAGGCTCCAATATTAAAAACCGGGCTTGTTTTAAATAAGCTTTTACTAATTTCAATTCCTTTTTCATCTTCTGCTCCTTTATTTTGATATAAACTTACAATGGCTATAACGATCATTGTTAATATGGCGGTATATCCCATCTGGTCCATAAAAGGTACATCTATAAATAATGAACTGGTAGACCATCCATTTGGCGCTACTTTAAAATACATGGCTATTGGAATGGAAACTAAAGCACCAACAATTGCTCCTTTATTTGTTGTTTTTTTCCAGAACAATCCGAGTAAAAATACAGCTAATATTCCTGGACTTACAACCCCTGTATATTCCTGAATAAATTGAAATGCTTGATCTATACCGCCTAATAATGAAGCCGTAATACATGCGATGATTAATGCAACACCGGCAGAAATCCTACCAACATTTACCGTAGTTTTATCATCTGCATTTTTATTGATGTATTGTTTATAAATATCCATTGTAAAAATGGTTGATGTAGAATTCAGCATAGAAGCCAAAGAAGATACTATGGCAGCTGCTAAGGCTGCAAAGGCAACACCTTTTAATCCAACCGGTAAAAATTGTAATAACCAGGGGTAAGCTTTATCTGCTTCTTCCACCGAAGGCAAGTTTTTAAGTCCCGCAGCCCCTAATCTTGCCATTATTTCCGGATCATTCACCATAACATAAGCTGCAATTCCAGGAACAACAATTATTAACGGAAGGATCAATTTTAACCCTGCCGCTAATAAAATACCTTTTTGAGCCTCTTTTAATGATTTAGCAGCAAGTGTTCTTTGAATAATATATTGATTGAATCCCCAATAATATAAATTGGCGACCCACATACCGCCAACCAAAACACCAAGGCCCGGTAAATTTTTAAATTCAGGGTTGGATTTATCCAATATCATTGAAAATCTTTCCGGTACGGCATTATAAACTGTTTTAATCCCCTCAATAACACCTTCACCACCTGATACTGTATTTAAGGCTATATAAGTGGTGGTCAATCCTCCCAAAACCAAAAACACGACTTGAATTACATCTGTCCATGCAACTGCAGAAAGGCCTCCATATAGTGAGTAAGCAGCGGCGAATAAGGCCAATCCCATAACACCGTAGATCATTGGGATTCCCATAATGGTTTCCAATGCCAGTGAGCCTAAATATAAAACAGTTGCCAAATTAACGAACACATAAAGAGCAATCCAAAATACAGCCAATATGGTTTTTAAATTTGTTGAATATCTTTTTTCTACAAATTCGGGTATGGTGTAAATTCCTTTTTCAATAAAAATGGGTAAAAAGTATTTTCCGACAATAATTAAGGTGATGGCTGCCATCCACTCATAAGACGCAATGGCCAATCCTGAAGCAAACCCGGAACCAGACATTCCAATAAATTGTTCTGCAGATATGTTTGCTGCAATTAATGAAGCTCCGACGGCCCACCATGGCAAAGATTTACCTGCCAAAAAATAATCTTCTGCATTTTTTTGATGTCCTTTTTTATCTCTTGAAACATATAAACCTACTCCAAGGATCAATAGGGCATATGATATGAATATCACATAGTCTAAAGTTCCAAAAATTGTTGTCATTGTCTGCCTATTTTAAATTAGTTAGTATTTGTTTTTGTTTTAATGAATTACATAATTTTATCAAAATATGCTTTGGTACATCATTGAATTATGCTAA
>SMVA01368517.1_pt1 | contig 14471 bp, 17 predicted proteins | sample 2456451 | NCBI WGS metagenome assembly SMVA01 (sample SAMN11095933, study PRJNA526329) | marine sediment metagenome | biome: Marine sediment; feature: Surficial sediment; material: Deep marine sediment; isolation source: Hadal surficial sediment | place: Pacific Ocean | collected 2014-05 | depth...
CCTGTTACAATTACCCCTACCACTTTATTATAAAGAGGATATTGTCCGGTTTTAGGATCCATATCCCTATAAGAGCCATCAAGACGCTCGCACATAAGTTGGCAAAGAGAGGATCTGACTCCCATCGAAATAGGCATGGAAGGAATTAGGATATCGGCCGCTTTAATTTTTTCATAAATCTTAGGCCATTCATCGCCATCTCCCATATCCGAATCAGTACCCCAGGCAATTTTGTAGTCAGCAAGACGTACAGTTTCGCATTCGACTCCTTGGGGTTTCATCAAATCCGCCACTTTATCAATCAAGCACTCAGTATTTGAGACTGCTGGTGATTTCTTTAAGGTGCAATTTAAAAATAGAGCTTTTAATTTTGTATCTGAACTTATAATTGTAATCCTTTACTAAAATTGTACCTACCGGTAAATAAATATACAAGTTTTAGAGTCCATATTTACCACACCTGATCATAAAGACCTCCTGAATTCTATTTTTGCTTAAAAAGGGTAATTTGATAATTTCAAGGGCTCTCTATGGATAATGAGAAAAATTTTACCTGTCCCAAATGTGGCAATAAAGGGAATAAAGTTAAAATCATTACTCCCCAAAACCTTTTAAAAGAATTTGGGCCTCGGTCGCAACGGCGCCCAAATGCAAGAACCTTAATTCATCCTTTTGAGAGTATTTTTGTCTGTATGATGAAAAATGTCGGGGAGGCCGTGAATTTTTAGTTGGGTATCCTCTTCATAACTAAAACTGTTTTCATCGTGTTTGGTGACCTTTAGTGTATAAGTTACGGTCTGAAAATTCTTATCCAAAAAAGGGTTTGAACAGATGCCAAAAGTTTGGGAACCAAGTGTCGCCTCCATTTCTAAAATTTTTGAATCAGCACTGGCATTTCCTCCGGCGATGACTGTTACCCCCCGAGGAATCATAAAACACCTCATTACCTGCAAGGCCTTGGGGTCCCAAAGCCAGTAACCAAGTTCTTCATGAAAGGGGTCTTCAAAACCTATAGGCCAGGCAGTCCTGCGGTAGCGAAGTCCAAAAAGCTTTTGCTGATGATTTTCCACTGGGGAGAGAGGGTCAAAGACCAGGTGTTCACGATAAGGGGTCTCCATATTTCCCAAATCTTTAGCGGGAGCTGAATCTATCCCACTATCCCCTTCCCAGGTTCCAACCAAGGATGCGAGCGGCCCTAAATTTTTAATTTCCTCATCGGTCATCTTTTCCCTCCAAGTTTTTTACTAAGTTTAAATATTCTCTAACGGAGGCCTATAATTGTCATCAATTTTTTGCCTACGCGAGATAAAATCAGCAGGGCATAGATATAAATTCGCTCTTCACGCTTTCGGTCTTTACCGATATTTACCAAATTCGGCGCTATTGGGGAAAGGTCGTTAAAAATTCCTAAACGATTTAAAGGGGTTACAGACCAAATGTGAGAACTACCAGATGCTTAAACGGCATCTACTAAAAACTTAAGGATTATAAGAAGTTAGAATGATTAAAGTTTCTTATCTCAATTCCCATTCTTCACTATGCTTCATCGTTCATCACCCTATTTCACTAAATCAGTCTGTAAGAGTCTGTAAAATTTTAAATCCATTAATAAGAGAAGTATGAAGGCCTTTAATTATAGAGAATGGGTTATAAATAGATTCAAAACCTTTCTACACCTTACTTCGAAGAAAATAGAGATTTGTGATACCGTTTTTCTTGTCTAATTTGTTATATTTACAATAAATTGAATATTTATAGTGAGAATTAATATTTATATTAAGGAAGGTTATATGAAATTTAGTTTTAAAATATTGATATTACTTTATCCACTGGTTATAAACGCCCACGGAAATAGAGGCGGCCACAAAAGGGAAATAGTTGATTTTAAAAAAGAGAATTTGAAGACCATAAATAGGAATTATGTAGAAGTTATAAAACCTATTTTTCTAAAAAAATGCTTTGATTGTCACAGTAATAATACCAAATATCCCTGGTATTATTCCATTCCAGGAGTAAAACTACTGATAGATCAAGATATTAAAAAAGGCCTGGAACATATAGATTACTCTGATAATTTCCCCTTTAAAAGTCATGGTGAAGGCCCTGAGGATGACCTCAAGGCCACATTAAAGGCCGTAATCGAAGATAGTATGCCTCCCATTAGGTATAGATTACTTCACTGGGATTCTAAAATAACCAATGAAGAAAAGAAAATCATTAAAAAATGGGTTGATGATTCATTAAGAAAATTGGAACAGAGTAAGGATTAGGGGCCCTTGGTTAAACTTTTAACTTACTTTTTTCTGTGATAAAAACTGTTGATTGTTTTGATATTAAATAAGATAAAACCCTTAAAAAAAGGATTAAATTTAAATTATGGATTCAAAAAAGAAAACCTGTGGTGAGTCGGATTGAAAAACCTAAAACAGAGAAGAATATGCCAAAAAATTAACTTTTATTTAAATTATTTCCCTTAGTTTTTTTAAAATATTTCAGCTCCTCTTTTTTCTAATTATAAGATTCCAAATACTCACCAAAACTAAACCTGCGATTCCTCCGTACATTAGGAATTGATTAATCGTAAGTCCAATATAGACGTATCTTCCAAGGTACAGGGAAACCCCAAAAAATAAACCTGAAAGAAAAGGATAAATATTTCCATGCTCCTTTCGGTAGGACCAATAAAATCCAGACCAGGCCAATAGAAGAAGGGTAATCAACAAGGGTTTTAATACCGCCTCCTGAACCAAAAACCCCAGGCCAACGGAGGAAAGAAAAGCCCCTATGGCGGGTATGCAAAGTGGACAGAGGCCAACAGTGATGGCCGAGCCCATGGAACCAATTATTGCCATAATCCCTTTTTTTCTTTTATGAGTTTCAACATCTTTAATATTTAACAATGACTTTAGTCTATCAATAGATATTATATCCAGAGAACAACCACCTCCCTGACCGGTGATTTCAGAGCCCAAAATGATTTTTTCCCCCTTTAAAATGGTGGGAGAGGAATAATTTTTTAGGGGATGTTCTGGGGAAAGATCATCTTGTAGAATTTCTGAAAAATCCACTCCGGCCTTTTGGAGTAACTTTCTAACTTTACCAGCATTTGGGCAGCCCTCGAAATAAATGAATTTTATATCTTTCAATCTAGGCCTCCATGGTTTCAATGATCGGACAAGAATCAGAAATGACTCGATTTTCGCAATCATCGACTAATTTTTGCAGAGTATTTTCCATTAACCTTAAATCTTTTATTTTTTTCTCCACATCCTTTAATTTTGAAATTGCTTTTAACCTCACTCTGTCACAGCTTTTAGCTGACCCGGTTTTTAGACCAAATAACTCTTTAGTTTCCTTGAGGGAAAAACCAAGATCTTTTGCCTTTCGAATGAATTTCAACCTTTTAAGACTTTCGTCCGTAAAAACCCGATAACCGGAACTATTTCGGTGATGGGGTTTTAAAAGGCCATTTCGTTCGTAATATCGAAGCGTCTCTACATTTACTTTTGCTTTTTTTGCTAATTCTCCAGCAAGGTAATTCATCATTTCCCTCCTTACTTATAATTATAAACCATGTACTATGGTACAGGGTCAATAGACTGTAATATCAGTAACTTGACTAGGGTTCAAAAAAAATATTGACCTTGTATTATACTACAGGGTGTATCATTGGATTATAGGAGGATATTATGAGCAAAAGAAAAGTTGAAGTATTCACCGAGGGTTGTGCAAGATGTGAACCCACTGTTGCGCTCGTTAAAAATTTGGCGTGTAAAAGTTGTGAAGTAATAGTTTGGGATGTAAAGAAGGGATGTGAGACCAATAAATGTCGGGATTTGGCAAAACAATATGGAATCAACCGCTACCCGTCCGTGGCAATTGATGGAAAGCTCTTAGAATGTTGTAAAAATGGTGAGGGCCCCACTGAAGAATCTTTAAAAGCTGCAGGCTTGGGCCAAGAAAAATAGTATTGAAAGGGCCAGAAAATGGTACAAAATTGGCCTAACAGTATGTAATGGATAATTATTGCTTGTTGATAATTAATATTATTAAAAGGTTAGGGGCCATATGCCTGAACTACCAGAAGTAGAAACCATAAGAACTCAGCTCAGTGAGCATCTTCCCTTTAAGATTAAGAAGGTGAATTACTCTCCAGTGGTGGGTTCTCTTTTTGGGGAAAAGAGTTTTGATCCCGAGGGGATGGAAATTAGTGAGATCAAAAGATATGGGAAGGTCTTAAATTTTATTTTAGGAGATCAGCATATTTTATCAGGACTTGGCATGACCGGTGGTTGGATTATCTCTAAAGAGTCCCTGGATGAAAAACACAAACATGTGGAATTTATCTGTGATGATATTTATCTCAGTTATGTGGATCCCAGAAGATTTGGATTTATCCATTATATGGATGAAAGTGGTAAGGAAAATTTTCTTACTCGGTTGGGGCCCGATCCTTTCTCAAAAGATTTTAATGCTGAATATATCTATAGCGTTTTAAAGAAATATCCTAATCGACAATTAAAACCTTTTTTACTGGATCAAAAGTACTTTGCGGGAATTGGGAACTATCTCGCTTCTGAGATTTGTGCTCTGGCGGGAGTTCGACCGACAAGAAGAGCAGGTAAAGTTACCAAAAAGGAAGCTGGTAAATTAAAGGAAGCAACCGATGCTATTTTAAATAAGAGTATTAAGGCAAATGGCGCTACCTTTTGGGGTGGTTACCGGGATACTAGTGGGGAGAAAGGCGATGGCTTAAACCATTTGGTGGTCTTTTTTCAAAGGGATTGTGGCATGTGTGGAGGAGTGGTTAAAAAGATAATTCTTGGTGGAAGAGGAACCTTTTATTGTCCTAAATGCCAGAAATGAGGGAGTTGGCAATTCTTTATGCAAGATGGTAGCTTTGGGAAATGGAAAATAAAATAAAAATAAATCAAAGCGTCGCTATCTTAATAGACGGAAATAATATCGAAAGAAGTATTCACGGCATCACCAAAAATGAGGCCACCATGATCAATTTTGATACCCTTATCCCCAGGCTTTTAATGGACCGGGGACTCAATAGATTAATCTATTTCAGAGAAGGAAAAAACATTTCCACCAAACTAAGCGAGCGGTTACATCAAAATTATCACGGCTCAGTTGTCCCTTGTCATAAAAGTGCTGATATTCCCTTATCTATTAAGGCCACGCAACTGGCCAGTAAGGTGGATACCATCATCTTGCTATCTGGGGATTCAGATTACGTGGAACTCGTTGCCCACTTAAAATCGGAAGGGGTTAGAATTGAAATCGCCGCGGTGGAAGAGACAACTAGTCGACTGCTAGTCGAAGAGGCCGATTACTTTCATCCCATCACCAAAGAGGATTGGTTTACCCTAATCCCTAAACGGAAAACCAAAAAGAAAACCACTAAGAAGAAGTAGAGAGATCAAAAAGATGGAAGGCGGCCACTACTAGTGAGTGGGTGATCTTTCCCTCTTTAATGAGATTTGGGATTTCTTTTAGAGGAACCAGTTTAATATCGATTTCTTCCAAGGGATCAAGATTTTGTGGGCCTACCTTTTGGCAGTTTAATGCTAAGTAGGTGGCGCAAGTATTGGTCATAAAGGCGGGATTGGCATCAACTTGGCCTAGTTTAATCCATTCTTTGGCCTGAAAACCTGTCTCTTCTGCCAGCTCTCTTTTGGCCCCATCGAAAATATCCTCGCCGGGGTGGCCAACTCCTCCGGGAATCTCCAGGGTAATGGAGTCTGTGCCCTGGCGGTATTGCTCTACCATTATCACTTCTTTTTCTGGCGTCAGGGCAACGATATTAACCCAGTCCCAGCACTCGAGAACATCAAATTTGCCGGTTTTTCCCGATTCCTTTGAGGTCCTTTCCACCTCCCGATACTTGAAAACCTTGGCATTTAAGATAGATTTTTCTGATATTGTTTCCCATTTTTTTACCATTCTACAAACCTAGCAAAAAAGAGTACCCAAATGGAGAAAATTTTTCTATCAATGCAGTGAGAAAATATGGCCAAGATGAAGCTTGAAGGTTAATTTTACGGATACTTAAATATCCTCGAGGACTAAATCAATGGAACAACAACTGATTCCTTTAAACATCCCCCAAAAACTCGCAAACACCCCTAAAAATCTCCCCAAATACCAACAGATTGTTAAAAATTTAAGTGGTGACGAGGTGGTTCTAGCAGATCCTAAGGCCACTCGGGCCTTCGTTGCTCTGATGAACCAACATGCCGTAACCGGCGGGGCCGCTGCTCACTGGGGAGGGCCTGCTGCTTTTGCAGAGATTATGTCTTCTATCCATGAGTTCATGTTCAAAGAGGATTCCTGGTACGATAAATTTAACTTTGTTAACGATGCCGGACATACTGAAAATGGTGTTTATGCTCTTCGGGCCAATTATGAATTTGACGGTCTAACCCCTGCGGATCTTTTTAAATTTAGATCAATTGAATCTAAACTGACCGGCCATGGTGAGGCCCATCTAAATCCTGAAGGGGTCTATATTTCTAATGGGCCTTTGGGTTCTGGGCTGCCTCAAGCGCAGGGTCTGGCCATCGCTGATAAGCTTTTAAAAAATGATCGAGTAACAATTTGTACCATCTCTGATGGAGCAAGTATGGAAGGTGAGGCCAAGGAGGCCTTTGCTGCTATTCCGGGACTGGCGGGGAGAGGACTCGTTAATCCTTTCTTGATGGTAGTTAGTAATAATAATACCAAGCTTGGTGGAAGAATTGATGAAGACTCTTTTTCTATGCATCCAACTTTTGACTCTCTTCCCACTTTAGGTTGGAAAACAACTGTAGTTAAAAATGGTAATGACCTCCAAGAGGTCTACCAGGCGATTGAAAAAGCGCTTGAAGACCTTAAAAAAGATCCTGCTGTTCCTGTGGCCCTGGTTATGAAAACGGTTAAAGGCTTTGGTGTAAAAGCTACCATGGAGGCAGCTTCTGGCGGCCACGGCTATCCTATTAAACCTTATAATGAAGCTTTTATTCCTTTTCTGGAGGAAATCTATGAAGGGAACCTGCCCAGTGAATTTTTAGGCTGGGCACAAGAAGTTCTTAAAAAACCAGCTGATGAAAGTCCAAAGGCCAAATCAGATGTCGTTGTTGAAAAAATACAACCAGGTTTTGCCAAGGCCGCTATCAGAGCTACTAGAGAAGGACTTCCCGTTTTTTCCATTACCGCTGACCTGCAAGGATCAACTGGTATTGCTCTTTTTCATAAGGAATTTCCCGATCGTTTTATCGATATTGGTGTTGCTGAATCCAATATGGTTTCAACTGCCATTGGACTCTCAAAACAAGGACTCATTCCTATTGTTGACACCTTCGCGCAATTTGGCATCACCAAAGGAAATCTTCCACTAATTATGGCCTCTCTTTCTCAGGCCCCGGTTATTGGACTTTTTTCTCATACTGGTTTTCAAGATGCTGCTGATGGTGCCTCTCACCAGGCAACTACCTTTCTTGCAGCAGTAAGTGCTATTCCTAATACGACCTGTGTACAGGTTTCCTGCTCTAGCGAAGCGGAATACTTGATGTATGCTGCTTTAACTAGCTTTGCGAGAGAGAGAGCGACGGGAAAAATACCAAATAGTGTTTTATTCTTTCTTGGAAGAGAAAACTTTCCTGCTTATTACGACAAAAAGATGACTTACCCTTGGATGAAGGCCCAAGTGTATAAAAAAGGTAGTGATGTAGTTATTGTCGCTACTGGTTCCATGGTGCCAAAAGCACTTGCCGCAGGTGTTGATTTGGAAAAATTGGGAATCAGTGCAACTGTTATCAATAACGCTTTTGTAAATCATCCTGATGTTGAAACGATAAAAGCTGCTCTTGGCAAAAATGGAAAACTTGTCACCATTGAAGATCACCAATTAATTGGTGGGATGGGGGCCCAGTTAGTTCATGCCTTAAAAATGGACGGCGCTAATTTCTCGCTTAAATCAATTGGTAACAATGGTAAGTTTGGCCAGAGCGCTTATAAGGCGGACCAGCTTTATGATTTGCATGGTATGAATAAAGAGGGCATTATTGCTGCTGTAAAAGAGTTACTCTAGACAAAAGTCTCGCCGCCTTCTCCACCGCGAGAGATGATGGCCTTGCCTTTGGATTCAAGATCCTTAATTTTTTGCACAATCTGACTTTGAGCGGCCTCCACATCAGAAAGTCTGGTGGGCCCAAGCGAATCTAGGTCTTCTGCTAAAAGTTTAGCAGCTCTTGTGGACATATTGGATAAGATCTTGGCCTTAACTTCTTCCGGTGCCGTTTTAAGGGCGATGGCCAGTTGATTACTATCTAGATCTTTCAAAAGATTTTGAATTCCCTGATCATCCACGTAGACAATATCTTCAAAAACAAACATGAGGTTTCTGATTTCTTCTGCCAGCTCTGGATCTTTCTCTTCCACTCTGCCCATGATGTTTTTTTCTGTATTTTTATCCATCAGGTTTAACATATCGGCCACTGGTTCAACGCCACCGATATTGGAAGTGTCGATGGAGCCCAGGGTGGAGAGCTCGGTCTTTAATACTTCATCTAGCTGGGCAATAAGCTCTGGGGCAACGTAGTCGAGATTTGCCACACGAAGAACCACTTCCGCTTGCAGCGCTTCTGGTAGACGTCTGAGAGCATCCACTCCTTTTTCAGGACTCAAGTGACTCATGATAAGAGCGATGGTTTGTGGATGTTCATTTAATAAAAAGTTAGCGAGAGTTCTAGAGTCCACCAGTTCGAGGGATTCAAGGGTCCGGGACTCACCCACTTCCACAATCTGGCCAAGAAGAGATTTAGCGCGATCTTCGCCCAAGGTTTTAACAATAAAGTCTTTTCCCCTATTGTCAGAAAATAAAAGTTCAGATTCTTCAGCGATTCGCGAATAAAATTCTTCCAACACCCTTTTTGACATCCAAATGGGCGCCTTTTTTACATCCGACATGGAATTGATCATTCTCTTAACGTCATTATCTTTTAAATGTTGAAAGATAAGCTGAGATGATTTTACCCCTAGTAAACTGAGTAAAAGTCCGGCCTTTTCCTGGCCGCTGAGTAGCGCATACTGAATGTCGGGATCAAGGGACTGTTCTGCCATAAATTCATTATAGCAAAGGGTATGATTCGGAGCAAAAAAGTCAAAAATTGTTGGAAAAATCATTAAATTTAAATAGAGTTGAGAAATGCTAAAAATCGGAATTACCCCATGTTTTTTTTACCCAGACAAAAACCGGGATGCTTATAGTAAGAAGTCTCTCACCTACACAGAAAATGACTTGATGAATTATTTCTCTGGCCCAGATATCATGCCCATTTTGATTCCAGATATTAAAGGAAAGGCCCTTATGGGTTTTCTAAATGAATTAGATGGCATCGTCTTTCAGGGTGGAAATGATGTCTGCCCCACATCCTACGGTGAGGAAATGATCGAAGACGGCCGCTGGCCAGGAGACCTTTATCGAGATCAATTTGAACTAGAAGTGATGGACTTTGCCTTTTTTAACAAAATCCCGGTTCTAGGAGTATGTAGGGGCCATCAGCTCATCAACGTCTATTTTAAGGGTAAGCTCTACCAAGATATCGCCCTCCAGACGAAATCCCCCATAATTCACCGAGAGGGAGAGGCCTATGACCAAATTTTCCATGAAGTGGCCTTCTATCCAGAATCTGTTTTAAATGAGATCTATCCTAAAGGGCCTATGGCAATTAACTCAGTCCATCACCAAGGGGTCAAAGTATTGGGGGAAAACCTCGTGGCCGAGGCCTATTGTCCTCAGGACGATATTATTGAGGCCTATAGATATAAGGATTTGAAGGAGCACTTTATCTATTCAGTGCAATGGCATCCAGAATTTTCTCACACGCTAGGTAACAAAATCCTTGATCCAGCGCCATTGTTGGATTATTTTATCAAAAATGTTTCAAAACGCAGGAAATGATCGATGAGTAGTTTAAAAGAGCAATTGATGAAAGCAGGTTTTAAGGCGACCGAAAAAGTGAAAGTGGTAAAACCTCGATTTGATAATCGTAGAAAAAAAAAGACTCACACCCACCATGAGCATAGAACTTTTTGTGAAAACTGCAAAAATATCTTACCTGATGTGGAATTTTATAATCACCGGGTTCCTGAAGTTACGGGAAAATGGATTTGCACTGATTGCGCCGATAAAAACTGGGTACCTGATGAGACGAGAAAGACTGCTCAAAGTGAAGCATCAAGAAATAGAATTTTTAAAAGAAGTTATGGCAGAACTATAAGAATTACTGCTAAAGATTCGCCTCGTTAATATTACCTAATTTAAAAGTTAGAGTTACCAGAGTTCCACGATCTTCCCCAGCGGGTGGTGATGTGTATTCCACAGCTCCCCCATAAGCATCCATAAATTTTTTAATCAGGGGAAGGCCATAACCCATGCCTTGCTCTCCCATCGTTCCCTTTTGCAAAATGGATTTATCGAAAGTAAACAGCTTGGGAAAAAACTCTTTGGGAATGCCAATTCCCTGATCCTGAATTAGAATTTTAACTTTATCCCCTTCCACCTTGGCCTTTATCTCAATAGCTTCATTTTTATGGGAAAATTTATAGGCATTGGAAAGGACGTTGGGAAAAACCGATTGAGTCAGAGATCTCTCGTTGGCCAAAACACATAGATCGTCTGGGATATCATCCCAATTCACCACAATTTTTTTATCATGAAATTTAATAACGAGAGGTTCAATCGCCGCCACCAGTGATTTTTTTACTTCCACTGAACTTAGATCCCAGTCTTGTTTTTTATCTTCAAAAAAGACCAACTCTTTAATCAACTCCACGATGATCATGGAATTGTTGGCGGCATTTTTAAGCATGGGAAGATAGTTTTTGAATTCAGTTGTCTCATGTTCTGGATCAATAATATCTAAAATGCCAGAAATCCCAAAAATTTGATTGGAGAGATCGTGGGAAACCATTTGCATAATTTCGTTTATTTCTTGGATTCTCCTGGCCAACTCTTTGGTGTTTCTAACCAGATTAATATGCGTGTATACCCTGGCCAAAAGCTCAGCTGCATTAAAAGGCTTGGTCAAATAATCGGCGCCGCCAACTTCAAAGGCCTTGATGATACTTTCTGAGTCAGTTTTACCGGTTAAAAAAACTACGGGGATATCCATAGTCGCGGGATCTTTCTTAAGTAGCTCGCAAACTTCAAAACCATTCAGTCCCGGCATCATGACATCAAGTAAAATTAAATCAGGTATTACCTTAGATGCTCGTTTTAAGGCCTCTTCACCACCTGTGGCCAAATATATTTTGTAATTCTCTTCGCTAAGAATTTTCCCCAGAAAATTAAGATCACTGGAGTCATCTTCAACTATTAATACTTTTGCTGGAGCAATTTCACCCATGAGCTAAGTATAACAACCTCTAAAAACTTGAACCAGGTTTTTTTAAGAACTCTTTCTCTGCATCCGTAGATTTTCTTCCGAGGATTTCATTTCTATGGGGGAAGCGTCCGAATTCCTCAATTATTTTATGATGGGCCAGAGCGTATTCATAATTGGATTTGAAACCCTCTTCTGAGGTATTTTGAAAGAGCTCTCGGAAAAGTTCTATGCTTCTTTCCTGATCGCTTAAAATCTCAGAGTGCATGAAAGGCATATAAAAAAAGATTCTTTGAACAAAAGTAATCCTGCTATCTTGATTTGCCTCTATACCCTGTGCTGCCGCTTCTAGGGCCTTACCATCTTGGGCAAAAGATTTAGGTGTACCCCGGTAGATATTGCGAGAAAATTGATCCAGCAAAATAATATAGCCCAAAGTCCCTTCGGGTTCTTTTTGCCAATCTTTTGGATCCTGTTCTATAAGCGCTGAAAACCTTTTTTTAATTTCTCGATCAAAGTTCTCATCTTTTTTAAACCAGGTTGAAAAGTCTAGTTGATCAGGGCCCTTACGAAACCAAAATTTTAAGATTTCACTATATTCTTTCATAGAAATTAAATTAGGTTATATTCAAAGTATTTGATATCAAAAATTTTCTACTCTCTTCTTTCGCCCAAACAAACGCGGTTAAATAGGCGCCATTTTGATTACTGGCCCTGGTAAAAATGGCCATGGTGCCATTTTGACACTTTGCATTATGCAATGCGCGTAACACAAGTAAGTGTATTTTGGTCAAGTAAACCTGGCCCATTTCCTGCATGAGTAAGTAGGAAATGCCCAATCATAAAGGAGAAAAAAAATGAAAAAATTGACGCTTATACTAGCAACATTATCAACCCTTGTTTTAGTCGGATGTCACGGTGGAGATCACAGTGGTGGTGGAAGTTATACCCCTTCAAAGTATGACCTTGCACAAGATTTCGTAGATAACCTAACTTTTGATCCAGAAGCATTTGGAGACTTTTTTCTAAATAAGACCTACACCTATCAAGGTGGTGGGTGGATCGTGGTTGAGGCCGATGATGGATACGATTATGCCATCGATATCTACTCTTTTATGAGAGACGCTTACGCCTACGATTTAGATTATTTTGACGATTATTCTGTAGATGTCTGGGAAACTTATTTTGGTTCAGGACTATGGGAAGACAGCTATGGAAACCTTTACGAAGAAGGTACCGGAGCTACAAAAGACCTTGAGAAAATTGCCGCCACAATGGAAAAGCTACAAGTTGAAGCAGTTGGTGAAGGAATCGCTGCAAAATTTGGTCTAAGTGTTGAACGTGGACAGGAAATGGCCAGAATCGCTCAAAACTGGAAAAAAGCTTCCGCTACTAGATCAATGACTGATGCTGATGCTGACGCACTTTCAAATGAACTTTTTGGTTTTGACCTGACTGCAGGACTTAAAGCAATTGAAGAATTAAAAAGTGGTGATGGCGAAAGCTTGAATCAACTAATAGAAAAAGCTGCTGAAGTTAACGGCGTCACCCCTGAACACCTTAACCAAGTTTTAACAACTCTTATGCAGTAAATTATTGAAGGGCCCCTAGGGGCCCTTTTTTATTTTAGGTTATCTTTAATCGTCTTTATTAAAATTTTAACATCCTCATCTGTAAGCTTTCCATCTCTTCTGAAGATGGGAATTCCTTTTTTATTAATGACCATGTAGCTGGAGCTATTATCTTTAAAGTTCCATTCATTAACAAAAGTTTTGGAGTAATCTAATACGTAGATGGTATCAGGATGTTTTTTACGCTGGTTTTTTAAAGCGATTCTAAGCACCCCATTTGGCATCCAAGTGGCCTTGGCATTGATGATGGCCACGGATCCATAATATTTATGATGAAAATTTTCAGCATCTAAGGCCTTATCAACATGTTTATTTAAATTAGCAGCATCAGGGTCTATATGAACCAACATAAAGATTTTTCCCTTTAAAATTTTGGTATCAAATTCTTTTCCATCTAGAGTTTCTCCTTTATCACCACTTAATATTATGTGGGGCAGCCCGGAAAAGCTGGGAAGGGAAAATAAAAGAATTGTTACCAGTAGCGTCATTTTCATTTCAAACTCCAAATTAGGCACGGCACCTTATACGATGTGAAGGGGATCTTAGGCAATAATTTAACGAAAAAAGGCAAAAAATTACTTTAAATTTCGCCCCTACCTATCTATTATCCCCACTCAAATTCAGCGAGGGACCCAAAGTATGAAATTTTTCCTATTAATTATTGCTCTTTTTTCTCTTCATGCCCACTCCTTCTCTAGCTGGGATGAGTTTAATAAACCAGGACAATTTGCGACAGATTATGAAAAAAATCTAGGTTCTCTTCCCAGCAAAGGACAACTTTCTGTCATTCCTTGGAGTGGAGATTATTGGCCAACAGATAAAGGCGGGATTACCTTTCGTTGGAATCAATATACCTCAAAGAAACATGAAAGGTTTGGTTACCCTATTTTAGATATGGATAACCTAAAGGGTGTAGATACCTCTAAACTTTCCCCTGCGGAAAAATGGGATATCTATCTTGGCGATAAAGAATGGTCTATGACCAGGTTCGAAAGAAACAGAACAGGTATTATGAAAACTGTTCCTGGCAGTTCCTCCTTTGTAGCAGGTTTTGAAATTCCTTATTGGGAAGGTCTATGTCACGCCTGGGCGCCAGCGACTTTAGTTTATGAAGAACCGGGTGCCATTAGTGTCAAAGGCGCTCTAGGACATGAGATTGAATTTGGTTCTTCAGATATGAAGGCACTGCTGACCATGTTCATGCATATCAATCCCGGCGAATCAAAGTTTTTAGGTTCAAGATGTAACCTAAGTAAAAAAGATCTCAAAGAAAAACTAGAGCGGGGAGAAATTACCGCTGATGAATATGGCCACCAACTGACCGAACTAGTGGGGCCAAGTTGTGAAGGGGTGAATGCAGGGGCCTTTCATATTGTTTTAGCTAACCAGATAAAAAGAGATGAAAGTTTTGTCGTTGATGTAACCCGTGACCAAGAAGTTTGGAATCAAGCGGTAGTTGGCTTTAGCA
>SMVA01108802.1_pt1 | contig 14469 bp, 12 predicted proteins | sample 2456451 | NCBI WGS metagenome assembly SMVA01 (sample SAMN11095933, study PRJNA526329) | marine sediment metagenome | biome: Marine sediment; feature: Surficial sediment; material: Deep marine sediment; isolation source: Hadal surficial sediment | place: Pacific Ocean | collected 2014-05 | depth...
AAGTCGATGTGATTATCTATGGCACTGGTTTCCAGGCCAATCACTTTTTCACGCCCATAGAGTTCCAAGGCCGTGATGGCACCAGCCTAAACGACCGTTGGCAGGGTGACCCTCGGGCCTTCAAGGGCATCACGGTACCCAACTTCCCGAACCTGTTTATGGTCTATGGCCCCAACACCAATATCGTTGTGGGCACCGGCATTGTCTTCTTCACAGAATGCGAAGTGCGCTACATCATGCAGTGTTTGGGCCTGTTGGTTGCCAATGGCTATGACGCCATGGAGCCCACTGAACAAGCCCATGATTCGTATAATGAAATTGTAGATCAGGGCAATCTTCTGCGCGCCTGGGGCGCACCCAATGTGCGCAGTTGGTACAAGAATGCCGCTGGCCGCGTCACACAGAACTGGCCCGGCACCCACCACGAATTTTGGGAAGAAACACGACAGGTGGCCGCTGAAGATTACATCTTCAGTTAGGGCTCTTTAGTCTTTCACAGGCCGGGCAAAGGCGACGATGTGGTCGCTCATTTTACCGCCCATCACACCACCCAAAGCAAAGTGCCCACCCGCTGCGGTCACGACAAATTGCCGGCCACTTGATGGTGAAATATAGGTCATGGGGGTGGCATGGCCCGCAGCCGGAAGGCGGCCCTTCCACAAAGTATCACCGGTTTTGATATCGATGGCGTGGAAGGCGTGTTCCATTGCAGAGGCGATAAAGATCAACCCCGACCTTGTGGTGACTGAGCCGCCAATATTGGGCACGCCCATTTCAATCGGCAAATTGGACGGGATGCCCATTGGCCCCAGATCTTGCGCCGTGCCCAGGGGGCGTTCCCAAACAATCTCGCGCGTGTTTAGGTCGACCAATGTTAGCAACCCATAGGGCGGGCTCGTACAAGGCACACCGAGGAAAGACAGGAAGCCGCCGCTCTCTGCCGCATAGGGCGTGCCTTCCTGGGCCGCCGGTTTACCGACGCCGCTAATGCCTTCGTCAGCGGCCTTTACGCCCATGGCGTCGGCCTCGGCACGCGGCACCAGACGGGTATAATTGGGAAAACGCGTCCAGTTGACGACCATAAGATTGCGTGTCGGATCAACCGAAACGCCGCCCCATTCCATCCCACCCATATAGCCTGGATAGGTGATCGAGGGTCGCTCTCCCGGCGGCGTAAAAGGCCCTTCATACCGCGCCAGGCGAAACTTAATACGACAATACAGCTGGTCCAGTGGGGTCAGCCCCCACATGTTGGCCTCGGTCAGTCGTTTGTTTTCAAAATCCGGCATGCCGACAGAAAATGGTTGTGTTGGCGACAGATAATCGCCCGCAGCCGCACCCTGAGGAACGGGTTTTTCTTCAACATCGGCAAGAGGTTCGCCAGTACGACGGTCGAGCAGATAAATCTGCCCCTGCTTGGTGGGCTGCAACAAGGCAGGGACAATCTCACCATCAATTTCCAGATCGATCAGGGTGGGTGGCGAGCCAACATCATAGTCCCAAACATCGTGGTGCACCGTCTGGAACGACCAGACCGGCTCGCCCGTTTCGCCATTCAGGGCAACGATGGAACTGGCATATTGGTCAGATTCAGCCGACCGATGCGCGCCCCAATAGTCAGGCGTCGCGTTGCCCATGGGCATATAGATCAGACCCAGTTCTTCATCCACACTGGCTGGTGCCCACGAATTTGGCGTGCCCCTTGTATAAGTTTCGCCTTCCGGCGGGATACCGTAATAACCCGGATTGCCCAAATCCCACGCCCACGCAAACGCGCCCGTGGTCGCGTTGTAGGCGCGGATGACACCAGAGGGTTCGCCAACATATTGGTTGTCTGACACCCAGCCACCCAACACGACATTGCCGCGTATCAGCGTTGGCGGCGACGTGATGTAATAGTAACCCGTCCTGAGTTCACCCATCCCGATACTAAGATCTGTTGCGCCGCCGTCGCCAAAGTTCTGGCAGGCCTTGCCTGTATCGGCATCCACCGCCAACAGCCGGGCATCGGTTGTCGCCGTGATAATCCGCTTGGCGCAGGAGCCTACGCCTCCGGGGACTTCAAAATAAGTAACGCCACGACAGGACCGGGGAAGTGGTTTTGCAATCTCTGGGTCGAAATACCATTTCTCTTCGCCTGTCTCGGGATCGAGGGCGACAATTTCGTTGAGGGGTGTGCACAGATAAAGCGTGTCATTGACCATCAGCGGCGTGACCTGCAGGCCACCACCTGAGTTTTTCCCGCGGCCAGTTCGGTAGGACCAGACTTCTTCCAATTCGTTGACATTTTCGGGTGTCAGCTGATCGAGTGTCGTATAGCGCGTGCTGGCTTTGTCGCCGCCATAGACAGGCCATTCTTCACCCGCAGCCACAGCGTCAGGCATGCTCGTCAAGCCCATGCCCGCGATCAAAAGGACTGACAGCCCGCGGCGCGTGCGCGGTAGCAACAGCCAGAGACCCAAAATAACCGGCGCCAACAGACGGGGCATCAGGCCCCAGCCATCAAGCCCCACTTCCCACAGGGCCCACAGCACGGTCGCCGCCAGTACCAGCCCATATAGGTATGCCCCGCGCATCTGACCACGCCAAAGGAAGACACCGCTGGCAACCAGGGCGATGCCCGCCGCTAGGTAATAATATGAGCCCCCAAGCAAGACGAGCCACAGCCCACCACCAGCCATAATCAATCCGAGAACAGATAGAAGTACCGCGTATATCCTTGGTGGCTTGGCAGCCACTGCTGTGTCGTGTTGGCCCATTGGTCCCCCTGAAATCGTTGGGGGATCGCTGTTCACCCCATTTGTTTTGCCCGAGTGTAAGCAAAGATCATGGGCGAGAACAGGCCTACAATTTTTCTGTTAAAAATTCGAATTTGTCCCTTGCACCTGCGCCCAAAGCACGGCAATGATGCGCGCCCAAGGCCAAGGACGACTATGACACTCAAGACTATTCTGATTATTCTGGCGGCAGGGTTCGCTGTCAGCTTCCTGGCCGTGCCTGCCTGTCGCATGATCACCGGCGCACCAGCAATCGTGCCACCCACCACCCCCAGTGTCCCCGCTCCCAGTATCACTGAGAGCGGGTCGCCCGACTAGATTGTCAGAACAGATTACTTCTGTTCGAAGGCCTTATTGGAAGCCTTAAGTGCTTCCAGCTTGTCGACATCTTGATACAGTTCGCCACCGCTTTCGCGGAAGGTTTCAGCCATATCGGCCAGACCATTCGCCGCAAATTCCCTGACTTCATGCGAGATTTTCATCGAGCAGAACTTGGGACCACACATCGAACAGAAATGCGCCACTTTGTGCGCTTCTTTCGGCAGTGTCTGATCATGGTAGTCAATGGCCGTATCTGGGTCCAATGACAGATGGAACTGATCTTCCCAACGAAACTCGAACCGCGCGCGACTGACCGCATCATCATGATATTGCGCACCCGGATGGCCTTTGGCCAGATCAGCTGCGTGGGCTGCAATCTTATAGGTGATCACGCCAACTTTGACATCGTCACGGTCAGGCAGCCCCAGATGTTCCTTGGGCGTCACATAGCACAGCATCGCGGTACCGAACCAACCGATCATGGCCGCGCCAATGGCACTGGTGATGTGATCATAGCCGGGCGCAATGTCCGTTGTCAGTGGGCCAAGCGTATAGAACGGGGCTTCGCCGCATGTTTCCAACTGCTTGTCCATATTGACCTTGATCTTGTGCATGGGGACATGGCCAGGGCCTTCGACGATCACCTGACAACCGTGGGCCCAGGCGACCTTGGTCAGCTCGCCCAGTGTTTCCAACTCGGCAAATTGCGCTTCGTCATTGGCGTCCGCAATAGAGCCAGGGCGCAGAGCATCCCCCAGCGAGAAGGAAACATCATATTTGCGCATGATTTCGCAGATGTCCTCAAAGTGTTCGTAGAGGAAGCTTTCCTTATGATGATAGAGGCACCATTTGGCCATGATCGCCCCACCCCGGCTGACGATGCCGGTGACGCGCTTGACGGTCATTGGCACATAGTGCAGACGCAAACCGGCATGGATTGTGAAGTAATCAACGCCTTGTTCTGCCTGTTCAATCAGCGTGTCGCGGAACACCTCCCAGGTCAGGTCCTCAGCAACGCCGTCGACCTTTTCCAGCGCCTGATAGATTGGCACAGTGCCAATGGGCACGGGCGAATTGCGGATGATCCATTCACGGATATTGTGGATGTTACGACCCGTCGACAGGTCCATCACCGTGTCGGCACCCCAACGGGTTGCCCACACCATCTTGTCGATTTCATCCGCCACAGAAGACGTCACGGCCGAATTACCAATATTGGCGTTCACCTTGACCAGGAAATTACGGCCAATGATCATTGGCTCGGCTTCCGGGTGGTTGATGTTGGAAGGGATCACCGCACGACCGCGCGCCACTTCGTCACGAACAAATTCTGGCGTGATGAATTCAGGAATTTCCGCACCAAAGGATTCACCCTCGCTCGAGGCTTCATGGGCGGCTTGTTCACGCCCCTGGTTTTCGCGGATGGCGATATATTCCATCTCGGCTGTGACAATACCGGCATTGGCAAATTCGTATTGTGTAACGGGGCCAGTGCCGGTGCCGCGCAATGGCTTGTTGGTGACGGGGAAGGTCTGAACCAGTCGATCTTTGCTGACAAATCCATTGTCGGCATCCGTGATGGTCCGGCCTTCATATTCTTCGACGTGACCACGCGCTTTGATCCAATCTGTCTGCAACCGCGAAAGACCGGCAAAGATGTCAATATCTACGTTGTCATCTGTATAGGGGCCAGAGGCGTCATAAAGGCGCACAGCTGGTTCATTCGCCGACTCGTGCAAAGCAACTTCGCGCATGGGCACCTGGAGCTGTGCTGTTGTGCCACCTTGTATATAGGCTTTGCGGGACCCGGTGATAGGTCCGGTGGTCACTGTAATTTTGGGGGCATCACTCTGGTCGTTCATCACTTATCTCCGGCCACAAGGGGCATTGCTGGTATGGGCATGATCCAGTCAGCAGATAGCGACAGAACGAGGAAATTGTGCCCCTTCCCTACGCCGGCATGACCCGGATCAGGTTCATCGGGTTGGTGATTTGTTTCAGCTCACCTCTCAGCCATATCGGCACCCCATGGAACGGCTCCAATATGCGTGATGGCCAAGGCGGGGTCAACACAATGCCGGGCTTAATCACAACTATTTACATCCACATAGTAAGCAGCAATCATGCCGGCCACATCACATCACGCTGAAAGGAAAGACCTATGCCTCGTTTTATACTGACCGTAGTTGGCAATGCCGTTGCAGGCCGCGAAGACGAAGCCAATGAATGGTACGACACGATCCACCTGCAAGAAGTATTAGCATTACCTGGATTCGTTTCCGCTCAGCGTTTCGAGCCCACCGAGCCCGAAGAGGGCAAACCGGTGCGCTATCTGGCCCATTACGAGATTGAAGCAGATGACCCGTCCGGCCCCATGGCAGCGCTGGGACAGGCAGTGCAGACAACCATGAACATGTCAGATGCGATGGATGCATCGTCGTTTGTGACGAATGTCTATAAAGCCCGCACAGAAAAATTTGAAAAGTAGGTCCTAGGGTTCTGACCCTAGACCGGCACTTCACCGCGTAGGGTCATGCGATGCATGACCCTCAAGTGCCCGTCATAGCCCCCCAGCGCCATGTGTTGGGTGCATCTATTGTCCCACATCACCAGCATGTCTGGCTGCCAGACATGGCGATAGACGAATTCATCCTGTGTGGCATGGGAGCATAGCTCTTGTATCAATGATTGTGCTTCGTCGTCGGCCATGCCTTCGATACCCAAGGTATAGACTCTATTTACATACAGCGCTTTACGCCCTGATCCCGGATGCGTCCGGATCAGGGGATGCACTTGGGTCTCGTGCGCCTTTTCACTGTTGATAATTTTCATCGTCCGGTCGCTGTTCTCGGTCGCGTAGAAACCATCGGTGCCATAGGGCCCTTTTGCGCTGTGGATCGCCCGCAAATTCTGCAGCTCTGTTTTCTTGTTTTCGGGCAATGCTTCATAAGCAGCGAATGCATCTGCAAACAAAGTTTCACCGCCGACGGGTGGGACCGTCTGGGCATGCAGGATGGTCGCGCTGGGTGGCGTGGCCTGGAAGCTCCAGTCTGAATGCCAGGTGCCGCCAAAGGCCGTTGCTTTTTCGTCTGGCTCGCGGCGTAACTCCAACACATGCTTATGGCCAGGCATCGGTTCCAAAAAGGGATCATCGCCAATTTCTCCCAATTGTTCTGTAAAGGCCTCTAGCTGTTCCGGCGACAAAGGCTGATCAGGAACAATCAAGACCTGGTAATCGTACCAGGCCTGCAACAAGTCAGTGACTTGGCTTTCGGAAAGGGGGCGATCAAGTCGAATATCCGATATGACAACGCCGATCGTGTCGCGATTTGGTTTGATTTGCATGGTGGTCTCGTCCCTGCAGTTTGGATGACACAGGTTCCAACATCATGATCGCCATGTCTATGATTACTGCTAGTTGCAATTTGTTTGACATATTCACTAAACATATTACATGCAAGGAAGAAGGCGATGAGAGGGTTTTGGGGACAGACATTCGGAATATCACAGCTCGTATTGTCGTTTCTATGCCGCTAGTGCTATAAGGAGATATGCTAATTAATTGAGTTCATTCAGTAGGTTAAAGTTCAGAGAGAATCCTCTGAAAGCAAAGTAAAACTGCCGACAGAGACACCGTAGAAAAAAGAATATTGCAGAGATAATGACCAAAATTTCAAAAAGAATATCCAAATCACGCGCAAGATTGGGGTGGAGCCAGGCAGAATTGGCCCGACAGGTTACCGAATACCGCAAGCCCCTTGGCAGAGCCGAAGTCAAACAACAATCAATCAACCAGCTAGAGCTGGGCGAAGTATCAACACCACGCTACCTGTTCGATCTGGCACAAGTGCTGGGGATCGACTTTAAATGGATGGTCGGTGAGGGCGGCGTCGAGCGGATCTGCGACAAGGTTGTTCGGGTCCCCCTCATATCGTGGGTACAGGCCGGCGCGCTGGTCGAGGCCACCGATCCTTATCTACCCGGTGATGCCCAAGACTGGATCCCTGTCACCCATCGGCACGAAAACCTGATCGCCTTGCGCGTTCGTGGCGACAGCATGAACAAGATTGCCGGTGATGGCAGCATTATCATTGTAGACCTCGACGACCGGGACGCTGTAGCCGGCAAGCATTATGTCTTTCGCCACGAAGGCGAAGCAACGTTCAAAACCTATCGCGCCGGGCCGCCCGTCATGCTGGAGCCCCAAAGTTTTGATGCCACTTTTCGGTCCATCAAACCCGAAGATGGCGCCGAAATTGTGGGCCGGGTTATCCGTAAAACTGAAAATATATAGGCAACTTAATCGCTGAAAGTCCTTGGACACGCCTGAGGGCCACCATAGACTGTTTCATCTGATCAACAGGGAGAGTGTCAGATGTCAGTTTATTGTATTGGCCGTTTAACCATTCGCGACCCATCGTGGCTTGAAGAATACGGTCCACCCACCCAGGACTTGGTAGAAAAGCATGGCGGTCGCTATTTGGTGCGCGGGGGTGCCATGGAACAGCGTGAAGGTGAAGGCCCACTGCCTGATTCAATGGTTATGCTGGAGTTTCCAACCAAAGAACAAGCCATCGCCTGGCACGAAGATCCTGATTACGCGCCCCTTCGTGCGTTGCGAGACTCTGGGTCCAGCCTAGATTTTGTATTGGTAGAGGGCACCGACTGATCGACATGGACGGCCCTAACAAGCAGGTGTTCTATTCGGCCCGACCCGAAGGGCATGTTGCTGCCGAGTGTTTTTCGGTCAGCGAAACTTCTATTGCCGACCCGGCAGACGGCGACGTCGTCATCGCTAACAAATATCTGTCGCTGGACCCTTACATGCGCATGGCCATGCTGGGCCAACAGGGCATCGAGAACCTGAACACTGTGATGGGTGGCCGGGTCGTTGGTACCATCGCCAAAAGCCGACATCCCAATTTCAACGAAGGCGATACAGTGTTTGCCATGGGCCGGTGGGAGCAATATTCGTGCCTGCCCGGCACCCAGGTGCGGCACATTGATATTGGCAATGTCGGATGGACGCCTTTCCTCAGCCATCTAGGCTTTACCGGCCTGACAGCCTGGGCCGGGCTGGAGCACTATTCAAACCTGCAAGCCGGAGAAACAATATTCGTTTCAGCTGCATCCGGCGCGGTGGGCTCTGTGGTCGGGCAGATTGCCAAAATTAAGGGCTTGAGGGCAGTCGGCTGTGCGGGCTCTGATGCCAAAGTGGACTATCTGTTGAATGAATTGGGATTTGACGCCGCCTTTAACTACAAGACCGTCGATAATATTGCAGATGAAATCGGCAAGCATTGCCCCGACGGCGTCGATATCGATTTTGAGAACGTTGGCGGCAAAATTTTCGACGCGGTGTTTCGCAACATGAACCTGAAGGGTCGCCTGCTGATCTGCGGTGGTATCTCGCAGTATAATCTTGAAACACCAGACTACGCTGTCCCCAACCTGCTGGACTTCATCACCAAGCAACTGACTATGCGCGGCTTTACCGTTCGCAATCACGCGGATGAAATAGAGACTTATGTTGAACTGGCCCGCGACTGGGTGGCAAAAGGCCAACTCAAAGGCCGCGAGACCATCGTACAAGGCATTGCCAATGCGCCCGATGCTTTTATTGGTCTGTTCCACGGTGACAATTTTGGCAAATTGATCATTCAGGTGGATAGGTGATGAGATTTCGATATTTGACGAGCCTGATGCTGCTGGTTTGCATCGCACCTTCGGCCTATTCCCAAACTATTGAATGGCCTTTTTATGGCGCTGATGACGGTGGCCAGCGACATTCACAAGCAGATCAAATCACGGCCGAAAATGTAGATCAGCTGAAGATTGCCTGGACATACCGCACTGGCGATATCGATCTGGAAAATCCCGAAGGAACGTCATTCGAAAACACACCCTTGATGGTCAATGATCGGCTGTATGTTTGCACGCCGCACAATTGGGTCATTGCCCTGGACCCTTCCAGCGGAGCAGAATTGTGGACATATGACTCGCAACAGGAACAGGCGATCAATTACGGCAATCACTATGTCTGCCGCGGGGTCGCCTTCTGGCAGGATGCCGAACCATCCGCCGATATGCTTTGTCGCCAGCAAATTGTGATGGCAACCAATGACGCACGATTAATCGCGTTGGACGCCGACACAGGCACACCATGCCCAAAATTTGGGATCAATGGTCAGGTCAATATGGGACCCACCGCCCCTGTTGTCTATGCAGGAGAATTCCAGATTACGTCTGCACCTGTCATTGTCGGTGACGTCATCATTGTCGGATCGGCAATATCTGACAATGTCCGCGCAGATGCACCGCCCGGCACCGTCAGGGCCTATGACGTTCGGACTGGCGCGCCCAGATGGGACTTTGATCCACTGATCCGTGAGGGCGCATCAAGCGTGGTTGCAGGACACGCCAATGTTTGGTCCAGCCTTTCTGTCGACCAGGAACGTGGGCTTGTATTTCTGCCCGTTGGCAGTGCTAGTCCAGATTTCTATGGCGGTGAAAGACCGGGTGACAATCGCCATGCAAACTCGGTCGTTGCGCTGAGGGGCGCGACCGGAGAATTGGTTTGGGCCTACCAAACTGTTCACCATGATGTTTGGGATTTGGACCTTCCTGCACAACCTACCTTGGCAACTATCCAGCACGACGGCAAAGACAAAGATGTCGTCATCGTGCCCACAAAGTCCGGATTTGTATTTGTGTTGGATCGCGACACGGGCGTCCCGATTTTTGAAGTCCACGAAGTGCCGGTATCAACCAATGGCGTGGATGGCGAAATGCTCTCGCCCACACAGCCTATCCCCAGTCTGCCAAAACCCCTGGTTCCACAAAGCCTTACGGTTGATGACGCCTGGGGATTTACGTTTTTTGACCTTGCCGCCTGCCGCGACATGATCAAGTCAGCAAAGTCGGAAGGGATGTTCACACCTCCCGGCACGCACAGCATGATCATGTTTCCGGGTACAGGTGGTGGCGCGAATTGGGGCAGTGGTGCGTTTGACGAGAACTCGGGTCTTTATGTGATCAACACCAGCCGAGTTGCCCACATCATTACGTTGATCCCGCGCGAGGATTTTGAGGCTGAACGAATTGCGTCTCATGGCGATGGTTTTGCCCCGCAATCGGGCACGCCTTATGGTTTGCGCCGCGATCTCTTACTGTCTCCCTTTGGGGTCCCCTGCAATGCGCCGCCCTGGGGTATGATCAGTGCCATCGACATGTCCAGTGGTGAACTGGTGTGGGAATCATCCATTGGCACCACAGAAGACCTGGCACCGTTGGGTATTTCATTGGACCTTGGTACGCCGAATTTCGGCGGCCCCATCATCACTGCCAGTGGTCTGGTCTTTATAGGCGCGGCCATGGACAATTATTTGCGCGCTTTCGAATTGTCGTCTGGGAAAGAACTTTGGAAAGGCCGTCTACCCGCTGGCGCACAGACCACCCCCATGACCTATATGGTCGACGGACAGCAATATGTCGTTATCGCATCAGGTGCCCACGGCATGTCAGGCACAACGCCTGGGGACTATATTGTCGCTTTCTCGATACCAAAACAGGACTAGAAGCGCCACCCAACCCCACGCCGAGTATCCAAAGACTTATGTTGGTTAATCTCCAACAACCGTGTGCATATCTTACTCTGCCACTTCAAATGACTGATCTATCCGCTCAAATCGACGGCGAATGAACTCGCGGCTTTCTTCATGGGTGATGATGTATGGCTTGTTGTTGGCGATACCGTCGACCACCATGTCGGCGACAACATCAGCCGCCAGGTGTCCACCCTTCAGGTCCCCCTGTTCTTCGGCAGTACGTTTGCGGAGGGTTTCGGCTCCGCCGAATTCGTCCGGACGATTACGCGCAGAATCGCCGATATTGGTGTGCACCATCATCGGGCATAGAACCGACACGCCAATATCAAACTCGCGAAGGTCCCGGCCCAAACATTCCGACAAAGCCACCACACCATATTTGGTCACACAATAAACGCCCAGGCCGCGATTGGGCACCAGACCCGCAAAGGATGCCGTGTTGACAATGTGGCCACCTTCGCCCTGTTCAATCATTCGAGATGCGAAACATTCAACGCCATGGATCGCGCCCCAAAGATTGACCTTGATGGACCACTCCCAGTCTGCATGGGTCATGTCCTGCAGGGCGCCATGAACCGCAACGCCGGCATTACTAAATAGGACATGCACACCGCCAAAACGGTCCCACGCCTGATCGGCCAGGTTCTGGACATCGGCAAGCTCTCCCACATCGGTGCGCACACCCAAAACGGGGATGTTTTGCGCATTAAAATCGGCTGTCGCCTTGTCCAAAGCAGACTGTTCGATATCGGCCAGCACCAGGTTCATCCCTTTGGCGCCAAGTTTTTTGGCTGTTTCCAGGCCGATGCCGCTGGCACCGCCGGTGATGACGGCCGTCCGGCCTTCAAATTTCTGCATGTCTTTTTCCTTTATTCTAGTGGCCTGCCACTAATTGTTCCGAGACTTCCCACAGCTTTGAAGCCATGGCGGCATCATTGGCATGGGGCAAGGGTTCTGCTTCGTTGGAATTGTCGTAATACTTGCCACTGACCCCTTCGGCACCTGGATTGGCCGCCAGGTAACACGTTGTGGCCGCGCCCTGCTCGACGCTTTTAAACTCTGTCACCAGGCGCAGGGACATGACCATCATCAGGACGCCTTTCATATGGCGGCCCAGATTGGTCAGGATAATCCCAGGGTGTAGTGCATTGGCGGTCAGCCTGTCGCCGTACCGGCGGGTTAGTTCTTTGGCGAACAGAATATTGGCCAGTTTGGATTGGCCATAAAATTTCAGGCCTTCATAGTCTCGCTCCCCCGACAGATTGTCGAATTCGATGCCCTTCTCTGGCGCTGCGAAATGCGCGCCGCTCGACAAAATCACCACCCGAGCACCCGGTGCCAGACTATCCAAAAGCTTATTCACCAACAAAAAATGACCAAGGTGGTTGGTCATGAACTGCAATTCGACGCCGTCTTTTTGCTGCAGCTCTGGTAGGGCCATAATACCTGCATTGCACACCAGAACATCGATGCTTTGGCCACTTTGCCTAACGGTACTGGCACAGGCCGCAACCGATGACAGGTCAGACAACTCGCATGCAACCGGCGTGGTTGGCCCGTCCACGGCAGCGCAGGCTTCGGTTGCCTTGTCCAGGGTCCGGGCCGCGCCGATGATATGGGCACCGCGTTTCGACAGCACTCGCATTGTCTCTTGCCCCAGGCCCGAATTGACCCCGGTGATAAAGACAACTTTGCCGGTCAGATCGACGCCTTCGGTAACTTGTTCAGCAGTCGCCAGAAAGCCAAAGCCACTGGGACCCAAGGGCCGTTTTTTCAGTCTGTTTAAAAATGACATGATCTCCCCCTCCATGCATGAGGGAAAATCCTAGAACCAAATGGGGCTTTGTCAAAGCGCTCGTTAGATATTGCCGCCCTAGCGGGGGGAAATATTGGCAACCAAGCGGGCTGGTTTCGTCATGACAGCAAGCGCTCCGATACAGCAGAAAGCTCACTGGTTAGGCATGACGAGCCCAGCCCTAGGTCGCAAAACATTGTTAACCGAATGCCAGGTTCAGGGCATTGGTCGGCTTCATAAAGTAGTTGCCTTGGGCCAGGTCAAATCCGATGTCGCGGACGATGCCAGCGGTTTCGGCATCTTGGACACCCACTGCCGTCACCGTTGAGCCAAAATCATGACCCACTTCGACCACTGCGCGGGCGACTTCGCAAGCGCGTTTGCTGTTGGACAGTTCCTGCACCAGAATACGATCGAGCTTGATTTCGTGGAACGGTATCGAGCTCATATTCAGATAGGACGAGAACCCGTCAGCGACATTGTCGAAGCTCAGCAAATAACCGCGGCCATGCAATTCGTTCAGCATATCGCGATAACCCGGGCTGGCCAGTGTGTCGGAATCAGCAGTGATTTCGAAGACAATCCGGCTGGGGTCGATGTGCAGGCTTGCAAGATAACTGTCAATCGCACGCGATGCCAGTAGTTCTCGAATATCACCGGGAACCACGTTGAAAGACAATTTCAGCTTTTCGTATGACATGATGACCGGCAGCAATTCAGTGCAGGCACGATTGACCATCTGCATGGTGAACAGCCCTGTACGGTACTGTTCGTTACGCGGACCAAGGTAGGATAGCGGTGAACAGAGATTGCCGTCCGCATCAGGCAGTCGGGCCAGTGTTTCCAGCCCCATCAATTCATGGGTCGCCCCTTCGACTTCTATACGAACACCAGAGGTCTCTTTGCCCTGCATTTCTACCTTCGGCTGGTACACAGCCAAAAAGCCGTCGATCAACAGGTGGCGAATGACTTCGTTTTCCGTGGTCTTCTTATGTGCATCCTGGCAGGCCAGCATTTCGGTCTGCAGGCGAATAACCGGCAATGGCTTCTGCAGTACAGGGCGCGTCTCAAAACCGTGGGCGCGCGCCGCAGCAGCGGCTGCCTCGACGATGCATTCGTCCATGTCAGACAGGATGATGATTTTGGAACGAACGCCCATTTCCCGCATATGCCTGAAAGCTGCAACAGCATCTATGTCAGGCAGGTTAAGATCTGTAACGATCACGTTGGGACTACCTGACGAGAGGACAGCCCGTGCTTCAGTGTATGATCCGACCGCGGCAGCCCGCAAACCCACTTGGCTTGCCGTCCGAACGATGTCATCCCGGATGATGTCATCCGCTTCGATGACCAAAACATCAGGAAGCCGTGGGTCCAACAACCCTGCTTCAACTTCCCGTGCCATATTTTCCGCTAGGTTTAAGGACATATCGTTTATTTTACCTCTTCTTCGAATTCCGTTGGTCTGTGTTGTTTGGTATCTCTAATCCAGATTCATGATGATTTGCTCATCAGCCCCGAACCTGTGACACCATAAGAACAAGAAGCGCGAAAGGAAGAACCTGCCTGATCAGGTAGGTTTTTTAGATTGGCCCCTATCTAATTAGGTAGGTTTTTGCGCCAAATACCTGGAAAACAGTCATAAACGCAAAAACGGCCGCCAGGATGGCGACCGCCTTAGAGGACCCGTTAGTGGGTCGGAACTAGATTGCGATACTATTGGAAAGCAGTGCTTCCGTGACCGCCTGCACCCGTGAGAAGGTGTCGAACTTGTCCTTGGCGTTCTCGACATGGAAATGCACGGTGTTTTTGGAAATACTGAGGATTTCGCCGATTTCCCAATCGGATTTGCCCATGGCCACCCATCTGAGACATTCGCGCTCGCGGCTGGTCAGCTTGGTTTTCTTTTTCTTGCCTGTCGAACTGTTCATGATGCGCAAGGCGGCTTCATGCAAATAGACCGACATCA